>ENA-UOTZ01000293-UOTZ01000293.1-compost-metagenome-genome-assembly--contig:-NODE-293-length-42387-cov-11.598960_pt1 | contig 42387 bp, 25 predicted proteins | sample MGYA00238144_ERZ746983 | MGnify/ENA primary metagenome ERZ746983 (study PRJEB28759, sample SAMN06268863) | compost metagenome | isolation source: single cell | place: USA: California, Emeryville, Joint...
GAGCTTGCGGGATTTAATAGTTCTTGGGAAGTAGTATTGTACAAATATGCAATAAAAAAGCACGCAATACAAATATAATCAGAAAACAAAAAAAAAAAACCTTTTTTGAATGGAGAGCAAAGACAGCTTCTTAACTAACAAGTTGGATAAGGGGGCAATGTCAAAGTTTTCATTTGTTACAGCAAACCCGGAGTCAAGCAAAGATTCGGTGAAAATTTCAGTCCTATGCTATAATATTCTCGCAGACTGCTATTGCAATGCGTCCCAGTTTCGGGGCAGCGAGTACGGATCTTTGGAATTCAAGAATAGATGGCTAAAAATCGTAAGCTAACTCCCATTGCATTTTGCATTGAGCAATCACCTAGATCAGAGAAATCAAAGAGCTGGATGCAGATATCATATGTTTGCAAGTACACACCGCCTTAGACAGTCGCCTTAATTTAAGAATTATTTCAAAGGAAGTTGATAACTTTGATCGAGTGTACAAGAAAGCGCTGGCTGAGCTGGGCTACGAATTGTATTTCAAAAGAAGAAAAACTCGATACGATGGCTGCTTGATAGGGTTGAAGAGAGAGCGGTAAAATTCCCAAAATCTTGTTCGTCGTTTATCGTGAATTAGAGGGTTCGCCGTTCTCAGTAAAGGGTATCTAGACATGGACTTCGATCATAAATTCACGAGAATTGATGATTTCATTCGAGATAATTTGGCGATTCATCTCAGATTGCAAGACGTAATCATTCATCTAGTTACTTTGGAGACTTAGCGGTTTATTTAGAAAATGAATGGGAAAATCCTTAACATCATTACAACTCATTTCTATTGGGATCCCGCTTTCGACTACGTCAAATACCTGCAAATGTATTTGATGCTAAAATGGGTAATTTTCCCTTTGTGAGCATCTTTCCAAAATGATTTCGTTTGCATTTTAGATCAATAAGAATATTAATCCAGACGAGCCAATCATCTTCTGCGGAGACCTCAATTCGCTGCCAAATTCAAACAGCCTCAGAATGATCCTTACTCAGGAAGAGCCGAAAGAAGATCTCTGTGGTGGATTTCCTTCATATAAATTCAAGTTCTATGAGGACATCTACATCGATTTTGTGGCGCTTAATTCTCCCTTTAAATGGGAAGGGGCCTATAAAAACTATAAAACGATGATCGGGATCGAAGGGAGCGGCAAAGGGTATCCGGACTATACGAACTACACTGAACCGTTTAAAGGAACGGTGGATCATATCTTCTACACTCCTAACAGGTAAGTTCAATTCAATTTGAATTAATGAACTTATTCGATCCCATAAAAGCTTGATCCCTACATGCCTCTTAAAAATTCCCACTCCTAAAGACATCAAAAGCAAAACTCTACCAAGTCTCAAGCATCCTTCGGATCATTTGCCCATAATGGCGTTTTTCGAGTATATTGATTAAAGCAAATTAGTCTCTCACTGTGCAGAAAGAGTTCTTGAGTTATTTTAAACTACTAGAGCGACAAGCCTTTACTTGCTACCTATCTGGTTTGTATATACACTTCATTGTAGTCAGAAAAACAAAAAAAAAACAATAATTTTCGTTCTTTTGAGAAGATAAGAACTAGCCTTGAAAATTTTGTCGACACTCCCTGGGATATACCACGAAATCCAAAGAAAATGTATCTTGAGATTGTTTGTAATACAATCCTGTGCGATTTTCTAATTGTTTCTAAAAGTCAGTGCTCTCTCGAAGGTCTTTTCGAGTCACTAAATACCGCTTTTCAACATGTGATTGACATAGTGAACAGCAAAAATACCCCACAGATTTTAAGTTTTGATTGCAGTATCGACATAATGCTAAGTGAGCACATGGCAGGAGACAAATGGATGCCTGCGAAGAGAGACACACTGAGCAATAGTCGTCAAGAGGAAAGTTGTCTTCTAAGTCTGGGCTGTCTTCCATGTCCAGTATCACTGTATTATCGAGTCTTGCTATAGCTGCAATGAGATCCTCTTTTTCTCTTTTCTTTTTGGCTAATAAATTTTCAGACGACATATCGAATTCTTGTCTGAAGGTATCGATTTGAGTTTGAATTTTCTCTTTCTCGTTCTGGATTTGAAGAATGGCAGCGTCCCTATTGTTTAGTAGTTCTGCTTTCATGGCGTCTCGTTTTTGGAAATATTCATACATCGTCATTTTTAAGCGGGTATTATGTTCTGCTTGTGATTTTTCATTCGATTTTTTTGTTTCTTGAGTTTTAATTTTCAAGTCCTGAAGGGTCGCTAATAGCTCTTCTATCTTTTTCTTCCGAGATAATTCTTCTTCTTGTCCTCTGGTTTTTAATCTTTGATATCTGTCTTCAAGCTCTTTTTTTAGTATCATCATCTCTGCTATGCGTCCAGATTCATCAATGAGACTGACATTTTCATTTTGGATTCGCTTGCTTTGAAATTCGCCTTTTTGTTGAAAACTATCATCGATAACCTTTCTCTCAGTCTCGATTTCCTTCTCTGGGACAGCCAAGAATATATCAGATCCCTGTTTTGCGGACTCTTTTTCTGTGATCATATCTTTCTATGACCCAACAATACTCTCGGAGTAATTGGCCTTTTCGTTGAGGAATTGCAAGAAATCGATGCTGTCAGCAATTTGGATAAGCGATAAAAATTTAAATTAACAGATGTAAGGTAATGTATTTAACAAGTGTATAGAAATCATAGGAATCGAATTTTTCTCCCTTTTATTATTAGGATTTGAAGTTATATCGTCCATGCTATTCGATTGTGCACCACCTCACTAACTTAACTTTAAAAAAATTTCTGTGGATATTATTATTATCATCAGGTAATAATAGATCTTCAAATTGAAAATTCTTTAATACATATATACAGATACGTAGCGATATGATTCAACACAACTCCCGCAATTAATCAATTATACACTATTCTTAACTTTATCAACATCTATGTAATATTAAATTTCTTAATACGTATCCTCTGAGAGCTCTTTCCGCGTCACCAAATACCGCCTTTCCACATTCTTATTACACAATGGACAGCAAAAATACCCTATCGATGTTAGAGTTCGATCGCAGAATCTACACAACACTAAATGAGCACAGGGCAAGAGGCAAATGCATGCCTGCGAAGAGAGACACACCGAGCAATACTCACCCAGAATGATTTTATTCTGTTCATTGAACGTTTTCTCTCTTTTTGTCCGATCTTGAACGCCCTCAATCGTCGCTATCAGATCCTCCTTTTCTTTTTTCTTCCTCGCCAGTAAATTGTCAGTGTGCTCGGGAAACATCTCATAGATACTCTGCCTGATGGTATCTATTTGAGTCTGAACTCTCTCTTTATTAATTTGAATTTGTCGGATCTGATCGTCTCTGTCTGCCATTAGTTTAGCAGCCATTTCCTCGCGCTTTTGGCCGTACTCTTGCAAGATTTGCTTCGTCTGCTTGCTCTGTTCAGCCTGTAATTGCTCATTTGAGATTCTCATTTTCTCTGATTTATTCTTCAGGTCCCGGATAGTGGCTAGCAGCTCAGCAATCCTTTTTTTCCGAGACGATTCTTCTTCTTGTCCTCTCATTTTTAAGCTTTGATATCTGTCTTCAAGCTCTTTCTTCTTTTTCTGGATTTCCGCAGTCCGCTCTTTTTCTTTGATAAGCTCCATATATTCATCCTGGATTCGCTTGCTTTCAAACTCTCCTTTCTTCTGGAAACTATCATCGATCACCTTCCTCTCAGTCTCAATCTCAATCTCTGTCTTCTCTCTCACAAAATACATCCCTTCATACTTCTGCATATCAACCTTCTCGATCACTCCTTTCCGATCAGGTAGCGACTCATTCGTCATAATCAATATCGCAATACAGTTCTCATGAAGATGCTCGAAACCTGGGATTGTTCTATCCACCACAACAGCTATTTCTCCGTTCGATTTTTGATCTGTCGCTGAAGTCTGCACAAATTTCTTCTTATTGAGCTCTTCTTTGAATTTGAGGAATTGCTGATAGTCCTTCTCACTGGTTAAGTTAGGAATGAACTCTCCTGCTAATATATATTCATAGTCTTCTTGCTCAAGTTTCTGAGGAAAGAATTTTTCCCATGCAGCGTCTTGTTCGAGAAGGAAGTGGGTTTGATAGTTGATTTGTCGTTTCCCTGGTTTTTTGAGGATCATTGAGAAATTGAATCCTTTGTTTTTGAAATTGAGAAAATGGAGGTGCTGCTCGAGGTTCTTTGGGACAGTTAAGAAATCATCATATTCTTGTTTGGTTATTGTGTCCGCTTCTTTTGCTGCCATTGCTTTCTTAGGCTCTGTACTCGGCACTGGCTGAGGTTCAGCTTGATCGTTCATTTGAGGGAAAGAGCCAGTAACAGAGACCTGATACCATTCGTTTGTTGGCAAAATGGGTCTCCCTTCGCGCTTCGGACATTTCTCGAGATGCTGGTCTCGCGCTGACTTCGATATGAACTGGTGAGCCCAGAAATATGGACAAACATGAAAGATTTTGCCTCTGGCTTCTTTGCATTTCATCATATGGTTACGAAATTTGTTGTAGCTCTGGAGAACGTGCGCTGAGCTTGCTGGGCATTTGAAAACGTCCTCAACATCCATCTTAATCCCTTCCATTGAAAAGAATTGATTTATGGATTGTTTCTGTTCAAAATAAATTATTCAAATCGGCGCCAATCTCAATTAATAATTTGCTTACTAGAAATCTTAGAATAACTGTAAATTGAGATCCCAGTGGAGTTCTATTGCTGTTGCTATCTATTAATGACTACAATATTCTTCGAACTATTAGCCTTGTATTTTAAAAATACAATATAAAATTGAATTCTACAGGATCGCCTGCCTGTAACAACACACAAAAAGCTGTGTCAGTGTGGTATTTGAGAACAAAAAAGCTAAATATCAGAAATCTCCCTTAACTTTATATTTTCGAAACCTTTTTCATGAGTTTTGGTGGATTCTTGTCTTTCTCATACTTCCCATAACCTCTTTGTATCCCTTCAGCAAAATTACCCGAGTACCTGTACCCGTTTGGCCAGAAGCATTCTCCTTTGCCATCCACAATTCCTTTTTTCCATTCTCCCTTAAACGCAGTCCCATCTGTAAATCTGATTTCGCCGATCCCATGTCTCTCTCCTGCTACAAAAGACCCCTTATATCTCCTTCCATCAGGCCACCGATACTCTCCGCTGCCTTCCATAATAAATCTCTTCCACTGACCAATGTATCTCTCTCCATTAGCAAACAAGATACTGCCCTCGCCATTTAAATCTTCGTGTACAGTCCCTAAATAAACCCCTTGGCATACTTGTCCGCTCAAAGTGCTGCGAACTCCTTCTCCATTTAAATTTCCACACTGCCATATTCCTTCAAAGAATCCATCCTCAACAAATTCAATCCGCCCTTTCCCATGTCTTTGCCCATCTACAAACAAACCAATGTACTTAGTCCCATCCGCCCAATCGTACACTCCTTCCCCATGCATCAGTCCATTTTTCAACTCCCCTGAATAAACGTCCCCACTGGTATAGAATACCTCGCCTTTCCCGTTCTCCTTTCCTTCCTCGAAATTTCCAACATAGACAAGCGTCTTGCTGCCCGATGGCCATTTTAAGCGGCCTTCACCGTGAAATTTATCGTTTTTCCAAAAGCCAGAGTATTCGAACCCTTCTGAATTCCTAAACACTCCATAGCCTTCTCGTCTATCTTCAACGTAATCTCCTTCGTAGTTTTCGGAAGGCGATTCAAAAAATGATTTCTTTTTGTTAGGACTTGGATTTTCTTCCGTGATCCCTTCATACTTTCCTTTGCCATGCCTTCTATCTGCCTTCCATTGTCCTGTGTACTTCTTCCCGCCGAGGTACATCATCACACCAAATCCATGTTTCTTGCCGTTCAAAAATTCTCCTTCGTAGGAGTGCCCTTCTGGAAAAGTTAGTGTTCCTTTTCCAGAAAATTTGTCGAATTTCCATTCTCCTCGGTAAATTGCATCATTGCTAAAAATCATCTCGCCGTACCCATGTCTGAGGTTGTTCGAGTATTCGCCAGTGTATTTTTCTCCATTGGTCCAAACAAAGGTTCCTTTTCCATGCTTCATATCGCTCTTCCATTCTCCTTTGTAATTACTACCGTCGGAGTATATCACCTCGCCGTAACCGTGCTTCTTCCCGTTGAAATAAGTACCAACATAGGTTTGCCCGTCTGAGAGCGTGTATTCGCCTTTGCCATGAAACTGGCCCAGTTTCCACTCACCGACGTAGCTTTCCTTGTTTACGTGCTGCATTTCGCCAAAACCATGTCTTAGACCCTGGAAGAAGCCTCCATTATATTTTTTGCCGTTTGCCCATGTATATTGACCCGTTCCCTCTTGCTTTCCCATGACCCATTCTCCATCATAGACCTCTCCGCTACTATATTCCATCTTTCCATGCCCATGAGGTTGGCCATCGAGGACCTCTCCGATATATTTTACCTTATCTGGTTGCTCATTCTTCGACTGTTTCAGGTTCGCAGGCCACTTATATTCGCCGCGACCGTGTATTTTCCCCATTACGAATTTTCCCTTGTATGATTCTCCATTCGTAAGGTGGTACTCTCCTTGCCCATGGAACTTATCATCGAAGAAGTTTCCAATATAACTTCTTCCATCAGGCCAAGTATACTGCCCCTTCCCATGCATTTTCCCATGCATCCACATCCCTTTGTACTTCTCTCCGTTAGGAAACTCTAATACTCCAAAATGGTGAGGTTTGCCCATAAACACCTCTCCACGATATTTCTTTCCGTCGGGCCAGATAATTTCACATTCGGTCTCTAATTCTCCCAGTCTCCAGGTTCCTGTCCGCACTTCACCCTCTTTAGTGGTCAGTTCTCCCTTTCCATGTGGCTGCCCGTCAAACATTTCTCCATGGTAGCTTGTCCCATTCGCCCAGGTAAAATCACCCCTGCCACAGATAATATTGTTTTTCCATTCGCCTTGGTACTTATCATTATTCACGAAAATATGAGTCCCAAACCCATGCCGCTCATCCTCGAAAAAATCACCCGAGTACTTCTGTCCATCAACCCACTCATACTCTCCTTTCCCGTGCATTTTATCGTATTTCCAATGGCCTCGGTATTTGTGCCCTTCCGCAAAAACCATCACTCCTTCCCCACTTTTTTCTGAATTAAGAAACTCTCCCTTGTAGGTCTGCCCATTCGGCCACGAATACTCTCCTTTTCCATCCATTTTATCGTTCTTCCATTCTCCATTATAGGTCTCTCCATTGCTAAAACGCATCATTCCCAAGCCATTTTTGTTATTGCAGCTAAACTCCCCCTCATAGCATCCTCCATCAGACCAGATATATTTCCCTTTGCCATCGATAGCATCTTTCTTCCAGTCCCCTTCGTATCCTTCTGATACTATCAAACTCTCCTCGATGGCGGCTCCTTTCCCTTGATCATTCTTTACCGCTAGCTTCATTTCGTATTTCTCGAACCTGCCTTTGCCTTCTCGTTGATTGTTGACCCAGTCTCCTTCGTAGACGCTTTGATCTGCATAAATTTTCCTTCCAAATCCATGAAACATCCCCTTTTCCCAATCTCCGATGTAATAATTCCCTTCTATCGAGTGCCACTCGCCGCAACCGTGATATTTTCCTTCGGAAATTTGTCCTCTGTATACTGAATTTTCGCGCTGGTTAAAATATATTGGAAATTGTGAGAGATCAAATCCATCATTTTCTCGAAACTTGAACTCCCCCAGTTTTCGCGTTATCTTTTGGACTTTCTCAGAAAAGTAGCTTGGAATTTCATGAAGGATTCGAAAGTGAGATGGCAGAGGCTCTGATATGTTTTGATGTGGGAGATGATCTACATGCGATGGGTCCGATCGCATGGGTCCATTACTTCCTGATGATTCCATAGGAGGTTAATTCAAACAAATAAAATTAATTTCAGTTTAGAAATCAATGCGGAGATATAGAATTTTGGTGAAATATCTTCTTGTGCATACTTCTCTTTTTGTCTCAATCTTTTCAATTATTTCCTTGCTTTGTCATTTGAGTGACCCCTGGATCATGAGACTGGAATTTAGTTCAGTAATAGTTGGATATTTCTCAACTTTTCGTTCAATGTGCATTTATATTGCTGCTAAAAACAAATCTCTAAACGTCTTTAAATCATTGCTCTAGTACTTGTCATTGAATAGTTTAGTTGAGGAAAGGAAAGAATTATTACATGAGTTTGTTTTGGAGAAGTAATCATTTATTTTGGTCTGATAAGTTTAACATCTATAGATCTTCCATATTACATATAAAAGGTGACCAACCACTAGCTCCTATAGTCTACAGAGAGAACTAATTGGTTGTATATAACCGTGTCCATTTCTACATAAGGGTTTATCTCAATAAGTAAATTCCTCAGAACTATTGCCCACAATTCACAGTAAAGCTTCCTGGCATTCATTTCTTTCAACAATCAATCAAACAATCAATGGTATTTACAATTTTTAGATATTATACTGCACTGCTATCAGCAGTATAATTTCATCGATGAACGAAAATAACTATTCATAGAACAATTTACTCTGAAGACCCATTCCATTCTCTCTTCTATTCATTCTCCAGAGGCCCTATTTCAATGATTTTTCAAGCTCAATACTGATTGTAACAAAATTCTCTCAGCTATCTCACATTGACAATTTTCTCATTACAATCTTTTCCCTTACAATACACATCTGGCCGACTATGAATTGTATCGACAAGCTTAGTATTCTTTATTTTCATAACATCAATTCCATTTTTCTTCTTGTCTTCAAGTAATACTTATACTTATTTTGGATATTTTTAATTCATGATTCATTAGCCATTTTCCAATACTACTTAACTCCTAGCTCCACGGTATTAAAAAAAATCCAAGAGTGCAATTTTTTCAACCTTTTTTATCCGATTAAATTAAGGAAGAAATTCGCTCAAAAAAAGAATGCAAAAAACTGATCCGAAGAAACAACCTCAACCTCAACCTGAGCCTCAGCCCCAGGGGACTTCGGGGTTTATCAGGTTTTTCTCTCGAAACAAAACCGTTACAGCCCCTCCTAAGAAGACAACAATCGATCACACCACCTCAGTTACTAAATCAGATCTCAAAAACTATGAATACAATTTGCTTAACAAATTCGAAACGAGTACAACCTTCAAACTCAAAATAGAAAAAGCTATGGACTCTATGATCCAGTTTAATAATACATACGCATTGATTGATGGGAAAATGGTGGCAGATTTATATAAAGATTATGTTCGAGTGCATGAAGAATTACAGAAACAAGAGGCTCGAGTCAAGGAGCTGCGGACTCTGCGAGAGGAGAAGAAAACCCTCACTGAACAATTACAGAAACTTCAACAGGAGCACGAAGCCGTTATCAAGAGCTACGAACAGAGAATCCAGCAGCTGACCCCAGTGATGTCGGTTGAAGAAAGTGTGTCTCGCGCCTTGGAGCAAGCGAACGCGCTTTTTGATCATGAGAAATCGGCGTTAACATTGGAATTATCGACCACTAAGAGCGTAAAAGCACATTTCTGCAGCAATTTTTCATCTTTTAACCTTTCAAATAGGAACTAAACGAATTACAAGAAAGGCTTGCCAACAGAGAATCCCAGAACGCGATGCTTAAAGAAAGATTGGAACTTGTTTGTATTGAATTAGCTAAATACAAGAGGGTTGTTGACACGTATTCGACAGAAAATATGGATCAAACAGCCTTAATAGTCCCCAAAAAACTCGATCTGGCGTTCATATTCAGCACAAACTGCGGAAGCAAGATTTGCGAGTTTCTTGATGTTAAGGAGGTCCTCGAATTGAGATTTACAAGCAAATTTTTCGCGCTATCAATAAAGAATAGAGGAGATTATGCGCTCGTGATGGCCAAAGCTGAGAGAAGAAAATGGCTGAGTAATAAAGCAGCATATATGAGGGATGTTGGTAAATGAGTCTGATGAAGCGAGTGATGGTTAATTTATTTTGAATAGAACTGTATAAGAAGCGCGTTGAGGAGATTGAAGAGGATTATTCAAAGCATTGTTTTACGAAATATGTCTGGCTGAAAGAAAGAGTCGGGGATTATATGCCCGCGATTCTCACGACTGCTGAGGCTCTTTTCAAGGAGGATAAGAATGAAGCAGACATTAAAAAAACTCCATTGCCAGTAGAGGAGAAAAAAGCAGGTAGTTATCATGATAGCGAACTCAGCGAATTGCATAATCTCATATAATAACACAGAGGAAGAAGGTATGTGGTCAATGATGAGAGCGAGACTCGACACGAAGATTAAGGGGCTGCTGGAGAAAAAGGATGAAAATAAGCCAGCTAACCCGCAGGTTCAGATTCTAAATGCGCTTGAGAACAACCCAAGGTGCGTTTTTATTAGAACTGATGCGTATCGAGGCAAAGCTGAGGCTAAAAAGGCGTTTTTCGATGCGGTAGCAGCGATTCAAATTTGTTCGCGTTAATTTTTTGCGGTAGGTGAAACAAGCAGTCGATGAATATTACAATATTCTGTCCAAAAAGATTTCCAACTACGTCGAGAAGGATGGAAGAGAGTTTTTATGTCAAACTATGAGTCAGCTTATGGCCAACGCGAGGGTCCTTTTGCAGGAAGCGAAAGTAACAGCTACTAACGTGCTTAGGTCAACTAAATTTTTTGACTATATCTTAGGAGCTCGAGGCTCTTAAAGACATTCTGCTTCAGAAGCTCGAAGAGCAGAAAGAAATTTTCAGACGGTCGGAAGAAGAGTTTGAGTTCATGAAAAAAAAGCTGCATGCTGAGAAAAGCGTAATTATTTCAATTAATTCTAGGATTTATTAATCTCTTTGCAAATTTTCAATAGACGGTGAGAGAACTCTTGCAAAAGACAAAGGCTCTTGAGGATCTGCGTAGATCGAACGAAGAAACGATAGAAGTAAATTTTCAGGAGGAGAATTAATAGATTTACCCAATAAAATAGAATCTGAACCACCACGCCAGTCAACTGGAAGCAGAGTATGAGGAGTTGCTTGCGAAGCAGCAAAATACAGAAACGAAACTCGTTATCTTAGCTAAAGAAGTAATGATAGTTTAATTCCATGCAAGTTAACACTGAATTGCTTAAAAGGTTAAAGCGCTGAGAACTAAAAGTAAAGACCTTGAAGAATTTTGCTCAGTGGCACAGAATGGCATGGCGATAGCAAAACAGGTCTTTGATGATCTGAAAATATAGCTTCTTTATATCCATATTTTAACATGTTTGGCTTCTTTCTGTATATCGATGATCTGCAAGTTTGAAATCGCAAATAATGCTTCTCGCAGTCGGGTTTTCAATAGCAAAAGCGGTGTTATTAATTTTCAAAGGAAAAGGGCTGTCGTACCCAAGCTAGTTAGCTGCAGCATGCAGAATATTTACAAGGGCAAGATAATTAAATATTACCGCAAGTAATGAGACTTATCCGGAATAAATCAATTGTACTTTATGCAATTCAAATTTTTTTTATATAATGAATAAAATAATTAGGAATTTGTTAAGTAAAAAGGTAATCAAGAGAAAAAATCAACAAAACGTATTCCAATCGTTCGATCTAATCCTGGTATTGTGTAATGTCTTTTGCATACTTTCCTTTTGGGACTAAGTCAATCAGTTTTGAGTTTTCAAGTTGTAAACCGGAGTAAAAGGTTGAAATGGATTTTAGGTAGCCAATTGGATAATTCAACTTAATAATAAGTATTACTATTATCAAGAGAGCGATGTATAAAATAATTTGATGAGAATTATCTATTTGTTTTGAAACCAATTTGAAATAAAAAGAACAGCTAATTTCTTCCAAAGGTTTCACAATTTAAATCTAGTCACAATAGCGCTGAAAAAATCATATATGCTTACTCTTATAATAGTGCTATATAGCAAATACTACAATAATTCTATAATTTTCTAGAATAGAAATAAACCTTAATATCCTCAATTTAACAGTTGGATAGTAATTCCAGTAGGAGTTGACAAAAGTATTTATACTGAGCGATTGAAACTACTGGACTACGGTAAAAGATAAATTTGATTTTCGGAAAATTACCTCTAAAACAAAAAAAGGAGATACAAAGCACGTGTTCCCAAAAAAACTCACAATGCCTCTAGAATTTTAAAGTTGAGGAGATAATAACAGACTGTTTTATGGTTGTAACATTTTCAATACACTATTTGAGAAAGCTCGCAATCAAATTTGCAAATAGATATGTAGAAGCTCCTCTTCTGCTATTTGTACTTGAGAATGTCCAAAAATCATTTCGGTGAATGTCGACCCGCTTTATATAATTAGAATGAAAAAGCCAAAATTCATTTTGTATTAATGAAGCGAAATTTATCCTCAAAATTTGTTATAAAACCTTCTAATGTCTATCATGGGTTGCCTTAAACTGAAAACGAGCTGAAAATTAGTGAATTATGAATCTGTTTATGATGACATTAAATGAGAACATGACAGTCATCTCGACTACATGTCCATTATGGATTTTAACTATCAAAACCCCATTTAATTCCGCATTATAAAAAATGGATGTTAGAGTAAGCTCTCACGCAATGACTTCCCACATAAGAAGTTTAAAATAATTGTTAAATATCTTCTTTTTAGGTAAAAAAAGTAATTGCGCTCTCTAAATTTTGTTGTCTTCGATCATTTTTCCCATGTTCTTAAGCGAATGCAATGGCGTTCCAGCTGTACCCGCCATCTTCTTCTCTGGAGACTCAGTTCCCATACTTCTCGCAGGACTCACAATAAATCTTGCAATCAAACTCCAGTGGGTCTGCTTATATTTCATGTAAAGGTCGAGAATATCATTGTAGGCGTCTTTAGCTTTCCCTTGATTTTTGATCGCGAAATCTCTGATTGTGAAGTATTTCTTCGCATCGTATACCATATCTTTGCTAATTCTAGCCATTCCTTCTAACAGGTCTTTTTGCATTGATTGGATTACGACATCATCATATACCAACCCTAGACAATAGCTTATAAACTTTTCAATGATTGTTTAGATTTTACCAATCGCGTTTTCGAAGGTTTGATAAAAAGGAGATTGTCCCGCGGTTGCTCCTGGAAAGTTGCATCCTTTGGTCTCGAACTCAGGCACTCCTTCAAATTTGAGGCCGTTCTCGAACTTCTGGTAGCCATTGAGGTATCTTCGAAGCTCTCCCGAGAAAAATTCTGGTGTAAGCTTCTCGCCCATTCGTTTTATCGCTTTTATCATAAGATCTATATTTTATGGAAATTTTGTTAGAAAATTGGAAGATAACAGGAGATATATACCGAGATATGTGAGGACTTGACGTAGCTGAGCCGCGACTCCATCAGGGTTATCGTTTTCCACTTCTTCCTGAGCAAGCACCAATTGCTTGAGAATTTTGTAGCCGAGGATATCATTATAAATTGGGATGGTCAGGAACCATTCTTCTCCAGGGTTATCCGTAAAATTAATTCTCGTCTTCAAATTATCGAGGTCTACTGGTCCTTCGGAGTCGACCAGAGCCGCATTCCAAAACGTGCAGCTGGTGTAGCTAAAAACTGGGCGGATTTCTAATACTTTTGCTGTATCGTAAAGCAGCACTGAGATAGGAGCAGGTAGAGTGTCGATTCCTGTCAGGTCTTCTTCACAGTAGATGTATGAATTAGCAAGGTACGTCATCAATGAATAGAGTTTCAAAGTTTGAAGATATGTCAGCCCGTCAGCTGAAAGTTTCTTTCCTTTCACGGAATCGACAAGCTCGAGTATAGCTTTCCTGGTCTCCTTTGCCGCATTTAATCCAATGATTTTTTTCGAAGCAAATGCTTCTAACTCTTTGAATTCAGAAGGCAGAGGCTCATCGTTGAGAAGATGATGATAGAAACCATGCTCTTCATGCAGCTTGTACTTTGCGCAGTACCTCTTGACTTTCTCAGATGAGGACTTAGACAGCATGTTTTTTTATTTCACGATTTACAAGAGATATTAAATTAAGCTCAAGGCCTCTTAAATAAGGCTCAAGATGTAAAAAATCGAATTAGGCTTAAAGGAAACGAATTAAATTCAGCAAAAAAAGACGAACTAACGTAAAAGTGAGATTAATCGCTTTAATAAATTAAGCTCAAGACTTAAAATCGAGAACCAGGAAAAGCAAACTCATCTACTGAAGAAGCCAACTCTCAAGGGTGTCCGCCAAGTTTATTTCCTCATAGTGCTTAGCAGCTCACGATATATCAGCAAAATTTTTGGTTTTTCTTTATAAATTGCAAGATTACATGAGTCCGATGTGTTAAAATAGTTTCATTGATTCAAAACATTTAAATCTATAGAGACGCTGCAGTATGGGTCGAAGTAACTATTGTATGTGGTCCAAAATTTGAAGAGAAATGATGACCACATTGAAATTGTCTGACTTAAGTTTCAATTTTCCGACTGACTGAAGGCCATAGAGAGCTGCCTTGGACTTGTACATATTTTTTTTAGCCCAAAGTCCCTGTTTTAAGGTTGAATAAATTAAGGAAGTAAATTTTCTGATAAGGAAGAATAGCTATTTTGGCAATCCTTATTAAAGCAACCAGTTAATTATTTAAAAGGATTTATTGCATCCAAGAAGATAGTCATTTACGTGGCGTGACTCTCGATCCATCCTTTTTGAAAAAATGGCCCAGGAGTACTTTTTGATACTTCGCAATTCACAAACTTATTTCCAACATGCTCGACATAATAATTTCATTTGCATGCCGCAGATTCTGTGGTGTTAGACCTGAATGCATTAGCTAATGTGACCATTTCAGCGAAACCTTTCTCTCACGCTTTTCGAAGTAACTCGCACTCTCTCTCTGCATCTCGCAGCTTTGTTTTCGTTACAGTTCTCCTCCGAGTCCGTTTCAGGCCTTTCGATGATAATGAGAGTTTCAGAACCTGCTTAATGATTTGTTTTATCATCACCCTCTAAAACCTTAGCGCAACGATCATAGATACTCCTATGAGCTGAGCCTTGGTGAACTATTTGGACCTAAATAGGAGAGATATTTGCATGTGCTGACAATTTTCATATTTCACAATAACGCTCTAAGACACTCTGCTATATATCTTACTTAACAATAAAGAAATACTTCCTCAGAAAAATTAGCCTTATTTCGTTTGACGACATTTCAAAGAAGAATAGCATAATTAATCTGCGTTATTAATTAATTACTTGAACTGCTGCAAAGTTTCTCAGTGCACACATTTCAAATTAGTTAATAAGAGCACCGACAAAATAAAAAACACAAATTTTAATTTTGATTCAAGAACACTGTTCTGTTTTTTTTCAAACACAGTCATCTTTTGTTATCTCATTTGTTAAAGTGGATAGTTAGCAAAACGCAAATATATGTAACTACTATCTAAGTCCCAGACAAGTAGATCTAATAAAAGTTGGCATCACATAACTTCTCAATTTTCTTCCTAATGAAAATAAAATTGAAGAATGACTTTCAAAAAGCCAGAAATATTCATAAATTTCATATAAATCATTCACCGTTCCACTTTGAAAACAGTCCGTTTGGAGAAAACTCGTGTCTCATTCCAGGTGAAAAATTCCACAACGGAGGCAGTACGCCTGAGTTATCTCGATTCATGCCCACACCAAAAAGATTCGGACTTCTCAGATTCGTCAGACTATCTGGAGAGTCGCCGATCGTGGATCTTGGACCTATCATACCAACATAATTCCATAAAGGTGACCCTTCGGTTTTCTTCTGGGGCAAGCCCATCGCCAGATCATTAACGTTGCTTAATCTCGTTTTATTCTCATAATCCATTAATTGTTGTAAGAGATTAGGGCTACGAGCATCGATCTGGCCGCCCATTCCTAGTGGGCTGGCGGTGATGGCATCACGAGATCCTTGCTGTTGCAAGGGCTTTTTGCCAATACTCGCGCATTGCTGGTAGAGCTCCTTAGTGACGTTATTCATCAAATATATCTCGTTGCTTTCGAGATCCACAACAGCGAAAACCACTTTTCCGCTGTTTTTCTGAAGAAGAGATTCAATGTTTAACTCATGCCCTCCTTTCTCTTTCAACTGATGGATCTTGCCGCTTGTTTGTGAGTCTTGCTGCTCAATGGCCATTTCCACTTTCCTTTTCTGTTCGTCAAGCGCTTGAGGATTTTCCTCAACAACGTTTTCTTTGATGGCTTCAAGGCCAGCCACCTGATGGAGGGTTTTAAAAAAGGGGTTATTAGAGTTTTTGAGGAGAGACCCAGGACTGGTTTGGTCTCCAACGCTGAAAGGGCTATTGCTCAAAATATTCTGAGAGTTTTGAGGGTATACGCTATTTGAGCCGTTTATCATGTTCATGTAGAGATTCGAATGAGGGCTTTGTTGAAAATTATTTTGGCCGTAAATCATGGAGTTCAATTGGCTTTGAACGTATGATTGAGGGAACGACTGCTCTGGTTGTCGTGAGTACAAGTGGTTCAGAGGATTTTGTCCGATTAAATTTCCATTCTGTAAAGTCGGCAGTGAATTGAAGAGGTTATTTTGAAGTTTCATATCAGGGGCCACAGGATTCGTTCCCATGCTTAGCTGTTGCAGCTGCTGCAACGCTGAGAGTGGAATTTCATTCTTTGGCGAAGTGCTTCCAGAGCCATGCTGTCCAGTTCTTCGAAGGCCAGCGTGGAGTCCCATCGAATTCGGTGAGAGCGAGCCATGAGCTCGGTTCGAGTTCCCCAGCACGCCCAAGTTATCAACTCCACGGTTATCTTTTAAATTGGGAAATCCATTGTTCTGCTCGGCCTGGATGATACCCTTCAAATAGTTTTTCCTCTTTGCGATTTCCAGTTCCGAAGTCCCTATCCTGCTCATGCTATTGACTCTCCTGTGACTGTTCAAGTCATTCGAGTAGAGATCACTTGAGCTGTCATTGTCCATGCCGCTGTTACTGTTTGACCTTGAGTGATTCGAAAGCAGCGAATTTACAGAGCCGCTGGAATCCTTACTACGCCCTCGACTTTTTCTTGTGATTTTATTGAGGCTTGACTTATAGGATCTCTTCTCGCCTACGCTCTCGGATTCAGAGCCCACGTTCTGAGAGTCACAGCTGCTCTGTATTTCCAAGTTGGCCAGGTTAGCCTTTATCTTGTCTATCTCTTCTTGTTTGATACCTTTTGAATGAAGCACCATGTAAGCGATACGCTGCTCCCATACGGCCTCCTCTTCAGGATGGAGCCCGAGTCTGAGGTTTGAGAACATGACATCAGCCTTGAATTTCTTCATCAAGCTATTGAAGCGATTTTTCACGGCGTTCTCTGTTCTATTGGCAATGAGTTTCGACATTTCTGACCATTTCTTGCCTGTCACAACAAACACTTTTAGCAGCTCAAGGTCTTGCTTTTCGTTCCAGGACCCTCGATTCACCGACGGATCGAGATGGTTCACCCAACGCTCTCTGCACTGCTTGCCTGTGCGGATAACGCTAGGGTTACTCTGCTTATTGACTTCAGTTGCGATGTCTCTCCAAGCTCGGTCTCCAATGCCGTTTTTGAGCAACTCCATTAAAATTTGGTCTTCCTGAGGCGTCCAAGGCGTCTTCGACAAATTCACCTTCAGCAAGCTTATCCATCTGATTCGTACTGCATCGGCCTTCTTGCCTGGGAATAGAGAGGCGATGGTACTCCAGCTGTTTTCGCTCTATGAAACGAAGCATTAGGAAAAGTTTTTTTCTGATGGGAGGGTTACCATAGAGGTATAATCTTCATGACTAATGTGACAGTAGTATGCCATCAATGAGATCAGGAATAAAGTCTGCTCCTCAGACCAGTTCTTTCGACTCATTTTACTGGCGGAATGCTGCTTCACAATAACTTTCTCAAACATATCAAGAAGCTGTTTGTTGGTTAAGAACTCATCCACTTTGAAGGTGATGTTTTTCTTCATCTCATTGAACAAAGGCTCGATTTCCGTGTGGTTCGGTAATCCCTGATGGAACGCGTAGAATCTCTCTTTCGCAGCTTGTAAAACCCGCATCTGATGAGCTCTATCGCTGTCGTTCATGACCTGGCTGTCTAACGAGAGGGTCTCAGATTCGGCCTTGAGGTTGATTTTTGTGGAGGCGTTGCCTTCATCTAATTTAACTAATCATTTACATTAATCATTCTTTCTTCTTGGAATGAACGAGTACTTTCTTTAAAAAATGGACTCTGGAGATCGGATTCTTCGTCCATTGAGTTTGGAAAGCTCTGGTATTGAGTTCTGTTCATTGTGCCTGAAGTGATCAATTAGATTTATCAATCTTTTTGCTGAGTGATTAAACTATTTTAGTGCATAAGTTAAATCTCATACACCCTTTTTCACTGAAATTCACAGTTCGATTAATAAATTTTTAGTTAGCGTTTAATTGTGTGTTCTGTTAATTTCTACATGTCAAGCTCAGTAAGAAAGTATGGTCATACGAACTTTGAATAAATAACATGCGGCATGATCAAGTTTGTGATTAGAAATCCTTAGACGAGCATCGATAAACCACAATGTACTTATTTTGAGCCACTTGCGATAAATTTTACATCTGGTCCATATTTGATCCTTTCTGTTAGAGCCAGAAAAAATATCGCAAGGCTTAAGACCTTGTCCGCTAAATGAGTATAGTGATTAGTAATGAGAAGATGTGGATTCTTTTGAATCTAGAACAGATAATAGAGCATGGATCGAAGAATAAATGAAATTAAAGAGTTTCTGAAGCGAGAGTTCTTCTGATGACTCGAGATTTGAAATAAATTTAATAGATTGCTGAAAGTTATTCAATCGATGATATTTATAAAGTTCTCTGAATCTCAGAAGTAGCATTGACTTTTTACAATAGATTTAATTTTTGAGTACTGAATGCGGCATCGAGAACCCTCTTCACCTAGGAGAACTAATGTTAGCTACTGATTTATGCCGCTGGTTTGATATCCAATCCAAAAAGATGTGGTTTTTGAGCGGTTTTATTCAGCAATGAAGAGGTAAAAGGAGCTCTAGTGGGTTTATCGTAGAAATGCTGGCTGATATCTACATATTGAGAGGGAGATAATCAAAATAATAATAATTTATTTGTAAATATATGTCACTAGTAGCAACCTTCGACGACAGGTTGATCCTATAAAACCATGTGCTACTTATAAGCAAGTTATTAGAGGAATTAAGACGGAATTATAAACATCTCTAATTTGATAAACTTGAAGGCTCGTCTGAGTCATTAAAATAAAATAATGAACTCTAAGAAATTAAAAGGAACCGCAATCTTCGTTGTCTATTGTCTCAAAGCTATATGAGTAGGAACGTCAGCATATTTCATATAATGAAGAAAAATTTCTTTGACCCTTTGCTGCTTTTTTTTTTAATTTTTTTTTTATTTTATTAGAATGAATCAATTATCTAAAGTTAGTTTTATTAATTTTCAGAACAATTTCTTTGTACATATTTGACCATTGAGTCCTTCCCTAATTGATCCATAAACACCACCTACTCATGCTATTATTCGAAACTATCCCTTATCAGTGCTTGGATGACTTCAGATGCGTGCTTCAAATACCTAATTTATGATTTAGACAAATCCGATTAACACATGAAATTTCACTCACATCGAACTGCATTCAGAGTATTTTATTTTCTTGCTGCCCTCTAACGGAGAGATGAATGCTAACAAAGCATTTTAACTAAAGATTGAGAATAACTCAAACTGTCTATGAACAATATAAATGAAATTGTTTGCATTATTTCCATAAGTATATGGCCAAAGATACCGAGAACTATACCAGTATATATGTTGACTCATCGTCCCATTCGTTATCCTTTTCTCAAATTTTCTCTTCTTTTTTCAATTTTCAAATGAGTTAAAACTTACCTCTCAATTTTCAACCTAGTTGAAAATTTATTGGACAGCTACTCCATTCATACGCGCTAATTTGAAAATATGAGGTAAGACGCAAAACAATCCCAACTCAAAAATCCGAATACTCCTTACTAACCACGTCATTTTCAATTTCATAAATTACTTTGCAGCTGATATAAATAGCAGCTAAGAGTTACGTCTTTTAATTATCACACGATTAAAATTATTGTGTCCTCTCTATTAGCCATGTTTGACAATCTGACCCTAGCGGAACTAATCCGGAAATTATTTGTCTACTGCATGGTCGTCCTGATGGTGGTTTCGATTTATCGCGCTTTCAAAAGAAAAACCTCGAGATTGCAAGGAGATACCCCAACAAGAATTTGGAGAAGAATGCAATTTGCTAATATGGACATAATGAGAAATATGAATGAAAGAGAACGTCAAGAGTTTATCGAAACGTTCAACAATACAGTCAAGAATGCAGAAATGTGGAAAGACAAGAAGTCTTTAACCAGGCTTCAAAGTTCGGAGTCTTCGAAAAAGTCACCTTCAAAGGGCGTGCAATTTAACGAAAGAGTTCATATTCTTGGGCCTCGGCAGACATCAGAGGGACAAAGCACAATGTAATTGGGCCATTATTTACGATTCTAGCACAAAATTTTGTGGTAAATATACATATATATCTTATGAGTCTTGTATAACTTTGATGCTCTCATTTGGTTATTTCGCTGATCAAGATTAGGTTTCACCATTACAAATTTCGGTTTTCTTTGGTTTAGAATAAGTAAATGTTGAGAGCAGAACCGAAAAAGAGTTAAATTGAAGAGAAATAATGACTCTTATCTCAAATAGAGAATAAATAGAGAATGGACTTTGTAAGAGAGGCTTATCAGTTCCAACCAAAGGTCAACTTAAATTCAGTGTTACAAAACAAGGAACTCAATTGAACTATAGTTACACATTTGAGAGGAAATACATATAAAACAATTGAAATCATACGATATTCTGCTATATAAAGAGTAATAACATCCTCCCACAGTTTGTGATATAAAGATTTCTATAGGCCATTCTCAATACTCTTTAGATATTAATACTTATTCGCTGGTGATTTGGATAAACTCGTTCCTCCTGTTAACAAAGTTCCACGATCTTGAATTAAATTCTCAAGCGTGTTTTTAGAAAGCTGGTTTCGATTTTTCTTTCGATTTCAGACCATTTTCAAATTCTCTGCCATGCTCGTAGGCTTCATTGTGATTCGAGTTATTAAAAAAGCCGCTGTTGTCATTCGATCCAATATTTGTCGAAAGTTCATGCGAGTCCAACAGGTCATTCATTTCTTTTATAAAGCTGCTCACGTTGAAATCTGAGGAATTCAATCTCTCTTTCAATGCATCATTCTCTGACTGCAGCTATAAGAGGTGTTAGAGGTACAAAAATATAAATATTAATACTTGAGTTTGAGTCTGCTGAAAACTATTGCTATTTTCTCCATTACCGATGTTTTTCTTGTTATCCACTTCGTAATTTGCTTTATCAGTTTCCAAGGCTTTAAGCTGCTTTTCTTTTTGGCTGATTATTGAATTTAGCTCACTTTCCTTTGCTTTAATGCTACTAAGAGCACCATTTAACTCTTCGATTTTTTTCAGCGAAAGGCCAATTTCTCTGTTTATGTGATCAAGTTTTTCATTAAAATCCATCTGGATCTTTTCATTCTCTTGTTTATATTCCTGAACAGACTCGTTCGATCTCATGTGCATCACTACCGCTCTGAAGCCGTTTCTGATCTGTCGCTTTTTCCACGTTTCTAACACACGAACCAAAAGTCTCATTTTGAAAACGAAGTCTTTATAAATCGTCTCTGTCTTATATTTGAGAATGAAAGTGCGATGTGACGCTTCAGCACGAATTGCATTGAATCCTGTTATTAAACTTGAGCATTCGCTGAAATTTTCAATGAGTTTCATTGTAGAGGAGAGTTAGATTACCTGGCTTTGACGATTTGTTCAAGCCGATGCAGACTAGTTTGTATTTTAGTAAAAACGACACGGTATTTGACCTTTCTGCATATAGATTCTGCCTCAGCAAGCTGCGCCCTAATGAAATGAAAGCGATTTCTAACTGAATACACGAATTAAGAGGTACTTATTGTCATCGGCCACTTGGTGAATTGCAACGTATATTTGTTTAAGTTTCCCAAGTAATTCCGTCCTCTGGTCGGTGACATTGATGATTAATTCCTTTGGTTGGTTAAAATCGCAATCAAAAACATCTTTGTCGACACCAAACGCGGGGTTTTCACTGAAACTGTTTCTCTGTTCCTCAGGTTCTGCGTTTTGAGCGAAGCCGAATATGGGGCTGTCATGTCTCACCGTGGATTGTTTGGGAGACTGCTGTTTTTCACTAAGGATTGATCAGTTGGTGGACACAAGTAAGCAATTACGGAGAATCTTGAACTTCGTCTTCAGCGTCATTGTGCAAAGAGAAACTGTCTGCGTTCATATCGGGTAATTTGAATTAGCAGGTGTTGAGTCTGAGTCTCCTTCTTTTATTTCTTTATTTTGAATTGATTATTCTTAGTTTTGAATCTGATATCAGGTAGTAGGTTCAAGAATTTTTTTTTTTGAAGATTCTTTCAAAGGATAGGAAGAAATATAGTCATTGCCAAGGAAAGCTTCAGATATTATCCATGAAGTTGATACTTATCGAATATTTTTATGAGCCGAATCCTTTCTTTTTTATTTGTAAACCTCCAAATGATAGTTTTTTGCAATACATGATGTCAGACCTAGTACAATTTTCTATGAGTGACAGGATAGGAATACCACCTTTAGCGCAATTCTGATCTCTTGACAAAGTATTGTTTTCTATAACTCACACACAAATGAAATTTTTATCAACTATCATTGAAAATACTCTTTTATGAAAATAATTCAGAATTTGAGTATCTCACCTGACTGAGGTTTGTATGCCTCTTTTTTTTTCGAGTTAAAACATCAGATAGCAATAGAACAGTAGAGGATCTAGTGGATAATTCAAGAACTGTGTTCGAGGAAAAGCTTATGTTTGGTAAATATTAGAACATATGCAAACATCAAACCCTTCAGTTGAGGATTAAATATGACATTTTTAATGAAATGCACATCAAGAAACTCTCGAATCAAAGATTCTTGTGAAGTTCTATCAAACCTTTTGCCTCATTGAGATATTTTTTCGACTTGGCCTTCACGATTTATTTTATTTCAATCAACGGTAATAAATTATCGTGAAAAAAATCAGTAATTTTTGAGGAAAACTTGCTGAACGAATTTTATTTATCTATCACCTAATATATCACACTAGAAGCTGAAGCAGCATTCCAATATCGAAGCAGGAATCAAGAAAGTTTGATATCATATTGCTCCAATAAGATGGCTCTGCCTCACAGCCCAGACTTGGATGAGAGACCAAAATTGTTAACGTATTAAAATAAAAATTCGATCTGGAAAATATCAATAAATCCTTAGATTTCTCAGTAAAAACATCTTATTCTATGAGCAGGACTTGTCGTCAGGTACGAGCGATCTTAGCAGCATTCAAATGCAAATATTTTCGCAATATCGGTGAACCTATCAAAGACTACCCCTTTTCGCTAGCCATAGCAGTCGCTGCGATATTTCTTAGTATATTGTTCGATCAAGCGAAAATTTCATAATGCATTTTCTAGCACGAATCACTGGAGGTTCTCAAATCTTAGCAATTTATCTACCCTGGGGCTACTGCGGATTCTTGCGGCAAATATTCGTTGAAGTTACGATGAATAAGGTCAACAAACATCGCGAATATTTCAAAGTAGCCGAAACATTTCTTCCATTGTATTAAACTCTAATTAACTAAAAAAAAGATCAATGGATTAACTCGTACAAGTTATTACATAGCCTATCTTATTGACGGGATATTGAGGTCGTCAGTGGTAAGAGCTCTGGAGACTATTTGCAATTCAGCTAATTTCATTATCAAGATATCATTGATTATACTAATTGGATTTACTTTGAGCGCGATAGAGTCCATCCATGGCTGGGTGAGTCATTTCTAATCCATAGCCGAAGGCTTAAACTCTATGTATTAGAATTTGCTGCTGGTTTTCATTGTGTTGCAGTTGAACGCAGTGGCTTCTATTTTCATTTCCTACACATTGAGTGTGTTCCTTAATGACCCTTTCGTTGGAAGCGACATAGTCGGGACAATTTATGGGCTGATGGGTTTTCTTTATTTCGTTGGTATTTCTTTTCCAGCGTAACAAAGATTCTTTCCTAGCATCATCTTAATTATTATCTGGAAAATCAGCGGCGCTTGGGTTTGCAGTTTTTTTCCTCCCGCAGCGATGACACTGAGCACGCTTGGTCAAGAAGAAGATATATCGTTTAAAACTTGGCATGGAGTGCTGATGCTCCTGGCTGATACGTTTATTTATTTTCTACTGTTTTTCATCTGCGACACGGTAACTAGCTTTTTAATGGATGCGTTTTGAAACTAAATGATTTCCATTTTTTAAAGTATTATGGTGTCGATAAAGAGTTCACCGGAAGATATTGGTCGAAAGTAGTTTGCGGAAGAGATTCTTTCTCACGAGACGAGCTAATAGCATCCCTGAACCATCCATTGATAGGAAGCGTCAGCGATGTGAACTCTCAAGAGATCCTAGAACCAGACTACAGTTCAGCGGTTCACCATGAGGCCATGGCCTTTGGACCTCAGCTAAAAACAGTGCAAATTGAAAACCTGAGAAAAAATTTTGGAGACACTGAAGTTTTGACCGGTGTCTCGGTCTCAATGTACGAGAAGCAGATCTTTTGGTATGATCATCTATTATCTTTTATCGAGGAGATCAACAATATCTATCATTTGTAGTTTGCTCGGTCACAATGGTGCCGGAAAAACAACAACTATAAATATTTTGACAGGCTTCTTGCGTGCTGATGCTGGAAATATCAAATGTAATCCGAAATCATGAGGGTGAAATTGACGCTTTATGTGAACCAGATTTTGGCAAAGATTTCAGAACGCAATTCGATGAGATAAAGGACAAAATAGGAGTCTGTCCGCAGACAGATCTTTGCTTGCCATACATGACTTGCGAAGAGAATTTGCGTTTGCTTGCCGAAATTAGAGGGATACCGCAGGAAAAAGTCCATGAGGAGATAATCATGCAACTGGCTAGGGTAAAAGCCAAAATTTTCGAGAATAACATTAATCGAATGCGGATAGGTGGGGTTGCTGCTAGACAAGAAAAAGCTTTCTTCTGACTTAAGCGGAGGAAATCGCAGAAAGTTAAGCCTCGCTATGGCCTTGATGGGTGGCACGCAAATTTTATATTTTGATGAACCGACGTCTGCGATGGATCCTGCATCACGGAGAGTGATTTGGAATATCATCAAAGACCTTCGAAACCAAGGGAAGACTATCGTTCTTACAACCCACTACCTCGAAGAGGCCGATGAATTGGCAGATCGTATTGGAGTGATGTCCAAAGGGCAGCTATTCGCAGTCGGAACCCCTGAATTTATTAAAAAGAAATTCGGAGTCGGATACCATCTCTTCCTTTCACCCAAGTAATTCCCTTAACCCTTCTCTTTTAATCGACTCTAGGTACGGACATGAAATCACAGACCAATTTGAAAGTATGAAGCCCCAACTTACTGACACGGTCAAAGAAATCGTTCCTGCAGCAACGTTAGTCAGCCATACCTCTCCAGATTCCTTGAAGTTTTGCTTGCCGTTTTCTTCTCAATCGAAGTTTGCTGAGCTCTTTAGGACTTTAGAAAAAGAGGACGGCTTGCAAGTAATTCTATTTCTATTGAAGAGTCTCCTTATCATTATAATCCCACAAACAATAGTTGAATCTTGGAATGAATAGCTTGGAGGACGCTTTTCTAAATATCTCCATCGAAGAGGGAAAGAAAGACCAAAATGGTGCAATCAATATAAAACAAGCGCCAGAAAGTGTAAACAAGCGAGCGACTTACAACTTCTGGGCTCAGCTTAATGCTTGCTTCCTGAAGAGATACCTCATAACTATTCGCAGTCCGCAGGGATATTATGCAATTATTCAGCCAATTGCTTTTATAATAACTGCGGTGATTCTTCCTTACTCCATTCAGGATGAGAATCAACGACTTGCGAGTTTTTGCGCGTTTCTTTCTATCGGGTTCACCGCTAATGCCTCGATTTACTGCGGCAGCACCGTTTACGACCGCGAGAAAAAGACGAAGTAAGCAGTCTCCAACTCATGAAAGTATTAGTAACGACTTCTTCAAATAATAGATATGCTCTGCGAGTTATGGGATGTAAGAACTCGGCTTACTGGCTCGGCACTTTTCTCTTTGATTTTTCAATCATTCTGTGCTTTGTTGGGTTTCTCATAGCCTTAGTCTACATTCGGTAAAAGAAAGATAATATGATCTGCTTCTGATGTCTTTTACTCTTAAATAGCAACATTGAGTTCGCGATGATTGACATCGGAGTGTTCATAGCCCTCACCCTTGCGTTTGTTTGCTCAAATGTCACCACCGCCTACTTCTGGGGTTTCGCTTATACTTCCTCATTAGATGCGACCGCATTTTATCCTGTGCTCGCTCTTCTAGGTATATGCCTCGCCTATGATATTATTCTCATAACTTGTTTCAGTCTTTTATTTCATCCCGTTCGTTTCCCAAGCGTTACTCGGTTGGCTGGATTTCAAGGAATCTTCCCAAGCAATGCAAGTCATTGGATTTCTCGTTGGTCCTTGTGTCGCATACCAGCAAGGGCTCTTTGCAATGAATCCGAGAGACGACTCCGAAGTTAATCTTATTTTTCCTCCCAGCTTAATCCCCACGCCATGGGCTTACGTCGGGATCCTAATGACACAAGCCATCGTCTACATGATCCTCACACTCGTTATCGAAAACCACAAAGCCAGCGTCAGGGTAATAAGACATAAAAAGGTGGCCGGTAACGAAGAGGACCTGGAAGATTTTGTTGATTATGAAGACGCTGAGAACGAAGTGAAAAGGATGAATGATCCAGACAACAAAGACGTGATAACAGTTAAAGATCTAGAAAAGGTCTATCTCACTGGGCAACGAGCTGTTAAAGGCATCTCTTTTGGAGTCGAGAAGGGACAAATATTCGGGCTATTGGGTCCTAACGGTGCTGGAAAATCCACGACTTTTAACATTATTACGCAATTGATAGGTCGTTCTGGCGGAGAAGTCAAGCTCAATGGACGCTCGATTGACTCGGAAAATAAGTTTAGTATATACAAAGACTGCGGTGTGTGCCCTCAATTCGATTCGCTGTGGGACCTGCTCACTGTGAGAGAGCATTTAGTCCTATTCGGAAAAATAAAAGGCCTTCGAGGGAAGGATTTACAAGAAAATGTTGATTATTTCATGGATATTCTGCACATCAGGCAACACCAGAAGAAAAGAAGCTCCCAGCTGAGCGGCGGTAATAAGCGTCGACTTTGTGTTGCTTTGGCTTCGATTGGGGCTCCTACAATGCAATTTATGGACGAGCCGTCGACTGGCTTAGACCCTCTAGCGAGAGTTTATCTATGGGAGACGATCAAGCAGACCCTTGCGCTAAGAAATTCATCGATTGTACTTACAACGCACTCGATGCCGGAAGCAGAATCGCTCTGCTCGAAGATCGGTAAAGCAGATCTTGATTCCATTTCTGAATTTTCTCTCAGGTATTATGATCAATGGGAAATTCGTTTGCATAGGAAGTACGTCCTACCTTAAGAATAAGTATGGATCTGGTTATAAAGTAACATTGGCAAGAGGGCCTGATTTCAAGGGTTCAATGGCAGAGATCATGAAGGAAGTGTGTGCTCAAGCAGAGTTCCTTGACGAGGATGACAGTGAGATCTATGAAACGTACCAGGTATGTCTGGGTTGTGGGATCGTTTTGATTATTTGTTAGATTCCAAGCCAATTTTTCGTGTTCAGTAGAGCGTTTGAAATTCTTGAGAAGTTCAAGAAGAAAGGAGATCTGAGCGATTTTTCGATTTACCATACGACGCTCGAGAACGTCTTCTTGGAGTTCTCTCGCTATCAAAGACAAGAAAATGAGCGTCCGAAACCGAAGCGCCGTCCGAGAAGGAAAAGCAGCTTGCAAGAAAAACTTGAATGGGAAAAATCGAGCAATGGGATGATGAAAACGGTTGGATGACTTGTTTTTGCATTTGTTTTATTTAACATTTTGGTTGTTAGAGCCAAGATACATTCCCATCGATAATGGAAAGCCCGAAAGAGTTGAATGACGATTCTCCTGTTGTACCGAGGAATAATAAAATAACACTTTCAAAATTTGACGTTTGATTCATTCAGTAATAGTTCGATAGAGTGAGTGTCTTCCGCTCATATTGAGTGAAAATTCCTTCGATTTCTAAGTAAGTATTTATTTTAACTAGCATCCTTTATACTGTGTTTCCAACACAAAAGAGTCTACAAAACTGTTGATAGATTATGTATATATTGTTATTGATGATAGAGTTGAAATCCATTATAAAGAACTCAAAAATCCAAATAATAATTATTGTTATTATTTATTTGTTGAGGTTTCTGCTTTTTCCTTCAAATCACTGTTTACGCCCGTTGTTTTGAAATGGAGATTGGATTTGGAGATGCGATGAAGGTATTCGTGATTGTTTTATAAGGCCTTGAAAAGGAAGTAAACTATGCATCTTCTGAATAACAGAGCTCTTATGGTTATGGAGCAGTATAGATGAATTATAAGAATCTTTTTTTTTCAGACAAGTATCATGTATTCGATATACATGACATCAAAAATTTATAGAATAAAACTGACTACTTTTCCTTCTGGAATTTAACCGCCTCATCGTAGACCATGCTCTGAAGCAACTCTTTGGTAGGTTCGAAATCGTCCCACGACCAATCGAACTGCTTATCGCTAATCGGCTCCTCATCTGCGTTATGCAAGCCCGCGAAATACGGATGCTCTAAGCTCTCTTTTACAGTGATTCTCTCTTCTGGATTAAACACAAGCATCTTTGATAGCAAATCGAGAGCCAAAGGGTTCGCATTCGGATAGAGTGCCGATAGCTTTATTTTTGATCGCTTTGGGAGTGATTTGATGTAAGCAATCGCACTTTGATTGCCAATGTAGGCCATATCTTCGTCGCTTGGGCTACCTAAGACAGCAATCGTTCGCTGGACCTGATCTAAGTAGTCATTTCCTATTAAATAGAGATACTTAATGAGTATTATCGAACAATCGACGTACCTGGAAATAGCGCGGTTCTTCCTAGTAACTCCGCGAAAATACATCCAATAGCCCAAACATCTATTGCTTTTCCATACTCCGATGCATTGAGAATGACTTCGGGGGCTCGATACCATCTTGTCACAACATATCTAATTATCAATATTTATTTAATTTAAGTTCCATTATAGTTAGTCTTACTCAGTTTTAAACTCGTTTTCGTCCGTCATGCCTCTCGCCAGCCCGAAGTCACATATTCTCAGGTCACAATTCTTATTCACTAATAAGTTGCTGGGCTTAAGGTCTCGATGAATGATGTTTGCTGAATGCACGTACAGCATCCCTCTCAGTATCTGATACATGAAATATTGAATATGATCATCCGTCAAATCCTTGGAAGATGTGTAAAGCTATCTCCAGTAAAGGAAATCGTTTACCTGCTTCGAGTAGATAACTCGATGAAGATCGGTCTCCATTAGGTCCATGACAATGTAAATGTCCTTGTACCCAGTTCGTGTCTCCGGGAGCGGGACGTCAGCCAGCGAAATAACGTTTTCATGTTTGAGAAATTTAAGAAGTTTGATTTCTCTTAAGATTCTTTTGGCATCGATCAAGTCTTCAAAGGCATTTGGGATCTAAAGACAAGCACACTCAAAAACCTGAATTAACTTATTTATACCTTCTTTATTGCGACAAGATTTCCAGTTCTTGTATCTTTCGCAGAAATAACAACCCCATAGGCGCCTTGACCGATAACTTTGATAAACTCGTATTTTTCATCAATCACAAACGTTGTTCCTATTCGTTTTGAATAGAGTAAGCAAAAAAACAGAACGATTACCACCAGCTGAGATGGCTCGCTTTCCTTTGGGAACCATCACTTTTGCTGCTGCCTTCTTCTCGATCTCCATGTCGTTGACTTTGGTTTCTTGGTATTTCTTTGTTAGATTGTCTTGTATCATCTTTGGTACGAAAAAGAGAGAGTCAGATCGGTAAAAGTCCTATCCAAGTTTAATATTATAATAATTTTCTGTGCTCTCAAGCCTATTTAAATCGGAGAAGCGCCTTAGGGTATTTCGAACGTATTCTGATTTGTTTAACCGACTCAAGCAATCCGAATTTCTGATGATTTAACAGAATCAAATTCTTTTCTGATAATGAAGGTAACTAACTGAAGGAGTTGCAACGAAGGAAAAGGAAGGTCCGAAAAGTAAGTCAGAGTTTGATTCTTTTTCACAACGAGCGAAATCAGAACTCCAGCTTATGAATGTTAGCTTTCTAAAATGGGCAGCGGCTGCTGCTTTTGGGCCTTCTTCTCTCTAAGTTGATTATAATTGTTGCTATATTTCTCTTTTTTTTCTTCTTCCAAAGTCATCTGAAAGGAGACATCGGTCTCTTCTTAACCATGAAAACTTATTTCGTAATGGGAAAGGAAGCCTGATAGGCTGAAGTTAGAGACCAAAGAGTTTCTTTTATCTAAACAAATTGAAAACAGATGTAATTCAATAAAGAATGGCAATGAATTGATATCTTTGCTACTCATAAACAGCGTTCTTACATAGCTAAATAAAGTCTCGTTCTTATAAAACGCAGAAAATATAACTAGTTGAGGCTTCAACAGTGTTCCAGCAGAATCAGCGTCATCGACTACTCTTCATTACATGAAGCTACCGGCTCAGATGCCTCTAAACTTGTCTATTCGATTAGTGCCTTAGTCGATGAGAACACCTCTTTCTAATGGATTCGAAAAATTAACTTATGAATATTTCATTATAAAACCAACCTCTGTCACGTTGCTTTTAGATTTTTCTTTTGCTAAAGAACTCAATTGGATTGCGCTCACGTATTTCCTCCAATCGTTTTCCTTTGTTCCTTTCTATAGCATATTCAGTTTAAATATTTCCGGAAAACGTTTACCATCGACATCCATCCTTTTGGTTGATGAGTTTCCACGTACATTAAATGAGCGTCTTTAATTATATCAGTCTAATTTAAATCCCGTTAGCCTTGAAAAATCTTAAATTGGTGCAGCGATTACCTTCTTTTTTGAACTCTTTTGATGATTTAGATACACACTCTTGAATTTCTCTTGCTTCAGCTGCTCTTGTTCCTTATGGTTCTTCATGAACATTTCAATCTCTTCAGGCGAAAGAACTTTAAAAAAATTAGTGAGTTATTGCATCCATTGTTTTAAACAATACCTTGCAATATCTTGTCTCGTGTGATGTAATACACAATCGATTCCTCAAACGCAACTATCTTTTCCTCTCTCGGGATTTGGAAAAACATTTCTTTGAACCCAAAGGTCTCTCCTACCTCCACCGGCATTCTTATTACAATATCCTGCTCGACTTTTCTCTCTCGCCACTGATATAAATCGGTCGGCCATCGATTGACCTTTTCAATGTGCAACGAGACTTCTTTTTGCAGATTCCCGTCGTACAAAATAAACAATTCATTCGCAATGTCGTCTTTGCGGTAAATAACTTCATTCTTATAAAATTTCTTAGAACGGAGGTTTGTGGCCAATGTCTGCACTTTATAATTTTTCAGTTGTTTGAATAGAGGGATTTTGATAAGGAAAGAAATGGTCCCGTACTGAGTCATTATTTCACCCGTAGAACCAGCCACAAGGCGATGAAAGTCATAGGAAGCCAACATCACGATAATTGCTTCCCTCGAGGCGACCTCCAATGTGGCTGCACGAAGAGATTGTGAGTCTAGGGCCTGTCGGCCAAGCAATTCGCCGCTTTTTGCAGTTCCTATCCTTTCGCCATTGCGATAGATTGCGACTTCTCCTTCGATAATAATCCAGACGCAGTTTGCCGCATCATCTTGTTTGCAGAGTCGGTCTCCTTGCTTGAGGATTAAAGTTTGAAGACACCCGCACAGTTCAACCACGCTTTCGTGGCTAAAACCGCTGAATAAATCAATGCCTGAGAGATGATTGATCAGTATTTCTTTCTCATAGCTGGTCCTTTGGCTAGGCAGTTTCTGGAAAATGGCACTTACTTTATGCTTTTCGTAGTTGCGAGAATCCTTTAGCGATTTTAAAAACTGTGGCTTGTACTTAAGCCAGCTTGGAATGTGCTCCGAAGACTCAGGAAGTCTAATTGACTGTTTGTTGGAGGAAATATCCCAAAAGCTCGTCACGTCTCTCATTGCCGATTCGCTGTTTTTGGTAGACTGGACCTGAAGATTTAGGCCCTCATTAGTGGAGTTCAGTTTGTTAGCTGAACTATCAGCAAACTTTTTTAGAAAACTACTGCTTTGCTTTATCGATCTCGAAGTTAGTGATTGATCCAGTCGTGGGAGGAGCAGTGCCCCAGGACTCACCCTCTTTATGCTCCTTTCACTATTATTGGGCTGGATGATCATATTTTCATTGTGCTTGGTATTATCATTTCGGGTTGTGTTCGGTGCAAATCTTCTTCGCAAAGGAGGTTTTTCGTTATTAGCCGAGCCTCTGTCATCCTTACTGAGGTTCTCTCTCAACGTGATCGGTAGAACGCTATCATGACGATAGGCATAAAGGTCAGCTTTCTCAAGAATATCAATTATTCTAGATTTTCTCGTAGAAATTGTCCTCTGTTGGGAGACGTTTGCGGCTTTTTCATCATTCATTGAGGTCTGGGTTTCTACAACAGTATCAATAGTACCATTTCTGCTCGATCTGGGCTCTCGAGAAACTGTACCTTCAGATTGATCTTGTATCCGGAGTCTGTTATGTTTCCAGTACATTGGGTTAAGATCCAATTGAATTATCGACCTGTTGGAGGTATCTTTTGAGGCATCCAAATCTTCAGTCAAGATCCTTCGAAAGCTTTCCGAATGCTTTTTATTCTCAGTTGAAATTGAAGAGTTGACCGGCTTGGCTTGCTCAATGATTTCATTTTGGTATTTATGATGAAGAAATGACTCGAAATCCGTGAGTTTTTTCTTTGAACGTTGTAATTTTTTCAGTTTGTAAATGATTGACTGTGCTTCCTAGAGCGTAATTTCAGAAAATACTATTGCCAATTGATGATTACCTCAACAGTGTCATTTTTATTGAGTTTTGAGAGAGTTGTGCTGTCCGAATTCATGGTATGAACAATGATTTAGACTCGATTGAATACCAATAATTTTATTAAGTGTTCTTTCAAAATTAAATCAACACAGCATCACTCTAAAGCCAATAGTTGCTGAGAGCGTTATGGTTCCAAAAGAACTTATTTGAGCTTTCACATCTTTTGCTCAAACTTTTCAATAGAAAAATTGACAAATCTCACTTCAAGAAAATTAACAAACATTGCTGAGTCAAATACCGTTACAAAACCCTTTATTCTGAAAAATCGCTCTTGGCTATCTCTATTAAGAGAGAGCGAGAAAATTTCTAGATCATCTTTCTTTTGAGAATCAGATCCAAATGCATCTCTCTTTTATAAGTGAAATTCAGATTTTGTTTTTGTTTGTTTTGAATATAAATATTGTGGAAAAGGCTAAGTTTTTGTTTGCAAGACACCTGAGGAGACAGCAATTTCTGGTTTCGCTGGTGTTTTCCATAGACCATATTATGGAAATGTAACTTTGATATATCGATAAATAGAGACAGGAAGCAATTTAGATTTGCAAGAAGAGAAGAAATATATTTAATGTGTTAAAATTAATAGTTCTCCTAAAGAAACTTAATGAGCTCAAAAGCCATCAGCATAGCCCATCTTGCTATGCCTATCTTTTCGAGCTAAATCGTTAAAAATCCAGCATCCAAAGCTCATTTAGTTCGTTTCAATTTTAACAACGACTTGATCTTTCACAATGGTATTCACTTGCTCAGGGATCATCTTATCAGCATTGACTTGAGGTAAGTCCTGGTTAAAATTTGGAACTTGGATCTTCTGGTCATTCAACTGGCTCAAAATCTCGCTTTTAATAAAGGTGGAAGCCACTGGGTCAACTGTTTTCTTTTTCTAATTAAAACCAATGAGCTACGAGACAAGACGAAAGGATTATACCATATTATATTTGACAGCATAGCACTTTTGGCAGAGGCCAAGCGCGTATAACTTATCATGAGAGCAATTCCAAGGCTTCTTCGTTCTTCCGAATTTCAGATAGCAGCTTCCGCAAAGCCCTTTCGCATAATGTTCTCTATTTGTATGGCCGCAAATCATGTGTTTTCTAATTAAAAAAAACTATTAAGTACAAGCATTAACTTGATTTATTTACGGTTTCGAGTTCGTTTTAAGAAGAGGAAGCACATTATTCCGTTCTGATATCGATTCCGCTCGCTTTTCACTCTGAGCGTCGTCACTGGAAATTTTCGGTTCAGCGGGTTGGACGTATTTCTTCTGCATAAGACTGAAGAGTTTTTGTGATTTCCTACGCTTGCTCATAGAGCTGAAGCTGTTGAACGACTTATCGGATACAGGTGTCAATGTAGACTTGTCTGCGATTTCTTCTTCCATTGTAATAGAGCCTTCTTCTTTCTTTGTTGTTATTTGATCCTTCATTTCAGCAGGTTTTTCAGGAGTTTTCATCTTCTGAGGCTCCACTGAGGTAGTCAGGATCAAGTACTTGAGATATTCCTGAAGGTTTTGAATTGCGATCAAATTCGAGAGGTGAGTCTGCATTTGGATCGCGGCTGATGAGGGGATTGTTAGCGGTGTGGTGTTTTGCATAAGGGTATCTGAAGACTAAAGCGTGGTTTCTGAAATGTTATGCTGATTATTATTAAATATCCCTTGCCTTGGAGTTTATTAAGTCAGTATGTATTTAGATAAACGGACACGATGTGATCGTTTGCTGATTTAAACGAATATTTCAAGGGAGTGATGATGATATCGGCGGAGTTATCTTACGTGTTTATTAATTTCATTTGTAATTGAAGCGTTATTCAACTGATTCGTTTTTTCAAATTGTACAAAACTGTAAAAATTTTCAGTAAAATGCACAAGCTTTTTCATTGAATACACGTCAGAACCTATATAAATTTGAAATAGCAATGAAGATGTCACATAAATAGCATGATTTCAGCGAGGGATCAATGAGAAACCTTCTGGTTTGGTGTGAAGAGAGCAAGAGAAATTAGGAGTCGAGCTACCTGACTTTAACAACTTGAAACAAACCATAATCAAACCGTTTTTTACATTATGGCCGGTGTGCTGATCTAAAACTACGCAATTAAATTAGTCACTATCGCCAATCCGTGAAATGGGTATTTTGATTGATGTCAATCTTGATCCGTTGGTGATATCTGTTTTGAAATGACAAGTAAAAAGTCTCTTCAAACGCGTTTTTCTGCTCCAAACTTTCACATTCACGGCGCTTTTATTCAAAAGTAAATGATTAGCCAGAGTTTATGAGGAAAGTTCGTCCCATTGTAGTTTTCTGTGGTTTGAGAAACTTCGACAGCATTCGTAAGTGAGATTTAATTAAAGATAATCCGATTCTTATGTTAGAAGCTCCATCATTAAATGTTTTTGAAGGAGAATAAAAGAAAATGCGACAAGATCAATTTGAATATCACAAACTCATTCATTAACAACCTGTTTTTAACATTTTATGTTAACAAACTGGCAAACGAAGTTGTGACTCGGCCCTTCATTAGCACTTGATCAGCAAAATATTTCCAATCATAAAACAAATCTAAGCGTTCCTCTCTGAAATGACCTACTGAAATTCTCTCTAATATAAGACTGACGTCTGTGAGTGTCCTGCTCCCCAGTCATATCACCAAATCAAGTTTCAATATTTATTCTTCCAGATGAATCCAGCATGAGAATTTCTTAATCTTATGAAGGAACTCGCTCTCTTGTGCTTCTTTTTTATTGATGCAAACTTGTGCTGAGATTGGAGAAGAAAACATTTGATGTTTGGTATCACTATGGAAATATTTACATGAACGTAGGTAGACATATTCTTACAGCATAAGGTTAGACTTTGATAGAATAAATTCAAATTTAAACAGACATCCCAGAACCAAACTCCTTCATCCACTCTTCATATTTCTTCAAATCTGTTTGACTGACAGACTTCTGGACATTTCTAAGCGCATCTACAAAATCTTGCTGACTAACTGGTACGTCAATCTCATCTAATTTTATATTGTTTAGCCATCAAAAATCTAAAATTTCATCGTTTCGTTACTCTTGATCTGATCAAGTTTATCAACTTTATCCATAAAATTGCCACCTTGTAGCAGTTTTCTTCTCAAAGGCATCATCGCAGCCTCTCGGCAAACCTTTAAAAAGTATTATTCATATCAGAACCGATAAAATTTAACTTACATTTGCAATGTCAGCTCCACTATAGCCTTCAGTTTTCTTAACAAGATAATCAAAGTCAATATTTTCCGCTATCTTCAATCCTATAATAAAATTATAAAAGCCCTATCAGGAACTCCTTTACCTGCCAGATTTATCTCAAACAACTCTCTTCTTCCTTTTTCAGTCGGCAGCGGAATATCTAGAGTATTTTATCTCTATAACTCGAGTTCTAAGGGTTTGGGTTTTACAGATTCTTTTTTCAAATCTTCGACGAATAGCCTCATCCAGGACCCAAGGCAAGTTAGTCGCTGCCAGGACAGTAACAGTTTTCAGAGCGGTGTTTTCTTCTTCTCCTTTACTAGCTCCAGCGCTACTAACTACCGTTACACCGTCCATTTGCGCCAGTAATTCGGCCTTGATTCTAGAGACAGGTTGTCCTTCCAGAGTAAAGAAAATTGCGAAGATACCTTCTGCTGGCCTCTCCTTCGCCATCAGTGTCGCCTCTCTTGGACGCGAGAGAGTCTACCTCGTCAAAAAATATTGTTGTTGGAGCATAAAATCTCGCCATTTCGAAAAGAATCTTTGAAAGAAGATATGAATGAAGAATAGTAGGAGCTTTTACCCTCACGAGTTTTTCGGATTCACCTCTCCATTTAGATGCCAGCGTTGAAGGAGAAACACTGAAAAATGTTGTTTTTCCTTGCTAAGCGTTGAGTAGAGATTAGCATCTATACGCTGACGATTCAAAATAGTACCGTTGCAACAGCTTTTGCAAGCATGGTTTTTCCAGTTCCTGGAGGACCAAACATCAACACTCCTTTCCAAGGTCTTCTTATTCCCTATCATTTGAAAGTATATAGAGTTCACGGTATTGTTTCTAACAGAAAATAAATTTACTTGGAAAAATTCTGGCATTAATAGCGGCAGTAAAACAGTTTCCTGAATAATGTTTTTTGCCTCGTCAAGGTCGGCAATATCATCAAATTTAACATTTGGGTTTTTATCCATCTAAAAAGGGTTTTCTCTCAGATTGCGCTGTGTTCAAGAAGTTACCATGTCAGTTTCAAGCATGGTTATTAAATTTTCATCGGGCCCTCTGCCTTCTGGATAAACATGCATCAAAAATGAGCTTTTTTCGCTAGTACCGACAAAAAGTTAGTAAGCATTAAATCCTGTAGAGTTACTTCTCTTTTGACTCTGCGGCTTTCTTATCTTTCCCCTCGGCGTCTTTCCAGTCGTTCTTGCCTTCTTTTCCTCTCCTTGCCTTAGGACTGCTGAATTACATAACAGTTGCTGGTTCTAACGAATACTCTTCCTTTTTGCTCTCTTCGTGAACTGGTTTCTTAACATTTGTCGGGTGAGAAACGACCTAACCAAAACGCAATGTTTTGAGAAACATCCTTGAAATTCTTCTCTTACAGGCTTTTTTGTTATCATTGGAGTTTTATTCACTTGCGGCTGGTTTTGAGGTGTGTTCGCTCTATGAGATTGACCCTTTTGCTGTTTTGGATCAATTGGAGTTTTCTTTACTCCACCAGCTGTTACCGGACGTTTAGAAATAGGTTGCTCATGATGTAATTTATTGAAGTTGCCGGAAACGGTTGGTTGATGTGGTAGTTCCTTATCGAGTATTGGTTGATGGAAAATGCATTATGCTCTTACTTTAAATCCTTCATAAAAGACTTTTGCAGCAGCTTTCAGCTCCTCGATAGTTTTTACTTCCTCTGAAAGTTCATTAGACACTAATTTCCATTCTTCAAGGAGAATTGGATCGTTTACAATTTCGAAATATCTGTGGCAGCCGAGGAGTTGTTTAGTCTTAGCAAGAAATAGGTTACTCTTTTATTTTTTCCATAGATTTTTTGTAATTTTCAAGTGATTGATCGTATTTTCCTTCCAAAGCTTGTTCTCTTCATGAAACCGTCAAAAGTGTATTTTGAAAGTTTTACCGAGCTTGTCGGACAAAGCTTTTCAGATCCGTTAAGAAATGACTCATTGTTTGAGGTTACGTTCTGTCAACAAAAGTTCAATAAATAAATTATTTAATCCTGTTCGGAATGTTCAAAAATCGTTCAAATCTTACAAAGTTTTCGATCAAAAGAAGAGACCAACGACAAATGCGCTTGCTTTTCTTGAAGAAATTTAGCGTCAAGTAAAAGGCTTACGACACCAAATTTAGAATAGTTTAACAAAGATACTGGTAGCTTTTCACTTCCAAGTTGCGAAAGGGAACTTCCGTACTTGATCTGAGAATTATTCATTCACTTTTTGTGTATCTTCTGATTCAACAAAGAAATAATTTGAGAGCAAGAGATTAGAGAAATTGGAATTGAGGATTTTTCCATTTAGAGCAAAAATTTGACTTCCGGACAAGATTTATCCTTTTAAGCCTACAGCATTTAACATCTTTACGCTTAAAAATAACAAATTAATCAAGCCTCAAAATGGTAGTTTAATTCAAACTCCTTCTGCTAGTATCTTTTTTCAGTTTTCATCCATTACAATGAATGCATCTTTGTTGTGTTAGTTGCTCATCGCTCTTAACTAATACGATACTATTTATTTACAAACTCATTGGCCGAATTCGTAATCAACAAAATGATGCAGAACTCTTTTTCCAACTAAACTCAAAACCCAAGAAATAAATCAATAGCAGAGAGAAATCTGTTAGAGGCATCTTTTTCATTAAGTAGCAGCAAACCTATAGGTAAAGATAACAATATAAACCATAAATTAACGAGGAAAATAATTATTAAATAAATTTAAAATTGCAAAAGTTCCATGCTTTCCCGTATTCGAATCCCTAAAAACACTCTTAATTCGATTGGTTGTTACTCAAGAATGGAATTCCCATCATCGGATTAACTGGAACTATGGTTTTTCCAGCGAATAACGCCTGGTTAAACAGCTGTAACATAACCATCTGCTCCATAAGTGAAGGTTGTATATTGCTGATTATTGGAACTGGCACGCCCACAATCCCTTGTGGAACATTGAACGCATCATTGCCGTCTTTCTTCACCACTTTGCGAGTGGTTTCCAATTCATCCAATTTTTTCTTTTCCTCTTTGGCTGCACATTTATTCTGATGCTTCGTCAAGCTGCACTTGTACAAAAACGATTTGTTACAGGTCTTGCAACTGTGTCTATGTCTCGTGGTTCGCTCCTTATGCGTTTCGTAATGGATCTTGAGATTCGAAGCAGTTGTGAAACTTTTATTGCATTCAACACAATTGAAAGGTTTTTCTCCTGAGTGGAGTAACATGTGTCTTTTCAAGTTGGAGCTCTGAGCAAAGTTGCGATGGCAAATCTCACAAACATAAGCGTTGTGGTTTTCAGGTGTGGCTGTGCTTTCAGTTTTTTGTGGAAGAGGGGTTGGTTGAGTTTGAATGACTGGTTGACTGAAATAAGATCCAAGGAATTTGCTCCTTTCTTCGAATTCCGCAATTCTTTTTTCCAACAATGAATCCACAGTGGTATCCGAACGTCCACTTGACTTTCTCAATTGGAATCCAATTATGTCTTCTCGCTTTATTTCCGACATTTGATATTTAATCCTGGGTTAGGAATGATTGATTATTCGGAATTTGTTTAGATTATATGATTTTAATCAAGGTTTGATCTCTGATTAATAAATGAAAAAGTTCCTATTTTAGTGTTTTTTAAATTCCAAATAATGCTTTTTTCTAAAATAGAGCCAGGTTTAATGAATAAGGTTGTCAGTATTAGGAGAAACAATAAATCTTTCTAGACCCACTAGGCTGAGCGAATGTTGCTGCAGGCCAGGTTCTCTGTTTCCTACCACCAAATTTGAAGATTTTGAGGAAAATGAGTCATTTCGGCTTTTTACACGTGCCATCAGAAACACTATTTTTGAATCCAAGAGTTGATTTAGGGTGACTTAGACTCAGGTTTCCAATTTAGGAGTTTAATTACTCTTTATGGATTTCTGACGCAACTACCGTACTATGATTTTAATCGCGTAATTGACGTCACAGAAAGCAGCAATCATTACAGATAGCGGATGAGTTTTAACCTCATCGGAAGAAAACAGAAATATCCAACGGCCATTAGCTTGTGTAACAGGCTTTCAACGAAGCTTCGCTTGTGGAAAGCTGGTATATTTTTTATTGGGAATTCAAAACGATATTGGTAATCAATTTGCTTTCCTTGATGTAGCAAAATCATATGAAAGAGAGGGAGAATACATGATTTTGGAAACAAAACGTGATTTGCAACAGGAATTTGCTTTTTCGTTTTAGGATCCTCTTATTTTTGAAATAATCTTATTCCTGATAGTTAAATTTCTACTAAAAACCTGCCATTGTTGATGCAGAAGGTTCCTTGAACTGTTATCATCGGATATAGGTTTGGGAAAACTTTTTTTTCAGGGTGGTTTTTGAAAAACCCCGTTCAACTTCTCTAATCTTAATTAGGAATATTGTTTAGCTAAATTAAGCTATAGAGCCCAATTAATTCGAAAAATTGAATCACGAAAAAGTTGAACTATTTTGAAGATTCGAACCCACCGATGAGTCTTGGTTTCCAAACAATGAGTGAATGAGCTCCTAAGTTCTCTGAAGTGGAACTAACAATCGCAGGAAAGAGAAGTTTCAGGCATAATTGCTCGAAATCAGCGCAGAAGAGGGATGTTGTGCTAATAAAGTAATTCATGGAGAGAATTGCCATCATATTTTCGGCTTCTTTCTGCTATAATGAGGCAATCTCTCATGATGAGATAAACAGAGCGAAAGGAGAGTTCATTTGTGAGTTATATTTCTATTATGAATGAATCTGGGCATTGATATGGTGAAAGACGCAGAAGATTGCAGGATCTTCAGCAAGTTGATTGCTTCTTGATTGACAAAATATGAATAGAGTTCGGACCAAAGATTATGCGCCAAGTACTTCAGCAAATCACCTGTTTTCTCCCTTTAGCTTTGACCTTTTTCTCGATATCACAGGTGGATGGTATCGGAATTATTGCAAATGGTTTATTTAGATATGATGATACCTCTCTTTGCTAAGGATTCATCCATCAATGGGAAAACCGAGAGAACATACTTCCATTGAATGTTACAGTGATTCCTGTGTATAACAAACATAGAGGGCACATCTGTTGTTCTTATCAATTCGAATGAGTCGCCTATCTGAATATATATTGCAATGAAAACTATTTTCTTTTTGTCTTTTCTTTTTTTTTTTTTAAATATCATATACTCAGTCAGCAATTAAGGATGGACAAACAGAAACCCAAATAATTCAAAGTATCGTGATTTGATTGTGAAAAATTCGAAACTTCTGCATTCTTTAATTTTCTTTGGTTAGATCATAAGTTGCACTCATAATTTATTTGTTTCAAATGTCACAACATCTTGAATTCAAAAGAAAAATTTTGAAAAACGACTTGATCATATTCATGAGTTGCTTGATCGGAAAATTAAAAAAATTAATCGATGAGTTCTAATAGAATCTCGTCCGTATCCATGATAAAATCAATCTTTCTGTTTTGGAGTCACACGGCACTTTGCATTGAAGTATATTTTCATTTTTGGCCAAAATCAATATCAAACGTTTGCTTCATCCAGAGTGATCAACTAGCCTCCTCCATACTAGAATTGTTTTGAAAAAAGGGTGAAGAAAGGATTTTTCCTGTTAACAGCCGAATGCATCGAACAGTCGAAAAGGATAAGTTTTTGAATAATTTTATTCAGAGGCTCTGTATCTAACATAATTAAATATTTCAGTTGAGCACTTGCAATGTATCAAAAATATCTAACACAAAGATGTTTTGTGACCCTCAATACCTTGCAAAAAAACACTCTAGCTAAAGAGCAGACAAATATTTTATCCACCTTGAACAATGAATACTTGATCAACCCAAAAAATCTCTTTTCAAACAAAGCCCATGAGGAATTTGTCCATCGAAACCAGACGAAAATCCAAACAGCAAAGGAATTCACCGAAAAATCGGCCAAAGGTGCTCAGTTCACAAAGAATCTGAAAGACCTAGCATATTTCTATGGGTACATCGATAAAAA
>ENA-UOTZ01000294-UOTZ01000294.1-compost-metagenome-genome-assembly--contig:-NODE-294-length-42220-cov-25.153667_pt1 | contig 42220 bp, 28 predicted proteins | sample MGYA00238144_ERZ746983 | MGnify/ENA primary metagenome ERZ746983 (study PRJEB28759, sample SAMN06268863) | compost metagenome | isolation source: single cell | place: USA: California, Emeryville, Joint...
TAATACACTCTACAAAGGCTCAGATAGCAATGGACTTCCTTTCAACTGGTCATAGTATTCTTGTGTTGTTCAAATAATTTTTTTTACTTCTGAACGAGCTTTTTGTGATTTTTTGTTGCTGCTAGTGGAATATCTCAAAACCGTTAGCAGAGTGCATAGCTTATGATGGAGCGCCAAATATGAAGGGCCCTAATTCAGCGACTCAAATTTGCTGAACTCTTGATGTACAGTTGGTAGTATGAGTCGTTGGAAGAATCCTTCGTACTGTTCATAGAAAAATAATATGTGATAAAATTGATAAAATTCAAATTTTTATTTTTCGAAAATATGTAGCAATTTAAGTCTGCACTCGAAAGCGATGCCCAATAGTCTGTCAGAGCTAACGAGAGGACAAATATAATTTCTTCTAGTAGTTGCCAACAGGCTAATATCTTAGGAATGTAAAACATACAAAGGGGGTCAAACTTTCCTTAGCGCATTTGTGTTTAAGTTGTACTGAAGATGTAACAAATTTTTTCATTGAAGAATGAAATAGTTTGAGGAATTAGATAATTAATTCAAAGTTACGATGCAAACTTGAACTTGGTACATATCGGTCCATAGGGAAAAAAAAGAGGGATCGACTCGTAAACTGCCAGAACACAAATAATTTTTGACCATATCGTACACACACTTTGTTGTTTCAATCATTGACACTGAACAGATAATTGCCTTAAGAGATTGTCGCTAGCACAGCTAATCTCTATAGAATAGCCATTTCGTGCCTATTACGACATTGTGAATAATGCTTGATGAACATTTACCCAAAAATCTAATTCAGGCTTCCTGAAAGAAATTTTGGGAATGCCAGACTTAAAATGTCTTCCTGCATGGGTATCCACATTTAGTTTTCATTCGAACCTCTCACTCTCAGCGGGGCTCATGCTAAAACGTTTCAAACCATTCATATGATTGTTACTATCAATGTATGACAGAGGGAGAGAGCAATGAAAATTTTTAATTAGCATTTTTCAATTCTCAGTATTTGAGCGCTTGATTAAAAAGGCAGCTCAAACGCAATTCCTATTGATATTCCCTTTGTCTTAACCTCTTCTTAGTCCTAAAATAGTGAGATTGCAGCAAGGCTCGCTTTCCGGGGCAAGAAGTACAACATGAAGTATTCCAGAAATTGTCATGTTTGCATTCTAAACCCATTGAGATGCAGATTTTTCAATACAAACGAACAGATACGGCTCAAATATAGACTTTGATAAATACTCTCTTAACGCTCTCGTTAGACCTAAGCTGTCTTCTTCCTCAGTGCTCAAAATTACTTTCGATAGATCCTTATCTTTCAGTGTCAGTGTGTTCACAATTTTCCCATCCCATGAGCCATTAGACCCTAAAACCCCCAGAATCTTCCTTATTGGACTTGTAGAGTCTGCCAATTGCTTGAGTTCGGGACAATCTTTAAATAATTCCTTCGCTTTGCCAAATTTCGATTTGAATTCAGCGACTTTGTGTCCGAACTGGGTTTCTGAAACTTCATCAAGCATATCCTTATCATCGATGCCCTTGTCGAGCTCCTCAAGGGCTTCTTTCATCGCATCTACATCGCTTTTATTGGTAGAAATCATTGCATCCTCAGCAGCTTCGATCATATCGTCAAAGTCATCATAAGGGTCTTCGACCACTTTATCCCAATAGTTGAGAATAACCAATGGCAACAGCGAGATTTCAATCCGTTTCAGAGTGCTTTTCGCTCCACCTTCCTTGTTATACGCAGAAAACGTGTTAACCTCAAACTTCTGGATGGCACTTGCCTTCTTGCGGGCGAGCGTTAGGAAGCTCGCTTCTAATAACTCTAACGAAAAATCCACTTTTTGCTGGTATTTGCTTGCCTTTTGGTTCTCATCATTAAAACTCATAATCGCAGTTTTCTCCTGGGATTGAGCGTCCGCTTTCCCACAGCGCTCAAAAGCCACGAGGCACTCGCCTTGCCACACACTATTACTTTTCGTGGACTCTTCAGCGCCTTTCTGCTCTTCATCGAAAGCTAAAACAGCCTTTGTTAAGGCAGAATCCAGCGTATTGTGGAGTAATTTCGCAAAAGTACTGGGAACTTCGCTCGGCTTGCCTGCAAAGGCGCTCTTTCCGTTGCCAACTTTAGAAACCTTGCATGCCGCTTCCTTCGAAGCCAGTTTTTCGATTCCTAATGCATTGATCCTAAAATTCTGAGGTTTTGCAGCAACGAGATCAATGACATTTTGATTGACAAAGCCATGGTAGTCGCTGAGCACGTACACATCAATGGGTAACCGAAGCAGTTTTGGGTCCTCAAATAGCGTCTCAAACAGCTCGGAAAGACTCGCGCCTCGAGCTCTGGCCTTTAGAGACTGCACAAAATTAATCGCGGTGTTTACATTCTTATCGTCGTTCAGCAGAAGGTCCTTTGAAAAGACATTAATTTCACTATCGAAAGCGATAATATTAAAAAAAGACCCGATCGGCAGCGATTTTAACGCAATAATCGTTGCAATTTTCACAGCTTCGAGCTTCTCACCGTACATGCTCCCACCGCAATCGATAATAAACACGGTCCCTTTCTTACTACAAAAGAGAGTTTTCTCTTTGGGGTTGTCTTCCGCAGTTTTCTTTTGCGGATAGCCAACCATCACGTTCCATAAGTCGTCATTTTCCTTCAGTGCTCGACCGAATATTTTGTCCTCGGTTTTCAACGAATACTGCAACTTGAAATCCTTTGAGAAGAACTCCTCAAAGGGAATGTTGTCTGGGGTCAACGTAGCGAGGGTCTGCTCTTCATTGGTTTCGATGAGGAGTTCATGCGAGCTCGATTCGATTGCCTCAATGCGAAATCTGCTGGAAATCGTAATTTTCAAATGCCAGTCATAGCTGCTGTCCGGGTTGGCTAAGGGGTAAGTACCAAGGCTGAAGCTAAGTTTTGTCTTTTCGTCTAAGTAAGGATCTGGAATGAGCTCTGGGCTTAACCGCAGTTCATTGAGGAAAAATTCGCCTTTATCGAGTGTTGCAAAGGAGAGAAGATTCATTGTAACTGTAAGTCGTTGATTTGGCTTAAGCGGGATCTGTGCAGCCTGAAGCAAGTGAGAGTAGACGCAATCGACGTTTGGATGAGATATTTGAGAAAGAGTGTTCGAGTAGACCGTTGGAGTCAGTTCTTTTGTCTCGGTGGCGTCAGTGTCTGAGGTTAAGATAACTTCCTCGTTGAGTTTGAAGGTGATGCTGGTGAGTTGCTCGGTTTTGGGTATGAAGGCGAAAAATTCGCTTTCGATTGACTCTTTGAGCATGTTGCAGTAGGTAACCTCTAGTCTTTTGCTCACAAAGACATCTTCGATGGTGATGGAAATGTTTATCGAATCTAATGGGATGAGTTTGCTGATGCTAGGAGCAGCAAGTCCGATTGGAGTTGAATAAAGCATATTATCCTCGCTAAAGTTTTTAAAAATTTGGATACGATAGAGTGGAAATGAAAATATAGAATTAATCAAAGCAAACCTGATGAATTTAAAGGCAAGCAGGAAGGCGTTTCAAGAATATTAGATTAGCGTTTTGTTAAAAGAAAGAAGGCACTGGAACAAAGGATAGGCATTGGATATATATATATGCCCCCGTTAACATTAAATATGGGTACTTTGCGATGGTCTGGACTATTAGCTGGCCTCAACCAGATATTCCAAACAAGGCATGAGTCTTGTGCATAATTCCCAATTGGACCAACGAAATAGAAAATATTAATTTATTCTTACTATATGCAATTACGAAGAGAATGAAGTTATTCAGCTATTTTTCGGTTTGCATAGACTAGTCCTGAGAAAAATGATAGAACTTTGAGAGACAAAACTCAGAAATTAGAAACCATTGGACGAAGGATGTCACAGTTGAAGGAAAAAATACTGCAATGACTATTGTGCCTGTATAACTCATCGGTTATAAAATTCTAATTTTCCAAGTCTCAAGGAATGCCCCACCTCGTATATTCATAAAGGATAAAAAACTAATGAAGCAGGGCCAGGCTCTGTCAGGGAGTCACGCGATTTATAAATTCAGTTGCTAAAGGTTCACTACTTTATGATATATTTTAGTGCCATGATGTAAACCAGGCAGATGCAGTTAAAATAGGTATATAACTGCAAAAACAAAACTAGAGAGAGAGGTAGCCTCGCGGATTTTCAATGAATTAGCATGGATTAGACCCCTGAGGAGAATCTTAGATCATATATTAATAATTCCAAATTGGTACTACTAACAACAAATTTTATAAAGCCGGCCTCAGCTCTTAGTCTAAGCCTGCTTCGGAACGCTCAACGTGATACAACCGAAGTTTAGAACTCATTTCGCAATATATTCCAAAAATTTTGCTAATTAATCTCAAATGCTCCTCGAGCCTCTGATACAGCGAGACTCCAGTCCTTACGTTTTTACACACCCAGAAAGCTTAATAATATGTCTTACAGGCTTCAGACGCTTCCATTTCTGTGCTGGTTTTACCACTATTTTAATCAACTTAACTCCAAGTTTTTCAAATCGAATCAACTCCTCTATATTCAAAATTTCGCTTAAAAATCAGCCAAACACGACCAGAACTTCCTGTCCCTCGCAATTACCCTCTCAACGTGCCCCAAATAAACTACCTTTACGTTCCCCTTACCCAGTTCGCAAGATTCAGGCTCAAATTTCGACGGCTGGCGCCAAAGACTCCAGAAATAGCAAGCAAAAATGAACTGAGGGGTGAATCATTTTTTTTTTAATTAATTTAACAACCCGAGTTCCACTTGATATCAAACCTAAATTAACACACAAAAAACATCTCGCAACACCCATCTGCCATGGATAACTACACCTGCCAATTTCCCGATTGCGGTAAATCGTTCAAAGCAAGAAAATCGCTCGTTGAGCATATGAGAATCCACAAAGGAGAGAAGCCTTATCAATGGTAATCATCAATATGACAAACACTTCTCTAACTTCTCATCACAGTCATTACGAAGGCTGCCAGAAGCGATTCACCCAGTACTCCTCAATGCAAAAGCATGAGAGAACTCACTCTGGCGACAAACCTTACAAATGCAGCATCTGCGATCGAGACTTCACTCAGGTAACGATCTCACTACTTTCTTGGCCTCCCTAACCCTTACAATGAGTAGATCTCGAACCTCAAGCGTCATGAGAGAGTCCACGCTGGAGAAAAACCACACGAATGCGAAATCTGTCAAAAAAAGTTTTCTACTGCTTCGAATCTGAAGCAACATATGGGTATTCACGAACGAGGGGTAATTCTACTTGCCTGCCGTCATGTTAACCCGTTCTTAGGATATCAGAGAGAAATACCTCTGCCAACTCTGCAAGAAATCGTACCTTTACCGCTCGAGTCTCCGCAAGCATTTACATGAGCATGGAGAAGAAGGAATCCTCTTAGGCCTGAAAGTCGAGGCAGACATCGAGGCTGAAGCGCTCTTCAATGACAAAATCAGCGTGAAAGAAGAGGATCCTCGGTTCGAGGAGGAGGAAGAGGAAATTTACCAAGAGCCTGAGCTATCGAAATACGTGTTCGTTGACCAGAATACCACAGCCAGGTTCCTCCCGATGACATACAAGCCTGATTATGAACCTGCTGAGTATGTTACTAGCAATTACAAGCCGACGATCGAAACGCGGTCAGCGCTGCCTGCGATCGGGTTCAACTTCGATTTTTTCCCAAGTTTCCCTACGAGCTACCCTATGAGACAAGAGCCGCCAACGAAAAAGCTTTCGATGAGCTCATTGCTAGGGTCACCGCTCAGAGACTGTCCTTCGAAGGAAAACCAATGGGAAAACTCATTTAACTTCAGAAACCCGAAAAATTCCGCTGTTCTTATCGAGTATAAAGGCATGATATACTTCCTCTACGATCGTCTTCTCAACCGAACGAAGCCGAATGGAGAGCTCATTATGAGACAGATCGACAACGACTCGGAGAACCCATCTCAGGGTGTTCACTTACCTGAAATGGCGCATTTTTCTGACCATGGGAGCCTTTTTAAAGTCTATCAGGATATTGCTGCGAAAAATAGCAAAAAGGTCACCCTCGAGATGTTATTTACTGGTAAGGCCTGCAATAGTATCACTTGCGGATGCACTGCTGGGCAAGAAGGGTGCAAGAAATGTGGATGTGTCATGAAAAAAGATGAGATCCATCATGGTCAGTTCCACAGCAATGGTTTGGATTTGACCTTCTGTGACGACAAGTTGCTTCATTCACCACTGTCGTTCTCAAAGGAAATTGAATCTAATGGAAGCCCATTCAATTATGTGAAGGAAGAGGAGGACGGTCATGTCTGTATTTGTGAGGCTACAAGGGAATATAAGCATGTCCATGGGCCAAACTGCGGACATCATGCGATAATGCACGATGGACACGTCGACTACATTGTCAATGGAAAGCTTCATCATCCTGATGGGGATCATTGCGATGATCATGGACCAATACGTGTTGTGGAGAACACCAATGAGGACTATGCGTTTGGTGTGATCTCGAGCCATAATGCATTGCCAGAACGCAAAATTCAAACGTTTAAGGAAGTATCTACTCTATTTTGAGGTTAATTATATACTCTTTCTATCAATGTGATCGAAAACGGTGAATTTCTTATGAACTTCATTTTTTTAAATGCTCAGAATGTGGGTCATATCGAAGAATTCATTGTTTTCTAATTTAATTCTGAGTCTCGCAAATTGTTCATTTGTAATGGAAATGAAATGAGTCAGACTGCTATGTCTCTGTCTATGGTTAATATTCAATGGCAGCAAGCGATGAGAGCATAGTATTAGTAGTAATTTCATGTTTTATGGGCTTATTGAACGATTTGAAGTTTTTTTTTTTTAAGGAGTGATACGTCACTGTGTGTTCATTAATTTGTTAAATCTGGAAATTCCAAATTATTAGAAAATTAATAATGATGATGTCTATCAAACCAACGAATCCAACGAAGATTCTCGAAAGAGATCGTTTCAATAAGAAAAAAATGCTCATTTCGTAGGTTACCTGAAATATTTGTGATAAAGCACAGAAAAGTTCCCCCTGACAATACTTGAGGTTGCGTTTAGTAAGAATTATATAGAAAAAGAGTATTTATGGCAAATGAGGTGATGGAAAGCAAGCGGATATCGTCGAAACTCTGAAAAAGGCAGGAAATTGAATATTTGTAAAATTCTCTGATAAGCAGCGAGGTAGCGCATTAGATTTCATCAAAAAGCTTTTATTAAAATTATCCGAGAGCAATAAAGCCAATTATTCTTAAGAACCATTTATTTATATTCGCAATTATTAACCATGGGCTGCGTGAGTTCTTCTACCCAGAAGAAAAAGAAATACGAGCAAAAGTCTTCCTCTTCCAAGGTAAACTCGCTCGTCTAGGCCGACCTTTGCTAAAAGTAATTCGTTTCAAAGGAGTCTGCGTCGCAAGATCGAAATACCGCAGAAACCGTAACTCATGACGGAAAGAAGCAAGCAGCTGCTTCACATGATCAAGGTTTCAAGGGCGGCACCGAGCCACACATCAATACTCCTTGCCTGAAGGAATCTACCACCGTTGCCAGCGAGAATCTTAAAGCGACTCTGAAGCAATCAAATGGAGTTTGCGAATTGCAGTCTCATAGGAATTGTTTGACAAATCAAGAGACACAAGGGACAGCGAATCGAGCTTCCGATACGAATCAGAAAGTAATAATCGGAGACCTTGAGCAGATACTTGACGAGGACTTACTCAAGGAGCTTGAAGGCGATCAAGGTAGTTTAAATAAACTCACTTATCCCTTAAATTAAGTATTTGTCATAAGATATAGTGCTTGCTGAGCGTTTTCAGAAGATCGAAGCAGACTCCATAGCGGTTGACTTCGAGGAACTGAAGCGTAGGTCTCACCGACTACCGAGTCATGTAAGGTCCAATCAGTATCGTAATGATGAAGAAAAGAAAGTTGATATGAGTTTAACGCTCAATCTTACCGATTTGAAGATTGAGCAGCATTAGAGGAGACTTTACGTTTGCATTTTTGTTTCAATTTTTTTTCTTGGAGTCATCAAGCTTATAGTTTAATTATTAACTGTTTGTAATATGCAAGCAAGGCTATGTGTTTGTTAAGTATGAGCAAGATTTTTCATATTATAAGCAATTACTGGATACACCGTTGCATAATGTTTGTAAATTGACTGAAAACTGAAAATTCATTTTGGAAGAAGTCTTTAATGTATTGTCTAGTTAAAAAGATGTCAATAGCAGCTTTCGCTAGGATAGATTGTCAAGCCTGACTCATTCACCTTTCATTCACTCGAGAAGCGAAATTTGTATAACATATCATATTTTTGTAGTGGCTTGGTTTAATTTAGTGGGTTTTTTATTAATCTGCTTGAAATATCGAGTCGCTAAATATTGAATTGACGCAATACAGTGCTCTATGCAGAAAAGCGATAAGGAGGTCTTTGAGGCCTCTTAATGAGGGTAGCTCGGACTCTCCAGAATAAGGCACAAACGGCACTATAAATAAAAGTTTTGCGAAATAATAATCGCACCGATGCTATATTCAAACAGAAAATTGACAAAGTCGCTGTTGTCTCAAAGAAACCGACCTTCTAGTACAATCAAACGTTGGTGACCAGCGATTTATTATCCAATATGTTAGATTTTGTCATTTTTTACTCTTTGCCGTTCAATTTCACTCATATTTTCAATATTTCCATCTTACCGAAGTTCTTCCGCAGTCTTTGATGTATTGACTGTCAACCCCAATAACTTGGGACAATTTGTTGCGTGAATAAACCCTAAGTACACTTCTTATATGAGAGCTTTCAGGAGCCATTCGCCACCATTCTTGCTTATGAAACTCCTTTTTCGTTGAAATACTCCTTTTTCTAATCAATAATTACGTTTTACTGAGTTGAGGGTACATTCTCGAATTAGCTTTGGCTTTTCTTGCAAAAATTAATCACCTATTCTAGTACAAGAAATTTAGTGCTTAAAGCCCTGAATTAAATGAGGTTTATCAAACTTAAACTGAAAATTATTGACAAGCAAGATCGCCATGACACATAACTACCGTTGCGATGAACTACAACAAGATCAGAATGATTTAAGACATACCCAAGTCGTCGCTCAAGAAGATACATGCTTAGTATTGCCGAAGAAGGGCGAATTTAAAGTTTGGAATTTCGATACGATGTCACAAACCCCACTAAACGACCCTCAGAACAAACGGACTCCGATCCTGAATTACCTGGTCGACTACAAGGACAAAAATAAAAAACTTAAGCTCGCTATTTGTATTACCATTTACAACGAAGGTAGAGCCTTATTCAAGAGGACCTTGGATAGCATCAAACGAAACATTGATGAGTTTAAGCGCAAGAATCTGCTGGAGCCTGAGGAAATCGCTGTGTTTCTTCTTTGTGATGGCTTTGAAAAAGTCAATGAGGAAGTCTTGGAAGAACTTAAGGAGATCTTCCAAAGCGAACTTAACCCTTATGTCCGAAAGGCCAAAATCAGTAAGACTATAAAGGACGCAGCCAAACACAACGCAGAACTAGTGAAAAAAGGACAAGAACCGCCTCTTTTCCCTGATCTGGCTTCTTACGTACTCTATCATAAGTACAAACATGATACTGACGAAACTGCGTTCACAAATTTAGTTGTTTGTATCAAGGCACAAAACGGAGGGAAATTATCCTCACATTTATGGTTTTTCCTCGGTTTCTGTGAATATTTCGTTCCTGACTACGTCGCGCTTGTCGATGCTGGAACCGTCCTTGATAAAAACGCCTTTGTTGAGTTCTACATTGAACTTGCAGCTAACAAGCACGTTGGAGGTGTCGCCGGGTTCATGAGCAGCTTGGACGACGAAAAAGATGAGCCGAGCAAATGGTACACTTCATTGGCAAAAGCGCCAGGAATTAGCTTAATCAGCGCTCAATTATACGAGTATACTTATGGACATGTCCTTGACAAAGGATTTGAAAGCTTGACCGGGTTCATCCATGTGTTGCCAGGAGCTTTCTCAGGCTACCGATACGAAGCCATGAGAAATATCGATCTTTTTAGTGAATATTTCAATTCAATTGTTTCCCAGAAAACCGATTTTTCCTGCCCTCAAGGGAATAGAATGCTCGCGGAGGATCGTATCATGTGTTTGTGGATATATTGCTCGAAAGGCAAGAGCTATTCGTTGAAGTATGTCCCGACGGCATGGGCATGGACCGATTTGCCAAACACAGTCCCCGCGTTAATAGGACAGAGACGTCGGTGGCTCAATGGGACGATGTTTGCTCTTCTGGACACACTAAGAAACTACCCCCTTGTCTATAAAAGTGGTCACAAACTTGGAGTTATCAGCTTTGCGTTCAACCTGATATACTCTGCGATCAGCTTAGCAGCCTCGTACCTGGGTCTCGGACTCTTTTATGCGTCTTGCTGGCTCATGTTCTCTTCTCTAACCAATGAAACCGATGAAAATACGACGTTCACTGCTGGTGGTGCCTTGGCTAACACGTTCCTTCTCAGCGTCGTGGGCACCGTGTATATGAGTTTACTCTTCAAAATAAATGAAGAACCGCTGAGAATCTTCCTCAAGATGATGGTTCCGCTCATGGGAGTGTATTACCTTCTCCTTTGGGGTGTCGTCATCTATTTCGCTGTTTCCAATCTAAAGTGGATGGCGGAAAATCGAGAGACAGGCTTGATTTTGGACGATTCTATTTGGCTTGCCGCCTTCATCATTGTCGTGATAGCATCCCATGGAGTGCCGCTGCTTTTCTATCCAAGGAGAACCGTGGACGTTATCAGAGGGCTGGTTTCGTATCTCTTTTACACTCCTCTCTATGTAACAATAATGCCTATTTACGCGTTTTGCCAGCTTGATGATCTGAGCTGGGGAACCAAAGGCGCTGGTGATCATATTCTGAAGGGAAATGAAAAGGAAAAGAAACTGTACCAATTCAAGGACTTCAAGATACAAAACGTGATTATTTGGATTGCGCTGAACATATTCGTGGGATTTGGTGTCATTCGATTGAACGAGCTCCCAAGCACGAGAAATCAGTTCTTGCTTTGGTATGGAGGTTTATTCGCAGCGATAATTGGAATCAAGGCGATTGGAGGGACTATTTATATAATTCTGTTCAGGTTGAGGCGGCTGTGCTGTCAGAGCAGACGGATTCGAAGAATTCAAGAGAGGGAGAGAAGTCGAAGAGCAAGAGGCGCTGGCCCAGTACAAACTGAAGTTGAAGTTCCTTTAAGCAATAACACGGGGAGAGCTTAATAGAAACAGAAATATACATTTTTTTTGATCTCTACGGTGTAGGGATAGAACAATTATATCATTTCTTGTGGGTGTTGTGTGTGATTTTACATGTCTCATGTGCATGCAACCTTCAACAATTGGTAGAAATTGTATAATATCAAAGGATATTGAACAAATATGTTTGAAACTATCATTTCTTTTATTTTTAAGCACAATAGAGAAGAATGAAAAAATTGAGGACAAAGGGAAAAGTGCCCGCTCCGTCTCAAAAGTTATATTCTAATTTATGAGAATCTCCCTTCATCACTCACCATGAGCCGGTCAAGGTAGGCACTTGATTAGCAATCTTCTTTTCGATTTGCGAATGATTTATTCGAATTTGGATATATTGAAAGATCAAATTTATTTTCCTAATAATGCTGAACCTTGCCAAATTCTTTCTCAGAGCTCCGCTCACTCCGCGACTTCCAGTCTGGAAACACGGTCTTTTTTTCTTCTCGACACAGAATGACGCTATTTCCCTCTTGCAACGCAAGCTTGAAAGCGTAAAATCGCTGCACGGGACCAACCATAAGGAATATTTAGAAACATTATTCGACCTTGGCACTTGCTACTACGAGCAAGGCGAATTCGTGAAAGGAATCGAGCAGTTTTATCAAAGCTTGGAGATAACAGAGTCTCTCAAGCTCACGAACTACCACAACCTCGCAGTGCTTTGCAATAACATCGGACATGGCTATTTCATGCAGAATAACCTCGAGCAAGCCTTCAAATACCTCCAGAAAGCTATTGCTTACTCCATGAAAATCGAAGAATCCAACAGCCCGATCCTCATAGAATCCCTTTTTAATTTCGCTCAATTAAACGAAACACTCGATGTCCCAGAAAACGCCTTGGAAATCTACGAGTCGATCCTCGAAATGCAGCAGGAGAAGTTCGGCGCTGAAAGCCCGGAGCTGGAGCCGACGCTTTTCTGCATCGGTCGAATCCACGCACGAAGCAGGAATCTCACCGAGGCGAAAAAATTCCTTGAGAAAAGCTTGAATTTCAGAAGGAAACTAAACGAAAATGAACCCGAAAAGATCGCTGAGGTCCTAAGCGAGCTCGGGCAGGTCTGCTTGCTTCAGAACTCGAGGGAAGAGGCTTTGAATTATTACGGCGAGAGCCTCGAGATCCTAGAAAAGACCGGTGATAAGGAGAAAGAGATCCCGGATATACTGAGCAACATATCGATTATATATAAAATGGCAGGAGATTTAGAAACCGCGCAGAAGTACCTCGATCAAAGTTTCAGCAAAAGAGGCAAAACGAAGGACAAAGGGCTGTTTGTGCAGCTCGCGAATAACGCAGAGATCCTTGGCGATCAGGAAAAGTATAAGGAAGCTGCCGCGGAAATGGAAAAGGCGATTGAAGCGTTCGAATCGCTCTTTGGACAAAAGAACCTTGAGTATGCTCAATTGGCTCGAAGAGCGGCGGTGTTCCATACGAGCGCTGAACAATATGAAGAAGCTTTCCTTTGGTACGAGCAGGTGATGCAAGTGTTAGGGAACATCCTGTCCAAGGGATCGAAAGAGGCGGTAAATGAGCTAGTGAGCACCGCGTTGGAAAGAGCGGCGACTTCCGATATGCTCGGAAGGACTAAACAAGCACTTGAGTCGTTGAAAGAAACGTTACATGTGGTCAGCGGAAAAAAAGATTTGGAGGTGGATGCAAAACTTATTGAGAAGATCCAGAAGGAAATAGAGAAGCTCACAAAAAAGATTGAAGAGGAAAAAGCGGAAAATGAATAAATTTGTCGTTATTTTGCCTTTTGGTTTGTGTTTTGGATGTAGTTTGTACAAAAGCCAGAAGAAAAGCAATGGAGAATGCAAAAAGAATGTGTGTATTGTTTTATTGTTTGCGAAGCAATAAAAAAAAAAATAAAACCCCGTTAGAGTGAATAGCTATTTTCCAATATTACTCGAAATAGGACCTTTCAACAGATTTTTCCAGCCCCAACAGGTCGGACTAGGGCTCCTATAACAATCCGATTACGTATTTCCATGCTTCATAGAAAATAGTCATATTTTTTGGAAGCAAAATATTTCAAAACAACTTAACATAGCACTATCAAATGTAAATACAAAGATGTCGAAGGAAATACAATTCTCAATGAAAAATAAAATTGTAAATGATGTAGATTCGTACTATGATTGCTTAATGTTGGCTAACTCACTAATCATCTGTTTCGTTTCACCAACCTTATCGATTACAGCCTGCGATATCTCTTGCAGCTGCTCCGAGGTCTCGTCAGATGGCTTCTGGTAGTCGATAGCCCCAGGCAGATCCACATTGAAGGCTGAAACTTCTTTATTTGCGAATTGAGACTCCATTACTAATTTCCTGAAATTATCCGCGCTGGTTTTTTTTTCTATTGAGCTGTATGATCTTAGCAATGGAGAATCGACCGCTTGCTTTGTTTTCGTTATGAACTCATTCGCGATTTTGAACTTCGACAGCGCGCTTTTCTTAAGAGGAGAGGCTTTACCACCATTTGAATCGTCTAAGATCTTTTGCCTTATCCCGGCAGACGCGGGTTCATTTAATCGCAAGCTCCTCCGCGCTTTATCACCAACATCGATAGTTAAGCCCATGCCAGACCTTTGACTCAAAGCAGAAGGCGAGTTTGTCCTCATAAACTTGACTTCGCTTTCTAATGTTTTGTTTTTCTTTAATAGCTCATTGTATCGATTCACCAGCCCTTGGAAAGTCTGGATCGTAGAGAGCTTTGGAGCGCCTAAGCCATTGAGAACAATAATTATAAAGCTAATGAGCTTAACTATTTACCATTGGTGCTCTTATCAGTGGTTTGAATATTAAAAGTCAGGTTGTTTTCCTCCATTATCTTCCGATAATCAGGCCGCGGTGTCAGTTGCTCGAACCCGACCGCAGCGCGTATCTTCAATGCGTCTCGCTCGACGACAAGCTGCTCTTTCTCAGCTTTCAGCGCCGTAGCAACATTCCTGATACTCGCCACCTGAATCAATATCATATCCAATGTTTCTTTAAAACCATTCGCATGCGTTTGCAGCTCCTTAAACCTCAGAGTAATCGTATTGAGGTTCTTTTTCTGCATTTCCAGCTCCGCTTTGAGCTCCCGCTCTTGTTTTCTCATTTGCTTGAGATTTATGTTGCTTTCCTCTAATTCGTTATGCATGCTAAGGTTCTCCTGAGTCGCGCTCTGGTACTTCCCACTCAAAATATCATAATCTTCTAGCATGCTTGCTATCTAGCCAAGTTTAAAGTCGAATGAGGGAGTTTTGATACTCTATCCTGAAGTTCTTTCTTTTCTGATTCTAATCGAACGATGAATTTCTTTTCTAATTTGCTCCAAAGCTCTTTCTTGACTTGCTCCAAGTTCTCCTCATAATCGGCGATTTTGGCTTGCAGCTCTTGAGTGGAGTCAGTTAAGGAAGCAAAAAGACGTTTTTTACGGGCTTGGAAATTTTGCGTTTCAGCGTCCTTCTGAGATGAGTCCCGCTCACGCTTTGTGATTTCTTTGAAAAGTATCTCGCATAGATTGAAATAAGTTAGCTTTTTCTCCTCGAACTTGCTGAAACTTTCTCCTAAGAGTAGGGTAATGAGCTCATTTTCAATAGTAGACGCAACTCACTGAGCCCTTTGCAATGCGCTCCTTCAAAACTACTCGCGTGTCCGGCCATAAACAGTCGATTCGCATAAATCGCTCGCTTGAAAATCGCTGTGATTAGCTGCATTGCTTCCGTGTACAAGCTTTTCTCTCTATGAAACCATAATGACTTTGCTGCAGAACCGGTACGAATACTCTGATAGGAGTTCAAGGATCCTCATGCATTTGTAAATGTCTGATTTCTCGGGAAATACTATGATGTTTTCGTTAACTGCCTGAGCTGCCTTGGACTCTTTCAAGGAGGATATATACTCCACAAGCTTAAACTTTTTTCAAATTATCTGAGCATTTTCTTAATGGTAAGTGAGTCAATATTACCTGTCGTTCTAAATCATGCGTATTTTTCTCCTTGCTTGTTTCAAGAGTTCTAGCCGTGAGATCTTTCGATTCAGAAACATCGTTAACTAGGTGCAGTGCAGTATAATGGGTGAATTGATGAGAAGGGAATTACTGTAAAATTTCGTGGTTGTTTCCTTTAGCCTCGCAGGGCGGAAATTAACACTTGAAGTCCCTTCGCGACTCTGGTTGTTCCTTGCGGTGACAGGCATTTTCACCTTCCAGACGAAGTCTTCGGCTTTAATGGCATTGGCGGGACTTGTAAGAGCGGCTGAATAATTCTTCGAATGATGTGGATGGGAAATTTCAGGCAGAAGCTCATGCTTGCTTTTAGTGTTAGAAGGACTTGATAGATCAGACAGCCTCAACATAAGTTTCTTGTGTGTTTTGAGCTTTTCCATGTGGTTTTTGTATCAATTAATTTATTGATTTGATAAACAATAATTAGATGAGTTTTGATGAGAAAGACTGGAGGGTCATTAACCACATTTGCTGGTCCTAATTCATCTTCAAGAGGATAGCGGGGATGATTAGTTTCAGTGAGATTGAAATTGATTCCAGGGGCTTTTGTGACTGAATTTCACATGAGAGGATGCAGCAGCTGTCTGCTTCATTTGAATAAAAAACTATATACTGAATGAATCTAAGTTTATTTAATGAATCTAAGTTGATCACCTCACTAATTCGTCTTCTTTATATATAAAGAAAACATTTCACTCTCCTCGCAAAAGAAGTTAAAGCAACTTTATTCTCTTTAAGGTAGATTTAATCTCTTTTTTGAATTGGTTAGTATTACAACAAAATAAGAAGCTATAGATAACGACTCATGATGGCTAGTTGTAAACTCAATGATTTCTAAACCAACTACCAGTTTCGAAATCACCCATCTTAATTCTTCTTAAACTAGCTCGGAAAACCTCTACAGCATCTTCTTGAAAGTAGGATACGCGCTGTCTCCGCTTGAATCAAACGTTGGCTCCTGTGGCTTCGATTGAGGAGTGGTATTATTTGTAGTTGTTGGGGTTGGAGTCTGGGTTTGAGTAGGTTGTTGATATTGTGGCTGGAATTGCTGAGGTTGATATCTTGGATCAACAGTGGGTTGCTGTTGCTGATAAGTTGGCTGCTGGTAAGTGGGTTGCTGATAGGTAGGCTGCTGGTAGGTTGGTTGCTGATAAGTTGGTTGATATTGCTGCTGTTGTTGTTGGTAATCTTGCTGAGGGTATTGGTTTGGATATCCACCTCCGCTTGGGTATCCACCTCCAGGATACCCACCGCTAGGATATCCTCCAGTGTTGTTTCCACCAGGATATCCTCCCATGTTGTTTCCGCCAGGATAACCTCCAGCGTTGTTTCCACCAGTAGGAAGGTCAAGCAAGCCGGACTCGGAAATATCATGGCCGATTTCATCTAAATAGTGCGGAATAAGCTTCAACCAGCAGGATAAAAGCTTACTCATCAATTCAATCTCAATGGAATTCTTTCGGCAGAACTCTAAGAGGTATTTTTTAATCTCCTTCTCAGTTGGAAGAATCGAATCAAAGCACTCTCTTAACTGAAATTGGGTCAGAACTGCAGGAAAAAAAGAGCACTATACCTCAGGTAGGACATTGGCACCTTTTGAGAGCATTCCAAAGACTTCAGGTCCGAAAGATTGGTGAAGGAAGAGCTCGAAATCCTTGGCGCAGTCGAGATTCAGGTTCTTAGAGCCCCAGACGATGCTTTCAATAAATGGAAGAAGGTCGTTAATTTTGGATGGGTCGCTATCATGCGGAGTTAGCTCACAAATTGCTGCATCAATGGAGTTACCCCTTAGACATCTCAATAACAAGTGCTCTGTCCTTCACGATGTCGCAATATCTCATCACAGCCTCTTGGGCCTTGACGTTTTTCTCATCAGCGACGACTACTGAGGCCTTTTCAGGGTAAAAAAAGGCATTAATATGCTGAAATCCCAGTAATTCAGGGCTACCTTAGCGGTTTCAGAGTCTTTATTTCTCTGAATCTTTGGCTGAGCGATCAGCTGAAGAAGTTCCTTCTCTTTCTGAGCGATCAGGCCTTTTTTACGGTCTCTTTGGAGTTGCGTTGTGAAAAATATCTTCTTGAGCACGATTTCCCTTGAGTGGTGATTAGGGAAATTGCCAGCGAAAAGAAGTTACATTTTGGTTTTGTCGATGACCTTGTTGTAGACAGGTACGGTTCCGGGTTTCTGTTGTGTTGATTGTTCTGATCCCATGGAGATTTGTAATGCCTGATTTGTGTTTGAGTTGGTTGATTTAATTAATTTATAGACGAGAGCCTCGGAGCTCTCTAATCTTAAAAGCAGCTCTGATCATGATTTTTAATCAACCAAATAGATCAGATTATATCAAAGAAATGTCACCTTATTTAATTTATTGCTAAAGATCAGCTAGGAGACATATGCGCTATATAGCTTGAGAATCTAGGGTCTGTAACGAATGAAGAATACTCAAGAGGTTGCTTTAAGGAAAGTCCGTAATTCCATATGACTGAATTCTCTGATAGCATTAATTAAATACAAACCCTATTATATTTTCCAACAATTTTCAAAGATCATTTCTTTATAAATCAGGAAAATCTCCACTTGATTTCAAATAACTGGTTTAACTGATCAGACTGATTGCAATAGTTTCGTTATCCTGCATTTCGAGAGAAATGTAACATATTAATGTTGCATAAAGTGTGCCAAGCTAACTTGTCTGTCTTAACAAAAACTTGAACACATATAATATCGTCATTCAGCTGAATGGAGCACCAAGAACATTAAAATGATTTTAACTATCGGTCTTCCAGTGTGTCGGAAAGCTTGGAGAGTTACAAGTGCCTTCTGATATAATCAAGGTGAGATTGTAATCTCTTCAAATGTATCTCGAGATTAACGCCATTGATAACCACAGAATATTAAACGAGTGTTAAGAGAAATATTGTAGGAGTAATTTATGAACTAGAGCTCTAAGGTACTCTAAAATGGCATCAATTTCACGTTATTTCTCTAATTTTACCCCGAAACCGTTACCAGAGATACATCAGAGATCAAGAGCTCTCACATAGAAGTTGAGAGCAGTGCTCAGCGCTCGTACTAACAAACACTCTAATTCTCAAGCGCTTCTGAACCTATGATCAAATCAAAATAATAAATTTATTTCTGACTCCTGTCCGTTTGACCTGCTCATCGAGAATTTAACCCTGAATTCTCAGAACTATCAAGAATTAATTCCTCTTACCAATATAAAGGAAATTTAATTTTCGTGAGGTTATTAATTGCAATTGAATTATTTTTGCAAGAGACGGAATCGACTTAGAACTGTAAATTAAATCGAATAAATCAACAAAATACTCTTTTTTTCACGGCGAAGGAAATGCACTTTAAGGACCCTCAGCTCGAGAAATCATTTCAAACTCAGCATCGCCTTCGCTCTGTAGAGATCGCAAAAATTATCCTATTCACTACCAGTATATCATTTATCACCGACTACATTCTCGATGCAATAATCGCAAAAGACACATTGTTGCTTTGGCTCATCCCTGTTCTCTACATCTGCAGCTTCATCCTGATCTTACTAACAATTCGCGCCCTCAGAAGGTGTTTATTCCTGCGGCGGTTCAACGAAGCTCTGTTTTGCTTTCTTGCATGGGTGATTCTCATCCTGACGAGATCAGCGCTTTCATATAACGACAGCCTTCAAGACCCGATAAAATTGCAATGGAACTTGCTCTCGTCTCTCATATTTCTGTTTCCCGTCACCTTTGGGTTCCACTCACTGCACGTCAGGATCATCCATCTAATAGGAATCGCGCTCCTGATCAATGGGACCTCGACCCGCGATGTTACAGCCTCATTATATCAGATAAAAATTGGTGGAGCCCTCGCCTGCCTTGCTTTTGTGATATTCTACTGCGAAAATGTGAGGCGAAAAAATTTTCTCAAGACTAACGATTTCCACCCTGAATTTACCAAGATCATCGACACTTCTCCCCATGGCATCGTGATACTCAATTCTCAGAAGAGCATTGTCTATTCTAACAGTTCCGCAAAGCAATTGGTAGCAAATGGAAGCCAGCAGTTAACGAATGAAGGACTTTACGAGAGTCTTAACGCTAAATTTCCAAATCTAAAGCTGCTTTCTTCATTGGGAAGAAAAAAGCATTATTTTTCGTTTTCTGAGGAAATCGTGGCGTCGTATCAGAACTCGCCGAGGAGTGAGACAGGGTTTAACAATGATTCGAGCTTTTCGGTACATTCTTTGCGTGTGTTTTGCTTGTTAACTAACAATTTTCATTAGCCCAGCAGGTTTTTCACCACCAAGAAACGGCGGCTGCTTTCCACCTTAGAGTCTCCAAATTTCGAGGCTCACTCATCTCTGAATGACGTCGTGGCGTTGCTGTTGAACGAGGAGGAATATTTTCGAAAATCTGACAAATTCGCCAACATGGACAATTCGATTATTTACACTGCAACCTGCGCTCATCGTGATTACGAACTTCATTTCTCTTACACGGCCAGCAAGCTCCTCGGTTCAATTATACTAAGAATCGTCGAAACAACGCTTAGTAACGAAAATCACGATCTCAGAAACAGAGTCAAATCGCATGATAAAGCCGTCGCTTATATCGTCCATGAACTCAGGACCCCTCTCTCAAGCAGCTTGTACATGTTGCAAAACGCGATCGAAGACTCAGAGCTTTCGCCTGACGTTTCAGAGTCTTTTCTCTTGCCGGCAAAGCACTCGCTTAAGATGCTATTATGCCTGGTAAACGACATCCTGGACCTCGGGCAGATCAATGAGAATAGGCTTAAGTTGACCTATCAAAAAGTCAACTTGGATAAGGTCATTCAAGAGGCTCTGGATGTGGTAGGGATCCTGGCGAGCTATAAAAAGATAAACCTTGCGTTCGATGACTCGAAATTGCCAATGAACTTCAGCACAGACCCAAACCGCTTGACACAAGTGTTGATGAATTTGCTGAGCAACGCGATAAAGTTCACTGATGAAGGAGGCTCTGTGGCCGTCTCAGCGGAGATCACTCAATTGTCGCCTTGCACGGTGAGAATAAGCGTCAAGGACACTGGGATTGGTATCAAAGAGGATGATCAGCTCAAGCTATTTCAGGATTATACAAAAATTGACCTTGGTGACAAAGCAACGATGAATTCATCAGGATGTGGGTTAGGGCTGAACTTCGCGAATAAAATCGCTATGATATTGGGACGGGGAAGCGAGGACCGTATCAGAGTGCAGTCTAAATGGGGTGTGGGTTCGATTTTTTCTTTTTGCGTTGTTGATAAGTCCGCTCCGATTTCAGCGTTTGTAGAGAGCTTTGAATCAAAGGCAAAGGACACATGCAATGACATTGATTATAATGAGAATTTCGAGGAGAATATAAGGACCCATATTCAGAGCCAAGTCGAGGGAGAACTGGTTTATAAGAAAGGAATGGCAAGTCTGAGTTATTTGGAGGCGACGAAAGGACCGAGTAATACGAAGATGCTGAGTGTGTTCAGTCCGAAGAACGATAATGAGAATGAAAGGAGCGTGATTGAGCTTTCCACTAGAGTAAAGAACAAGCAAATACATAGAATACAAAAGCGGCTCACTATGCTGAAAAAAAGCGGTTCGGAAGAGTTTCATTTGCTGGATCTTCCAGACTCGCACTCGCGGGAACAGTCTGTCCTGCCTTCTATCGTAGTTGACACGAATCTGCTTGTAGCTGATGATGATGCGTTTAGCTCGTATTCAATGGAGGTTTGTCTTAATTCAGTCGGATTGAAAGCTCACTATTGCTCAAATGGAGAGGAGGCGTGTTTGCTTGTCGAGAAGAAACTTGAGTCGTCTGCTCACACTGATCCGGGGTATAAGGTGATATTCATGGATTGCCATATGCCGAAGATGGATGGGATGGCAGCGACAAAAGGATAAGGGAGTTGCTAAGGAAAAAAGAAGGGTTGAGTGAGCAGGTTGTTATTATCGGCACTACAGCGCAGAACGACGAGGCATTGAATAAGGAGATGATTGAAGCAGGGATGAATGAGGTTGTAATAAAACCGATTGTAAAAGAGACTGTAAGTCAGCTGTTTGTGAAATATAACTATTTCAAGCAGGATTCGTAGAGTTGAATCAAGGGAATGTTCTACAGGTTATTGTAGAGAAGTGGAATTAATTTTTTTATGTTATGGCATTTCTAAGTTGACGTGTATACGATTATTTGTTGCTTAAATTCAATAGTATTATCTATCATAATAAGTAAGCAGATTGTAGACATATCAATCGTCTCTCATGTTAGGATATTCGCCGAAGGAGTTGAGAATTGAGAACTCAAATGAAAGAAAACTATTTAACCTCAAATTCGATTCTTTTTTCGTCCGCGTATGCGGTGATATCTCTTTAGAATGAGTTAGTAGATGAAATTATACTCGTTTCAAGAATAGGGCCCTTCGAAGAAGATAGTAGGGTTTAGCTTCAAGACTAAGCAAAGGAGACTAGATATATAGTAGTTAGCGCAGCATATTTTACGTTTTATATATGTCCATTGAATTACTATAAATTAGTAATTATTCGATTGTTCAGACTTTTAAGCAGTCTCATTATCATCAAGCAATCCTCCATTTGACTGCGTCTTTCCCCTGTCATTCAATCCAGAGAAACATCTAGAGGTTCTTGAGATATGAAAAAATAAAGATAAATCCAAATTTATTTGTTCTCACTCTGTATATAATCGTCAGTTCACTCAAAATTAATAATTTACTTTTCAATAATTAAAGAAAAAAATTGAAACAAAATTTGTAAAGGTCTAATTCAAGCCCAGTTAGTGTGTATGAAGGTAATTCTTGAAAAGAACAGTTTTCACTTGACGCTGATATGTTAGTTAATTAATTACGATCCTAAAAATTTCCAACAAGTTTTACACGTAAAGAGTCCATTAATTTCACTTTTATCATGAAAGCTTTTTTAAAAAATTGGAAGCTGCCATTCAATATTCAAAGTATGATTCAGTGAAATTGATAGTAACGAAAAACCAATCGTAGACTCTCTTCTCTTTAAGAAAAAATTCTCTTCAGTTGTAAATTAACATCAATTAGGAGACATCTCCGGTCTTCAGAGTGTGAAAGCATATGAAGGATGCGGTGTCTATCAACTCACTCAATATTCAAAAGCACTCTAACGTATTATCACAGATGCTCCTTCGATACGAGGACTTCTCTTCCTAATATGATCTCCAAGCAGCTTAGGTGACTTCATCTTCATCAGCCTTTTGACGCAGAAGATATATATATAATTATTATTCGAGAGGAAGTTTAGTGGATTTTTTAATTTAGGGAGTTAGGAACCTTATTGAAGATCCAATTCGAAGTATTTGATAATTATTATTTTAGAAGAACCTTGCAACGCCCAATTTTGGCTAACTCATCAAAAAGAAAGTCTGCTCCAAACACACTAATTCAGCTAAGCATCCATGAATAGTGTGCTTTGTATCTATATAGACTATGAATAACCAAGCTGTGAATTGCTATTACTTGAATGATAGTCTTAGAAACCTATAATGCGAAAAATTTTTTCTTTTGAAAAGAGAACAGGAATATTACGGCTGTATGGGGGCTTGATCATTGATGAGAGTCTTCTCGTACAAGTATATCTATAGGATTAGTTATCATAACTAGATGAATGGAATAGCTTCATTATTTCTTATTTTTCATTCTGAGCCGCACCAGCAACATGAATAAAAATCGAATATTACCAAATGCGAGATAATCTACTCCAACGCTCTCATCGGCTCTTTTCATAAGCAGTTTGCCCACAGTAATTAAGGCGCAAAATTGACGGATCTTCACTATTTTGCTTGCATTCGCCCATATGCAGAAAAAATACCTTCCTTACGTGTAAGCCGGCTTGAGACCTACATTTCAAATCAAAAAGACTCTCTCTCTAATTTATTAGTGTAAGTTAATTTTTTCTGAAGTTGATTTCCAAAAAAGGAGCCTATTTGGAAATAATTTAAACCTTTTTTTCTATTCACTCGATCTAACTGACCCGTAATTTTGATAAAACAGTGATAAATGATAATTCTACAATATCGATAAACTGATCTTAATTAGAAATGAAAATCGAAGCTGCCAAACCCTCGCCAAATCCTCACGCTGACTCGAAGAAACTCCGACTCGTCACGAGTCTTGTATGGATCGGCTTTTTGCACTTGTGGAGTCTGACGAACATGATCCCAGAGGATGTATTTTTAATCCTCAAGCTGAAATACTGCATCCTCATTGTAATAAATTGTCTAACGACTCCCAAATTCGACCCTTTTAAAAAATGCGAGGTCGTGTTGCGATGTATCTTCATTACATGGTCTCTTTACCTCGCTCCAGCGGATTACATTTTTTGCTTCGTGTCGACGGTCATGAACGGCCTCTACATCGGCATGGAAATCACCGGAGTTGCCGCTAAGGTGTTCTTTTCGCTCTGGACAGTTTTTCCTTGGCTAATCACAGCGTTTTATGCAAATGTCTTCAATTTACCGCTCCAGCGAAGAGACATGATACAAATCGTCTGCGCAGCCATGGCAATCCACATATTTGTTGTTATTACAGCCACACTAAACAAGAAAGCTCGGCTCGAAGCCCTGTATAAGCTAGAACAAGCTTATTCCGAGCTCAGGGAATTGAATGCGAAGAACGAGGAGATGAATAAGGAGCTAAAGCAATTGCTTGAAGACAAAGACAATTTTATCCTCCTCTTTTCGCATGAAACTCGCAACCCCCTGAATATCCTCCTCGGCAATCTAAATCTTCTTTTGGAAGAGGTGGACTCGCCTCACTCGCGAACGAAGCTGCTGAGGTCGAAGTTCTGCGCGGAGCTGCTCCTGCATCACCTGAATAACATACTCGATACCGGCAAACTGTCGAATAAGAAATCATTGGAAGTAACTTCTGTTAAGATGAGAACTCGCGAATATCTGCAAACTGCCTGGGATTTCATGGAGATGCTCCTCAAAAAGAAAGGTTTGAAGCCAGAATTCCTCGTCTCGAAGTCTGTCCCAAGGTTCCTATACCTCGATCCCCAGCGGCTTACCCAGATTCTGCTGAATCTGATAAGCAATTCAGCAAAATTCACTTCTTCAGGTTCTGTTTCATTAACTGTGGATTACTTAAGCAAGAGTCAATTAACCGACGCGGATTTTATGCCGGCGACGGTTTTTGGACATAAGCTTATTCAACCGAAGTCCGAGACATCTGACATAGGGGACGAGTTCCTAGAATTCAGCAAAAAGACTCAGAGCGTCTATTTTAGACAGTTCCAGAGGGAGATCATCCCTTCGCTTAATACTTCTATAGTAGAAGAGAGTTATAGGCAAGAAAGAGGGTATTTAAAGTTCGAAATCACTGACACCGGCTGCGGGATTCGAGAAGAGGACCTCGAGAAATTGTTTAAAAAATTTACGCAGGTCCATTCAGAGGGATCTGCCCGACAAATCGGAACAGGCCTCGGCCTCTGGATTTCAAAAAATCTGGCTACGCTGATGGGAGGAGATATCAGAGTATACAGCAAACCAGACGTTGGAACATGCTTTGTCGTGATCATAGGGACCAGGACCTCACCGAGCGTCATAGCTACACACCGAGGAGAGAACCTGCTGACTTCATCTACTAATAGAAAAGAAAAACAGCAGAAAATGATCCTGCTTGCTGACGATGACCCTTATAATCTAGACCTACACAAGCAGCTATTGAAAAACGCTGGCTGGGAAAATCTCGTCACTGCGACCAATGGGAAGCAACTCGTGGACATATTCGAAGCGCATAAACCTGGAACTATTTATGGGGTGATTACTGACGCGTCCATGCCTTTATTGGACGGGATATCTGCTGCGAAGGTCATAAGAGAAATCGAAAATAAGCGAGGTACGAAAAACAAAGTGAAAATTGGGTTTATTACAGGGCATTCTAATGTCGCTGATAAAATAACCTGCGAGAAGTCGCCGATAAACGCGTGGTTTTATGCGTCGAAGCCTGTAACGGCGGCAATTCTCGAAGGGTACTTGCAACCGAAGAGCGTGTTGTTGGATCATGAGACGAATTATACGAAGAGGGAGGAGAAATATGTCGTTTTGTGTGTCGATGATGATCTTTTTAACCTTGAAATGCTTGAAGGGATGCTCAAGGAGTTCAATACGATAGTCCTGAAAGCGCAGTCAGGGAGACAAGCTTTGCAGGTAGTCGAAAGCGAGATGGAACGGCAGGGACGCATAGATCTCGTGTTAATAGATTGTCATATGCCTGGGATGGATGGCTGGGTCACTTCTCAAAGAATTAAAGAAATGACACAGAAAAACGCGTTATATGATGGGATGTTAATCGTTGGGCTGTCTGGAGATAGGATTATAGGTTATGAAAAGAAGTTAAAAGAGTCAGGGATCGAGGATTGGATCCAAAAGCCTGTGCATAGAGAGGATTTGTTGTGTATGTTCGAGAAATTAGATGATAGAATTAGTTTCGGTTAAATGATGATGTATAGAATAATAATAGTGTACTGAGTTGAATAAGCATAAGAGTCTAAATTTTTAGTACGATGATTCTGGAAAAATTCAATTGATTAAATCTTACTTTTCAAGAAGAGGAGCAGTTTCTGAATTAAATTAGGTGGATGAGGTTTCAGAATTGAGAATGAATTATTTTATCACCTTCGAAGTTGTTGGAGAGGTAAGAGACACTGTGATTGATGAAATTGCAGGAAAAATACTAGAAGCCCTTCAGAACCATCAGATATGCTCTGACTCTCTCATAGGGTGCCTTAATTCCTATTTCAAGACCGTCAGTAAAATATGTGAGTAATTCGAAGAATGATAAGTTTAATTTCGTGTTTCTGTTATTGGAATGAACACAATACACTCTAGCTTTCTCGATACACAAATGTTGTTGTTGATCAAAATGAATAGTAGCATTCAATTGTTAACGTGAACCATCTTTGATTCTGACCTATATTAAGAATTATTAACTCTGAAACATCACAACAAACGATTAGTTTTTCTGATAATTAAAGCGCAAACTTCTATGAGATTAATCACAATCCATCATGTCTACATATTTATTAATCTCTCAAGGAAGAGCTAATCCTGTGCAAAGAGACTATACCATTTTAGCACTGTATTCAACCCAGAGTGTTATAGCTTTAGAGTAGTTGAATATCCACTTAACACGAAAACTACTTTGTTTCTACATCAATCAATCGATTGATTCAATATCCTCGCGAAAATTTCAAAAAATTCGAATTCAGAAAAATTTGAAGACAATTAAGAACAATCTATAAATTAACTAAATTTATTGAATTTGAATTCGAATTTGAAAATAAACCTCAGATTTTGATGCTCTCTTATGTCCTTTTCGCCTTTTAACATACTTAATTTTTACAGGCATCCATAATAAAACACTTTTTGGCTTCTCAATGGATCTCTTTTTCGGTGAAATTAACAAAGATCATTACTAACAGTCAGGAAATTTGTAAAGTACAGTGTTACATTTTTTCAAATTTTTAATTAAAACAACGTTCAAATCGCCCAGATATTTTTGAAAATAAATACGCAAAGATTCTCAAACAAAAATGACAAGCTCATTTGAAATCTATACTGAGCCCCTCACAATCGACAACGGGCTCAACGAGCCCAAGACGCTCTCAAAGTCATGTTCCTACCCCAAAAACCACGCAGATCCGGGAAAGGAGAACATAAACATGACCAATAGGCCCGTAAGCGGCAAGGATTGCACTGGATACTCCAACTCCAAAGACGAGGCTACCAAAGCCTTTGGAAAGCTCTCAAACTCCCAAAATACCCAGCCATTAGAGCCCGTTCTCCAATCTCATCCAATTATAACTTCAAATAAGCAGATGGAGAACCCTGGCTCTGTTACTCGATCTCAAACGCAGATTCTTGAGCAAATCTTTCCAACGCCTCAGAAACAGCCCCAAAACACAAGAACTGCAACGAAAAACTCGGATCAGTGCCCTCATCAGAATACTGTAACTTACCGATGCAAATACTGCAAAGATTGTGGCATTTTCTTGCCGAAGGTAACTCTTTGTCTCTTAGCCAGCGAAATAATTTATAATCAACTAGGGAAACAGCAGAGTCATGAGAGAGTCATTGTTCAGGCAAAGATTGCAGACAAACCCAGACCGAATTCTCTCTATAATGCTAAACTCGCAAAGCAAGAACCGGCATTATAACCCTAAAGCTGGCTTTATCAAAGTATGTTTTGCTATATATCCATGAAGTTTATCAAATTGGTAGGGTCGCAAAATCCTCGTCGACTGGATCTGCGAACTGGGAGAAGATCTCAAATACAGCAGCGACACAATCCACGTCGCAGTCTCTTACCTCGAAACCGTGCTGTCTCAACTGGAAATTCCGAAAAACCGGCTTCAGCTGACCTCATTGATATGCATATACATCGCAGGTGAAATATAGACATCCTCTTTATTGAGCCTGACCGTTATATTAGGAAAATTCAGTGAATCAGACCAAAGGGCAGTCAAATTGAAGGACATTTACGAGTTTGGTCGAGGAATTTACCCCATGGAGCTGCTCGAGAAAACCGAGCTCATGATCCTTGAAGTTCTAGATTGGAAGCTCAGAAGCGTGACCCCTCCTCAATTCCTCGAGCTCTTCCTCGCAAAAGGCGTCGTGTTCAGCACTGACAGCTCTTTGATTCGAGCTATCGATGGAAAACTCTTGCGTTACATTCGCAAATACGCAGAATTCTTCGCAGATCTCGCCCTCCAAGAATACTCCTTCAACCGCTTTGATTCACACACTGTGGCTTGCGCTTGCATCGCCGCTTCGAGAAAATTCGTTGGGCTTCGTCCCTCCTGGAACGACCAGCTGACCGAGCTTACCACGGCTACTTGGGAGCAGATTTCGACTTGTTTCAGCGAGATACTTCAGGTTTACCAAAACACCTTCCCTGAATCAGCCGAAAAGAACAAAAAGCAGCTTGACGCTGCCCATCCTGAGATAGCCTCGTTATCTAGCGAAAGCAAATCAGATCTCAGCGACAAGAAGATGAACATTGAGTATGAGGCTCTCCTTCAGCAGAGCCACGGTCAGATGAATATCGAAAGCGAAAGCACTGTGGACAATTCGGTCTATCTCGCGGAAACTCCTTACAAACTTCCCACGAACGACTCGCATAGCTACGGGAACATGGTCTCGCAGATGAGCAGCTGCAAGCAGGAAATGCCGGCGGAGGTAATGGCTCAAAATGAGCTCGCTCAGTCCAAAAAGCAGCTGAAAAACCTACAAATTTCAAAGGAGTACCCCACACAACGGATAAACATCCCTGATACAAACCGAATGACGAAGTCAGCGGGGAAGTTTGAGTATAGTAAAGCTTCAAACCTCATGGCTATTGAAGGCCAGGCCAGTAACTCCTTCAGCATTGAATCCCTTGATAATAGGAACTGCAATATAAGAAGGAACCTCCTTTTCTAAACGGGAACTTAGAGCGTGATTAAAGGCTCTGGTTCTATGATTTCCCCAGTGTTTTTTTGGGAATTTTTTCTTAAAAAATCTGCAGATAGTGAGTAGAGGCTCCTTCGATTAATTCCTGCAGAAATTTTGGATGAGACCTTGGTATTTGCTTTGTATTCTTTATTTATTACAGGTGACAGAATCCCTCTCTATTATATATGTGTGTTTTTTCTAAAATTTCATTTGCTTGTAAACTTTTAAATATTTGATACTACCGATATTTCCTGAAGAAAAAGCTTGTTTTAGCAATGCGCTGCAGAGAATAAAGCAATAAGGAAAGAAATTACTGGTCTTATTGCGGGTTGAGAGAGATACGATAATGATAGAGAGATATATAAGTCCTCATTCATATTCAAATTAAAATGAGTCGCCTTAAAAAAATTTATTGAATATTAAACAATTACTCATAAATTTGAAGGTTTTTCACGCTGATTCGCTAAGTTTGGCTGCATGTTCAGGCCTATTTGATGAATGTTAGTGAGATGAAGGGCTATATAGAGCTTATTTACTGGAGTTAACACTTGATCCACTCAAGTAATTAAGGTTCGGATGGCTTCGCTTTTGGAATTGGAAAGTATCAGTGTCTAGGAGCATGAGTCTATATTGATTATCAAAGGGAGTTAAATACCTTTGCTTAAAGGACCTTCTTGGGTAGTTCTGACCAAAGTCTCAGAGTGGTCTCTTTTCAGCGGTTTAAGTCGCGGAGTCACTCCTTGGTGAACCGGAGAAGGGTCAGTGGGAGTCATTCTGGCTTTCATGCTCTGAGCGTGTCTCATTTCTGGTTCCTTTAATAGAATATAAAGATAAGTTCTTTGCTTTGCTTTTAATAAAAATTACCCTTGGAAGCGGATTGGTCAGCGTCAATTTCTGTCGAATCTGCTTGTCGTTATATTTGTCAATTTCTTTCAAAAGCGAGTAGAGAATGTCGTTCGTCTGCGTTTTCTTCAAGCTCGTTTGTATAGGCTCCATCAATTTGCGCGATTTACTGAGAAAACGAATTATTAGCAACTATTTGCCTTTACTAAAGCTTTACTTTGATTCTTTATATTTCACGTAAGGAGAGCCTCCATACGCAGGAGTAATCGGCTGTAAGCCCTCAATCTTATGGGGAAGGGTCAATGCTGGCTTCTCTTTCTGCGCTGGAGACCTGAAATCTTCCAGGAAGGACGCTGATACCTCCTTTGCGAGGTCTCTGGCCTCTTTTTCAAGCATACCAATCTGATTTTTACTTCTCAGCACTGAATTCTAACACTTATCTTACCTTATTTGTAAGGATATGCTTCTCTTGTCTGAGATAATTGCACTCGTTGATAAGATTCGTGTTCTCGCTCTGAATCCTCGAGAATATCTCAGCGCGCTCGTCCTCTCCTCTCGTATTCGCGTCTTTCAGAGCTGCGAGCTTCTTATTCATGAAATCTCTCTGTCGAATCAACTCGTCTCTGATCATCTGTATCGCGCCTTCATGCCCTCGCTCCTGCATTTTATCCTTCTGCTTCGCGAAAATCGTGTTCTCCACGAGCTCAGGCTTCGAAAAGAGCGTGTCGTCCAACTTCTTGATTTTCTCTGCAAAGACTTTCTGACTCATCTCAGCAAGCTTCGCGGGCCATTTCTCGTACTCTTTTTTCTCTAGGAGACCCAATAAATCCTATCACTCATCAGTACGATTGTCTAAATATCACATTACATGTTCATAGAGCTCTTGGGTACGGCGGTATCGCCTCAAGATTTCCTCTTTCTCCTTCATTTGCTTCCTTAACGATTTCAGCTTCTCTTCCCGCTTCTCGATCATCCCTCCGAGTCGACGGTTCGCTGTTGCTTCGTCTATCAGCTCTCGATATACGATTTTAATATGTTTCTTGAGAGAGTTAAAATTATAGCATTTTTTCATCAAGAAAAGCGGTTTACCTCCATCTGATCGAGGTGCTGAACAAGCGGATCATGCTCTTCCTTCAGCGTGCTGACTCTATGATCAAACACGTTTTTGAAATTCTGCAGATGCTCATTTCTGTCTCTGTATTTCTTTATCTGCTGCTCCTTAATATTGATAATTCCTTCCTTCTCCTTCAGCTGCTGCTCCATCATATTCAAATGCTTCTCGGACTGCGCCTTGTCTTTGCTCAGCTGCTCGTTGTCAGCTTCGATGTCCTTAATCAGACTCTGATGATGAAGAGCTCTTTCATGCAGCGCAGTATTATCCTTAAACAGACTCGTGTTCTGTGCTCTTAAATGCTCTGCCTCTTTCCTCTTGTCTTTCAACTCCTGCTCAAGCTTAGACCTATCAACGGAAAATCCTGAGACGCGTTCAAATCAATGAAAGAGGTACTTATGCTGCTCGCGGTACTGGTCAAAATCATCTTCTGACTGCTTGAGAGCCTCTTTGAACTTGTCCTGGTCAGTTTTCATATTATTGACCATTTTGTGGAAGTTCTCCGCAAGGCTTTGGTATCTGGCGTGCAGTTCGGCCTCCACCTCTTTCAGGTTTGTCTGATGCTCTTCCTCGTATTTCCTTATCTCATGCTCGCAGTAGTTCGTGATCTTTTCGATTTCTGCTTTGAGCTCATTGCTTCTGTCGATGAGTTTTACTATGGAGGAAATTGTTAAAGGGATGATTCTAACAAATCAGTGGCTTACATAAGTTTTCCTCGTGGATCTTTTCGAGTTTATTCATTTCTTCTTCGTGCTGGACGGCCTGTTCCTGAATATCAACCAATATCTTCTTCTGAGCGTTGTCGCATTCCTCCATGTTATGGGCCAGCATCTCCTTGTGTTTCATTACGGCGTCTCTGTTCTATTATAATAATGCTATGTTAAACCCTCTGTAATGAATGAAATTAATACCTTTTCTTCGATGGATTTTATCTTCTGGTTGTAGTACACGACCAACTTCTCTTTCTCATCCTCGATGTTTGACTTGGCATTCTGGATCTTGAATTCGAGCTCTTTAATCTGCTCTTTTTTGTTCTCCATGATCGTTCTGTCCACCAGAATCAACGAATTTAGCAGATACGCATTGACGATTTTCCCCACAGACTCTCGCTTTTTACCAGAGCTCAACGACGCTATGAGATCATAAGTCGAGACCGAGATATCCGATCCATCCGCGAACTGCCTGATCTTGAGCACGTAGATCGACCCGTCTTTCGAACAGCTGACAATCGAGCTCAAATCATGAGTGAATTGGAGTCCTATGACTGGTCCTTGGTGAACCGGAAACTCAATGTATTCGATGTTGTCTTTATTCATTTCGGTGAAAGGCCAGAGGTAGACTCTTATTGAGCCGATATTCGTGCCGAAGAAGATCGCTTGCATACGGTGGCTGATCAGTATGGAGGTGTAGACTACCGGCGCGGAGTCGTACTCGAAGTAGAGAAGACTGGCCTTATCATTGTAGATTCTTAGCTTGGCGTCTTCACAGCAAACTGCCATGAGATCGTATTCGTGATCGTAGGCAACAGCCGTCACTTTGCTGACTCTCTGGACGTTTTCGACCTCTCGCAGGTCATTCCAGAGCGTGTTCCAGCAGTAGGTGCTTCCGCTCGTGCAGCTGCTGAGGAGCAAGCGATCGCTGTCGATCCAAGTGAGTTCACGGACCACGCCTGGATGAGAAGGGAGGTACTTCAGTATTTTGTAAGTGATACAGTCAAAAATGATAATCGCATTGCTACTGCCTTTATTTTTAAAATTAAACTGTTAGCGCTTGGTGTATGTTAACATAGAGTACTTGCTGCTACCATATTGCCCATCTCACTGTATTTCAATACTGAGCAGTTCTTTATATTGTGGTTATATTCGTAGACAAGCTTCAGATCCTCCTCGATGTAGTAATAAAAGCATATCCTATATATACCGTTAAGCTTCAAGGAGATCAGACAATTCACTTACTTGTCTCTGAACCCGACTCCGACTTGAAACCCATGCGGATGCACCGAAACGCATTGAGGGGTTTCGTGGAAATAGCAGGAGAGCACGCCTCTGTTCTCGTTACCAAACTCCCAGAATTTGATGTTATGATCCTCGCCGAGACTGGTAATCAGGGTCACAGAAGGACAAGTTGAAATATTGAGGACAGCCCCGCTATGGACGCCTTTTTCGAAAATCGGCTCGAAGGGGTTCTTATGCACGGTTTTAACGGCGTCGACGACAGCTTTGTTGAAAATATACAAGTCGATCTTATACATTTCAGACCGCTCCGTGTCGAGTTTAGCTGAAAGCGCCAAATTCTGGCCCGTGTTGACCTCAGAAGAGAGCGAAGAAGGCGCGGACGCTCCAGAAAAAATCGCCTTTTGACCTGAGAGAATAGCTACTGCGAGGTACATATCGTCGAGTGAGGCGCTGATGGACTGAACGCGCAATACGTTCTCTTCTTTGACTTGGAATGACCCTAAATGCGTTGGGGTCTTCTTCTCTTTGTCTATGAAAGGCGTTTAGGACATATAATTCATCTCATTGCGTTTACCAAGCTCAAAAAGGCAGATTAATCCAACTCCTTTGACGCCAAGGACGAACCCTTTGGCCGTGGGCTCTATGGTCGCTACACCAAACTTATGATGGTCTAATCTCAGCGATTTCTTTATATTCTCAGGGTCCTCGATGGGAATCAACCGTCCTTCGCTTTCAACCACCCGCTCAGTCGCATGTGTTGGCTTCTCTGAGGACTCGTTGGTCACTAATTCAAACATATACGCCCCGAGAAGCTCGTAATTATCGAACAAGTAAACGGTGTTCGGGTTCACTACCACGACCAATATCCCGCTGTCTTTGATCCAGCAGTGATCCAGGATGTCTTCCTTGACTAGCATCGATAATTTCGCTTTGATTGTCTGGTTCTCATCGAACACTTTTTCCACCATATCGTACTCCCAAACCCCGAAATACCCGTGCCCAGATACCGTGAACTGATTTTGCATTTTGGGATTAACATCGACATGTGTGACCTCTGCGTCTATCTCGGCCATTCCGCACAGCCGCTCCTTTTCGATCAACCATAAAGAAATGCCCCATGCTTTTCCCTTCTCAACTTCATACGCTGACATTAAGTACTAATAGATGATTTATCAACGTCTTTAAATATTGAAATGAATTTACTTTGCCCTTCATGCCAAGAACTAAGTCAGTTATCACTGAAAAAGGAGTGAGCTGAGAGTGCACGAGAGAGTAGGTGAGGTTCTTGCTGGTGTTGTAGACTCGAATCTGGGGGAGAGTTCGCGAAGTGCTCTTTAATGCGACCGCGATTTTGAGAACACCTTTCTTGGTTTTATAGAAATTCAATGCGGTTGCTGCTTCATCGTCGATGTTTTTAGTGATAAAAGACTGTTTCTTTCGGATGATGTCGTACTCTACGATGTGGCGACCGCCGATGTATATGACAGCGTCTAAAAAATATCAATTTAGAGGGTGGGGAGGGAGCGGATTGAGACCATCGCCGATGAAGAACATGTTCTTTCGAATTGGCGTCTGCTGAGAGCCGAAACAAATATTTAAACTCAGAGAAACACCATTGATAAGCTCTTGGGTTTGCTTCGACCACATTGAACGCTTTGGCTAAAGGTTATCGAGGAAGGTGAGGAGAGAGGAGAGGAGAGATGGGTGTTTACAACTCGGATGCCATTGATCGTGATGTATTTTACATTAGAGGCAGGCTGACCGCCTTGTTTATTTTCTTCCATTGTCAAAATCGTTACACCTTGTTACAATAAAACAATATTTGTGCTGTAGAACGCTGATAAAAATAAATATGAAGAGTTAGAATCTACTGCTGTAAATCCTCAAAACCTATATTTTAGTAATATATGGTGCATATGAAGGTGTTTTACATTTATCGTGGGTGTTATTACCTCGTCGAGCAAGAGAACTACCAATTTTTGGAGCGTTTCGGCTCTTCATTGTATCGAAAAGATCCAGAAGGCATAAAAGCCTGTAAAAGAGTTCGCTCGTATGAGGGACGTCTTTTATTTAGGCGATCTAAAATCCAATAAGTGCTAAAGATTCCGTGGAATATCCTGTGACCTTGATGATGAAAGATGGAGTTCATGAAAAGCATTAACCCTTAACTAACAAGGCGACCGTGAAATTCTCTCATAGCAATGTATTGAAAAAGGTGACCATTATTAAGGATATTGAACATGATTATCTGCACTGGATACTATCTTATTCAAAGAAAAAATCTATATAAAGCTGGAAAGCAGTGATACACGTAGATGTTCATACAATTCAAAAATATTTTCGCTGCAGTATAAAGGTCATTTTCACTGGATTCTCAAAATTTCAGAGGTAATTGATGGAAAAAAATCTGGAATCTGATAGGCTGAAATTGAGAGATATATTCAGTTTTGGCAAAAAGTTAAATCCAACAATAAATTTCATTATCATTTATGGAAAATAACCAAGAGGAAGAACTCATCCAAATTGGTCAAACCCCAATAGAAGGTACACCGGGAGTGCTTCAATCAAAGAACGCTGCTCCTGACCCGATGTCCAAACGCCAGCAGAAGAAAAGAGCTCGTGATGAAAAATGGGAGCAATATAAAGACAAACTGAAAGAAGAAAAAAAGGTAAGTGATGTTTTACTGCATAGAATCCAAACACCTCTATTTCAGTTAAAAAGGCAAGAAAAGAAGAAGAAATGGCGCGAGCAACTTGAAGCTCAAAAGAAAATGCAAGCTGAAAACGAAGAGAGCGGAAAATTAGTGGAAGAGGAGGAAAAGAAAGCAGGGGATAGCAAGGAGGGTGCCGAAAAGGTCAATTTTAAGAAAACGACACAAGAAAAGAAGAAAAAATACAAGGAAATGGTTGCTGTGGGCCAAGGGATAATAATCGATTGCTCGTTTCAAGACGTGATGACTCGTAAAGAGCTGAATAGTCTTTGCAGCCAACTCGCATACTGCCAAGCGACTAATAAAGACTTCCCCATTCCGTCGAAACTTACGATTTCCAGCTTTAGAAACAGAATTCAAGAAAAACTCACGAAACTAGGGGCGTTAAACTGGGGGATTGTACTGTTGGAAAAGCATTATACAGAGTATTTTTCAACCGATGATTTGGTTTATCTCACTGGAGACGCTGAGGAAGAGATCGAAGAGCTTGATCCGAAGTAGGTCTTTGCTATTTTCCTTCGTTAAAGCGTTTCTTTGCAGGAAAACTTACATAATTGGTGGGTTAGTCGATCGAAATCGGTTTAAGAAAGGGACGTATAACCAGGCCGTTCGAGAGGGTAATTAAAGAAATTGCTCGATTTGTTGTGAGGATTATGTGGATAGGTATCCCGACGAGGAGACTGCCAATTGGAAAATATATGAAACTGGCATCATCGACTATTCTTGCAGTCAATCATGGTATGATAAAGAGTTTGAAAGAGGGTTTTTACAGTGCTTTAATAGTTTTTAGTATCCTTGTGAGACTTATAAACGGTCAGCCCATTGCTCAAGCGCTTAAGGACTCGATACCGCAACGAAAGGTTGAAGAGTATCTGAAACAAGGGGAAGCAGGAGAAGAGGATGATGGTGATGATAATGATGGAGATGAAAAAGGCGATGAACCTGAAGCAAAGACAGAAATAAAAAAACCAGAAGAGAATACCGGTGTTCAGCAGCCAGAGACACAAGAGACCCAAGCGAATGGAGACAAACCATAGATTCAGTGCAATATATTGATGTAATTATAATTTCATGTGGGTTTGCTATGGGTTGTCTTCAAGTAGCGATTATTTTTTCCATAGTCTTTGATAATGAGTGTAGAAAATGTAACTACCAGTAACTTTTTAAAAAATCTTCTTGCGACGTCACGACAAAAGCGTTGCAATATTAAATCTTATGAGTGAGTTCTAATACGACAATTCAAGTAAAAGGGGTAAAAATTTAATCTGAATGGATGAGTATGCACTGTATGCAGTTGCTGATGCGAAGATTCTCTTTATTTAAAGAGCTCGCACAGTAACTAAATTGAATGTTAGACAATTGGAAATTACAGGGCAAACTTAAAGCTACTATGCCCAATATAGAGATGACATAACATTTAATATTTCAAAAAATATGTATTTAGTAATTGTTGTTTCCTCTACCAGTATAATTAGTCGAGATCGAGCTTTGATAGCTCAGCACACTCGAGTTGCTTGATACTTTTTGAGGTTCCTCGCGTTCGCTGTAATCGAATTCATATCCATTGAATAAACCTAGTGCAGAAATAATTAAAGGACTACAAAACAAAGTAAGAGCCTACTTTGAACAACGGAGCGACGGAGGAGCAGAGAATTCTGTTTAATAAGCTCATCGCTATCGTCTTTATCCACTGCATTATTGTATTTCGCATCAAAATTATCTTCTTTCCTCTAAAAATTTGTTCAATGAGAAATGTTCAATTGGAATAAACAGTACAGAAGGCTTGAACGGAGGATCTATTTCTCTCTTCTTCAGGCCGGTCCAATTGAAGTTTTTCAACCACGGATGGGCTTTGACCTCTGCTGGTCCGTTTAACCCAAGTCTATTTGCTGGTTTTCTCTGAATCATCTGCAACAAACGAAGGAAATTTAGTAAAGCACGCTCCAAAGTAGTCCCTTACTCTATTTGCAAAATCAGCGGCCTCGATCGACCACCCCTCTGGTATATCCTCTTTCTTTATTTGTACTTGCTTCGCGAGAATGGCATCTCGAATCTCTTTCCTTGATCTCCCTTGATAAGGTCGCTAGAGGAAATTAACGCACGAAAACACGAAATTTCTTTTACTCTTCCAAGCATGAATTCGTACACCATTACGCCCACAGCGAAGTAGTCCACTGCCACGCCGTGGTTTTGTTTACAAATAACTTCAGGTGCCATATAGCCAGGCGTTCCGCTGGTGTCGTTGGAATTATCCGGTCTCCAAACACGAGCAATACCGAGGTCAGTGATCCTTACGTAACCTGCGCAAGAGCGTAAGAGGAAGTAAAATCAGGGCAGAAGTACCATCTCTATCAAGCACCAGGTTCTCCGGCTTGATATCTCTATGCAGAATGCCTTTCATGTGTAAGTATTCGAGGCCTTGCACAATACACGCGATAAAGAATCCTATTGTAAAATATTCGTTTAGACCACGCAAAAGCGCTTCAGTCTACTCGTCTGGTCTTCACTGAACCTGCGCTGACGACCTAAATGATAGCGCAAATCTCCTCCCGTCATCAGGTCCATTACAAGATACAAATTCTCTCTGTCTTGGAACGCATATTTCATATTTACAAGGAAACTAAAAGGAAATTAAACAATGAACTTTCTCTTTGTAATTGTACTCGCTTCTCAATTGGCTTAGCAGTTGTCTTTCATTCATCACCGAGCTGACGCTTCTCTTTGTAATTACTCTTCAAAGGAGTTCAGCAACAGCATCTAGAGAGAGTTTTACTTGGCTTTCGACATTTCCTTCATCGCGTAGGTTTTCCTGTTCTTTTTATGCTCAACTTTCCATACCTAATCCCAGTGTTATAAGCATATTGAAAGGGAGGCGTACCTTTCCAAATCCTCCTTTGCCAACGACATAATGGAATGTAAAATTGCTCTTCGACACAGCTAATAAATAAATCAGGTTATTTTGGCAATAATCGGCAAGTTACTTGGGACGACCTCGAGAGGCTCCAGCGCCATGTCATTCTCAGCGTTTGATTTCAACAACCCTTCAATATAAACCAAGTATTCTTGCATCATCGAGTTTTTCTCGGCTTGATTCTGAGAATACTGGGCTTGTTGCATTTGCAATTGGGAGACCTGACTCTGGGAAAGGCCGTATTGCTGTGGTTGTTGCTGTTCGTGGTAAATTTCTTTCTGGTAACTCGGTTGCTGATGCGAAGGCTGCGGTTGAGCGAAACTTTGTGGTTGAGAATAACCATTTTGTACTAATGGCGCTGAGTATCTCTGCTTGAAGATAAAATATGTAGGAGCCTTCGAGGAGAGGTCTGATGAGGGGTGAGAATATTTGGTGTAATTGCTATTGGAGACGACCGATTGCTGCTGAGAAATAGGCCGCTCGATCTTTTTTTCGATAATGTGCTGATTTTTTTCACGGGAGTCCTGGCGACGTTTTGCCGAGAACAGGTTGCGATCGATGGTTGGGGCGCTGGGGCGGTAGTACCGTCCAACGTCGTTTGAAGGGTAGAGTTTAAAGTTTTTCGTTTTGGCTGACAGTTGTTATTTTTTTTACTTGAGCGATTAAGCTGACTTTATTTGAATAATTTAAAGTCGATCGGTTGTATTTGTTATGCCAATCGAATTCTTATTGCTCTGAATCGTTTTAATTAAGTATTATATTGAAACGCGTTTCCTCATATGCTTTTCGGAACAGCGTTAAACTGTGAGTTGTAGTAGACATTTTTCGGTGGGAGTGACTAGGGCGCTGAAAAACCGAGGTGGATCGCCTAGCGATGCGAACTAGCTGTTTCCCTTGAATAGATTATTAATAGGTGCAATATAGATGGGTATTTCGAGAAAATATTTCTCTGTTGATAGCGATTTGTGTATTATTAAACGCAATATACCTTTCAATATTAGTCTTGCTATCTGGAGAGAATATCTAAGGGAGTGTGAGTTCTTTTTTGTGAGGAATCAACAGAATTTTCGTATTTAAGAGCTTTGTCATCACTTTCTTATAACTATTGATATCCTTCTTTATCAATGAACTAGGGATGCACGAGCTAGCATCATTCCATTGGAGTTAATTCACAAATCGAATACGAACACAAATATGCTTGAAATAACAATTCACTCGATCTTGAATTCAGATTCTTAAGTTTCGCTCCAAACTTTGAATCATGCATATAATAAGTTTCTTTTCTTTCATTACTTAATCACAATGAGTCGAGAGTCGCATTTTCATCAGCAACATCTAACTTCAAATTACACTCTATGAATGCGTTTTTCAGTTTACAGTTTAAGATTCTGATCGTTGAGCAGGTTACTTGCTTTTGAGAGATTATATTTGAGTTCACCTTCGTCAATAACTTTGAAAATTGCATGTCAAATAGGCTCATAGTGACCAAAATTATAACCGCTGTTCCAAGAGTAATTATGACTGCGATTCTAGAGTTCACAATCAGCCGAAAAGACATCTTTCACTCATCGAAATTATATTTAGATCATTCACGAATGCCCTTGAAGTATAGCAGCCTTGAGCACAAGTATGGTAAGGTTGGAGATTCGGAGTACATTTATGTATTCGAGCGAATCGCTTACCCAATAATCAAAAAATTCAATCCCGAACTCATTTTCGTTTCTGCTGGATTCGACTCAGGTAGAGGTGATCCACTCGGAGGACTTGACCTCACACAAGATGGATATGTATATATGCTGAGGAAACTACAGCTAGTTCAGCCAAGAATAATTATGGGGTTGGAAGGTGGTTATAACCTCGAAACGATATCCAGAGCTTCTGAAGCATGCGTCAGAGTGCTGTTGGGAGAGCAACTACCTTTGAGTTGCGCTGATCGAAAACTCAGCTTGGAAGAATTAAGAGAAACAGCGACTCCGAATGTCACAGCTGAATTACTGTTGGAGAAATCTCTTAAAACATTCGAGAAATATTGGCCTGAAATACTTGATTCAAAAGATCTGATTGGATACGAGAAATTAATTGCTGAAAACGTTAGATATAACGTCCTCTATCGTCATACAGGGCCAAAACTATTTAGACTTGTTGGAGACAGGTATTTACTAACCCTGGAGAAGCAAGAAGCGGCGTTTTTCGAACAGGTTAGTAAAGTTGACGAGGCCTCACCAAAAGAGCTTCAAAATCTGAAGAAATGGATTGTGAAATATTATGGCAAGGAAGTATTAGACGGCAAGGAATACTTAGCCTTCGAAAAGTATTTGCCGAAAAGTTTGAAGGACTCTCAAGTCGTTATGATACAAGTGTATCCACCAGAAAAAACCAATTCCTTGAATGCATCTATTACATTGGAAGCGAAATTTGACAGTACTTGTCCTGGGGAAGTATCAACTAAAGAAAAAAAGATTTCTTATGCAGATTTAGCTACCTTGAAGAAAATGAAGAATTTAAAATACGATCCGTTCGATTGGAAACAATTCTCTGAAAACCATCAACCTCCAGAAGAGAGCTTCAAGGATTATGAGAAAATTGTTGAATGTGTGAGAGCCGCGGAGCTAGTGCTCGAAAAAGATTCAAAGACGAAATCCTTGACAATACTGGTGATCAAAAACGGCATTTCAGTACTCGATGTTAAGGTCACAAGTGGTATGCGATCGTTCACAGAATAGCCTTAATAAGAAGTAGCACACAATCACTCCTTTAACTGCCTTAAAGCTTGAGAGTTAAATTCATCTCTTACAATATAAGTAAACAAATAATGCAAATCGAATTCCATCAAGTGGGTTTAGAATTTATATATTTGCTTTCGATAAATTTATACGATCAATCATATAGTAAAGTTATCATATGAAAAAACTTAATTACCTCCAGGTCTATCTCTTTGAAAGTGTCATTTCCAAAGAGGATCACTAGAAAATAGAATGCAAATTATCTAACGTCATTGTCTTTGCTTTAATCAAAGACAAATTACACATTCAAAGAAGCTTATGTAAAATCACTTCAATAGACCCAGGTAATAGGAATCATTTTTTGTTTGAATTTTAATAGCTGTTAAAATTTATAAGCTCTATTTCCTTGCAAATTATATCTCATAAGTGTATGCTTTATGATTGAAGTGACGATGAGGAAAAAACATGTTTTTGGAAAAGATGCGTTTCCATAGAAATGTAGAGAGAAGAATCACGAGTTCTCCACTCTATTCCTGCTGTTTTATGCAGAGTCTGAAGGGTCTTAGCTGATGGCGTTACTGGAACTACGTTCGATCTCTCATTGGTAGATTTGATAATAGCTTTTTGTGTACTGTTATCGGTATAAACTGATCAAATTGTTTCCGATGATTTTTCGGTTTTGTGTAAATATGCGACTATATAATCAAGAGTAAAGAAGTAATTTATTCAATTCAAAAGATATCATCAGAATAATGGGACCAAGACAAAGCAAAAATTCAACCAAAAACAAAGTAGGCATAGTCACTGATCCTGACATGACTCTCCATCGCTGTGAGGGAGGAGACCATCCAGAGCGACCTGAACGACTAACTGCCATCGTTGATCATTTGAAACAAACGAAACTTCTAGATCGTTGTACATTCATTAATAAGCTTGAAGAATGCAGCGATGAGCATATCCGGACCCTCCACCCACCTAAGTACGTCAAATACGTCAAAGATCTCTGCAAAAATTACAAAGAGGGGGAAACGTCCTCCTTTGATACCTACTATAACAAATTCACAGACATGTGTGCCAGAAAAGCCCTCCAAGGAGCAAAAATTCTAGCAGATAAAGTCATGGCTGGAGAATTACAAAGTGGATATGGTAT
>ENA-UOTZ01000295-UOTZ01000295.1-compost-metagenome-genome-assembly--contig:-NODE-295-length-42212-cov-8.131696_pt1 | contig 42212 bp, 36 predicted proteins | sample MGYA00238144_ERZ746983 | MGnify/ENA primary metagenome ERZ746983 (study PRJEB28759, sample SAMN06268863) | compost metagenome | isolation source: single cell | place: USA: California, Emeryville, Joint...
TATTGGCTCCCAACCAGGAGATAAAACCCACAAAGTCAAAGACCTCATTGAGCAGACCAATTTACCATTAAAAATTGAGCAATACCTAGCAAAAATAAGAAATGACAAAATTTTGGCAAAAGAACTGCAAATGTACATCGAAGCTCGTGTCAAAATACCTGATGACACGATGGGTAGCTGGAAGAGCAATCATGAATCCTTTGAGCTTGCCCTTGATCTCAAAACGAACTTCTTGAATGATAATTCACAAGAAAAAGTTTTTCTTTTAATGGGGAGGCTGGTTCAGGGAAAACACTCTTTTGCAAACACCTCACACATGCTATGATTGAGGGATGAAGCTTTAAAAGCCATTGTAAATGTGAGGGAAGAGGATGACTCCTGATTTTATAGATCTATCGAAATTTACGGGTCGTGAGCAATTTGCAATCATTGAAGCTCTTGCACAAGAGCCGTTGCTTTCTGAAGATGAGGATAAAAATCTTTCAAAATTCAAGAGAGAAGAATCTACCACGTCCTCTTTTTATTTTTGCTGGATATGACGAATTCATTCAAAGTCCTCGGCGTTTGAATAACGAGAACAGATACATGTAAAACAATTTGTACATATTTTACGAGATTGGAAAGAAGTGAAAAGATGCGAAGAGTCTCATAACTTTTAGCAAAGAGAGCTTTTCTGATGGCTATCGAAGTATTATTTGCTCCAATCAATGAGGTCAAAAAGATACCAATGTCAGAGCTATTCCTTGAAGGAGAACTTGAGGATTTAATGATGAAGATTTTCGCACATACTTGAAACGATATCTCGACCCAACCGGCCATAGCCTCCAGAAAATTGAAACTGAAATAGAGTCATCTTCTTGGCAGATTGCGGATTTCTACATAAAAGCGATAAAAAACTACGAACTAAGAGTACTGGTGAGCCTGCCAGCCATCCTCTTTGTTAATCAGCCAAATTCTTCCGAAAATTTGGGAAATAACATAGCAGCTTCCGAGCAGCGAGGATAACCTGAAGATGCATGAGAAAGAGACTGGTGGAGAAGAGACTCAGACTTAAATCAAACCGATCAAAGAACGAGAAATTAGCTTGGATTACTGGTTCTTGTGTGATAGCTTCCTGGAGCAATTTGTTAAGAGTGCTATTCAAACATATTCAGAGAAGAACCAAACCGAAGAGAATCTTCTCTACGATAAAATCCAGCAGAGACTAGAGTATTTCGTGCTGCTTTCAGGCGGATATTATATAAGCTCTGTTATGATCGATCCAGAAAACGATCAAATCGACAAGATATCACAGTCGAATCCCTCTCTGATCTTTCGAAAGTCCGGAAATTGCAAACTCGAATGTATCGATAGATTTTTACGAGATTTTCTCATAGTTAAAAAAAATCATAAAAGAAGTCCTTGAATATTCAAGTGAAACGATTGAGCCCAAGTCATTTATCTTGAAACAGAGACTGCTTGGAAGGGATTCGAGCATCGTCAAGAAAATCATCTAGCTCAATATAGTATTAAAGTGAAAAGCGAAAAAATTTAAATAATTCAGTGTAATTTCTTATTAATTATGTATGCTCAAGAAATATTTCTGCAGGTTTGGCCTCACGTCTAGCATTTTTCTTACGTATCAATACTAATCTAGTGATTAATTATAGCTTTACATTTTATAGAAAGTGCTAAACAATTCACAATTTCCTTTTGCATGTGGGAGATTTGTAGCTATTTCACAGGATAACGGGTTCCATTTAGTCATTGATAGATCATTATTTAATGAACGGGAAGAATTGCTCATTGATCGATAATATCAACTAGGCCAGGGAAGGTTATGTATCTTCACCTTCTTGAAACTCATGTAATTCCAGAATAAAATCTTGGATTTAGTTAGAGCGGTCACAAATCAAAAATCATGACAAACGAAGGGAAGATTACGAAATACTGCAACTATTCGGAAAAACATTAAAAACCTTCATTCTTAGGAGTGATAGCTGCTTTTATCGAGTAAATTATTAATTTTCAGTTGGTGTATTTTTTCTTTCTTAAGCAGTTTTCTCTGCTCACAGCCAAACTCATCGAAAACAATGGGATTATTACAGCTGTTTGTTCCAGTTTCTACCACAGTTACATGAAAATGTTCACTTCTCTAAGTGTATACTTTTGTAATTATTGTGAATTAATGTCAGTTAATTGAAATTCGATTTTGTCTCAAGGCTTCTTTTCCAATTTCAGCGATGGTCCACCATGTTGGGACTAAATAATCCCCGATTTGTAAGATATCAATCTTATTTTTTCTAGTTAGACTTTTCAGTTTTCCCTCACGAATAAATTTTTTTCTGATAGAGTGGAAGAATGCATGATAAAACTGAGACATATATACGATTATTGAATATGTTTGTGGTAATGATTCTTGACATGACCTTCTTTTATGTCATAATTGTTTTGATTTTTTCTCAAATAAAGCAGACAGACTGAGCAGGATCTAAGAACGATAATAATAGTTATTGTCGATTAGCAATGTGAAGTTACTATCGTCTGAGGTCTTTCCAGTATAAAACTTTTTTCTAGTCTTGAAGTCCAATAGTGCTACTGTACTATCTTCTGAAGCACTCGCCACCATATCACCGCACGGACTCCATCGCACGCAACAGATTTTGCCTAGGAAATAACAATTAGAAGTCAGAAATTATTTATTAAATAAATCAAGAAATGTTACCACTGTGAATCCCATCAAAAGTGTGGACAATCTTTGATTCTCTTTTGTCAAATATCTTCACATTCTTATCATAACCACATGCAGCCAACAAATTTCCATCACTTCGGCATACATCAATCCAGTACGTAAAACCTAAACAGATATGAATGTCAAGTCAGACCAGCAAAATCAGAATAAATCAATTCAAACTTAAAATTAAACGGTTAGTCCTCTTTTACCAATTGAAAGAAGAGGAAAATGAAAAGAAAACTCTGCTGTGTTTACCTTTTGATTCAACCTCAATGGGACTCTTCAAAATGAAAGCTTTCTTCTCAGTTTCTAAGATATTGAGAAGTCTCCGATCATACTTGACATATAATAGTGGCTCATCAGGATTAGAGCTCCATCTGCAATGTGCACAAGGATCTAACGAGTAATTATAATAGTTGAGAATTTTAATGCTGTCAAGAAATTATAACAAAATGTGGAACGAATATATCTGGTACCAGTAGAGGAAAGAAGGACATTGGAGAATTTTCGATGTCTAATAATTTTCCTTACCCACAATAGCGCTTTTCATCTCCATGGCCAAGTGGAAGCGATAACTGTCGGTGTCCACATCTGATATTAAGCACACTCCATAGTAGTCAATAGTTGCAGCAATCTCTCCATTATGATTGAAATCAAGACCAGCTATGAAGTTGTCTAGGCCCATTAATATTAAAATGGGTTGGTAGTGGGAAATAAATTTATTGATTACCATATTTGTTGCGATACTGGGAGTGCCATCTCGATTTTCGGATGAGTTTTACAATGCCATTGGACTTCGATGTGTCAAAATTATAGAGATGGTGAGCAGTCTTCCCTCCAACACACATTGCTCCAAGAAAGTTTCTTCGGGGGTTGTAGATCACATCTCCAAAACCAGTCACTAAAAAGCAGAAAAGATGAGATAGATGTTAATTAAAGAGAGAGATGATTCTACCTCCAGAAACTTCTTCAAATGAATATATTTTATTAGATAGCCCTTTCCGTGAGACATCAAATACTTCAAGATTCGCACATTTGTCATAAATGTGATTAACAGAAACCAGAAATCCTGTGTTTGCAATCTCTTTTAGGTGTGTCGGGCTGTAATCTTAATGTATTGTTACCGAATTTGAATCAGAAACGAGAGGTTGAAAAATACTATAAGGCTTCTCGCTGAGTTTTACTCCATCGAAATTAACAAATTCTTGCTTCGTTTCGAGTTCAATAATACTAATCTTATTATTCACGCCAGAGCACCAAGCGAGTAGCTTCGGAGCTGAAGGGGTGCTTTCTATTGAAAAACAGTTCATGTAAATGATGATGACAAAATATAGTCTCATACCGATGATTGCTGATGCTTTATTTGGGGAGCCACTCTGCGTTTCACCTTGCAATTGCTTTAATTCTTCGTAGACGAGACTCGATGAATCCTCTTTTTCCTGATTCTTTGGAAGCATTTCTTGCTTTTTGTTGGATTTTTTAATTTGAGATATAAGATCGAATCAATTTTATTCGTGTTAATCTTGGTAGTATATTAACGACCCGAAGTCTTTATTTATTAATTTCTGAAGTCTTATTTAATGATGATAGCTGACTGGAAGCCAGATTTTACTAACTGTTCTAGTCCACCTCTGTTCATGATTTTTAAGCTAAAAGTGGTGCTGGCAAAGACTGAAGAGATGCTACATTCTGGTATAGTTTTCGTGAATTATCGGCAGATAATTCCTAAGATGAGTATCCGAATTCACTCAATATTTTGAGATTTCTCATTGATTTCTTGTAATAATTTGTTTATTCAAATGTGATTCATGCTATTTTTCGTAAGAAATGGTTACTAACCTTAAATTTTGATTTTTTTTTACTGCGGAGGTACTGAAGTATCATAAAATTGTTTTTATTCTTTTGGTACTTATAGTTGATCTAACAAGTAACCTCAAAATGGCATCCCTAACTCTGCAGAAATTTGAGATTTGAGGTAGTTGGATGTTTGAAGTTTCTCTGAGATTTTTTCCACTATTCAACCGAAGAAACCATTTTGCAAATTAGTTTTGATAGTACCTGAAATATAAATTTTTTGGAAAAGATATATTGGCCCCGAATGTCAAATTCATTCTTGCAACGAGCCTTAAAATTGAAAAATAGTCCCTAGCTCACTTTTGTTTTCTTGTAGGATATGTGCAAAGATACCAGAATTCAACAGCCTGACTGTCTCTTTTTCAATTTCAAAACAGAGCATTTTTGGGTGAATAGTGATTATGTATAGGTTGCTATTTAGCCTTAATATTTTGAGATCTCTTCTGCAATTGTAAAATTTGAAAATTACTGAGATCTGATTTCTTCCCTTAATATTTTTCCTGTGTCCTTTAATTTTTTGTTTCTTGACTAACCATTCTCTTATTTGTAGTTCCTGAAATCTCAATAACTATCACTGATACGAAAATATTTGAGAGATTGCTAGTATTTCAAGATATATAATGACTTAATTTCATCAATAAGGTTCGTTGTTGATTTATTCTTTTTCTAATGCGTTGTAGGTGTTGAATCGGATTCTTGCAAAGAAATAATCTGACAACGCTGGATTAAATAGTTTAAATGAGAAAAGAGTTTCAGTATCTCTCGAATTTCGCTTCTCGACCTTGTTAAAATATCTCTCATCTAAATGAGATATGAAGGCTTCATTTCTGATTTGATGAATCGGACTCGCTTGAATCAAAGCTTTATTTGCAATCACACAATTAAGAAAGAAAAGATAAATCACTCCGAAGAAGAAATTTAGACCTTTTCAACTAATTATGTATCTATTTATATGACTTTGTTAAAAGAAGGCGTGAATTGTACAACACATTGGCACTTAAGCAAATTATCATTTTGGATTTAGTAATTTACCCGGTTTTGGGAGAGATCAAAACTAATTCTTCTCCTCTTTATTTGATTAAATTTGTATAAAGCATATACTGATTTCTCAAAATTCATGATTAACATAAAAGTTACACAATTCAAAATTTTGTTCGGAATCATCATTGATTTCCTGGACTGTAGACCCTTAAGGAGATCATTTAAATTGGAACGACTGCTTGCTGTAAATATTTTCCATTTTCTTCTAATCTCATTTGAATATTAGTTAGTGCTCCTTCAATTTGCATTCGTTCGAGAACGCTAGATTGATTCGCTAATGAGCCGTATCTATACTTGTTCCATGCTCAAAAGTTGTGATTGGTGTGCTGAAAAACCAACATTTGAAAGAAATAAAAATCCTATCGGTATGAATTTGATATCCTCTGCTCTTAGTATCACCCGAAATGAAGAAAAATTATAATTGGGAATGACTGAGCAGGATATTAGTTTGGAAAAAATGCGCGTTTTTGAAATGTTAGAGGAGTAGTTTGCCGCAATCCTTGTTAATACTTGAAAGAAAATCATCAATCAACAATAAGCTTCATTTCGGATTTTTATATTCTCATAGGCTTTTCAGCGATTAACTCCTCGCTTCTTTTCAATGGATGAAGGATTCGAAAGTCAGTCATCAGCGAAAATCTTCAGCTTCAAGTTTTTGCTTTTTTCATCGAGCACACGTAATGATCACACTCCACACGTATGATCAAAGTTCGGGTTTTAATTAAAAAAACGTTTTTCCGATGTGTGTTCCTAGCGATTAGCTATAACGTGTTCTTATGACAACTATTGATTTTTGCTATATAGCCTTTGGGATCTACTATTAATAGGCCATGGTTGCACTGACAATCATAAAATTGTTTTCAAAAATAAACAAAAACACAGTTAAACCTCCATGCTTGTTTTTAAATGGTTCAAAGACGTTCTCTATTCATTAGGTCTTTTCAAAAAGGACGCAAAGATTGTGTTCCTCGGACTTGATAACGCCGGAAAATCAACATTGCTCTATCGTCTTAAAGACGGCCACATGAAGCAACTTCCCCCTACCATCCATGCTCATGCTGAAGAACTCACTCTTGGCAAGGTGAATTTCAAGGCCTACGACCTTGGTGGCCATGAAACAATGAGAAAGATCTGGAAAACATATTTCCCAACCATCCATGGCGTTATTTATCTTGTCGATGCTTCAGACGCATCCAGGCTTGAAGAGTCGAAGAAAGAGTTGGATGCACTGCTGGCGGCACCTGAATTAGCTAAAGTGCCGCTTGCTATTCTCGGAAATAAGATAGATAAGAAGGATGCTATCTCGGAGGAGGACCTTCGTTTCGCATTGGGTTTGGATACGAAGGGAAAGTGGGGTGCCGACAAGGTATCTGAGATCGATGATAGACCAATTGAAGTTTTCATGTGCAGTGTTGCAAAGGAGATGGGTTATTCTGAAGGATTTAGATGGCTTAGTAAATTTATTAAGTAATGAATAAGAATTTGTATTTTTTATTACTGGTGAATATAAGTGATAGAATTTCATCCACAGAGAAATATTAGGGTGATTGGGAAGTAGCAAAAAATACTTCATGTGCTAAAGCTTCTTTGACGTGTTTATTTTTCACATTACTTCATCAAAACGTGAAATATTTCAAACAGTGACTAGATAATTACGATACATTTCGGATGAAACGAGTTTGAGCTTATAAATACTTTAAAAAACCCGAGGATTGCTGGATTCGTTTTCTAATATTCAACTCAGATCAGCCTAAACGAGCTTTGAGCAATGTAATTGATTCGATTTTCTGATACCCATTAATATTTAGCTTTGTCATCTGGCAAAACTCGAAGATATGCAAATTTCACAATATTCGGAGCTTGGAGAATGGAAGCGTGCAAAGAGTGACCCCCGTAAATTGTAATTCATTCAAGAAAAATGTCTTCGACAGGCGGAATATAATTTTCCGATCAAAATCAACCTCGCTTTTCACTCGTTTGGTGATAATTGAGAGTACAGAAAATATACAACAATTAAATTTGTATTTTTATTTTTTAAATAAAGATTCCTAATAAGTCATTTCCAGCTCTTCCCATTTTCATTGTATTCTAGGTCCTTTATCTTCATCTAGATAAAGCATACTGAATACGCATTCTCTATGAGTTATTGAAGATCATTCATATCAAAATACAATAAATTACGCCCATCTGAACAAGTTCCAGTATATAGCGTTCCTTCATTCTTTATGTCCAACAGTTTTACTGTCCCATCGTTAGATGCACTTGCAAGCATCTCACCGCTCGGACCCCACCGGACGCAATTTATGCCTTCTAAAAATAGAATTAAGTGTTAGAAATTATTTATTCCACAATTCAAAGGACATTACTCTGGTGAACCTGGAAGATTTTGACGATCTTTGATTCTCTCTTGTCAAAAATCTTGATATTTTTATCACTACCTCCCGCCGTAAGCAAGTTTCCATCTCTCTGACAGACGTCGATCCAGTAAGTATAAGCTATTAGTACACAAGTACAATTAGCAAGAGCTAGCACAATAATTCTCTAAAATTACCCATATCAAGTTGGATCAACTCCTTCGAAAGCAAGACTTTCTTCTCAACATCGAGAATATTGAGTTTGTTGTTGTCATACTTCATGAACAGCAGAGGCTCATCAGTATTAATGCTCCACCTACAACGGCTGAATTGATCTAAAGAATGAGTATAGAATAAGAGAAATTTTCAGGGGATAAACCAATTAGCAGACGAGATTGAAAAAGACCAATGAAGAAAAAGTATGGCATTAAATTTACCTTGGCTAACTCTCAGATAGTAGTTGAAGCTATCAGCGCTCACATTGGATATCAAGCATATTCCACATCCGTCGATTGTCGCCATTGTCTCTCCAGAAGGATTGAAATCAAGACCCACAATAGAGTTATCTTGATGCAAAAGAAGTCATTAGGACAAGAAATTGTATCGATTACATCTCCCATTGTCATATTGTGGGTGCCATTTTGACCTTCTTAACAGCTGTACGCTTTCGGTTCCTTTCTGCGCAGAATATCCAACACTGTACAAGTGATAGGCTGTTTTCTTTCGTAATGGAAGTGCACCAAGAAGACCTCTTCTCGGATTAAAAGTTACGTCACCAGGACCGACCACTAAAAGAGGAAATAATTAGTTAAACCAATGAGTATCAATAAGTAGGAGAAACAGCTTTGTCAGGGTGAATAAAAAGGAGGAAAGATTTGTATTTAATTAAGTTAGTTTAAATCGTCGTTACCTCCTGTCATTTCTTCAAAAGTGTAAATTTTCTTAGCTGCCTTCTGTGAGATATCAAACACTGCCATATTGGCTGATACATCGTAGAAATGATTGAGTGAGACAAGTAACTTGGTGTTGGGAATTTCTTTCAAATGAGTCCAATTACCTGTGTAAAAATAGACAAATTAGAATGTCAAAATTCAACAGATATGTACCTTGCTTTATTCGAACTCCTCCGAAGTCTGCATAAATTTGTAGAGTTGCAAGTTCCATAACGCGGATGCTGTTATATTTAAATGAGGACCAAGCGAGAAATGATGAATTTATTGGGGTTGTTTCTTTTCTTTGAGAAGAAGGAGATGTGGAAGAAATTTGATATTTAGAAACTTCAGTCATATTAGTTTTAATGACTTTCTTCTTAGACGAGCAAGCACTTCCCATTTTGGTCGATAGATTTCAGTGTTGAAATAAATAAAATTATTAAATTCTTGATCTAACACTGACTGTAATCCTAATATTGTTGAGATATTTCATAATTTGAATGATCTCATTAAATTTATTTGTTGAATTTCAAGGCAGAGAAGTGATTTATATGGGAACTATGACAGAAGAGGGTAATTATTAGATACGATGTCCATCTGCTTTATGGAAAAAAGGATCAATTCTAAGGCTGTATGAAATAAGCTATTGATGTTTAAAATAATAAAGCCTGAAATTACTAATGACCGCTGTCATCTTGCTCTCTCGATATCATGTGTACTTTTGTTGGTCAAGCAAAGAGGGGTATAGTGCCAATAGAGCATGATGATGTAGTAGAAATTTTCCTCTGTTTATAAACCATAACGGCTTGTATATCAAAGAATAGTGAAGTTCTTTACAGCATGATGTGATTTACTTTTTCCTTTTTAGAGAGCCATTTTAGCATTTTCAGAGTATGCTAAATGAATGAAGAATTCTGACCGTTTCAATACATCACTAATAAGAATTTTTTTCAAAGAAAATGATATCCATAGCACCAGTGTTTTGGGGCTCGATTGGTTATTCCTATCTCATTTGAGTCGTATTTGACGGGTTTTTAAGTCGAACTGTATATCATTATCATTAAGTTTATCTTGAAATTTACTTTGGCAACCCAATAATCCTTCTTTTTCCCTCCTATCTACCTCAACTAAAAGAGAGAGAAGGCTTAAATTTGTGTTGAGCAATCCTCTCGGTAGAATTTTCTTTTTCGTATTCTTCTTCATTACATAGCGATACAGAAGTCTTCAGGTATTTGCTTTTAAAACGTGTCGATACTTTCTAAGTTCCACAGTCGCAATTCTGCTAATAATCTGGCAACAATAAATAATCAGGTGAGAATAAAACACTGTATTCTCAAAAATGCGTTAGTATCCAGTCTCCTTTTTTATTTACTTTCTGGACTTTCACGACCGAGATACCCTGATTGGCTCTCTTTCATAGCTCCAAACACTTCAAGAGTTAGCAACTTAATTTTTTTTCTTCCAGCTCGATAGATCTTTAGACCTCATGTTGGTTTTAATTTGCCTTGTATAAATATACCAATTCTCCTCGGCTAATAAAAACGCAGGTGAGAAATAAAACCAAGGTTCAACTCTCCAATCAAAGACTATAGCACTCTCTAGGCATTCACTTTGAAATGTCAGGTTCAGAACAACTAAACGATCAAACTAAAAGCAAAATTATCCGAAGTATTCTTCAGAGACCACAGAATAAGACATGTGCTGACTGCTCCGCCAATGAACCCACTTGGGCCTCTTTGAAATTCGGAGTTTGGGTCTGTCTTCGATGCTCGAGCTACCACCGTAACTTGGGCGCCAATATCACTCGCATTAAGTCAGCAACTCTTGATCAATGGGAAAAAAGCGAACTAGATGTGTTTAACTCCATTGACAATGAGATTTCCAACAAATACTGGGAAGCGACTCTCGACCCTTTTTTAAAGATCAAGCCCTCTCCTGAACACGAGGTCGCCGAAGGTCTTTCGTTTGTAAAGCGAAAATACATCGAACGGAAATGGGTGGCGCCTGATAACAAGAATCCTGTTGAAAACTACAAGGAGTTCATGAGAATGGCCCTTGAAGACTTGAAATCCGACCCTAGCGTAGACTCACAATCGTCACTTTCGCCGACTCTCAGAACCAAAAACGATTCACAGGGCAAATCTAACATGTTTGATGGACTTAAGGTAAAACGCCAGACTTCTCGAGACGATCATGCTGCGAGCCAGACTAATATGGAGCGACAAACCGAGGCTGAACAAGAGCGAAGTCGAAGGAAGAGTAGTCTTCCTCCTGTAAATGTAGAACCAAGTGTATTGCAGCAATACCGAGATTTGGCCCCTCAGCCCCTAAAAACGACCGATTTTTTGCTGAAATTTAAGAAAGACATCGAGGAAGCAATGGAAAGAACCAAAACGAAGAGAATACCTACCAAATTCTACAACTATTCAATCAAAAGCCGAGACAATCCTCCAAGAGTCCGTCCTGGCAATCAACAGCTGTCTCAACCGACTAACACCGGACCAACTCAAACGTCGGCCCATCCCCTAGCAAGCTCGAGCCAGCCGGTGACAACGCCTCGGGAGAATTTAACTAAAGAGGAAAACTATAGGCTTTTGGTAACTCCTCCAACGAGCTTAACTCCAGGCTCGAAGCCTCAGATTGCAGTTAAGGTTGTCGACGTTACTCAGTTAGTCACGCATTTGCCAGACTATCTGAGGCCGGAATCGAATATGCCTGTTCAAACGTGGCGGTTCCGGCTGTTTTGGAACACAGTGGAGGCTATCCAATCGATCTACCGAGACAAGAAAGGAGAATGTCTTGTTGCCGGCGGGTTCTTGCTGCAGTTTGTGCTTGGAAGCGTCTATATGTGGGGTACTCTCGCGCCATACGTCACGTCATATTTTCACTCCTTCGATGAGGATATCAGCTATAACCAAACTAATATTACATTTGCGGTTGGATTGATAGGGACTTCAATAGCCCAGCCTTTTGGGGTGAGGATTGGGAAGAGATTTGGATTTCAACGCGCTTTGGTCGCTTTTTGTGTGGCCTACGCAGCCAGCATATACTTATCTTCAATGACAACGAATTTCTATGTGTTTTTGATGCTGTTTTCATTCCTGCCGGGCGTCTGCTGCGGATTGATTTACATGATCCCGATTTATTGCGCTTGGGAATACTTCCCCGGACGCGAGGGCACTGCCTCTGGTATAATCAATTGCGCGTTTGGGTTCTCTGCGATGTTTTTCTCCACGTTCTGCTATTGGATAATCAATCCAAACAACGCTAAACCCATGGAGGAAATCGAACATCTTGGTGTCAAAGTCCGCTATTTTGACTCGGAAATATACGAGATGGTCCCGTCAGCTCTTCAACAAGTTGCGATGGTGCAACTCGCGCTGTTTATACTCGGAATCTTCCTAATTAGACCCAAATCTCAGCGCAAACCTTTGATTGAAGCGCTTTTGGAATACGACAAAAATTACAAAGTTCCTCTACCAAAGAGGGCTGATGACCCACATATTCTTCAGGAATGCCCTAGTGTCATTGAAGGATTGCTTTCGAACCATTTCCGGGACCTTTTCATCCTTATGATCGCCTCATCGATTGCAGGGTTCTACGTTGCGACAAACTACAAGGTGTTCGGCCTGATCTGGATTCAAGATGATATGTTTATTAGCATGGTAGGAGGCATGGGAACTGCGCTTAATGGCCTTTCGAGAATAGCTTGGGCTGCAATGCTCGACCGTATCAAATTCAAAAGCGTGTGTAACCTGCTTCTGGTAGTGCAGGGAATATTAATAGTGACTCTAGGGTTATTTGGTAAGAGTTACTTAGGATTTTCGATCTGGGTTATGACGTTGTTGGTTTGCGAAGGGTTTGTTTTTCCAGTGTTCCCTGTGCTGGCTAAAAGAGTATTCGGAATGAAATATTGCACAGAGATGTATGGGCTCTTGTTTTGCTCGTTCCCCGCAGCGAATTTGATCAATTACTTGCTGAGTCGCTGGATCTTGCCGATAGCAGGGTATGAGTTCACGTTCGTGCTGTTTCTCGTGCCAATAATAGTGGGATATCAAATTTGCGATAGACTGAAAGAACATCCGATTTGGCATCAACTGCCAGTAGAGATTGAGATGAAGCATGCATGAATAAGGTTTTCGTGAGCTCAAATCTAATTACATTGTATTTTCTTCAGTATTGTTTTGAATTTTAGGTGAGTCTTTTCTATTATGTGTGTCACAATTGTCTTCGTTTCAGGATTAACTCAATACGCTTTAAGAATTTGCTCTGTGTAAGAACTCTAAGGAAAGCTTCGTGGCTTCATTGTTGCATGAGTAGTAGATGATAATTATTGATCTACGTATCGAGGCTTGAACCAAAAATAACCATTGCAATCGTACTTTCTTGTGTTTTGTACTCAAACTGAAGTTTTGTTAAGAGTTACGGTCAAATAGCTCCCCTAAGAATCTTGTTACCCTGCAAATAGATACAATTTTGAATAACATCGAGTGAACTTCATATAGATAAGAAAACTTATTATTTCAAGTATGCAATCTTAACCATATCGATCCCAAGGCACGAACTACACCAAATGCCGCTGAAACAACCAATCGAGATTTTACAAACAAAAAAAAACCAACAAAAAAATTAAGCTTATTATTATTGTTATTTCAACGTTATTATCTTCTCTCTCCAGCACACGATCCCTCTGTCTGCTTTAATAATAACCGTTGAGTCTATTGTTGATTATTTTGGTTATTGTTATCTCCAAGGGCCTCTGGCTCGATATTTTCATCTTCGGACACACCAACATCATTATCTTCTGGCGCCTAGAAGAAGTCAATTTCACATTCATGTTGCATTTAATTACCATGTTCATTTGGATCTCGTCTTGATTTTGAGGCATAGGCTGCTCGTCCTGGCTGTCATTGCCATCGTCGAAACCGTCTTGTAGTTCTCCTTCTGAAATTTCATCAGCATCGGTAGGTATTTTCGATGAACTAGAAGAAAGTTCAATGATATCTCCTAACACAAAGGTCTTACGTGAAACAACTAGCCGTTCTCTTTGCATATTTTTGTAGGCTGAGATTCAGGACCGTTCTGCCAACTTGGACTGAGATATTGCTAAACTCGTTCATAATGGCGATAGGTTTCGTTGCGTAGACAAGAGTTCCAAATTTCGAGTTATTGTCTTCGATATAAAAGTTTCCCTTTTCCATTCTGATCATCGCGTGGCATCGAGAAACAGAAATATCTGTGACTCTTATGTCGCTATCATGTCCTCTTCCCTATTTACAATCTGAGCGGCTAGTCAGAAGCAGCTGCTTTACCATCCGGACGCTGCTTTTCGATTCCATACTAATCAAATGCGCTCCTCGAGGCTGATTTGAATCTTTTCCAAGGAGCTCTAGCAGAATGTAAGGCGTCTCTGGCTTAGGGATCTCGACTAAGTCGCATTTTTTCTTATCAATTTCGAGTTGAGCTGGAGGAGAGAAGTTATTAATTTCCACAGATAAGTATTTTCTACCTGGATAAGGGTGTTTGCACAGTTCGCATTCGAAAGGTTTCCAATGATAAGAAGTCGCGTTTCCGTTATTCTTGACGTGAAGCCTGCTTTGCAGCCACTTTTGTAAGCATTTCAAATGAACATGCTTCATTGTTCCCGCGCAAAGGCAAGGACTGATAAGCGGACCTACAGAGGAGTCGACAACCTCCGAAAGGCAAATTTTGCAGGCAATCGGATTAACTTTTTGACTGATATTCGTCATAGAATTATTCAGCGACGGTTGCTTTTGGTCATCCAATATTATCGACCCAGCCTCTTCATTCTTCTCCTAAACAAGAAAAAATCAGCATTCACATTGCGAAGGAAGTCTTTGCCTTTGAAGCGTCTTTTTTGGGACTGGCCTGGTTTTTCAATTCCTTTATTCTGTACCTCACTCTCCCAAGTTTTAGATATTCTCCTTCAGATAGTTTGTACCCCTATAATATGGCTCTATTAGAACTATGCGTTGGGATTGTATTTTGCCTTGCTGTCCGGGTTCGCTTGCTTATATGACTTAACAACAAGCCAGAGACCGTCTTCAGGCGGTTCTCGAGGGTCTCGTTGTTTGTTTGGATCAGTGGATGGGAGAACCCAAAAAACATCTTCCTTTGACATGAGTCTTATGAGTTCAGTCTCATTGCTGCCGAGGCTTCCCTCCTGTTTCTTGGGAGCTCTTGACTATTGGAAAGGTTAGAGACGGGACAAGGGGTTCTGCTACAATATAGTTCTCTTTTTTCCAGAGAATACTTTCGCCAGTGCGAACGATCCTGCCTAAAAAATCGCGGAAATTGCGTCAATATTGAAGGAAAATGCTGCTCTCACCTGGAATTGTGGTCCTAAAATTTTTCTGAATGATGGTCTTGCTTTCGTAATCAAAGAGGCCGTGAGACTCTCTTTGCCAGGTGGAGCTTTTTATGAGTAATCTGGGATATGGAGTTTAGGCGAGAGAAAGAGAACTCCGCTGAGTACTGTGCTTTTTGCTTCGGCTGTTCGATGGTGGATTTAGAATCGTCATTAGAAAAGTTTTGGCAGTTTCCCATGAATTATGGTGAGAAAAGATGGTGTTCGGGTCCGAACGGGCTTTTGCACTAAAATAATTCTAAAACCTCGTTAAAATTATTTCAATCAGCAACTCACTGAAATTATCGGTTTATTTGATAAAATTTATTAAAGAGGGACTCCGAAAATCACGCTTCATTTGATAGAGAATTTTGGGTGGTTAGAAGCGAGATGAACCATGTTCCTGCATAGCATCACATCTTTCTCAATATCTAGAGAGCTTTGCAAAGCAGCCATGCGGTTGACCGTTCTAGTCAGATTTTACTGGGATCTCAAATAGAAATGCGATCGTTTAATAAACTTTCCTCCTACAAATCTTAATGAGCACAAAGACAAGCAGATACATGTAAAAAAAAAACAAATAAATTATGCTTTTAACGAATTCATTTGTAATATCTGATTTGAGTTAAATATTTAGCCTTATCTTTTGAAATAACAAAAAGTACAGAATATTTAAGGGGAACAACACGACTTCAGATGATCAAGACGATTTGTAATTTGCAATCATCGAAGAATCTCTAGAATTTGATTGTTTCATGCTCAAAATGGTTAAAACAGATAATTTCGTTACAACATAAGGTCGTTTAGGGTCTTGGAAGCAGTGGAAAGGCTCAAGAGGTAGTACCTATATCTTATAAATAAGTTTGAATCTATTCTGCTCTACCTCAGACTGAATAAATAAATATTATAACTATTCGTAACGAAGTTATTAGGAGTTTAGACGCAAAATTTGAAATTAAATCATTTGAATAGATAGATATCAATGGGTATACAGATTTAGACAATACTTAAACCTTATCGCTTATTAGACAAAATGCAAATTGAGGGACAGCCTATGGAGTCCAACAACGACCCAAACTCTAATTTAAGACGGTCTTTTATCAAAGGTGAGCACCTTGAGAGCTGTCAGAACGATTTGCTTCAATTGAACATCAACATCCGAAACCATCTCATGGAACTTAAATCTATCAAACGAAACCTTGGGAAGTAAATACTACTACTTCATCCTGGATAACTAATCCGACCCATAGAACCTTTGAACTAGCGAACTCAAACTCAAAAAGCTTGAACCTGTATCTTTCATAACCTTTGCTGGCTTATCCTCACATATCACAAAGCAAACTCGAAGATAACCCTGAAAATCGTCTTCGTGATATCAAAGAGCAGCTGGAAAGCAAGATAGAATATATGGAAGAAATATACGAGGCGAGAATCAATGAAGCTTATAAAGCCGTAAAGTTATAAGCAAATCCTCAAGCTCATCACGTGCTAGATGCAAGAGCAAAAGCTTCTCTACGAAAGAAAGATCGAAAGCCTCCAAAAGGCTCTTACAGAGAGCGAATCTTCTCAGCAAATGATGCGTTCGAACATCGCGCTTCTGACCCAAAATGTAATTGATTTTTCTTCTATGCAGTAAGCGCTAATTGTCATATGAATTAAAAGATTAGCGAATACGAAAAGGTCAACCAAAACTTAGAAATTAAACTTCGGAACCTTACTGCCAACCCAAACAATCGTAAGCATCCTATTCTCTATATTATTTGAAATAACCCTTCATTTCATCATTAGTCTCAGCTACTAATGGGTTACCTATGTCAGTTCCCAATACTGCTGGAAAAAATCCTAAAGTAACCTGAATTCTTAAGTTCATAATGAAATATCATTATTCAGAATACTATCAGCGAAACGGTGTTGGAAAAAATCAAAGAGCTTCAAAACCGCCTTCAGAAGCTCAAAGAGGATAAGGATTCAGGAACCCAGATAATTGAGTCCCAACGAACTACCATCAAAACCCTTGAAATGCAAAACAATCAGTTGAAGTTGGAGGTACAGAAACTTAGTGTGGAATTAGAGGAGGCGAAGGTGAAATCAAAAGAGATTTCTGGAGCTCAAGTCGAAGAGGAAGGAGAACATGACGCAGCTAAAGGATTTTTCCAAAAATATGAGAATAGTCTGATGAAGATTGAGAATTTCTATCTGAATTATAACGAAAGTAAGGGATTCTTTAAACAAAGAGCTAGAATATCATTTGAATTTAGTTATTGAACCACTGAAGGAAAGATTGGATCAATACTATGCTGAAATCCACAAGGTAATTTAGAAGGGTTATGATTATATTAATATCGATTGGGGGATAGCTAAACGATGAAGCTATGGAATTGAAAAGAGAGAATTCAGAGCTCCGTCAAATGCGTAAACATAAATTTGGAATATTCAGCAATAACTTGCAATATCTGTAGTGAAAGAGCAAAAGAGCCAACGCGAGAGAGGGTCAGAGGATAAATCAATTGCAATGGAGGAAGAGAGGCCGAATGATGAAAGAATGAACGAAGAATGTCAGCCAGAGGAAAACTCCCAAGGGACAATGAGGAATAATGGTCAATTTAGCAAATGGAAATTCTATCAGGAAATGATGACAAAATTCCAGGAAATTGATAGGCTTAAGGAAGCTCATCAAAGCGAAATTTCAAAGCTGAACCAGGAAAACGGTAAGATAATTACTTCTTATGTTTTGGGAGATTTTATCTGTTTTTCAAGAGGGTCTAAGAGCTGAATTGAAGGAAATGAAAGAGAAATATGAGCAGGCTCTATTAAAAAATCAAGAGTCTGAAAAGCCTTCAAAAAGCAGGAAAAATACAAAGAAAGTTAGCAAGAACTCTCCACAAAGAGATTCATTCAAAATCGCGCCAATGCTGGATTTCAAGCCTGTTGAGATGAAAAGCGCTCCTGTGTTAAGTCAGTCTGAGAAAACTTTCGATGATGATCATGAAGACGAAAACAAAGATGATCAGCATGATAGTATTTTAAGGGCTTGGAAAGAGAAGCAAGCAGCAAAACGAGAACAGAAACCGAAAGAGGATGGAACGAAAAAGCTTTATGAGATCACGATTTGCACGAATTGTAATTTTCTTATCCGAAAGAACGAGCAGTCGATCAATTGTCGGACCTGCCAAGGTAGAGATTGAGTTAATTGTGCAGTGTGATAGTTATATGAATTTTTAGGTTTTATACATCAGAAGTGTGTGAGGGATATTGATAAAGTGGGAGATGCGTTGTCATGTCAGCCTTGCTTTGTGAAACTTGCGATGAAGAAACAGGAGGATGAATTGAAAATTGATGATATTAAAGAGGAAATGGAGTAACTAACGGGTCCTGTATTTATTGGTAATTGAATTTTAATACGAAATCCACACTGTATTTATTGTTAGTATCGAATATATTTTATATGTTGGATTTACACAATTGAAATCTAGGATAAGCTTCAGTGGTGTTTTCTGCAACTAAATATAATAATGGCCAAAATGTTTTTCCAGTCTCAGTAAAACAGAGTTATACCATAATGTCCTAATGGGAAACAGAAGCCGTAGATATAGAGTGACTCACTAACGATTAAGGAAACGTGATTAAGAAGGACCAGCAACTGGAATAAGGCGAAAACTGTTTTCTTGCACATTTTTTGGATCAAATGCTAATTTCCAAAGAGATCAGTTCCTGGTTATCTAAGAATCAAAATAGCTCTCAAAAATAATGATGGCATCTTTAAGAGGCAGCGCTATACTTGATTTGGTACCATATTATGAAGAAATAAAGCATTATCCAATTAATCAAGAAATGCATTCAATATTGATAGACATTAACAATATCACTGAATCCGCGTTAACCCATTGAGGGAGATATTTTGCAAAGGCACCACCTGAACATACATACCCTCAAGACAAATATCAATAAAGTGAATTAAGAATCAAAAATTCTTGCTATGGTCTTTCAATACTCTGCTTCATTTTGTACAACATATTAAAGAGAAAAAATAAATCAACCATTTCCATTTAAAAGATAAAACTAAACCTAAGAAGTTATTCAAGCAGCTTCCAGTTTTTCAATTGAAATAACTTCATTCTCTTGAATATCATAATCTATAAAACTCAAATTGGGATCCAGTTTGCTCATAGTTTTCTTCCTTCTCACCGAGAGATTGCACTCTCCTTCTTCATCGGGGCAAAATGAACGAAAAATTTCTTCAACGACCTTCTTAATCGTACAATTAAGTGGCTCTTTAGACTTCAACGTCCGTCCTTCAAACTCGAATTTTAGCTTCTTGATTATATCTAAATTACCACAAACACATCAGATATGGCCTGTATGGAGATGAGATCTTACATTTAGGAGGAGTGAACTTATGGGTTTCAAGTTCCTTAGAGAGTCTATCTACTTTCTGCGCTAATTCAGGCTGTATGAATTGCACTAAAAGTAATTTATGATTGCTGAGTTCTTCCGTTATGTGCTCTTTGAGTTTGATGGGAGAGAGCTTATCAGATTTACAGCCATACTTAACGTAAGGACATGGCGCAAAGCATTCCTTACTCTCATGTCTAATCCAGTCCTTGCGTAGCATTGTTGTATGACATAATGAGCACTTCATCTGCTCGTTCTGACAAGAGTCAGAGTGAAACCTGATCAATCGCTCTTGGAACTTGTTTAGACAGTACTTGCAGGTTATCTCTGGACACTCACATTTCTGCTCGCTCTCAAGGAATGAGCCTCTTGGGATCAGAATCTTGCATTTACAAGTGAGTAAGATATGAGGGCATTTGTTAGTGTGATCCGCAAGGTCTCTTACAGTAATATGTGCTTTGCACGTGAGCTTTTCGCATTGGAGGTTGGCTGGGCATTTCAATGGAACTTCTTGAATCATATCATTGATTGTGATGTTCTTTCTCAAGGTAATGCTAGGGATTTGACCTCTGCATGTAGGACATTCCAGTTTTACATTCATCCAGGAGCGGAGACATTTACAGCAGAATGTATGCCCACAAGGCAAACTGATGGGACTTTTCATTAAACAACTGCATATTAGACAAAAAAGTGTTCTGCTTGCGGACTGAGGCTGAACTTGTTCCTCAGAGATTTTCTCTGAAAGAGGATAAGAAGGTAGATAATCCGCGCCTGATGGGGGAAGAGAAAAAGCGAATGCGTCGTTTTCGATCATTCGGCCCCAAAATAAGGAGTATTAATCAAGACATAACGTACGAGATATTAAATTTTTGATCTCGAAGACTGAGCGGGAAATCGATTTATAATGAGAAACAAAGCAATATAAACACAAATTTTTGTGCCTTCCTTTCCTCAACTATGGTAGATTTCAGATTGCATAATATATGCAGAAATAAAGCAAACACTCATTAACAAAAATATGAAATCAAAAACTCATCAATAATCACAATACCATTGAATCCACTTTAAGAAAAGATTGATGGAAACTGTGAGAGCTATCTCAAGCTGGAAGCCTCTACAAGCTCTACAATTTCGAGTTCTTGGATATCATAAGAAAGAAAGGTCAATGAAGGATCCAGCAACATGCCAGTTTTCTTTCTTTTTACCCACAAAGTGCAGGCAGCTAGCGACTCTTTAGAAAAAAGCTGAGTAGAAATATTTTCTATGATCTTCTTAATGGTGGCATTTAATAGCACCATCGCATCAATGCTTTTCCCTTTGAACTCAAATATCAACTCCTTCTTTATATCTACTCAATTAAGGATTATACTCTTATTTCTGATGTATTCTTACATTTAGGAGGAGTAACTTTGTGTTTTTCTAACTCTTTTGATAGCCGATCCACTTTCTGAAAAACCTCGGGCTGAGTAAATTGTATTAATAGTAATTTATGATTGTTAAGTTCATCATCCAGATGTTTTTTTAGGAGCACTCGTGTTAATTTGTCAACTTTACAGCCATAGTTTGCATAAGGGCATGAAACGAAACACTCTTCTAGTTCATGTGTGATATTGTCTTTGCGAAGCATTGTTTTAGAACAATAACTGCATGTTATTGTCTCAGTCCTGCATGCGTCCCTGTGATAGCTGAGCAACCGTTCTGGAAACTTTGCGAGGCAATACAAACAGACGGCTTCTGGGCAGGCACATTTCTGATCGCTCTCAAAATAGGTTGCTCGTGTCAACGGGGTTTTGCATATACATGGAATTACGATATGAGAACAAGTTTTCAAATGACCTCGGAAGTCCTTGACTTTCAGGTTTGCTCCGCACTTGGGCTTCTCAGTTTGTACATCTGAAGGACATTTTATTGGGAGCTCTTGGATCATTTCATTTATTATTATGTTTTTTTTAAGTTGTTTTAGTTCACAACTAGATTCTCTACATGTTGGGCAGGATTGTTTTGTCTTGAACCAAGTGCGAAGACATTCTTCACAAAACGTATGTCCGCAATTTAGGGTTGTTGGGCTTTCCATCAGATAACTGCAAATTGTACAAAACAGAATTTTGTGGCCAGTCTCGGTGTTAACTTGCTCTTCAGAGATTCTCTGAACGTCTGAGCTGCTTATGTATTTCAGGCTTGGAGGCAGATATTCAAAGGTATATCTTTTTTTCTCCATTGCTCAAGCAAAAACAAACACTATTTTTTCAATAAAATTGCGAAATTTAATTTTTTCGAAATAGTTAGCGAGTATTTGGCGGGATATCCATTTATAGTAGTAAATATCTCAATTGATCCGGTAATTCCAAGTTGCATAAACGAACAATAGAGGCAATACCAGAAGCGCAAAACTTTAAATGAACCTCTTAGCACCCTTTTGTGCTTCCTGGATTTTCTCGCAGAAGGAATATATTTTGCTGGCTGTTTATTTAATTTATATGTTTTTATATCAGAGACACAACGATACCAATTTGGATGAATAATTTTAGCAGTTCGAATTTCGTTATCTTTCATCAGCAGTCACTTATAGCTGTTCCCTTATCCTTAATAATCTTTCATTAAGGATATTACTTTGTGTCTTGCTAGGAGAATGAAAGTTGAATGATTTCTCTTATATTAACTCAAGAATATTCAAGCAGTATTACATAAAAATGAACGACGCTTCAATAATTTAAAAGCAAAACTATTCATCAAACTACTATTGAACTGAATAAGCTCCTCTTTCATTAAGCACAATAGTACATCATGCGCATCAAAAATGCCTCATTGAATGTACAAAAATGCACAATTCTCTTCAAAAAAAACAAAACAAACTCAGACTGCTTCAGAAGCCTCTATTGCGAGCATGCTATCGTCATCGATTTTATCAGTAAATCGCTCTGTATTCTGGAACTCTATTCCGCTATCGTCCATGTCTGGAGTCTTACTGAAAGTCGTCGAAAGATTTTCCGATGGCGCGATATAACTGCCATCCACGGGTTTCCCACAGCAGGTTCGGAAAGCACCAAACCCTCCACCAAATGTAAGTAATATTATTAAATACCCGAAAGTAGCTGTTCCAATAATGGTTGCACTCCATGGGAACCCATAATGATCAGACAAATAGCCACCAATCTGCGGACCTATCAGATTACCTAGCGCAAAACTCGCACTTAACAACCCTAACAAAATAGTTTCCCGTTAGCTACCTACCATAACGGAACTAAATACCTGACACTCTATCCGAGAGCTCCTCTTTCGAATTCGGATATTCCGTCGCAGCCGCCTGAAGCATCTCAGGCATCGCAGGTATAAGTGTGATAGCGCATCCATATCCTTGAATGAACAGTCCTATAATCGTCACCCATAATTTCCTAATATCCATCAAAATTTGAACACTTCAATAAGGAAAACTTACGAAGGCAGCAGTCCAGGCGTCGGGCCCATGAAAAATTGGCAGACAGTCGCGAAAAGCATTCCCATGTTAATGATGACTCTTCTGTCCCAGTAGCTCGGGAATTTGTTGACAATCGGCATTACCATCGAGTAGCTGAACGTTCCAATAATAAAGCAAGCTGCAGCGACTTCTGGAGATAGGTCGTACTTCAACAAATGCGGTTGTAGAGTCGGTTCAAGAGAAGCTACACCGGCAATTGTGAAAGTAGGTACCAAAAACGTTAATAACAGTTTCTACGAGGAAATTATCACCCATCTTTTGAAAAACATTGCTTACTTTTATTCTCAATAATTTGAAGTAGCTGATTTGTGTTTTCGGAGGCTCGTAAGGCTTATCTGCAGGGATATTTTTCCATAGGTATGGCACCAACGCAAAGAATAACGAGCCTAGAGTGAGGAAAACTGACACATAGCCGCCTATCGCGTAAACTATAGCGCCGAAGAGCGGTCCGGCCATCAGTCCGAGTCCAGCGAAGAGCTCTACCATGGCAATTCTCGACATAAGCTCGTTCGGGTAGTGCGCAGCAACAAACGCGTAGGAAGCTGACCCAAAGCCAGTCATTCCAACGCCCATCATCATTCTGCTCACGTATGAAATTCCGATATACAGGTTTTTGTTATTTAGGAAGTCAATGAATCCGAACGTGAAGACGGCGGTCGCCTAAGAATAATTATGTCTAGAAGTCGAGGAGCGAGGCTAACCTCCATGCATATTCCAAGCACCATGAGTCTCTTCCTTCCAATCTTCATCATCTTCTTTCCGAAAACGAAAGACATCAAAAACGCACCGATAGGTGACGCACTGTCAAAATATTAGAAAAATTGATCTTTGGTGTAATTTACCCGAAGATCATCCCAATGACAGTCAGTGAGACACCTTTTTTCTGCGCATGTCCGGGATAGAAGGGCGCGAGATTAGAATGAGCGGTATACAAGAAAAATGTGATTATATAAAGCGCGATTGATGTGCGATCCTTCATGTTTTTAAGATTTAATGTATTCAGTCGGAATCGATTTCCTTAGTTTATTCGAATCAATCAAGAGTTTTCTTTTATTTTAATTCGACAATTCTGACGTCATATTCTTGGCTCTGGCTCTGAGAGTAATTTTTTTTTTCAATTCTAAGAAGTAACTTAGAAACAAACAGCTTGTTATACATTACCATGACACCAAAGGGAGGAAAACTAAAAGATAAGCCCTGCCAAGAATATTTCGAAAACTGCTCTGAATATGCGATGTGAAAAATTAAAAATCGAAAATCTGATAGAATAATTTCTATCGATCTTCGAAAAGGTACTAGACATTCAGTTTCGAAACACAGAGCTCATTTTCTCTCAGATTAATGCTATTCTTCACATAAATATATAGAGAGCATGTACCTAGCTGTATTAAAGGAAGAATACGATAGTAGAGCCATTTCGGAATGAAATTTCTTTAAAAAATGCACTTTGGAAAATCCGGTCGAAATTACATGGAATTAGATGTTAGGGGCGAAGGAACGAATATTTTCTCTCGAAGGTTTCTAAATAACACAATGAAAATGTTTATAATAAACCTACCAAATCATAAACAGATAGCTGAGTAGACGCAAGGAATAAAAAAAAAATAGAAATCTCTACATCATGTCGCCTTACTCAGGAAAAACTTTTTCAGTTCTCCTAAAATTTGAAATCCATCATTCTCAGTAATAATCCGAAAATTCTCGTTATTTTTCGAAAGCTTAGCTAGCAATATCCCTTCATTTCGTCTTCCATCACCATTTCTATTTCTCACAGCTGCAAGCAACGTCGTAATATCGTCTTCAAATCTCTCACTCAACGTCGGGAACATCTCAACAAGATTTCCTGCTAACGTACACCCATTCGAAAAGATCTCTGGGTCATCCACTTTGAAAATATCGTGTAGATTTTCAATTAGGTCTGTAAAATCTTTAGGCTTAAAAAAATTCTGAAACACAGGCAAATTCCTCTTCTCAAACCACCGTATATAAAGCCTTAGCGCATGCTTTGCAAGACCAAGTTCGCGTCCTTTTGCATCTAAGTGTAGTTTGAATGAACTGAGCACATCGGCCCGTGTATCCGCGAGAAACGACTCATGAAAATCGAGTTTTGAAAACAATTGCAACGTCCTCTGAATAATTTTCTGGAAAACTGGCCGGTCTCTCGTGAGGCCTAAAAACCGTTTGAAATGGTTGTAGATTAGCAGTTTCGTTCCGAAAACTATCTGCAGTTCGTCCTCCGAAGCGTTGAACGCGATATTAACGAATAAGCAGAGAGCGCCTTCGACGGAGTTTACCCAGCGCAGGTTGCTAGGATTAGAAATCGAAAGAAATTGGATATTTTCAAGCGTCATCCTCAAAAATTTTAAAAAATCGTCTATATTCTGCAGCAGTTTCGCCCTTGCTTTCTCATCAGCGAGCATATTAGCCATTAGTCCATAAAGATTCCCTTTAAGTCTAAGCAAGGCAGTACTTGGCACCGGCAAGATAAGGTTAACTGCATCAGAGAGGATATCTACTAGGAAATTCTCCCTCACGATCAATAGACTCTCCTTGCTGATCGCCGTAAGGTTCGTGATCAAGCCCATTAGAGATGTTAGCGTCTCCGTATCAAAATCAAGCAATGCGATGAGTCTATTGTAAAGTAGCGCCGGCAGTCTCGAGAGTATTTCATAGGATTGGATAATCTCAGCGGTTTTTTCGTTTTCGGTAAAGATGATGAATACTTCGATGATCTGGCCCACTGAATGGCAATTATGGATAAACTTGGTGATTTTTTCAGGGTCTTTTGCGTCGATGGGGATCAAATTCGAGAGATTAATAACCAATTTCGAAAGGTCATCACCTCCGTTAAGCAGCAGAAACTCACGCTGGTAGTCTGGATTTGATTTGGCAAAAGCGATGAACAGCTTGCAGACTCTGACATCGAAATTATAGTTTTTGAAGATAGTTGCAAATTTTAGTATAATGCCTTTATTATACGCATAAGCACGCATCCGCTCCGAAGATTTTAACACTCTGGTAAGAAACTCAACGAGCTCGATATCAAGCGTATCGTTTTGAATAAACGCGTCGATTCGCGGCATTACTTTATTGATATCCACGCACAGCGGTCCGATCGGCCCGTCTGATTTTTCTGGTTGAAGGAGTATCAAATTCGGAGGGTCAGCCTTAAGCGAAAGTTCCAGATTCTCTTTGCTTAACCTTAACGCCTCGATATCTTCTTTCATTTTCTGAGCGTCTTTGTCAGTCGGCATCAGTTTAAACACTTGCTCAACGTCCTGCATGGCCTCCTCATAGAACCCTAATTCCCTATATGAAAGCGCTCTTCTTAGAAATGCCTTTATTATGCAATAAACCCATTATAATCTCTGCACATGGTTTTAATAGTTTACCTTAACGCATATGCTGCTGCTAGGACCAAACCCACCCTCAAAACATTCAATATACTCGAGGATCCTCGTGCAATCTTGTATAGCTTTTCGGAATTCACGTTGTTTAAGATAAGCGAGTGCTCGATTGGTATACAGTTCCTTGAAGTCCTTTGCGTATTGGAGTCCTTCAGTGTAGAGTTGCACTGCAGCAAAATACTCCTTCTTTAAAATCAGTTCATTCCCAGCGTTTTTCTTCTCGATAGCCTTGTTTTTAGCTGTTTCTCTTTCCTTTCGGAGATTCTCGACGTTTTTTTCTAATGTTTTCAGGCTCAAGTTTTTGCTTAAATTCGCACCAGCAACTGCCTCGTCATCATTTGAGTCACTGAAGAAGTCGATTTTAGGGGTTGTGGGTGATAGGCTGCGAAACTCGGTCTTCTGCCATTTTTTCCACTTTTGCTTGCGCTCAGCCTCCTGTTGTTTGCTGATGATGTACTCCTGATAGTTTCGGAAGAATTCAATTCGTTGTCCATCGATTTCAACGCTGTTTTTCGAAAATCCTTTGACGTTATGATCATGCACAATGCTCTCTATCGAGGAGGGTTTATTGAGTTCTGTTTTATCTATTGCTGGATGTTTTTTCCCGCTGGCTTGCTGTTTCGATTTTGACCCGCTGCTCTTTTTGCCTATTTGTTGCTGAGAAAGATGCTGCGAAGAGGATTTACCTTCTTTGGATTCGTCAAATTGCACGGAGGTGTTGGTGTTGTCATGCTTCGAGGACTTTTGGCTATTCATTCGAGGAAGGAAAGAAATGGAGTTTTGCCAAATAAATAAAATCTTGATAAAATTTGAGCTGGAGCGCTTTCCGCAGAAATCTAATTTGCCCTCTGTTAATTTTCCAATTTTGATTAAAACTGAAATCAAGATACAATCTGGAAAGGCTATCAGCTTGGTTATATTATACTAATCAAATATTCATATAGAGGACTGCCTCTTTTATTGTTCTTTTTAGGTCTCCTTTGATAATCAGTACTCATCAACTAATAATCAAATTGAGCAAATTTTGCCTTAAGATCAGAGAGGAAAACAAATAATAATCTAACACTTCATTGATGGTCACTTTAATTAAAATGTATTACTGTCTGTATAAATAACCAATAACGAACCAACTTGCGTATTTGCCAAATTTGAATTTGTTCACTCACTCTAATTTCATAACTGAATTACACTCAGAATATACTATTTAAGCCGTTTCTTCTCCAGCTGAAGAGCTATTTAGAAATGACACTTTTTTGGCACCCACTTTTCCTTTTTCTTTTTCAAGTTGCTTGTTTCTGAAATTTTCCCTCAAAGCTTTTTTCCTCTGTTGTATTTCCTTTCGATAAATCTCAATCTCTTGGCTCTGTATCGAATTCCTCTTATAAGATTTGACATTCGAAGTCTGAAGAAAAGCTATCTGGCTGTTGTTCATATCGTCGTTCATATACACACCCCTTGTTTCAAATCGAGTGTTTAACGTTTTCGGATTTAGTGTGCTGCTACTCTCAGGAAACTCTGTATCTCTCGTCCGGATTTTAATTTCTGAAGTTGCGAATTCAGAGTTCAGCTGATTGCTTTTCCTCCTATTTTTTAACGCATCTTCGGCTTTCTTTTTCTTTCTTTCTCTTATCTTCTTGATTATCCCACTTAGAACTTCAATCAATTTTGATGCAACATGTACAAGTATAGTGACTCCGACAATAGTAACACTCACCCACCCGAAAATCACCCTCGAGTTATACGCATGCGTGGTGGTTTCAAACTGCAGCGAATAGATCGACAGCAAGCATAAAGTTATCAGAAACAACCCAGTTTCCGCGCTAATCGCCATGAACTTAACACATGAGGATTTAAACACGCCGCTGCAGCAAAAGAGCGTCACTGCGACGATATTATTAGACAGCATAAGAATTATCTGAACTGCAGGCCAATTTTGCAACATCGCTATGATGACCATGGTGAACAGATTATAAATAAGGTTTACAGCAGGGACAGTCCTTCCAAGGGCAGTATCTTCATATTCTGAGAAAAGAACGTCAACTTTTTTCGTGAAATACGCCACCACAGCAGACTTTTTCTCCCAAAAGCCGTTCTTTAGCGCGGCTCTGATGCAAGCTAAGATCCCCACGATAATCATTACGGTATAGATGCTAGCAATCACGAAACTCGTGATTTCGTAGGAGTTAGACAGCGGACGGTACATAAAGTTAAGGAAGATAGCGAGGATGAGGTACTGATAACGAGACATCAGAAGAGTGGTTAATACGTTTTTCTCCATCATTTCGAGAACAGAGCGCAGAAGACCTTTAAACCGTGGAAGTTTTTTCTCTTTGATGCAGCAGGAAACCATCCAGCAAAAGAAGTAGAGCAGTAACATAGTGATGGAACTCACTAATATCCCTCCGTAGGTTTCAAGGAATATTGTACTGAAACCAAAGGTATGGTAGGTATTAAACGTTATACTGGTAGTTACAGTGGAGTTAACAGAAGACTGAAGCATCCGCTGGGTCGATTTGGCCTCGTACTCTGGAGCATTGAATATATTTCTCACGTAGTTAGGAATTCCGAACTGCTCCAAGTCCATTGAGTCGAAGAAAATTGCCAAAGAGGAAGGGAAGTTCACGTTTATCAGCTTTAGGAAGTTTATCTGCGACATTAAAATCAGGAAGCGCATGAGGTAAGAGCTGTAGCCTTTAGATTTGAGATAGCCGATGAACGACACCGCTGAGGTTGTAATTACGGCCGTCTGAGCTGTCAAACCTGCAATTTTGGCGGTTTTCAGCATTTCTTCCTGGTCAGGGAAAGAGATGGAGGAGTTCTCAGACACGATCATATGAGTTTCGTATTGATCGTGGTTCCACTGTGTAAAAGATACGAACAGCTTCTGGTTAGCTTCGTCTTCTGAAAAAGAAAGCACACCGAAAATGAGACTTTGAGGAGCAGTATTGACAAATTTATAAGTAAAAATCGCGCCATTGGAGGACGATAATTGGATGTTTTCCGTCGAGAAAGGAAGGTGCGTCTCATCGAAAGAGTAATTAAAACTGGCTTTATACTGAAGAGGAGGCTGATCTTCAGCGAGGGTTAGCGATACAGGGATCTTTGGTCTGCAAAGTTGATCCGTTCTGTTCAGATAATACCCATATGGGCAAGAAGTACATAAATCTGCGCCGTCCATGCATTTCGCGCACCCAGAAGGTGAGCAGAAGATTCTTCCGACCGAAAAAAAAGCGTTGCAGTCAGCTTGAGTCTTACAAGCGGTACAGTCCTTATTGCTATCGCAAACGGGAAGCTGAGGATTCAGGCAATCGCTGTTGGTTTGGCATCCAATGCATTGCTGGGTGCTGGGATTGCAAATGGGTTTCAAAGGGTCCCTACAATGTGAATTGGAGACGCATTGAACGCATGTTTTCGTCGTAGGAGCGCATATCGGCTTTCCTTTTGAGGCAAAAAGCGCCTGGCAGTCATAATTGCTGCTACAAGGGACACAGGTTCCATTTGTTGCGCAGGCTGCCTTCGAAGGGTCAATGCAATCAATCGACAAAAAGCACTGCTTGCATACACCGCCTAAGTCAATACGACAAAATTGCTGATCTCCAGATCCTATGTGTGAGCAATCAGGGTCGCTTATGCAAGGCGAACATACATTGGCGAGGCACGCTGGGAACTCAGGAGAGGTGCACTCAGTAATTGTATCGCAGGGCACGCCACCGTTGTAACACGCTCCAGTGGTCAGGTTGCAAGCATACATTACCAAATTACCATTGAGTGTCCTACACATGCTAGTGGAGTTGCATTTAACGCATTTTTTATTATAACACTCTGGAAGAGCTGGGTCGGCTGATAGACAATCTGTTTTGCTATTACACACAAAATTTTGGCAAGTCCCTTGGTTATTGCATATCTGCCCAACAGGGCAATCTTCCCCCGTAAGGCATTGACTACAGACCATGAGGTTATTAACCGATCGACAGTACGGGCGGCTGGAGCCGAACTTGTTAAGGCATTCACTGTCGCTTAAGCACCGAACACAACGTTTGATGGTTGTATTGCAGGCTGGATAGTTCGGAGTGGTGCAGGTCGTACTACTCGTACAGGAAGGTGAGCCATTCCGACATGTTTTGTCTGTTTGGCAGAAATTTCCAGTGTATTCGGGAGGACAATCGGTATTGGACCTGCATTGATAGCATTTATTTGTCCCTGTGATGTCCTGACATGTAGGCAAATTCGCAATTTGAGTACAGTCGTTGTCAGTTTCGCAAGGGCTGCAAGTGCCTGAAACGCATTTACTGTTTGAAGAATTCGTGCAATGTGAGTTGCTTTTACATTCTGTACAGACTCCTGCCGTGCAATACGGCTTGCCGCTGATATGAGTACAGTCGTTATCATTCAAGCAGCCACCGCAATCCCAAGTGCCCGTGACACAACGAGAAGCACTCTCAGTGGTGCAATCGGCGTTGGCGGAACAAGGATAGCAGGCACCGCTAATGCATCTTTTCATTCCAGTGATATGGGTACACGTGCTGTCACCATCGCAAGGAACACACGTGTTAGAGCTTTCATCGCATTTAGATTTTGTTGGATCCTGGCAAAGATCCCCAGGCAAAAAACACTCACCACAGATGTGGGGATTACCGTTATTGCAACGAGGAGTTTCGTCAAATCTAGCACATTCGCTGTCTTCCGTGCAATTTGCGCAATGATGCTCATCTATTACATCAAAATATTTACATTTAGGATACGCCACGGGACACTCCGAGTTAGCTGTACAGAGAGGAGTCGGAATAGAACAGGCACCATCTGCGATGTTGCAACTATAGAAACTGTCATTGTTCCAAGAACGGCATTGACTGTCATAAACACACGCCTTACAACGCTCATAAACGCAATTTGGACGGCCAATACCCAAACCTTCGCATTCCACACGAGTGGTACAAGGAACTCCTACACATTCCATGGTAATGGGATCACAACTCTCACCATTAGCAACATCACAGTCGGAAGTACTGAGACATTCTACGCACTGGTTCTGTCCGTCTGGGGGCTGATAGCACTTATTCCAATACCAGAACTGGGATGAACACTCTGAATCCGAGGTACATCTTCTGCAATAACTACCATCGCAAATCGGATAAGAACTGGTGGTGCAGTCTGTGTTGTGAGTGCAATTAAGCGATTGGGCACCACAAACTAAAGCATTGCATGTTCCGTCGGTATATTGGAGTGGGCAATCGGCATCCGTCACGCAGTTTGAGCAAGTTGCCGGAGTTTCAGCAAGACTGCATTGGTATACTCGAGGAAATTGTGTACAATCTGCAGCTGTCTGGCAAGGACTGCAAGTTCCCGTTGTGGTGTCACAGCGAGAGTTGGTCATTTGCAGGCAATGTGAATTATCTAAGCATTCGCGACACTAATTGGTGATCGGATCGCAGTGTATTTCAACCTCGAAGCGCGAACAATTTGAATTATCCGAGCAACCAACGCATTCATTGTTGGTACATACAGGAAAATGTGGATCTGCGCAATCTCCGTGTGTGTTGCATCCGTAGCAGACATTTTCAACGCAAACTTTCAATAAAGGATCATAGCTACCACATTCGCTGTCTATTTGACAAGCCCGACAAACTCCATTATCGCAGTAAGCCAACGCTGGATTTGTGCATTGATCTGGGGAGTAGCAAGCGTTAGGTGACAGGAAACATTCACCAGTAGTGAGATCACACTCGTATCCGACGTCGCCGTGCCAGGTCTTACATTGACTAGCGCTAGAGCATCGCACGCAAAGAAATTGATCAGAGCACTCAGGAATGACAGGAACACAATCGGCCTTCACTGCGCAGGGCTTTGTGATGCAGGTTTTATCGCTGCCGCAGACGAAGCCTTGGGTGCCGTCGCAATGGTCATCAGTCACACACTGAACGCACGTGTTATTGTCTGTATCTGTGATGTTACAATACTGCTCGATAGTGAACTTGGCTGCGCAATCGGAGTCTGATTCGCATCGGCGGCAGTAGCCAGCCGAGATGTCACATAGCGGTTTTATTACGGTATTACAATCATTGACCGTGCATTCCTCTAACCCTGTACAAGTAAAATCAGGCTGACACACACCGTCTGTGTAGTTTTTATTGCAGTCGAGATCCTTAGCGCATTGTACGCACTCAGAAGTCGACAAATCAGTTGGATCGATGTATTTACACGCGCTTCTAGGGAAAAATCGAGCACAGTCTGAATTAGCGATGCATTTAGTGCATTGGAGAAGCGTGGGTTCACAGCGCGGAAGGCTTATATCGGAGCAATGATCATTAGTGGAGCAGCTTACGCAAGTGCCGTTGTAACAGTTGGGCCGGTCTTGGAAACTCAGACAATTCAGATCATAAAGGCAGTAATAACATCGCGTGTTGCCGGTATCAACCCACATTCGGCACCAACTCGCTGCCGGATCAGCACAAGGAGTCGAACTATTGCAAAGTGTTCCATAGTAAGGTGTATTGCATTGATGCGTCACATTATCACAGAGAGTCAAACCTCGGGAATTCATAACCACATTGTTCCTGCAATCGGCATCTAATAAGCAGCCTGAGCAATATGCCGCACTATCAGACAGCTGAATACAGAGGGGTTTCGAAACTTCCGTGCAGCCTCTATAAGTCTCTGGTTCGCACTCAACACAACGGTACTTCGTTGAGCCAGTCTGGCTACAAATGGTCCCTGAAGGACAATCTGTATCAACGTAACAGGCCCGACACTTCCCTAAGATACATTTGGTGTGATCCGAGAAACGCGCGCAGTTGGAATCATCAATGCACTCAGAGGTACAAGTTCCAGTGACGAGATTGCAAGTAGGGAAGTCAGGAAGCAAGCAATCTGAGTCTTGCACGCAATTTGGCATGCAAACGTTATTAGAGCCACAGAATATGTGAGTAATGCTTGATAAACCGGCATTTTTGTCGACAAGTTGACAAACGGAGCTATTGCCTGAGCATGTTGTGCATATGCCGTTAAGACAGTAAGGCAGGGTGAGAGAGCAGCCTATGTGAGTGAATTCGTTGCAGGATTTGCAGGTGCCGTTGGAGCAATATGGTTTGCCAGTAAATGAGGTGCAATCGTCATCGGTTCGGCATGGATAACAGGAATTCTGAACGCATAATGAAGAGGAAGGGGAAGTGCAAGGGCAAGCGGCATAAACAGTAGTAGAAAATAGTAATGAGAATATAATAAACACCAATAGTTGCATCAATTGATGAGTTGAGCCTTTTATTGGAACGTTTTTTATGACAAATTTAGATTAAATTGATGAAGTGTTGAATTAAAAAAACTAAAAATCTAATCGTGGATGTAAGATTAGGAGCAATAATTCATCTTGAACCAATTGAGAGGAAAACTGTAATTTTTATGCTGTCTGAAGCGCTACATTTGGTTTTCTTTGTGTATCTGGTATGAGTAAAGGCATTTGCATATTTAGGGAGAAATTAGTAGTTCTGAAAAATGGAATGTATTATTATTAGTTGATATTTGGGCTGTTGCTTGAAAATCTCCCTATAAACATTGGTATTCTGATCGAGAAAACGTCCAGCAGCCTCCACTCACATATTCGAGAGACGACCAAAAACCTAATTTAACCTAGCTCTTAACAGCTTTTGATCATTTTTTTGGTTCATAGTTTGGAACTCAAAAGATATAAAGCAGAAACTTAGTAGAATGAGGGAACTATTGATAGAAATGGCCTTTTTGATGAATACTTATGGTGAGATATGAGCCTTATAAAACTTCTATTCAAAATTTTGCTCTAATTTTGAAGATTGTAGATTGAACAACCATACAGTAGAACTTCCGACTCAGCTTTTGCTTGTTCGATCTCTAGATCGAAAGATATATATATATCCATGTTCAAATACATAATAGAGCACTCAATGGATCGATAAACTCTACCTAAACTAGCACGCAAATTCTCAGATTGACAAATTACTGTATTGAATACTTGTTAAATTTCCCTCAAAGCCTTAAGAATCAAAGATTCGCTTACATGAATTTCAGATAGAACACTACCAACCCAATGGCCAGCCAAATCCAACCCAAGCATGTCGTAACTACCCATGCGGTTTGTATCCCTGGTATTGAATCATTGATACTATATAAATCATTTACTGCTTTTCGTGCTCCAGGTTGCACAAAGCACTCTTTCACCACCATATCATGGATTTTATCTACGACTGACCGTGCTTCTGAAGTTTTGCTAGAGATAAGTACCATTCCCAAAGTAATCACTATCCCTGCCAAACCACAGCAGATCAAAAAGAAGATCATTCGCGTTTTTCCAGCCTCTGTTTCAGCTTCTTGTCGCTTCCATTGCACGTAAAAAATAACAACAAAGAGCACCATATAGATCAAAAGCAAAGACATATCAAAAATGATTATTCTCGTTTGCACTGAGCTCGTATAGAGGTTGGTGCTTCCATATACCAGCGCTTCCGAATCTAAAGACCTACAATCCGATTCATCCTTCAGTTCCAATCTTGGAACGTAGGTTAAGTAAGCGTTTTGGTTCTGCAATATTTTCCTAAACAAAGGCAGTCGCAGCACCTCCGCAGAGAACGGCTGCGCACTAAACATATTCTCCGCTGTATCTTCGTCCAGCCGCTGATAACCAGGAAACGCGCCATATATCGGACACCCTGATCCTTTAACTTTGATAGTCGCATGATCAACTTGGCTGGAATATTCATTTACACTCAGACACGGAGAGTCTTTCCCAATGCTCACCCGCAATAGTCCAATCGGTGTGCTTTGAGGATCTCTTTTAAAGTTGAGGTAAACTCCAAAGCTTGTGTTGGCGCTTCCAGTAGTCTCGTTTTGTTCAAAGGGAGTTGCAGAGAACTCTAGATGCGTGATTGGACAGACAGAACCATAAACGCACATGTGTGAGTTGCAAGTCGTATAGTTTGAAGGACAGGAGTCAGTACCGTTGATGATTTTTGAGACTCTCTTCACGCAGATGCTTGTGCCTTTCCATTTGGTATAATGCTGAGCAGGAATGCTTTCGTAGTAGTCCTCGCAGTTCCCTTTCTGGTCAGCTCTCTTGGTAGTGTTGGAAATATAACAGAAACCATCGGTTCCTGGCCATTGGCCTAGCTCCAATTCCTCATATTCCTCTGGGCAGGTTGAAGCTAGAGTGATGTCAGTGAATGGAAGAGGCGCGAGATTGTTGTAAATCCCTTGACAGGCTGCATCGATAATTGGGGCTTCAAGATGATCGTCGGTTGCCCAAGCTGACATCAATGAGATTACACATATCATTAGAAGAATAGTGGCCAGGTATCCGCAGATAACCGACCACGAAACTGCTGTTGGCGAATAAACATCTAATTTCTCCCTCAGGTTATTGATAAAACCAGGCTGGTTATTCCGAGATCCAACAAGCGCTTCCTGTCTTTGATTGCGACCTTCTACTTCGAAACTATCCATAATATCAAAATTTTATTTATTTTGAGCAACGTACATCGCTTTCAAATGAACTTTGAAATAGCGTAAAAAATACTTAATATTGACTCTTCCTGGAAGATAATCTAACTCTAAGAAGGATATGTATCATGATACAGTTTAAATTCTATCAACAACCGGGTCTTGGCCTTTCTTTCATGACGAATAAATCCTGTCTTTAGTCAAGTCAATGCATTTTTTGGAAATTTCTGACTCTATTTCACTTAATTACTTGAATTTCAATACCCATTAAATTAATACTCTTAAGTCTCTTTGTTATGCCTCTTTACCTCCAACTCAGGCGAACTAAAACGGGAAAATTCTTAGTTTTACGCCGAATAGATTTGCTTACATAAATTTGAGATAAAATGTCAGGAGCGCGACCACAAACCATATCAAATTCAAAATCGTTCCAATTATCCAGGCCTTCAGCATACTTGTTATTGACCCATTTATGGAGATATAATCAGTAAGAGCCTTCTGAACATTCTGGTCCAATAAACATTCTTTATTGGTCATCTCTTGGACTTCAGCGAGGAATGAACGCGTTTGTGAAGTCATACCAGAGATAACCATTGTTCCAAATGCGAATACTATCCCTGTCGTGGTCCAGCCAATTATTAACGCAGTCATTTTTTGTTTTTCAGTATCCATTGGGTAATACCTGAGGAGAATGAATACCAAGCCAACCAACACGAGCATGCTCATAGTTATCTCCCAGGACGAAGAATCAAGGCCAGAACTACCATGAACAAGTCCTCCTAGATCAAGAGATTTGCAATACACATTATTCTTCAGCTCCAACCTCGGAACATATGTCAGGTACGTGCTTTGAGTTTCAAGCGTTTTGTTAAGTAACGGAAGCCGCATCACTTCAGTAGACCAAGGCTGAACGCTTAGCAAGTTCACTGAGGTATCAGTGTCTATCCTACGATAGCTAGGGAACACTCCATAATTCAAACATCCATTTGGTTTCTCCTTCATGGCTGGATAATAGATCTGCGTGGGATATTCATTTAGATCTAAACAAGGCGAATCGGTTCCCATACTCACTCGCAAGACTCCGATCGGTGGTTTCTGCTGGTCTCTCTTAAAGTTAAGGTAAGAACCAAAGTCTGTTTTCACGCTTCCAGTAGTTGTGGTTTGATCGAAGGGAATATCAGAGAACTCTAAATGAGTTATTGGGCATAAACTCCCAGACACGCAGAGGTCTGAATAGCATTTCGTGTAGCCAGAAGGACAATATTTTGTGTCGTTTCTTATGCTTTTAACTCTTTTCACACAGATGCTAGACCCTTTCCATTTGGTAAATTGCTGAGCAGGAGTGCTTTCATAGTAGTTGTTAAAGCATTTCTTTGCTTTAACTTCCGTCTTAAAAGTATCAGAACCAGATGAGTGGCAAATATTGTTAGTCCCAGGCCATTGTCCCAATTGCAATTCTTCAAATCCGCCGGGACAGACCGAGGCCAGAGTAATGTCCGTGAATGGAAAATTTCCCAAATTGCTGTAGATGCCTTGGGTGGCGCCATCAAGGTCGCTGAAATTATGTGAGGATGTAAAGTTAATCACAACTAGCACAACCAGAAAGAGAAGACAGACCGTATATCCACCACAGTTGAAATAAAAGATTTGCTCTGGAGAATAAGGGTCTAATTTCTTCCGGAGCTTATCGAGCCTGTTCTGAGGATTCCTTTGTTCAACGAGTCCATTTTGTTCATGGTTGCTATCTTCAACTTCAAGTCTCTCCATTTTATAGTTGAAAGATTTTATTTATTTATCTTGAGTCATATTTCTCTTCGTAAACTCTGGAAGATACTCATCGGGTTTATTTAATAATATGAAATATGAATTCGACTGATGTACACAATGAGGCATGGGTTAAGATTGGGAATCTTTCTTCCTTTGAAAATGAATGAACAATATAACTGCATTGAAAACAGTTGTAGAGAAGCTTTGATGAATAAATTGGTGTCTTTTTGAATTAACTTCGAGTGTGAATAATCAAAATGGATTATTAACAGTATGAAAGAGGTATCAGTTCTACACGACCGGTAAACAGCGGCTTGAAACCAAACAAAAAAATTCCTCATGAAAACTTGGTATTCGTTACGCTGAACTTAGCAACAGATCTCTTAAGGCTTTTCCATTGAACATTTATTAAGCCTCGCTCTATTTTCAATCCTTTACCTCAACCTGAATCCTTGTAGCAAGCCTCATCTCGTGCTAGAGATTCAGTTGTCCAATTAACTCTTTGATTGGAAGATGGCTGATCAAGAGCAGTAGTAAGCACTCATGATGGAATTTGCTTAGGGTCGATTAGGAGAAATTACTTGGTTGTTTTCACCTCAATATTTCCAGTTATTTGGATTTTTTTGTTGAACCTTTCAAAATCCATAAAATCTTGATAATTTTCGCATCAACTAGAAAGATGCATCAATTTATTCAACTTTATTTAACAGACTGTTCATTTAACTTCTCCTTCTGAGTAAGAGTGTGGATGTTTTTTGATATCGAGATCATTATAGCATGAACTACATATGAAATTTCAAATCGGTTACGTAACTCAAAAGATAATACGAAAAGTCAAATCTAGAGCTCCTCTTAAGCACTCTAGAGAGCAAATACTTCATAAAAAACTGAAGTAGGTATTTGTAACGTCGTTATCTCTTTGGTTAGAGAGCCTCATTAATAAATTTATCAGCCAAGTCCCTCACACTCAGCTATTATAAATCATAATTTCTCATGTCACAACTTGGAGGTACGCAACAGCCGCGACAACATTCAGCTCAGAAAACCTCATGTTCAATCGATAACAGAAGCGAAACTGATAAAAGCATGAAAAGCGACCACAAATCAATCGCATCTGGCTCAATCAACCGTCTCGATCGCTCCGATTCCTCTTCTCAACTACATAACGATCGAACTCATATTTCTTCTTCGCAAGGTATCCGACCTCGTTCAGATTCTGTCTCAGAGAAACTTAAAGCAGTCCGTCCTTCAGTTTCTTTCCTCACTACCAACAAACCAAGAGATTCTTCTGCTCCTCCACTTAGAACTCCTCCAGCTGAAACCCACTCACCTTTAAAAGCGGGTTTATCTCAATTTGCTCGCCTAGCACAGCAGCCTTCGAATCAACGTGCCCAGACTCCGATCATAATTCAACGAAATATCGAGGCAAACGGAGGAGTATTGCCCCAAAGTGAACCTCAAACGAGATCTGCGAAAACAGCGCTTTTTAAACCTTCTCTTTCAGATTGCAAAGAAAGTTTAGCAAAGCTTGGTACTACTACTGCCGTCAAATGGAAGGTCACAGATCGCAGAAACTCTAAAGAGAACCGCCTACCTCAGCGGTCAAAATCAACGCTTGCTTTGCCGGCTGGGCGGATGGCAGAAAAAGAAGATAGCTTTGAGGAACAAGGAAAAGTTCAGGCGCTCGATCATTGGGATAATGAACGGAAACAACAGAAGCGTAAATTTAGTTTTTTCTTATCAGAGCTGATGGGTTTATAGGACTTGCTGCAGCTAATCGAGTTTTCGCTGCACAGAAGGAAAAAAAGGAAGTTCCTAGCGTCGAATCAAAATACCTTATCAGTCCTAAGCTGAATCAACAGGTTATGAATTTTATAGTGAACGAAGAAGGTAATGAACGCTGTTTTCCTGCCATTATTAATAAAATGAAAACGTGTAGCTGATGACGGTAGAGCTGGAGATTCCTGCGCGAATACTCAAGGAGGATGGAGAGCCCGTCCTACTACCTATCAAATCCAGCAGGACATGAATAGGAAGATATTGAATACGATTTTGATGAACAAAATGGATAAAAGTTTGAGCAAAAAGCCAAATGAAAGCCAGAACAGATCAACGCAAATGAATGGCGACACGCTTAGCAATTTTAAAAGCCTGAAAAGCAATCTAGGGTCGATCGCGTTCTCTAAATTGATTGATTATGATGGTTTGCAGCAAAAAATCATGCAGAAACACAATAAGCCGAAAACTATGATGGACTTTACGCAGTTTCTCCGCTCGAAGGAAGAAGAGGAGAAAAGACAGCATTTAACGGCAAAGGAGAACTTGTTATTGTCAAAGTACCAGGCAAATGCAGCTGAAATCAGCCAAAAAAAGGAGATGCTCAGAAGGTTTATGCTCGACACTCACAATTTGAACATTGAGGCCAAAAATTGCGTGGCTGAGGTAATCGGTGATAAAGTTTATCAGCTTAAGGGTTTCTAGATCGAAGACGTGCGTTCAGAGTTATTGGCAATTGATATGAGAATAAACGGTTATAGGGACACCAACGTTGACCCGAGTAAGCTAAAAGGGTTGAAGAGGAAGCATCAAAAGGATTTTTTCAATCAAGTGGATGAGTATAAAACGATTGAGAAGAGGAAAGCGGAGCTGAATCAAAGGTCGAAAGAACTGAAAGAGCAAACAGAACTTTTGGAGAAAAAGATCGCTGGGAATCGAGAGAAAATGGCGGTGATTGAGTCTCAGATCAAGGACCTGAAATTGAGGAAGTCTGAGCTAAGATTCGAGGTGAAGAGTCTCTATTTGAGCATGTTGAAGAATGAGTCCTACCTTATGTAAGCCATTTTGAGGAGCGCTATCTGTAACGTCAACTATATAGGGAAAGAGAGGACAGCTTAATTTATATTATCAATCAGTTATGGAAGATTCGAGAGGAGGTCATAGAAGATTATTTCCCGAAATATCTCAACCGCGATGCGCTCAGATACTTATTTGAGGTTGGTTTCTCATTCTGATATTCCCGTTTATCAATTTTCTCTAATAGCAAGCAGCCATACAATGCCAGCTCGACCAGGCAGCGAAATTTAAGGAAAGTGAAGAATACAAGCAAATAGTGGGAAAATATACCATGAATGCTGGCAACGCCGATGACAGAGCGAAGTCTCGGCCTAATTTTATGAAGATACCATTGAGCGAAGCTACTGCGATTGTATGAGGTTCAGTTTGCGAAATATTAATTCGATGATAGGTTCAAGCGAGGTTAAATGATCTGAAAAAAGGAATTGTAAACAAAAAGAAACCTATTTTTCATAAACAGATGATGGAGGTTGGAACACGGTCAAATATCCTCGGTTGGGAAGACGTATTATATAGCCCTCCTTTGCTTGTCATGTAATCTAATCTCTTTAGATGAGCGATACCAGGCTGAATACGAGTAATTATCAAGAAATTGACGCGTTACAACTCCAGCAAACCCTGGAAAAATTTGAGGTAAATTTAAGGCAGGAAGCGCAAAAACGCCAAGAGCAAGAAATTGAGCATTTATATGAGCAGTATGTGAACCTGGAAGTCAATCCAAAGATGCTGGAGGAGTTTTGTAGACTGCTTCTCAGTCTTTTTGGCAAAACGCTTGGAGAGAAGGTTTATTTTGGTTTTGTGCATGCGAAACAAGTAAATTACTCCATTCTAGCCTAGACTCTAATGTCAACAAATCACAGGCACATGACAAAAAAGCCAAATTGAATCACACCTACAAACCTGGATCTAGGAACACTTATACAAACCCTCTCAATGGACCGAATCCGGTCACTATGATGATGTCGTATGGCACAAGTTTCCGAAAATCAGCGCAAAAAAACCAAAATGTGTCAGATGAACAGGCTGAAGAAAGCAAGACAAAATTAGACACACAGGCAGAAACTCAGCAGCAATTTTATCGTCCAATTTTGAGGCCTGAGAGCAGGAATGTTCATTCTGCTCAAAAATCTGCGTTCAGTGAAGCTCCGCAATTCCACAATCAAGAAGAGCTCAGTACTTTGCTTGGACCGACTCATAGCGGGAAATCGAGTCTAAGCAAGACTTCGACTGATTTTTTCCGCAGTCGAAGGAATATTAGATCGGCGAGCGTGACAAATAAAATGGTGAGAGTCAAAGAGGAACCTGAAAACTATTCTCAACAGAACTCGGTTGAGAAACCGAGGGTTCTAGTGAAAAGTCATAGTTCAGTGAAGGTTGGTCAGTATACTCAAGAAATGGCCAGAATGCAAAAAGTTGAGGCAGCTTGATGAATTGTTTATATTGTACTAAGGAGTTGACGTATCCATTATTGGCTACCCAAAAAATCGACACGAGTATTGTTTCATAACGAGTTATATAATTTGATTCGAAAGGAAAGTACTTTGATTATCTTTTTTCTCAATTGTATTAAATTTTGATTTCCTCATTTTAAAGAG
>ENA-UOTZ01000297-UOTZ01000297.1-compost-metagenome-genome-assembly--contig:-NODE-297-length-42067-cov-12.525411_pt1 | contig 42067 bp, 31 predicted proteins | sample MGYA00238144_ERZ746983 | MGnify/ENA primary metagenome ERZ746983 (study PRJEB28759, sample SAMN06268863) | compost metagenome | isolation source: single cell | place: USA: California, Emeryville, Joint...
CAATTTGTAATATTGAGAAGTGAGTTTTCGTAGGGTTATTTACCGAATTTTAGGTAAAATGTATCTATGAAAGAGGATAATAGCGTTATGGGCCGTGGATTTGTTTAGTTTCATGGCCTTCAATTGAAGTCAAATAATATTGTAAGAATAAGTATACATCGCAAGTGGTGAAGATAAATTCGTAGATGTAGGGTGACGCCTCGGCTATTTCATTTTTCAACGAAATCGCAGACTTTGAAGTCTCGAAGCTGTGACGTTTGCGTTTTTTTGGAGGGATGAGATATTTGTGTTTTTTCCGTTTTCCGCAATATTCAGCTAGCAATTCTGTTGCAAACGTGATTAGCTTAAGAGTAAATTCATTCAGGAAGCAAACCTCGAGCAGGTAAACCATAAAACAGTGGTTGCGTGAGATCCATGCTCTCCAAAACTTCAGATATGTCATTTTCCATGTTTTATCCGCGTAACGAGTCTAATTTTATTCAAATTTTAAAGATTTACTTCCGAGCTACAATTTCAGCGTAAATTTGGTGACTAACGATAAAATCGGCTCCAGCAGAAAACAAGAAAAGCAACAATATAAGGTCAAACCCTATGAAGATGACGCCTACCAAATTTTGAAACTGCTTTCCATTCTGTGAAAAAATTATGGGAGAACGAATGTTGAGAGGATCCACAATCCACAATTTGATAGGAAAGATAAGACATCCTATTTTTTCATAAAGGTTCGCGGTATTCAGGCTATTTACACTCTGAATCATACTCTCAAACTATCAACAGAAGCATATGAATCATACCTTTTGTATTGGGTGGCTGATAACTGTTTTAACTCACGAATAGTTCAAAAGAAACAATGGTTTTATTTCGAGGATAAGGAACAACCATCTATGAAAAGAAACACAAATTTTCATTTCATATTCATAACAGCGTTCTGCAACGTAGCATTGGAGTTTTGAGAGCAAGCTTTAATTCAATTGTAGAAGCAATGCCTTGCGTATAAATAATTCAAATAAAGAGGGAAAAATGAAGCAAAAGGATAATACAATAGACCATTAATTCAGATTTGTAAGCATCGATTTTCTTCCCCTTAAAGTCTCAGTTAAATCCAGTCGGGGCTGCTTGATGATTGGTTCTCATTGCAGTTTCAACCTCAATTCCTTGAAGCCGTAAATCCAAAGTAACCGTCTCTATTTCCCTCAGCAAGGTCTTCAGCCGGAAAGCCCCAAAAATTAAAACTCCAAAGATAATAAGCCCAAACACATTTAAAGCAACCAATGCCACCATCTCAACAACAATGTAGGTGACAAACAGACAATTAATCAGAGGATACGACTTTCTTCTGTAGGCTTGAATTCCAAGCGCACCAAGAGCTACGTTAAAAATGACTGAGAATAGCAGCACTACCACTGCTATCGTAACTGCTGTTTCCATGGAAGATTCGTCTGTGATCGTAAAATTGTACATGCGACAGGCGTCTTTCCTCTCAGGAGAGTCTGGAGCAATGCAATAGGCATAGATAATCCTGAAATTTGAAATTGAGTAGAGCCCAAAAATTAATAAGATGAATTGTAATGTGATCAATCCGATGTTCAAGAGCTCGAACCAACGAAAATGCTGAACATTCCTATCCAGCTCCTGGTATTTCAGCAGCTGGTTCCTTGAATAAGGATCACTTACTTGAATTCCAATCATGCTTATATTGAATTTTAATTTTAGTTGATAAATTCGAATTTCTTACATTCGAATCTGTTAACAGTAGAATGATAGAAAGTTTGAGAAGAAAGCCTCATTAAATATTGTAAAGTATTTTCCAATTGCTCTGCCCCTTTGCTCTTATCGAAAAAGCTTATTTCCTTAATAATTTCTTAACCTCTCTTGATATGCATTTCTCAAAAATGTCTTCTCTTATTTTGGTTATATTCTCTGGATTGACAAGCAAGCAACATGACCTAGACGAATGGGCTATATTCTATAGAATCTAAAGCAGAGGCTCTCTTTGATAAAAATAAGGAAATCCTTTGGGAACCGAAAGCTTACATTTCGAATAATCTATTGCTGTCAAATCGTGATTATCGAAAATTTTAAAATAGCGATTGATTCGCAACGCAATCTACCGATTGCTATATTATGCCGAAAACATTAGGTCTTTCGGCTGAATGTGTCTTGCGTTCTTTCTTAGTAAGACCCGTCACCTCTCTGGAATACATCCCAACGAAAAATATGATAGTCGTCGCGGGTTATTTCCCAAATCGCGGACACTTCGGTATATCTATCTCCATGGTTTATAAAAGTAAACCCATCAAGGAAAAGGTCCTGCGACTCAACTATGACCTGGAATATATTAATTCTTTCGACCTTCATTACATTGCAGAGCTCAACTACCTTCTCGGAGTCGTTGGATATGATCTAGTCATCTTCAATCCGAACGCGAGCTTCAAGATTCTCAAAAAAATCAACCATACGAAGAAAATAGTCAATTGCTTTTTTTCCAAAGGAACGAACGAGCTTATTATTCTCTATCCAACAGAATTTAAAACTATTGACATTTTCACTCTACAAGATAAGCAAACGTTTTTCCTTGCAGGGATGTTCTCTACAATTCAAGAGAAAAACCCTCACACAAAAACTGATCTATATGTCCCAGAGAAGAACTGGCTGGTCCTTTCTATGACATTCCAAGGATCAGGGCAAATTTTGATAATTGACCTCTTATCAAAAACTACCATCTACAATGTGATTCTGAGCGTGGATCATACTTCTCTCATCAGCTACAGATTGAAACCGTTTCGCTTTGTTGCTGTGCATCAAAAAAAGATTGACGGCACGAAATCAAAATGGGTAGATTTATGTGAGTGGTGCTTCGAGGAGGGTCTTGAAACTGCGAGATCTGCAATAAGAATTTCGCCTCTGGTGTTGACGAGGAAAGAGTCGCTCGGAGGCGTTACAACAGCAGATATGGATTTTAAAATCTCACAAATCGATATACGAAACGCTCTTTTTATTGTTTTGGTGTTAAAACGCACTGATGCATCGGATACTTATTATTTTGTTTCTCGAGAAACGATGAGGATTGCAAATAAAGTTATTGGGCTGTCTCTAGAGATCCGTGGATATTTGGAAAGTTTGAAGAAATTCTGGTCGACTGATCGGCAGAACAGAATTTTCTTTATTCCTGAGGCAAGGTACCTGAAAAATACAGTAGGGAGTCAGGATGAAACATTCCAGGATGAGTTCAAAAAATTGCAGAACTTCTTTCTTGCGGATATGCACTCCTGATCCTTACACGCAAGGTTTTGTGCAAATTGCTTTGTGGTTTGTTAAGATAACTTTTGAATAAACTCACAACCTCCTCTTCTGCAGTATTTTTTAACTCTGGAGTGGAGTTTTCTGCATCCCAGTGATTGCTGTAAATTCAATGATCGAATATTTTCCAGATAATGTCTCTTTTTGTAAATAATCATCCACACATGAGTTTCGATGCTTTACTTTGGAAGGTTAATATTAAGTAAGAAGTACATTCAATATTCAAAAGTTGATATCATTTCTTTTTGATTGCTAATTTAATGCGACTTTTTTCGTCCCTCTCGTTTGTAATATGTACAATGGTAACAAGGTAGATACTCTCAGGCAAGGCAAACCTATAATCAGATGCTATATTTCTCTGAATATTTGCACTCACTGTCATCTATAGGAGCGTTTCAAGAGCTCGGAAATAACTCGAATCAACAAAAAATTGATTCGCTGTTTTCTGTTTTCTGCTCACTGAAGGGTTTCAAAGCTATCGAAATTCTAGGTGTGCCCATTTTGAACTTAGGAACTCTTCAGCCCCTTTATTTGTGCTGTTCGACTTTCATTCCAGAAGCAATGATACCTCACTGACTATAGCAGTTTTAGTTCGTATCTAAAAACTTGTTACTTTCCCAAGCCATTATAAAAATAGACTTTCTTGCAGATTTCCAGTTTTAGATTTTTCCTCATGACTGCGAAAAAGGCTTAACAACGTGGCGGCAGAGAGCGAGGAAGGGAGCAGTGTCCATCAACTCCTGTTTTGGGTCTGAGAGAATGATGAGCCAAGCATTTTTATCTACTAGAGAGCTATCTGATCACGACTAGAGATCACATTTATTTTTTAGACTACTATGAAACGATATCAAAATCAAAATCCAGCTGGAGCAATGTTATCAAGTGCAATGATGAAACAACAATAATAAATTATTTTCAAAAATGGAAGCCAGCTCTCCCCTATCAAACTTCAATATGCCTACTGTTAAAAAAGGAACCGCGTTAAAAGTTGGCTCAGCCAAATTTGTCTCTAATCAAGACTCGAAAGAACATGTAAGAGGCTTTTATCTTGAGTACCTTGTCCAAAGCAGTCTCCAAACTGGAAACAATGAGGATCAAGCAACTGAAGAAACGGAGACGTGGAATGAAGGTTATGAAGCGGACCCTAACTGGGAAGAAGGTGGTGAAATGGACCCTTATTGGGATGAAGATGGTGGAGCGGGCCTGAATGAACTTAACCAAGATGATTGCGAAGAGACAAATAAAGTGGAATGCGAGGTCGCACCTCAACAGAGCAATATTGAAGATGAATGAGTGGGCTATTAAAGTTGAAAATTGTAGTTTCTTTGGTTACTGTATGTACAACAATGTAGACACAATAAAGTTTTCACATAATATTAAAACATAGTTTATTCGTTGCTATTTTCATGAGTAAAATAAAAAATTAACAAAAAATATTTTTCTCTCTTTGTTCCCCTCTCTCATGGGCACACACTTTTGTTTCATTAACCCCGTACAAGTCTCCAAGCGGAAATATCAAAGCTCTTATTTTCAATGTATTTTTTAAAAGAAGCCCCTAAGAATGGATATAAATTCCTTGAATCAACTTGCAAGGTAGCCCAGCTTTCTCGCAATTATAAGAGATATTCTTCTCGCAAGCTTTGTTGATCACTGAGAATTTCAGATATTTTCAGAGGAAATTAGGCAAACAGAAACAAAATTCCTTTAAGAACGATAAATTCAAATAATATAATACAATAAAAATTGAGATTGAATATAAGAAGACAAGGAGGTGTCGCGCCTCTCAAACTCAGAGATTGTCACAGAGGAATTGAAATCCAAAAACAACTTCTTTGGTCTCTGTGCTAACCTTCAGCCCCACAATATCCAAATGACGCAACTCCATCTTGTCTCCAACCTTGAGCACTTTGAATTTCCCCTTCACTCTCTCCTTTGGGTTTTTTATTTCTCCATACTTATGATCGGTGAGCACATATGTTTTATTCGGACTATCATCATATATAGCAAAATGCATTGAATTATTGCTTTGCTCAGGTTTATTAAGACAGATCCCTTTCATCGGAGAAGTTTGTTCTTCCAACGAAGGTTGCAATGAACTCAGCAGCGTATTCTGAGAGTATGTCTGCGAGATCTTCACGTCCTCAGGAGTTGGAAGCATCATCGCTTCGTCTAAATTGATTTCTTTTCGTCGGTTCCTGTAGCCCACGATCGTCGCATGTTCACGGGAAATCTTGCCTAATAGGTATTCGGGCAAATAGGGAAAATTTGCTCTTCCGATTTTAAATTCGGCGTAGTCAGCCTTCCAGCAGGTATCCACACACCCAAGCCTGTCTTCAGCACTCAACGATTCATAGAGATTCGCTTCGTAAATGAATTGGAAACGAAATGCAGTTTCATTGCAGTTTTCATCGTCGATATCAGGCAAAGTATTTTTGAAAGTGCTTGGCAGCGAGTTATATTCGTTTGTAAAATCATCTAACAGAGTTGAAGGAATCGTTTTCATGTTAGCAACATCTGTTTTTTTGTTCTCAAGAGCCAATTGGTTTAAATCCTGAGGGTAAAGAGGACTTTGCTTTTTAATTTTCTTTCGAGCAGTGTCCTCGCAATCTGAATGGTCTTCTCCTTGCGCTCTTGCATTTTCTTCCTCCTGCTGAGATTTGAAATTTTTAAGCGGGCTTTTTGATGCGCTTCGAGATTTCCCATGGTAATTGCTGTAGATGACATTAACTAGGTTTAAATTATGAGTGAGCTGCTCATGCTTCGTTTTTAGCTTTTGGATATCAGAACCAGGCAAATAGTGCGCAATATTTTTCCACCTTGAAGATTATATAAGAATTACCCTATTAATATGTTCAATACCAGCTTTTGTTTTGGAGAATTTTCTTTGTAATATCACGAGCCTCCGTTAAATCAGAAAAGAGTTTTTCAAACAGTTTAAGTGGTAGACTAATGCGGTGGATTAGGAAAGAATTGTGAAAAGTATACTTTTGCTCATCGAGGTTGGTGATGCTCTGGTGAAGAGCCTCGAGAGTGCAAGCGAAACCGTTGATTTCGTCGGTGTAGTCGCTTGTACCTTCTTGAATCAATTGGAGAATATTATCGATAGTTTCAAGAATTGGCATTAGCTATAAGATACTTGCAATTAAAATAGTTAATTTTCTTATGCTTTTATTGAAGCTCCAGAAATGAGATTCTCCCATTATAATGAGTCCGCACGCTATTTCTTCACTATAATATAAGGAGCTCATAAAAACCAGTATCCGACTTTATTGAAATAGTATGCTTGAGCTTATCCCCATTGAGAAGCTAAGTATTTCCAGTATTGTTCTTTGTTAGCTTTGCTCCGAGTGTATATAAAGGGTCATTTTGCTAATTTTATTTTGACAATTCTGACGAAGGAATCTTAAATGGAATCCAAAAATCCTCTTGATCTACTCTTAAGGCCTCAAGACTCTTTTAAGGTCCGACCGCGTGACAACAAAGGAACCAACGCGGCAGACTTTTGCACACCAGAACAATTTCTTGAGATTGAAACGAAAATCAATTCACTAACAGAAAACGATATGCTATGCGACGACAAGGTTACTTTCAAGCCGTATCAGCATAATTCTTATATTCTGATCGACACGGAGGAAAATCTGAGAGATGTTATAGAAAATGACATTAAATTAGCGAGAAGCCTCGGTGTCGATGTAGAACAAACGAACAAAAGCAGCTATCAAGGGTACATTTGCTTAATTCAAATTTCTACTGAGAAATACGATTATATCATTGACACTATCGCACTGCATGATGTAATTAAGCGCTACCTCTACAGCATTTTTGCAGATCCTATGATATGCAAAATCTTTTATGCAGGACGATCTGACATAAAATGGCTTAACAGAGATTTTGGCATATTCATCGTCAATTACTTCGACCTCCAGTTTGCTTTTGGAACGCTTCAGCTCAAAGGAGAAAACAGCTTAGTCACGCTTCTGAACAAGTACTGTGATTTAGGCATCGAAAAGCAGGACAAAAAGAACCTGCAAGTGTCTGACTGGAGAGTTAGACCTTTAGCCAAAGATCAATTGAATTACGCTGCAATCGACTCGCATTTCCTCCGATATCTACGATCCAAGCTCATAGCAGAGCTGTCAATAAAATTCAAGGACAACACTGAGAAATTAAAGTCATTCTTCTCCAAGATGCAAAAAGAGTGTTTAACGCAATACCGTTTGAAAGAGTTTCAAGCGATAAAGCTTTCAAAGTTTTTCTCGAAAGAAAGCGAGCTTATTTTCGCTGGCAAAGGCTTTTTGGAAGAAAAAGCCTTTTCGATTCTTCAAAAGGGCGAACTGTTAGACAGCTATCTGAACATCCTAGAGCTGGTTGATAATTTCGCGAGAGAGATCGATGTGAGTCCTCCGGAAATCTGTGATAAACGAGAGGTGTTAGTAGCATTGGTCGAATTGACTGAGCTTACTCGTCAGAATGCAGAATTTACAGGACATATCAAATATTTTTGTGAAAAGGTGAATGGACAGCCACTGTTTGAGCTCTTCTTCAACGCATTTGGAGAGAGCATTTCGAATGTTTTAGTGGGTAAAGAACGAAAATCGTACGATATTAAACAGATGATTTTGAACAAATCTAAAGTTTCAGATAAAAAACTCGAAAGGAAGAAGAAATATACGAGTTTGCAATCAAACACACAGAAAGGGTATGAAAATTGCGTGCTTTTGAAACCAAACGGAGATATTCTCAGTTACTGCGACCGTGAGAAAATCAATTATTATCTAAGCAAAGGCCTGGCGACGTTGGTCCCTGACACTCAATTTCTTACAATTAAACTGAACTTTGAGCCCGCCCAGTCGCGAGACGCAACCGATGCTTACATCAGCGACATGTTCAGCAAGGTCGCACGTGTAAACCACTGTATGATTTGCGGGCAAACAAACAGTTACACGAAAATTCCCGTGATCCCTGATCGCTACCGTGCATTTCTGCCTGAAAATTTTAAATAGCATAGAGCTCATGATTTCGTCCTTATGTGTTTCACTTGCGGAGAGAAATACGGCCAAGAGAGCAATAAATTGAAAAAAGAGCTATCTCTGAAATACGGGGTTGCTGAACAAGAACCAAATCATAAACTCAAACTGAACAGAGAATTCATGGCTATTAAGAATGCTATCATTGTCTATAAGGAAAAAGCAGCCGTCATCCCTAAAGAAAGTCTCATGAATATTAAGAAAAATCTCCAAAAGATATTCTCAGAGATTATTGTAAATACGGATTTGACGGAAGAAGGGAAGAAAAAGCTTCTCAGCTTAAATTTTGATAAGGAGACCGGTCTTGTGGTCATTGATGAGAAGTTTGAAGGTCTTTTTGTGAATGAATACAATCCAAAAACAATGATTAGCAAATTCGGAGGGAATAAACTAAAGCAAAATTTAAATGGCAAGCTAGTGGTTGAGAATTTGAAGACTGATAAAGATATATTGCTGTTTATCACGGAATGGAAAGAGTTCTTTTTGAAAACGATGAAACCTGGGTTTATAGGTAAGGAATGGATTGAAGGAATGGAATACGAACGCAAGATGATTCTTCAAGAGAAAATTTAAGGCAATTAGGGTAAATATAAAAATTTTCTTAATCGGCTCCATTACTTTTGCTCTTCTCACTTGGCATGAAAATCAATACTAAGCACTTGTGATCATCATCACATCATTTACGTATTCTAATATGATTTCTAATTCAGCCAGACAAGACCGGACAATTGATATATTCAAAATTTAGGAACCTGCATTAAAATAAACCACATCATTATCTGAGTAGCTTGATGCCTACATGAAATTATAGTAAAGAAGTCAAATGACAGGTTCATGCATTATAATTGAATAAGGCTAAATTTCCGCAAAATTTTTATTTGTGTATCAGTTAGCAAGTCTGTTAAAAAACTTTTTGCAAATAAAATCTTATCTTTGCCACATCTGGCTTTATTGATGGATACCGCAAGAAAAAAGAAGAGGGAGGATCTTCTTTCCTCAGCTGAAAAGCAAGCTGCTCAAAACGTAAAAACTCAAAAAACGGGCAAAGCCATACCCTCAGAGAAAAGATCAACAAAAACTCCAATCAAAGAGACAAAGGACAGAAATGCTCAATCTCGACAGGAAAGTGCTACAAAAACCAAGAGAAGGGTCAGCGACGACTCGATCAGAGAAGCAAAGAGCTCTGAAGGAGTGAGAAAGAAAATGAAGGATACCGAAACGAGCACGAGGAAATCGAAGGTCTCAGAACTACCCAATTCAGGAAATCAGACTCACAGAGCACGTTTGTACTCAGATAAACCTGATCTCGAGCCAGAACGCGCCACCAAGACCTCTCAATCATCGAGAAAGAAAACAACTGGAAATAGGTCGATTGATGAAAAAGCATCAGGGCGAAAAACTGCTCGTGATATATCACTGCAAAATCAGCAGGCATCTCCAAGAAGGTCTGAGCCTTTCGAAAATTCTGAAGATCAAATGGATATTCATGAGCAGCGAAGTGTATTTAAGCAAGAGAAGCTTGTTTTTAGACTTATATTTTTTCCTCATAGAGCATTGTCGAGGAAGGTAAAAGATTTGAGACTCCTGCAAAGAAGGGATCTGCTCCGAATGCAGACCGAACAGGAAGTTTTTCACCAACGAGAGCACATAAGAAGCCACCACTGGCCAATACTTCGGCGAAAAAGAGTCCACCGCTAAAAGAAACTGATTTAAATAACAAAGATCGAAAAACGCAATCCGTTAAGAAGAAAGATAGCATGTCGTCGTCTAAGGATCTTGGTAATCCTAGAGCTCTTCTGAACTCAAATCATAATTTTTTACAATTCCGTTTAGATTATTTCTTGAAAAGAGTTACATCTCAAGACTTCATCAATAAGTTTTATGAAAAATCAGTGAAAGAGTTCCAGAAAAAGAAGAGCGAAAAACTTTCACAAATAAAGCAAAATACCGAGGCGGAAGCAATGAAAGAGGCTTCATTTAAACCTGTGCTTAACGACAAAGCCAATCAGAAAATAAAGAATCCACTTATCAATAGAATGGAAGAATTTTTAGCGAAGAAAAAATCGGCACTTGAAGACCTAAAAAAGCAACTGCAGGAGAAAAAAGAATCTCAAGAGAAGTCCGAGCTGACTCTGAAACCGAAATTTTTTGCTTCGAAAAACAATGAGAAATTTATCGAAAAGCTGAAGGAAAAGCAAGTTTTAGAAGGGAAAAAGGTGCGGCATAACCTGTTATACGAGAACAAAGGATTAGCCATAAAACCGAATTCTGAAGCTCCTCGCCTAAAAAACAAGCTTTCTAAAACGACAGAAACACTGAGCGTAACCTTTTCGTTTTAGAAGTTGCTAATTCTCTTGCATTTTCAATCTTAGAGGAAAGTTTTCGAGAAAACGTCCAGCGATGTTTTGGAAAGATTTGAACTTTTTCAAAAGAAATGCGAGGAGCAATTAAAGCTAAAAGAGGCTGAACTTGAGCCTGAATTCAGACCAATTCTGACTGAACGATCTAAAAGAATTGTCGAAGAGCATAATGTTGAGAGAGGAGTGCTGAAATCAACAATCAGCAGAGCGCAGAAAGAGGAAACTCAGAGAGAAAAGTTTCAAAGATTACGTTCAATGCCAACCAGTGCTTCAGGTTCACGTCAAAATAGCGTGGGGAGACTCACTCAGCGTATCAGTCCTCGTGGCGAGTTCACGAAATCATCTCCTCGAGTCCCATTGAGTCAGAGAAGCCATAGGCCGACGACGTCTCAAGATGTACGAGCCAAGCAACAAGAGACAGACCAAAGCAAAATAGCACGTAGCAATTTAGAAATAACATCAATGGATAATGAAAAACTCATGGAGCTCCTCTCTCTTGTAAGACACACGGATGAAAGCCTTCCTCAAGAAGGCATGGTTCTCGACATTTCGAATATCCATCAAAAAATAAGGAAAATCCAAAAAGGGCTAGAGGACCTACAGGACACTTTTAAAAATCAACTGATGAAGAGTGAGCAAGAGGGCCAAATGTATCTCGAGAAAACTGCACAACTATCGCAACCGACAGAGAGAGTCTCAGTGTCTTCAATAAGAGAGTCAGAACCTTATTCCTCGCCTCGCACGACGGTGGGAATGAAAGATTCTCCTGATAGAAAATAAACTGCATTCCAAGAATTTATGCTGTTAGGACTAACAAATGACGCCTCATAAATATGTAACCAGTTTAAATAAATAAAATGATAAAGTTTTTTGCGTTTCTCTGGGTAGAAATGACGATTTAGTGACATGTAATTATTATCTATCTATCAATATACATAAGAACTGTCTTTTTCAAAATTTCCGTCTGCTTAAATGGATATTTGGAGTTTTATTTTGGTGAGTCGGAAAATAAATAGCAATCTTATCAATTTTTACAAGGTAGTATGGAAGTCCGAGATTCATGTGTTTAAATAAGTGATGATTTGGAGTAAATATTTATATACAAGCGCATTAATGATGAGATAACACTAATCTTTCGCATGATTTCACGAATTAAATAGGTCTAAATCCATTAAGATAAAGAAAAATAATGACACATTATTAAATGGGAAAGTTTAAAACTCAGGGTTATAGGGAGCTAAATTAAATGCAACAATCTTGAGTACATCTTTAGTTATCAGTCTGCTCTTCATCGCGTGTTATTTCTCGGAAAACTGGCAATCGAGGTCTAATAAATTGGAAGAAGAATTTAAATAAAGGCTGCATTCACTTCAAGTCTTACCTAAGGAATTTCCTTAAACACATGCATTCTGTCTCACTTGTCATTAATATCAGCTCGGAGTTCTCCAATTGTTTCTGAAAGCAGTCCTCTTGATGATGAGTCATCATATTATCATGTTCAGGTGATCCTCTGTGGGTTGATATAAGGTTAGTTTTTAATTTCAAGGTTCTCACATACCGAATGCTGTGCAAAAACTGGCATCGTGCACCATAAGGGCAAAAACCATGCTCATGGAACTGATTGCATTTTCTTGTACGATAATTCATAAGCGCAAGGGCCTTTGATCTCATTTCTGTTCTTCCATGAGCGAATGCACACTATTAAATAATTCATTAGCTTCCGATATTATTCAATTCATTTACTTGTGTGCCATAAGGACAGGTGCCATCAGCTTCCCAATATCTGCAGACTTCAGTCTTGTATTTAACTTTGAAATCAGCTTCAGAGGCTTTGCGCTTGGATTTCGGTCCAAGTGATGCAGAACCGTTTAATATAATAGAGTCTAGGTGTTGCTGCTCAGAGAGCGATTTTCCGCTCAATCTTTCTGATTTTTGGCTATGATTGGTCAAGAATGAGACATGAGGCATATCATTCAGTGAGCAGTGCTTCCTTTTTTGGCTCATGGGATATTGAGCAGGGTACTGGTAGAAATTCTCAACAGATTGAACTTTACGACCTCCGTAACCATAATCAACTGAGTCATTGAATGAATAGCCTGACATAGTAGTGGAATCATCTCCATAATCGCTTTCATTGAAGTTCTTAGCGCTCTATATCGAAATGTAAGCATGGGAAAATGTGATACAACTTACTTCGGAGTAGTCTAAGAAAGTTTGTTGTGGGTAAAACGGGAATGAACTCTTAAACATGCGGAAATGCAATTTTGTGTTATTCAAATTTGTTTGGGATTAAGCGCAGAATAGAAAAGCAACATAAAGTTTGCAATCTTATAGTTCCAAAAGGGAAGGTTAGGATGATGTCATCTGAGAATGACAAACTAAGATAAATTGATCATTTAGCAGAATTAAAAAAATTCGATTTTTTGGAGCGAAAATTAGATTAAAGACTTATACACCCAGTGAAGACTGGATTTCGAATAAAATATAGTGCGTCACATTTTCAGGACAGCCAATCGAAGGTTTATTGTTGCGAAATAAATGGTTTAAACAAGGCAAGCAGGCTTTTCTCAGGGCTGGGTTCAGAGCGATCTCATTAACAGCTATTCCTTATCTAGATTAATGAGAGGATGCTTTTTGTGTACTATCGAATTTAGAAGCTTCAAGGGCTGGCAGAAATAACAGGTTGCGAAGTTCATTGAATCTATTGGAGAGTTAAGAAGATTGAGAAATCGAAATGTATAGTCAGTTACAGTGGACCTCACATACAACTTTTCGCTTGTAGATTTGTGGGTAGGGCTTCGGGTTTGGAGTTCAGTAAGATTACGATAACAACATGTTAAATCCGGCGTTGAGTGACAGCATGAACTATTATCATGCGCTGTAGATAAGTTAAGTTGCTTCTAGTGCTGGTAGTGACAGAAAAGGTGTTTCTAATTTATCTATTGAGAGTTATCTCGAGAGTTATCTTGTAAACAATAACAGACTCGCATTGCAAATTTACATTTTGGTTTTCATCAACTGAGTGAGGTATTTCCTATGATCTACCCAAGACGTGTCCTTGGAAAGTAAAGCAAGATAAAGTCACTGTTTCAGAATTGGTGTTGACCAACCTCCACGGGAACGAAAGATCTCCTCTACAATATTTTACAAAGCGAACCTGGAGCTATTATCAAAGCAAATTAGAAACTTTTCCCCTTTATCCTTGCTGAATGTCGGGAATCCCTTTGGATTATTTCAATCTTCAGCGACTGATGTGTATTTTGCCCGCAACTTATAAAGGAGCCCCATTCTTGTTCTATAAAGATACACACAAAACATTTTACTAGTTTCCCTTAAGATTAGAGCGCGAACTTTTGTCATCGCAAAGCTGAATAGAATAAAGAAATTTTTTTATTCTATTCACTCAGACACAGATAACCAAAAAGAGTTTTAGTTTACAAACGTCTTTCATTCTCTCTTATTCAATAGAAGTATTTCTCTTCTATCCTCCTTGAAATAATTAATAGAACATCGAAAGAAATATCGATTCTTACAAGCAATTAGTTCGGTAAATTTTGATTGAAAGTCCTTATTCAATATCATAATAAATGTCCCAGAGCTTATATATTAAATCACTGTGCTCATTTCCAATTTAGATTCTGTCTTAAAGCCTGGATCTTCGTCTTGACTAACTCTTGTATGATAACCCATGCTTTTGCTTTCAGAAGAAATTCTCCCTTTAGCGAAGAAGCAAACCAGCACAATCACTACTATCAACCCAATTACAAGGAGAGTAAGAATGAGATACGCGTTGAAATCAAACCCACCCACAACGCTGACTTTTGCGAATATCGTGATATTGCAAGGCTCATATGGATCGAAAACCCTCGGATCTGAATACTTGTATATTGAGTCACTATGCACTCCTGTAGAAACTATTTCATTAAAAACTTTTTCTTTTCGGTCTCGTAATTCTGTTGAATAATTGTAGATTTCTGGGTTGCAGAATGGAGCAGATGCCTTGACAACGACAGAAGTGCTCTCTGAGCAATTCAGATAGCTACCTCTGTACCGAAAATCAACCATACTCAAGAAATTCTTTTTTAATCCAAATATCCTAAATATTTTTTCATCTTTTTGCACGTACTCTCCAATAGCAATGTTTTTAACACCGTTATCCAATTTCTTTGATGCAAAAAGTTTGGGGTTCGTAGCGTTCTCAGTCAGTGTGTGCTGAAATAGTAGCACATCCCGAGAGATAGGAAAATAGAACATCGCAAATGGACCGTTCGGGCTGGTTGGTAAAACATTTATTTTCCTAGGATTTGCTTTGGGATCAAGCTGAAGAGAGGTCATGTTGTAAATAGAGTTCAAATTCAGATCGACGCTGTCTCTGATGAGGAAGTACTCATGAATAGCATCCTCAAAAACGAATAAAAAAGCTCTTTGAACAAGAGTAACGGCCTTGATACTTTGATTGAATGTCAAAGTTACTTGCGCTCTAAGAGATGGCGATTGTTGATTATAAATAAACGCATGTGCTTTCATATCTTCAATCAAAAAGAGCGAATCCCGATATCCGAGTAGAGAACGTGCTTTACTGAGGCTGATCGGCTTGTTGTCTTCGGAGAATAGATTAATCATACTTTTTAATGGTCTGAACTCTAATTTGTATTCTAGTAATTTGGAATAGCTGTAGACCTGGATTGAGGAGCTGTCGAGGATAAAAGCGTGCTTGCTGTTTTCATCGAGGTAAATATCTTTGATTGGAGGTTTCGGGTATGGATAGACTCCAAATAGTTCACTCTTGCTGAGAGTTTTGATGTTAAAGAGCATTAACTCTGCCTCTGTGGACAGAAGCAGTAGATCTCCGTCTCTGTAAAATTTGTTGATTGCTTTCCCTTTGGCTGTGAATTGAGAGGTCGCATCAAAAATCATATCATAGCTTGAGTTCAATTGAGCAGATTCATAAATCTGCAAGCGTATTTTCTGGGTAGGATCTTCGATGATTAAGATGAAAAGTTTGCCATCAATGGTGAACGCAAACTCGTTGGAGAAAGAATCGCGATTTAGAACCTCTGAATTTGTGATAGTAATAGAAGAATTAGTGATGAAGCAAGCGTCGTCAGAGTCTTGGAGGTGAAAGTTGAAGAGGACGTCTCTTTCGCTGCAAAGTGAATCTAATGAAGTTGATGCTGGAGAATCTCCTGAGAATTCTAAGGTTTTGTTCGTGTTCTGCAACTCGTTTTGCAAGGTAACGTCAAGAGTAGAGACATGAGAAAAAAGAGTGAGTAAGGCAATAATAGCAAGGTGCTTCATTTCTTTTCAGAGGGAAAGGTATCAAACCAATAATTTTATTTCGTATTGGAAATTGCTTAGATTAAGAGCCAAATAATATATAAAGTGTGGTAAAACCCTAATCCCTTGTTGAGTTGGAACGCTGGATCAATCAGCTTTCAAACTCAAGAAATGATATTCGCAGCGCAAGAGATTCGACATCTTACTGCGCTCGAAGCTACGAGAAGGAGGGATATTCAAAAACTGATGCGATCAGCATAACGATTTGTCATTCTGTTTTTTCAAATGCTAACCAATTGCCTACAAACTTGCCCTCAAACGACATCACTCTTGTTTAAATCTTGAATAAAAGATAAATTTCTTGTGGTAGCCTTCAAAGAACAGCACATAGATTAAACTTACAGTAGGCACTATGAACTTTCAATGAAAGAGAAATAAAAATACAGACACGATTGATGAATAACTAAAATTTTCATATAGATTTGTTTTGAATTGATTCAGTAAAAAAAGCTCTTTGCGCTTTTGGAGATAAGCCAGGTGAGCGCATACGTTTCGGAGATAATCCAGGAGAAGGAATTTCTTCTCCTCTCTTAATAGAATCCAAGGCTTTCTGGAAGAGAACTGTGTAACATATCACAACAAATACCAAATTACATCCGTACCCTATCCATAAACCATAAACACCTAAATTCGTATATCTCAACATCGCGATTTGAAGCGGAAATCCAATAAGCAACACACCTCCCAGCGAGACAGCCAACACTTCATTTTGCTTACCCAACGCTCTCAATGAGAAACCTAGAGTTCCGACTTTCATTTCCAAAATTTTGTAAGAGGCGCCAATTATAAGAATATGTTTTAGATATCTCTGAACCTCCAGATCGGCTGTAATCAAATGCGTTCCAAAGAGCGCCACCAATAGGATTATGACAAAGGATGCGAGCCCAATCATGAAACTCACAGCCACTCCTCCATAGAGAAAAGTGGGAATTAATTCCTTCCTTCTGGCTCCGATTAGAAAGGCAATATAGGAAGACATCGTGATGCCAATGCTCACAGGAAATCCCCAGAACGAATACACAATCGACGCCGCAAGCGAATGGGAAGTCATTTGGACCATTGGTAGTGACGCGCCCAAGAAAGTTGTAAGATCGCCTGCAAGCCACTCAGATGAACCGATTATGCTCATTGTCAAATACATCTTGAAATCTCTCCACATTCCATGGAAACTTTCCAATGTGGGGCGAATGAAAGACCTCCTGATTTCGTGATGCGTTGCGCAATAGATTATATGGGCTAATACTTCAAGGGAAGAGGTAGTCACCATTACTAAACCTAGCACTGGCAGGCCTTGTCGATAGATTAAGAGCACAATAGATGCTAAAGTCAATTCCAGGACAACTTTGCAGGCCGAAATCCACACTGAAGCATCGAATTCATGAAATGCGTATTCAAAGTTTTTGAAAGCGTTTGTTAAACCAGAAAGCGAATAGTTCACGGTACCCAGAAATAGAAATTTGAATATCTCATTAGTTAATCCCTGATTCTGAGTTAGCTCCAAGAAAATAGAGTGTGAAAACGAGGCAAACAGCAAGTACACTGTTGTATACACCATCAAACCGAGGATATTTCTATGCAAAGCGCGACCAGCACCAATGAAATCGCCCTTTCCTAACTTTCCTGAGGTGATGATGTTTTGAGCGAGAGCAGCGCCCGAAGAGAGAGTAAACTCGGCGTCAACTAATCCAATAACTATCCCGTAAGCGGAAATCGCGTTTCGAGTGCTCGTTCGCGAAAGCATAATAGATTCAACGGTAATATTTATCGTATCGGTCATCATTGAAATGCAGGCTTTTGTTGAGTTCCAAGCTACGAGATTGAAAACGTCTCTAAATTTTTCTGGTATTTCCTCAAGCTCAGATGAAAAGTTTGGATCTTCATGAATTAAAAGTTAGTGGCAAATTCAACTCTTTTGTTGTTTTTACCTAGGTGAGGCTGAGTGGTCTCAAAATCGTTTTGATCTGTGGAATGTAACTTTAAAATCAGCAATTTTGTTTCTTCTACTGGTATTGATTCTTCTATAACTTCTTCTATGGTCTCTTCCACAGTCTCTTCTAACTTTTCGTTCACTTGCTCTTCCATGTTTCTGTATCTCAAACGTTTTCTAATTATTTTATTTGCATCATTGGGATTGGCAAAATGCATTCTTTTTTGAAAAACGCTGGTAACGGCTCTGAGCTGGTTAAATAACAAAAAAGTCACTTAATTAAAAAACGAATCTGTCGTTTTTTAATAATCGATATTGGATTGTCAATATGAGGCCAATATTCGAGAAAAGGTGAGAAATATCCTTGCTTAGTTATCAGCACAGATGAAATAAAACTACAACAGCGGTGCTTCTGTGTTGAGTTCACATGCGCCCATATTCCTCGATCATAACTTTAGAGTGTTCACAAAATATTGTCCTCTTTCCGAGAGATCCAATTTCGGATGGCAATTGAAAACGCTCATCTCTTATCGCCACGAGAAGCATGATTCCTGTTTGATGTGGATGCTTTTTCGTTAAGGTTTTAAATCGTCTGACTCTCACTATTCTTACCAAGAAATAACTCTCCAATCGACAGCCATGATCATTAAATGAGAAAAGCATCCACTTAATGCTCTTATTGACTCATGGATATCCAAAATTTTCATTGAGGATAGGAAAAAACTAATGACAAAAAACTAATTGACTTGGTCACATAGAAGCTCTCGATCTCATCTCTTTAATTATTTGATCCATGAGATTAGAGCACTTCTAAACGCATTGACGAGCAATTTGTTGGTGTCATGTTTTCTTATCAGCCCATACAGTTTATTTTTCCGTTTTATGGACCAATATTCGTTTCAAGCCTCAAGTTAAGAATAATTTTTGGACCTTTTAGGTAAATTTTCCGTTACGAGCATGACAATTAGCGATAATGATTACTTGAAGAAGGAATAGCTTGCTTCTTGTCTCATTATACTAGTATAGCGAATAGCCTCTGCTAATCATGGAACTTCTTAATTCCAGATTAGATTGTGTCTTTCTCTAAAAGACACCATTTTTTTATGTTGCTGTCAAACTATAGTTCGCTAATTGCTCGTTAATTATTTACTTCACTTTGAATGATTTAACGTGGTTTCTCTTGAAGCATTAAACTCAAATGTGTACTCAAGCTTCAATTACTAAAAAAAAATGCGATCATTTCCCTCTTAGTTTCCTTTTCCTAGAACTCGCAACACAACAATAAAGTCACTCGGTGACCTGACAAATTTTCAAACCAAAAAAAAAAACTTTTATAAAGCCTTTATTCTTTCAATAGCTCTATAATTTATTCAAAGATGGAAGCAATCAGATTGGCCTTGATGGTCCCATCTCTTCCACATGATGTAAGGAATAAATTGTTTGAAGCAACCGCGATATCTTGCACCCAGCCTATTCACACATAAAATGCGAATGAAAAAATTGTCCATTAGCAAAAGCAACTACCTTTGTGAACATTCTCTTGGCTATATAGCAACTTTGCTGTTGCAATATCAAAGACCTTCAAAGAAGAATCAGCAGAGCAGGAATACAGGATCTTGTTATCAGGAGAAATCGCGAGAGAAAGTACCCATCCTAATAAAGAAACATCAGAACTCTTCCATTTTTCATTGAAATTTACCTTGATGGTAACCTTTAATTTTCGAAAGTGGAGCTCGCTCCTCTAGATCATAGATGCTGATCGTTTTATCAGCGGATCCTGAGATCAGGTACTTATCATCAGACGTGACTGCGAGGCATGTAATTATGTCTATAGTAGTTATATATTTCTGAAGAGCTATATTTGATTTACCAGAATGAAAGAACTCGACAATCTCGACCTCACTCTTATTGAAGAGATGGGTGACCTTGATCGTTCTATCTGCGGAACATGTGACGAACATAGGTTCTTGATTCAAGCAAACGACGTCAAGAATTTCATCTTTTCATTCCCCATAAACAAAATTAAAACAAGAAAATTGAAAAGTTAGATCACCATCATGCAAGTTCAGGTAATTGCCAACGACTGCACGCTTTTTAATGTCTAAAACTTTCACAGAGCCATCTGCCGCTCCTGTGACAATGGTATTACCATCATTTGTGACTGCCAAGCAGAGAACAGCTTCTGTAAGCGGCTAATTAGTGTCCGAAAACAAAAGGGGCTTTACCTTGATGGACATTTTCAAATCTGTGATAGTTATTTCTGAGGAAGAAGTCGAAGATGTTCACGCATCTATCGGCACTAGCTGAAATGATATAACGATCATCAGGAGTTATAGCAATCGCATTTATCGCAGCTAAAGAATACAATTACATCTCTCAGAGACCAAAAAGGAGTTTATCTTACCAAGATGGCATTCTGGCACGCTGAATTCAACTTTCTTTTTGGAAATATCAATAATATCTATTGAGCCGCTCGCTGTTCCAGATATAATATATCGATTATCCACAGTAATTGCGACTGAATTTATTTCATCTTTTTTCGAAACGTTAATAAGAGCCCTTCAATTGATGCATAGATTACATTGCTGAGGATTAGCGAACGTTTTTATTAATTGCTGTTCTTCCAGATCAAACAGTTTTATCGAGTTATCAGTAGCTCCGCTTGCCAGATACTTCTCATTAATGCTCAGAGACATGATCCAATCTGAGAGGAAGTTGTAATTAAATATGTAAAGAGTTTTTTTGAATGAACCTGCATGGGCACTGAGAAAAGAGTATTCATTTTTCTTGCGGGCTAAGTTGGTGCAGTTGATGTTGCCATCTGTTCCAGCGCTGAATAGCACTTTACCATCAGTAGAGTATGCTAATGCTGTCACAGCACCTATATTTTCTAATTAATTTTGTTAGGAATTTCAGATAGTGACCTGTGTGCAAGCCTTCGAATCTATGAACCATTTCATAGGTATTAAGGTCATATAGGCTGACGGATTTGTCAGTTGATCCAACAGCGAGGACATTGTCATCAGGAGAAACTGCCATTGAAAATATGCCGCCTTCATAAAAGGAAAATAATGAGTTAGCGAGTCGCTTGTTTTCTGATACTGAAATGAAAAGAATCTAAAATTTTAATAACAGCTTGGTCGTTTGGCGAGCAGATTTTGATGGTTCCCTCGTAATCTGAGGATATCAACATTGTGCCTTTTTTTGCGAAAGCTAAAGCCAAGACAGCATCTTGAGAAAGAGTCGTCAAATAATACTGAGCAAAGCAGAAGGGTACCGTTATGGAGTCTCTGAAATGTATGGATATGAGTCTGGTAAGTCATGTTATAACAGGACACTCCACGATCTTTCGAGCCCGCAGCTACTAAATTTTGGTCTTCAGAGATAGCGACAGCTTGAATCCAGTCTGGTCATTTGCAATGAGATTATGACAAATAGAAAACGGAATATTAATAACCATCATGGATTTTCTCAAAGGTTTGCATCACTTTTCTATTTGGTAGATCGACGATCCTCAAGCGGCAATCGGCACCACCAGTGACAAGAAGCTTGCTATAAGATGACACAGCGACTGCCAACACAGCACCTATTCAAAAATTAGATATAACGTTAGAAGCGGAAAGTAGAAGTTAAAAAGCAACTAAAAACAACAACAAAAAAAAGAAACTATTGAAAATGATCTAAAAATAAGCTTTTAACAAGTGTAAGAAAAGTTCAGACCTTGATGCAATTTATCGAAAGTGTGAACTAGCGACATCGTTTGTAGGTCATACAATTTCACCGTAAAGTCTGACGAGCCTGATACCAAATATTTCCCATCCTTTGACAGACTTACACTGTTGATGAAATCTAACAGGAATACGGATTAGTATATTCCCCCATAAACTGCTTGCATATTACCATAGTGACCTTGGTTATCTTGCTTGTCTTTGGCTAGAGCTGGATTTTCCAAACTAAAGTAAGGCTGAAGCACAGATAGGGTAGAAGTGTTATTCTTTGCCTCAGAAATAGGAGTATTTTGAACTGTGAGATCAAAATTTTGTTTGATATAGTTTATTAGCTCAGAGCTATCGCTTCTTTTCTCGGCGTCTTGAACGAGCATTACATTTATCAAATGGATTAAGCGCTCGTCGTTTGTTAGTTCTCGGACTTTCTTCATTAATCTCGACATTTTAAATTCATAGACCTCAGCGTCGCTTTCCTTATTCAACGTTTCGAATTCCTTTCTGTCCATACCAACGAGTTCTACGATGATCAGACCCAATGAATAGACATCGCCTTTCAAATGAGCTAACTTTGTGCTTTCTCCTGTACGCAGTGACTCAACCTTTTCTGGTGACAAATAGATGCCTTGGACCATGGATGAGCCCTTTTTCTTTGGAGAAATGGATAAGAAATTTTCGGCTTCTTTCTCAAAAATCGCGGATCCCCAGTCGCTGGATTTGTAAGTGTTTCTGATTTTAATAATGTTCTCAGGTTTGATGTTATGGTGCTCAATTCCAAACTTCGTTTTCGCATACTCCAAGCCCTCTAAAACTTCAGAGACGACGAAAGCGATTTCTTCAGAGCTAAATTTTTTCCCTCCTTCCATTTCTTGGCGCAGTGAGGTTCCAAGTGGCATAGAGTAAATCAACTGAAAGGTATCTACTTCAAAGTCATATGTGTCTGGGGTGAGTATGTTTTTGTGGGAAAGTTGCTTCATGCTGATAATCTCATCCAAGCAATTTTTAAATACTTCTTTCTTCGGGTGTATGTATTTTACGGCCAGCTCCTTCTCTGTTTCCAGGGAGCGACCTTTGAAGACCCGAGAAAACTTTCCCATCGCTATCTGTTCAAGATCCTGGAAGGATTTTGTTACTATTGAAGGGATATCTTCGCTGTACATCTCGTGATGGTGTTGAATGATTATAAATAAAATTAAGAGAACAAAGATTTCAAAGTACCGCTTTAATTCTGAAATTGGATATGAATTTTGTACGCGTTATTCCTCCCTACCGCAAATCGTAATAAGCCACATAAGCACTCTATAATAGGGATGTAGCTAAGCGTTTTTCCCAGAAATTTGTTGCGATAGTTGCATTCAATACAAAATGAGTCAGCCTATTGGCATTACAACCAGATGATTAGAAATAGCCTCTTAACAATGGTATCTGAACGGCTAATGACGCATATTATTATTATTTTTTTCTTTTCTTTGGTACTTTTGCTTCTTAGGTCTATATATTTTATGAATTGATTCTGCTTGTAGTCATGATTCAGTCAGTGGTTGACAAACTACGAAACTTTTGAAAAAAATAAATTCTTAACTTCTAATTAGAAACTTCATTTTTTAGCGATCCTATCGAATTTTTTTTCTCCTGCTACAAATGTGACAAAGTCGGAAAGAGAGCAGCGAATTTATAATCAGAAGCATATAAACTTCCAACCACCCGAAACCACACAAAAAACCACATGATTATTATTAAAGAAGCTTTTCTTCGTGCATGCAGAGACTTCTCTGTAATCTGCTGCCGAATTATTTCAAATCCTTTCCAGATTGAGAAAAGCATGGGACCCCTTAAAACAATCATAACATGTACTCTTGTTGGCTTTCTTTTATTCGGAATCGGTCTGTTCCCCTATCTTACAGACAAACTGATAAGTAGCAACCGAGAGCTCTTGTATCTGAATATTATGGAGCCTCCACTGACTGGAAACTCCTACCTTTGTACATTCAATATAAAAAGTCACAACAACTTAATTCTAAACACGAGTCTCTCAGACGATCACAGAGAGGTCACATTCTCCATGCCAGAGGCAGATATCAGCGAGAAGCTCTGTAAGCCCTACACCTCCACGCTGCCATTTGATGATCCGAATGTAAAAGCGACCATCGTGAATGTGTATACTGCAGAGGATCATCATTTCGAAATAAAATCAAAGTCAAAGCACGAAAAAAGTTTCGTGATCAAATCAACCATTCCCCTACGGGTCTTTGTCAGAAACAAGGACGCTATGCTTGTGGAATTGGGCAATTCAACAGAATCGTTGGTGAAAACGAGTAATTTGCGTCTTGATTATAGACTCCATAAGATCCAGGCGAAAGGACATACGTTTTTGGATTTTGATGGAAAATTCAAATCTCATAGCTACTACAAACTCAGAGATGTTTGGACGAACGTGCGGGTAATCCTCTATCAAACGCCCACTATGAGTATGATCGATTTTACGCCGCTTTCTGAGATTGAGGAAGAGCCGATTCTGCAGGTAAATTTTGGGTTTCAAGAGGTTCAGAATCACAAGACCTTCGTTAAAATGTCGGCCAAGCTTGTGGAAACTGCTCCTGAATTATATCAGTTTAGAGGACATAGTGTTTCGAAAATTGAATACATAAATTCAGAGCAGACAACAACGACTAGCAGCTATGGGCAGTTCTTATACTATTTACTGCTTATTTTTGGATCGTTGTTCACGGGCTTGCTTTCATTTAATCTGTACTATCTTATCAACGAGAGAAGAACCAAAGGTAAAAAAGAGCCTCAAGAGATGAACGAGAAAATCAAATTGAACTAATAAAAAAGAACCGGAAGTTCATTAGGATCAAATTCTTATTTGCTGCAATGCTGGCAATATAATCTAGATGTTATAGGGGTAGTGCATACACGAATTAAAATATCGCGTTAGTATCTGTATATAATTAAAATACCATTGTTTTCTTGATATTACTCTACACCTAATCGAGACCTATACCATAATGAGTTTTCCTCACTAACAAAGTTCAATTGCATTATTATGTAGCAATTACCCATGCTCTTCAGGACGACCGCATGCAATCAAAAAGCTGCAAAGCGAGAGAGAGATTATATTCCGCATTAGCAATCTGCACATCGGTTTTACCGCTGCCTGCGAGAAATTCATGAATTATCTCGCAAGAACTTCTGAACAAAGCAATAGTATTTCTTGCGAGCTTTCATTAATTGTTATTCCGTCCAGACCAAAAATTCCTAAGCAAGTTCCTCATTGAACAAACATTACTATATATAGATAAAAACAACATTCCAAGGTCACTAATAAAGAGACTAAGTGAATTGGTTTCGGAATAGGTATGAATGATTTTGAGCTCTCTGTAGACATTCGAAGATTCAGGTTTTGTGTTAACCTACTGCATTTTTAGCCACAATGTGGTCTCTGAAGTGCTCACAAGAGATGTAATCTATTTTCGATTCCACTTACAAAGCTCTGGATAATTCATAACAAGAAATCTGTGAATTCGTTTACAATGAAATCATAATTGAGCTCATATCACAGAAAATCTCCACGCCACTACAGGAGAACCAAATAGGTAACCTGTGGTGCAATAATCAGGTGAACACTAGTCTAAATTTATCTATTTCATGCAATGACCGTTTATGGGGGTGATTTCAAGGGACTTCTTTTAGAACTCAAAAAAAACTGCCTAAAGCCAAGACCTGGAAGCTTCAAACAATTACTACAGTTAGTTCCTAATGCACACTTGTCAAATCCACCCTCGAAAACTATTCCGCTCTCACTACATTCTTTATTGCTTCGTTATTAGAAAATTAATTTATTGATCAAACAATTTCCGGAGAAAATTCGGGACTTCCGCTTGTGGAAACATAAATAAAATCCAAATGTCGATGACCAAAAATCTCAAATTCTGTCGTTCCCAGTCAACAAGCCGATAGGCACCCAAAAGGAGCTGATTTAGAAGCCGAGAAAAATGCTGAAAGACAAGGGTATTTGTTGAAAATAAATAAAAAAAAAAAAATCTGAAATAAAGAGGAATTATATAAATTCGCTGAATTAACCTTAACCTGTTTCAGAAATAAAGCACGAGTATCATGAATGAGAAAAAAGCTCTTGAGCAAGTCAAGATACCTCCCATTGGCCGCTCCATAACTGAGGGCAATGTGCTAATGAAGAGGAGAAACGTCAGCGACCTTCATTTGCCAAGAATTACCTCACCCAATAATTACTTAATGAAAGGCCTTCCTACTTCTCAATCTAATTCAACTTCTCATACGACGCATCCACGCCTTCACGCAAGTCGCACGATCGAGATAGGTCTGCTGGACCTTGCTACGACCATGAGGCCATTGCAGGCCACACGAATGTTCAAGAAGAAAAGTCTGTGGCCATTACTCAATGAGATGATGCGCTTGAGAGACAATCGGCAGAATTTACCTGTATTAGAGGCGATATTAGACTCTATCAGAGAGAATCTCGTCATGATAAACTTCATTGGTGAGATGCCACAGAAGCGAGAGATCGAAATAATACATGAAAAGCTCTCGAGCTGTTTTCGGAGGATTTATAGAGAGGTTCGCACATTACCTGACACAGAAATATTCACGAGGAAGTTCTTGTCTGAGATTCGGTTTAGTATTCAGCCCTTAACGCAATTGTTTAGCCAATACATTGACTCAATCAACGAGATAAGAAAGTTTTTAGCAAGCATCTCGGATATCTCCTCAGCAATTGATAAAGAATCTACTGAGTTTGCGCCAAGGAACCAAGCTCTTAGCATAAAGCCACTAACAAAGAGCATAATGTTGGAACATGAAAGACTTACCAATCTGATAAACGAAATGAAATGCGTCGTGCGTCATTCTTCTAATAGACTGAGACCACTGGTGAACGCGCAATCAGGTGACAAAATCAAGCAAGAATTCGAAAAAATTGCGACCCGAGCGATTAAGTTCTATGAAAAATCATATCAGGAAGTTTCATATATCACGCGGGTCTCTCACAAAGATCTCAAAAATTATTTATTCCAGATGGAATCTGAACTTGCTGTCATCACACCTTATTACAAAAGATACCTCCAGCTCAATGGAGAAATTTCTAAAGTAGTCGTAAAACAAGAAAAATACACGGACCTATCAAATCGCATTAAAGCCCTCCAAGAGGAAATTGAAAATTTTTACCAATTACAACTCGCAAGAAACACTCAAATGCCTGTGATGGAAACAACCTCTCCTGAGAAAGAAGATGCCAATCTTGCGAAGCTATTGGAAAATATCAACTCCTTAAGTGCAGAAATCCTCACGCATCGAAAGAAGATCTTTTCTGAATTTCCTTCGGAAGATGCGTCAATTCTCGTGAATCAACTCTATGACTTGGCGAATAAAAACAGAGACTTTATCTGCGAGGCACAGAGGAACGTAGAGAAAATGGAAAAAACAATTGAAGCGCTTCAAGCTTTAAAACAACTGTCTACACTGATGCAAGAATTGACCTTCAAACATAGAACGTTGAGAGATGAGATCGAGGTTTATTTAAACTATGAAAGCGATGAAATCCCTGACAATCAATTGGAAAATGTAACAAAATTTTTCGAAGCGAAACGAGAGGAACTAAGGTTCGATTTACTGAACTATTTCTCTCAGATCCTCGGCGAAGTCACAAAGATCAAAACAATGCATCCAGAACTTGAAAAATACGCTAATAGTTTCGAAAGTACCGCAAGAAATTGCATTGGAACCATTGAGGGTCTGATACTCAAACTCTGTGACCAATCAGAAGAAAAAGGCGTCGCCATTTACGAAATCTATGAAAATTACCGTATAATCATGAAGGAGGAAGCAAAATGTTTTCCGAATTTCCTCAACAATCCGGAGCTCTTGCCTCTTCTCGATGATCTCATAGATATCGCTCTTCAACGTGCGGCCAATTTGTATGAAGAAGAAGATGAGGATAATATCGCGGTTGAATCTGATAGCAAATTTGCAGCTGGGCTCAAAGAAGGGTTGACAACACTGAAAGCTCTGAATCAGATATTCGCGCCATTAGTCAACAAATATTTTTTAAATCCAGAGAGGAATTTGGATTATTTCGAGGAATTTTCCATTGAAGTGCCGAACCCTCGCGAGCGCGCTGAGCTTCTCAAAACATCTGAATTGGATTGGGAGATTAGTTTTATCGCATCAGAGCAACTCAGATATATAAACGCGTTTGAGGAGTGCTTAACACAGACGAAGAAAATAAGCAGTCTATTGTCCCTTGACGTGCTCATAAATTCGAAAGCGTTTGAGTCGATGCTTACAGGCTACTACGAATATCAAGGTCAATGGGCTACTTTCGAAGGGGGTTTTAACAATCATAAAGGGTATTCTGATGCGCTGTTTTGCTTCAATAGAAAAATCGTTCAAGCAGTTAACGTCTTAGTCACTCTGAGAACGATTTTTGAGAATAGAGACTATGCGGTCACCCCTGAATCAGCGTTGAAGATCTCACAGTTTCTAGACAGCGACACTGACGTATTCCCTGAGCTGACTGCCATCAAGGACCTGGTTGAAAGCATAAGCGAGGCACTTATCCTAATCGCAGACACATCAGATGCCGTTGAGAACATCGTTAACCTTTGGTATAAAAAGTCCGAGATAGATTTCACTGTGATAAGGAAAGTCGCAGAGAGGAATGAGGCTTCAAAGGCATTAGTTGCTGAAAAAACTCAGATTTTCCAGAAGAAATTCGCTTTCCTTGACAAACATCAGAGTATGGCTTGCCGGTTCGCGATTTATAAAACAGAGTCTATCTTTCTCTCGTTCTTTTTAAAATTTGCTGATATAAAAAATGAATTCAATGGTCTGGAAGAGACGAGTTGGGAATTGATTCGAGCTGAAAAATCGATAGTCACTTTGAAATCAGGTCTCCTGCAAAAAGCTGCAGAAATCAAAAATCAACTTGAGGCCGAGTCTCAGGCGATGGATCATCCAAACGAGATTGTATCTGACTTGCAGACATATTTTTTGGAATATCTGAAGAATTTGTTGGGTTTACAGGCGATCGAAATCCAGAGTGACATCGAGTTGAATATTTTAGAGAACTGCGCTCCTATCGAAGAAGCCGTAAATATAATGAAAAGCGATCGGTTTATTTCGAAGTTTTATGAGCTCATCTGGCGCAGAGCCATCAAGAAAGAACAAATTCCGGTCGAAATTCAAAATACGGTCAAGAAGTATGGAATGATTATGACTCTGGCGGGAAGCGTATTCTATCGAACAAGCACGAAGGCTTATATTGGAAGAATCATGGTGATCATTGAGGCTGCAAGCGCGAAATTCAATTGTAAACTCGAAGACTATGTCAGAATGTCAACTGAATGTAATATTTTAAATCAATAGAATCCTGTGTATTAATCCTTTTTCTTTTTTTCTGGGTAGATGTGGAACTCATTGAAGAAGCCCAAGAGAATATTGTTTCAGATGAACATTTTGATTGGTCAGTGAACTGGGCGATCAAGCCCTCGAGAATAAGCCCCTCTGAGATGACTTTTACTCTTTCAGAATTCTAGAGCCATTGAACCTGTAATATTCCTAGCGCTGGTCTCAGTTTTAAAGTGTTTAGTTAAATTAAAGTTTTTCATGCTGCCACATTGTATAAATAGCAGATTCATATTACATGCTGCTTTTGTTCATATTTACTTGTTGCGTCAAGCTTTTTTTCTGACAAGTATCATTTTATTTTCCGATGAGCTTCTCTGACAATTTTTTTCACAAAGATAATTAGAGGTCTCAAACCAAACATCATCTTGACTGAAAGCACTTCTGCTTTATTATAGAAAGAAAAAGACTGAACTTCTGATTGGTATGCTGTACACGGCATCTTAAGCAAGTATTTGAGTTAATATGTCGAAATTTAAGACCATCAGCAAGTGGTTTCTGTTGGAGCAAGACTCTCCAGAAAAGCTTCCCAAATTTAGACCTGATTAAACTATTGTTTAATAAAATTAAAGCAATGATCGCAACTACCAAGCCTTCGAGACCGGGAGTCGGGGTCGGAGTTATCGTATGGAATGACGTGGAAGAAAAGATTCTTGTCACCAAATACAAGAAGAATGGTATGATTTCGTTCCCTGGTGGTCATCTTGAGAAATATGAAAGTTGGGAAGACTGTGCTTCTCGAGAACTTTGGGAGGAAACCGGCTTAAAGGTTCCTGAATCCGAGATGAAGCTTCTCGGAGTGTATAATGTCTTTCGAAGAGAGAAGGGTTTTCATTTTATTGATATTAACATTGCATGCAAATTTCCTGCTGATCAGACTCCTACAAACACAGAACCTGACAATCACGAAGATTGGAGCTGGATGTCAATTGATCAACTAAAAGAGAACTTCGATGCGCTATTCTACCCAGTTCAAGACCTCTTTACCAAGCACTCAGAGGATTTCAATCCTACAAACCTAAAAAAAATAGTGGGTCTCAAATCCATTTAAGAGCTCATCATGATGTATTTTATGCACATTAACTCTGATGAAATTATGGGCTTTTCGAAATAGTTAGAGATAATATCGTTTAGTATGAAATAAAAATTTTGAACGGCTTACGAAATCTCCGTTTTCTGCTTAGAAAATCAGATTTTGGTTCGTGAAACCTTCATTATAGCAACCTACATCATGATAGATCGTATAAACAGGAGTGAATGATTTGACAAAGAAAAATTAAGTGTATATAAATCACTTTGCTGATTGGATTTGTTTCTCACCAGAATCATACAATAAAATAAATGAAGCAGTACTAATATCTTTCAGCAGCTCTTTTGACAAGTTAAGCTCGTTGATAATGCTTTGAGGGAACACATGAATGTTTGAGTATAATCTGTCAAATATTTCTCTCAATTTCGGGATAAGTCCCTTGAACTTCAGCGCGATCTTGACCAAACTGCTCACCACGACGGTCAAAAGTCTGCAAAAATAAGTGCCTAAAACCGTGTTAGAAACTCAATGAGAGATCCAAGTTACCAGGAGGTCGGGCCTTTGCTTGTTCTTCCTCAAATTTTGTAATTAGCTCTGCTACCAGCCCATCCAATGTATTGAAGTAAGCTTTTATCAACTTCATATGAATTAGCATAAGGAATAAATCAACTAGGAATGAGGATACGTCAGTATAGCCTTCAGCAGGATTCCCAACAATAGGTCCTTCACCTATCAACCAAATTAAAAGCAGAACCTAATAAGCGAGATTCAATTAATAATGATTGATCAGGATTTGCTGTACAAGCTCTTTATTTTCTGGTGAATCATACAAACTGATTGTTTGATTGATAAAATTGAAGTTCGTAAAGATCAGCTCCGGTCTCTGGAAAAGAATCTTCTCGACGTGTTTCAAGAGCACGTTTTTGATCAACTGCTTTAACTCTTCTCTCATGAACAGCCTCTCGTATCGTACTAATATCAGTTTGAGCAGACTATCCAAGACGTCTAAATCGTTTGATTCGCCTGATAGGTTGAGGTATTTATTAAGAACACGCACCAAATGTTCTCCAATGATCTGCTCTTTAAGACTGTAAGGGATTGAATTATACAGCTGCTCCATTATCACATATTTGTTCTAATAAATTCCATCAGTAATGATACGCTATATAAAGAATCTAATGTCGATGGATTACCTTCAAAATTTTCTCCATTTCAATCTGAAACTTATTGCGGACGATATAGAAGAGGACAATATCCTTGACTTCCTCTCGGAAAATTTCTTCTTCAGAGAGTTTATACTTCGAGATCATCGAATCCATGAACATCACGGTCCTGATCATAAGAGGAATGTCGAGAAGACCTTCCGTAAATTCGTATATGATTTCCTTTTTCACGAAACGCGGAAGAATTTCTTCCAGCTGAAAGGGTAAGAATTAATTATCCCTGGCAAAATTTGAGATTGATACGAAAACAACAAAGGAGCGAGGATAGTATGCCACTGTTTTGCAGATTATAGGTCCATAGTTTAAAAAGAAATTGGTATGCTGGTCAAGCAATTCTTGATAGTCTTGCACGAACTGAAGCGTCTTTAAGCATAATCCTGAATTTGATAGGCTGCGTTTCAGGACGTTCTCCAAAAAATCACTAGTGAGATATATGATAATAATTATTAGGAATTCCTTTCGTAGGTTTGCTTGATTTACCCAAGAATTTCTTCAATGTTAATCAAGAGGGCACTGTTATTCTTCAATAGAAGAATCAGCAGATCAATGTAAGAAAATCCACTCTGTTTCTTAATCACACGATGATATAGCTAAAATGTTACAAAATACTCGTTATCAGAATGATCGTTAGAGAAGTCAGTAGTGATACCTTCATAAGCAGGTTAATTGTTTGGGTTAGTATATCCGGAAACTTCTCACATAATGTATCGAGCAATTGAAGACTATAGCTCAACGACCCTTCGATAAAATTCATCATAATCGTCGAAGCCTTAGGATCAGCTGGCGATTTAGTTAAAAATTCCACCATCTTCTCGCCTACAGGAGATATTACTTCGCAAAAAAAAAAGGTATTTAACTCACTTTGAGAGAACAGTCTTTGAGTGTATTGAAGGCAGCAGTCAACCAATTGCTCAGAAATCTCCACGTTTTCTTTTGTTGAATTATCCACGAGGATTCGAAGCACAGTCCCAAGAGAAGAGAACGCCAGAATATTATTTACATTTGATTCTGCATACATCTGCCCGAAGTTGAAGATTGTAAAGAAATCCTTTATCGGCTCGTTGCCAAACTCGTAAAGCATAAACTTCGACTTTTTCTTAAAAAACTTTAGCAAGACAAACGTTAGTAACCTCAGAGATTTCATTTCTTTTACAGAAGGGATAAGTTTGCTGTCAAATTCTTTTTCAAGCACGATTTCACGATCAGCCGTCAACAACCACTCTGACATTTGGTCCTAAGACGAGACTGATCAATTTAAAGCAGAATTGTGGAGCGGTTACCTGTATTTTCTTGAATATCTCTGATGAATATTTGATTTCTTCTTTCCCAAGGAAATACGAAAGATACATCAAATTCATGCAGATCATTGGTATATCCGAATTCTCAACCAACTCTTTAATAATTCTGCTCTCTCCAAGCGCGAGTGGGGCTTGGCCATAGGTTTTATCATCCGGAGGGATCTCCTTTATCATGGTTAAAGCTGTCAAAAAATTCCGCCTGAAGGTTGGTGGGAAATCGGAGACGCAGAGTTTGAAAAATGAGCCTCTGAGAAGAATAAAATTCTCTTGGGATTCCTCAGGCATGCTTTTGAAATATTGATGCGAGGTTAATTGCATCAGATTAGAGATCAATCTGAGAAGCTTGCGAAGTGGCTTATAAGTAAAAGCTTGTTTGAATGGCTTGTTGTCAATAAAGAAAGCTTTTGCTTGCTGCTCTAGGTTGGCCATCTCGGAGTCTTGAGCGAAGAAATGTTTTGAGTGAGATTTGAGCAACAGTGCGATAACGTATTGAACTTTCTCGAGATAGTCTTGGAAACTTTTTATCTCGAATTTGCTGACTGCAACTTCTCTGAGGCCGAGGAGAGCTTTAGTCGATAGTGATAAACTGCCAAACGCGGCGTCACTAGACCATTCACTAAGATATCCTGTAGAAGAAATCATAGAGTCAGCAATAAAATTTTTATGAATGGGATTTGAGTTTTCACAGAAAAACTGAATCTAACACAACCTAATGACTGAAGTTGCAACAAATAAAATAGCCGAGATAATGGAACTCTAAGAAAGAACGAAAAAGCTGCTGTCTTCTGTCTTTTATGAGTGTAGTATTGACTGCTCGATTGTAATCAAAGGGGTTTTTGTTCTGAAATTTATAACTGCTCGTCCTAGTCACTTTTTATTGTGAATTCATGGTTGAAAAGAAACAAAAAGACTGATTTATGAGCTCAATATGAAATAGATGATGATGCTATCATATCATCAACTCAAATTAATAAATATTATCATTTCTTATGAAGGTTTTACAGACGAGCTTTATCAATATTTAACTATGTTATCATTGTTCTGATTGATCATCGTTCCATCCTCTTTTGTTTGAAGATTCAATCTCAGATTCGAGCTTTTCATGTTCAACCCCATCGTTTGCATTAGGCTGCACGTACACATAATCTGGGCTTGATTCCTCATATTGCGAATTCGTTCTCACAAGCTCTTCCTCTGGATTTGGAAGCCATATCTCTGTCATATCAATCATCTCTGGATTTATCAGCACAACCTCACCTTCATGATCTGGCTCCTCTTCTGGTCTGACTTCTACGTTCTCATTCTCGGGACTTGCCTCACCTTCTGCATTGACCTGAGAACCCTCTTCAACCTCAGCTATTGGATTTGACTGTTCCTTCTCTATTTTTGTCAACACAATCTCTTTCTTGTTAGGCTTCGATAACACAATCTCGTCATTTGGATTTTCGGGCGAATTATCTTCATCTCTACCAGTAAAGATAGAAGGACCTCCGATAGACACAGGTCTCTCTCTGCGAGGCGAGTCTCTCTCAGACACAAGTGAAGGGCCTGATGTGAAAGCCATAGGTTTATAAGACTCAGTAGGAGAACTCAAACTGAGAGGTAACGGTTGTTGTCCTTCTTCATTTTCAAGACGTATCTTTCGAGTCGCGAAGAAGGCAAATACTCCTCCAAAGCAACCGAATAACCCAATTACTACAAATATTGCTCCTGCTGAAAATGCGGGGACAACGAACCCCAAACAGAAATTTTCTTGGAATGACGTGAAGCGTGCGCCGATGAAACTGCAATCCATCGTGTTCAAGATTCCTGTTTCAGAATTGTTATAAGCATCGAGCAAACTAAAGAGACTCTTATTCAGCATAACCATTGGAGCGACCAACTCATTGATATCGTTATTGATCGGATCTATCGCAGAAGCGAGGAAACCCGAAAGGAAAGTGTCCAAAGCAGTGAAAGTTGATTGTACGTCAGTGATGTGATTCTTTGTCGCATTGAAGAAAGCTTGGATCATTTCATTGACCTTCAGGCCGCTTGCATCAAGCTCGCAGCTGGAAAAGCTATCATCAGTATACCGATTTTCTACATCCTCTAGGGACGAATCAAGGACAGAAAAGCACACTTTTTCGGTTAAAGGAGCAACTAGGAAAGGTTCCGATAAATCAGTGCTCACAGGACTCGTACAATTAGTCGAGTTAAACCTCCATTCATCAAGAGAAATACCGCATTGTCCTATATTGGTTTGAGAACTTGGGATATGCAGATAATTTGACCAACTATTCATTGAGGAAATCGCAATTCCGGGATGGTCTTCATTGGTAGCTTGAGTGTACGCAAATTTAAGTCCTTGTATTATCGAGAGTATTTCACTTCGAAGGCTTTCAACAGTAGGAGACTGAGGGTAAGACCCGGGGATATAAGCAGAAACGTTGTTGATTCCTTCCAAAATTGTCATAATTTCAGGAATACTGGCGGTAATGTTGAAAGGTTCGTCAATCGTGATTTTCGTGAACATAGGAGCGTAATAGCAATCCTTGAACTTCGCAACCCAAGGGAATTTTTTAACAGCAGTGAGCTTGTCAAAATTGGTTGAGTTATTTTCGATGTAGTCAAGTAGATCGCATCCTTCGACCGATAGCGCACTAGCCATTAAGAAGACGAACCCAAGAGCGAAACAGACCATGGCAAAGATGTGCATAAAGATCCAAACTAGGTGCATAGGAATGGAGTATCTGAACTTTTTTATCATGGCAAAAACGATGGCGACGATACTTAAAATTCCTGTTATAAGTGTTAACGAGTATACCGCGAAACCCGAAGCCTTGAAAACATTTGGGGGCACCTGTTGTTAAATTATTAGCTAAATGGAATATGCAATGATTACATATTGCAAAGCGTCGACGGTTTTATCCAGGGCATGTTGTACTGAACGAGACACATTAAGAATGGCTCCTACAGTTATACTTGAGTTGACGATCACGAGGTCTGAGTAGTTGCCAAGATTCCAGGCTGATTGGGCAACCCAACTATTTGCTTGGGATACTGTATTCACTTTCGTGAGAGTTTCATTGTTTATATGGCCAGTGTAAGTACTGTAGTCAGTCTGAGGTCCCCATTGCTAAAAAAAAATACTTAGAATAACTTGAATGATATTTACAAATTTATTACAGAAATGATGTCTGGAGTAACTTGCTCGGCATTCCAAGGGTTAGCGTCTCTGATTTGAGTGGTGCTCCAAGTGGTGTAGAGAGCGTCGATCTTGTCTGCAAATGTGACGTTATCTACTATTAAAGTACTGTTATCTCCGAAACCTATCGCGGTAGAGTCCGACGCAACAGCGATCAGACGAAATGTTTGTAAAATATTATTTGCAAGAGGAGAGAGTCCGGCCCATTTGCTCATTGAATCTCCAAAGTTGAAGACATCCAATCCGCCAACAGCTGAGCAAGCGGTGTGCTTATACCCAGTTTGCACATGTTCCATTGTTCCAAAGCCTGCTACAGAGGCTGAGATGATACCAAATGCAGCGACCAAGACCACTCCCATTTGCCACCTGATGTATTTCCTATTTTTACTCTGGAAGCAGCACCAGCATTTCTTTTTACGTAATCGATGACATCGCTTACATACCTTGCATGAGCAAAAAATTATCAGGAACACCCATATGATAAATGTGAGAACTAGGAAGACGATCCACACTACAGCGTAATTAAAGTACCCCAAGAACCAATTGTGAAAGTCAGCATCATCTTGTTGAGTGAGCTCGATTAATGAGAGTCTTGAGGCTCGAGTGCTTGAGACGAGGTTAAAAACTCTTCTTAGCTCTGATTTTTGAGAGTCTGTATAGTTGACACGAAAATTGGAGGAGTTATCGCAATATTGATCGACTTGCTGTTGGGTCAGCAAACGAGTCGAATGGCTATCATCATTCCCATTGTAAGATCGATGGATATAGGTGGCACAGACAAGTGCTACCAATAAGAATCCAAAGAAGACATTTTTCTGCTCTGATAGGTGCATTGCTATTAAATTTTGAATAAATAAAAAAACTTTCAGTAACGCATGTGAATAATAGTTTAATTGGATTTGGTCAGTTCAGCTGTACTTAGCCATATGAAACACCTATTATAGGAGATTTCGTTTGCCTAGCTACGTATGCTGATTTTCAATGAATCTTAATCAGGTTGGTTAAGTGATGCATTAAAAATTTTATGAAGCAATTTCAGGGATTCCATTTTATGTGATATGGAAGAAGGGTCAGTCAGATGAATCAAATTTCTACTTCTAGCTTGAATAAAATGAAGAATGTTGAGGTCAAATCAATGGAGAGTTTCTTTGGTTTTATTCACTTGGGTTCGTTTTAATTTATGCAGTATCTAATTTGAGACAAGTCGTTTTTAGAATCTCTCAAATTTAGAGAGTGTATTATATTGCTATTTGGTATCCCCGTTTGCACAGTTGCAAAAGGATTGTTGACGAGGTTTGAGAAACTCTCTACCGGTTTTTGTATTTAGAGACGAATTCTCTTTCAGGCCTTATTCATATTTCATTTTTTGTTCGCATTCATTGAATGAAATAAAGATAGCAAAAAAGAAAGAAAATCTGGACCATTTGAATAGGAAAGGAGTCTTGGAAGCTGCAACCGAAGCAACTCAGAGAAATAGTCTTAAAAACTAAGCATTGTCAATCGAATGCTAACTACTTGGACGAACAGTGGGGTTTATCCTATGAAAGGAAGCGATATTTAGTGCTTCTTAATGATGAGTTCGTTATATTAGTTTCAGAATATTTTTGTGCTAATGAGATCTTTAATCATATTTCCAAGTTAAATTATTAAGTCTCTCGGTTGTATTACCTTTCCCAAGATATTTCAGGAAGTTAAGCATTTGAACGATCATTTTTTCCTTATTCCACCAATACCAAATAAAAAGAGATCAATTTTCGATTTTGAGTCATTCATAAGTTATCAGAAAGTTTGGAATTATTCTCTCATGTTCCATCATTATATTAACAAACTCAATTACATATTAGTCAACTCGATTTTAACAAAATAAAATCAAAAAATCAATTATAATTTTTTACTTCCTCTATTTGATAGGTTAATCATTTGAACCAATATGTAAATTACTTTTACAACATTTGAAATGGCTTTTCTATTTCAGGATACTCGAAGTAATTTTTTTACTTTAACTTTAGGCGCAACTTGCAATTGTTCTCAAGAGCATGCGAGTATACTTCAAGTTAGTAAACACCCGGCTAACTCTCTATTTGTATCGATTCCACTACTCATAAATCCATAACCATTGATTATTTACTTATCACAAGCTCTTGTTGACGAGTAATTTAGTAGAAATCGAAGAGACTTTGGTATTTCCAAGTATTTTCATCGCTAAAGCTGGATTATAATAAGAATTTGAGGGTCTTTTTATTTTTATTTTTTTGGCAATTTCATATTTATTGATTAATTTCTGAAATGTTAATTACCAAATATCTGAATACTTCAAAAGAGATGAAATTAATTATCTTCAATAAACTAATCATCTCTTCTTTTCAAAAGTCGCTTATGTTATAATTCGCTTTTGACAATAAGTGGAATATTTCAAAATATCAATCTGACTCTACCCATACATTATTGTTGTATTATTTGTTCAGAAAAAATAATTTATTAATTATGGAATTGCAAATTCCTCGAAGGTTAAATTAATTATTTTATCAGCTTTTTATGCAGAACTATATTAATTTGTTAATTTAACTAAAAGAGGGAGTCATAGCGTTCAAGGAATAAGTAACATATATTGTTATCTAGCAGCTCATAATGGTACAACAACGTCATATAACGCTGAACTTAATCGTGGTTTTAATAGATAAATAGTCTCATTTGAGAATATTGAAACTAGTAGTTATTTAATGAGACAAGAATAGGATACAAAACAATCAATCATTGAAATATAACTCAAACAATACTCATTTGGTGAACATTTTTGAATCAAGTATTTGCTCATCATTCGAAGTCATTGGAATTTTCTGGAATAAATTGCTGAGAGTAAAAGTTAAATGAAAAGTCCTTACAAATGCAAAAGCAAGGAATAGAATCTATAAAAGTCTACGCAACGAGGGAGAAATTATGCATATCATCTAACATCCAACCAATTCAAACAATTTTCTTTGTGAATTTTGTGTTGCAAGTATCCAATTCAATATTTATCCTTTTGAATTTGTGGATACAAAAGCGAGATAAGAGAAAAAATAATCAGAACATTGAAATCTCGTATCCTCAAAGAATATAAACTATTGTGTTGAGTTAAGAGATTCAGGGATGCATCATTAGAGCCGAATGAAATAAATATTCGTGTTAATGAGACAAGTTCCCTCTAGCAATCGACTCTTACTTAAAATTTCTCTAGTTAAAAAAATTTTCAATTCTTTATGATTTGTGCAGATCACTTTCTGTACTTTTGGCCTAATGACGTAAGGAAGTGGAGAAAGGCTTTTGTCACTCGAAAAATAATTTTAAAAATCGAGTGATGTGAAGTACTGACAAATTAATTTTACAGCTGAAAAATTATTTGTTGAATTATTGCCAGCAAATTTGCCCTATTTTCGAGGCTAGCTGCCCAGATTAATCTTTAACTCAAACAACAACACGTCACGGGCTTTAGATGAATAAAATTCATTGCTGGCATTGGCCATCTATTAAGTCAGTGAGGTAAATAACAACTTAGCCGGTTCCAACTTTTGCATTCACGGAAAATTTAGGATCTGGATGATTTCACCGACATCGAAAAAGGTGCAGAAGTCTCGATTTTCGTTTTGAGTTTTCGTTTAATTCAAAGTTTCAAATTTTAATAAATAGGATGATAAAACTTAGAGTTGATCTACTATTCAAGCAAAGTATACGTTCCCATTGTACGAATAGATTTGGAGTCTAATTTCATTTCATATGTTAGGAGATAACAGTATATTTAGAGTCATTCCTTTTCTTTATTCTAATGAGTGAGCAAACACCGCTAATCCTCTCATATATTTGTTGGATATGTTATTAATTCGCATTTTCTTGAAGAGAGTGACTATACTCTGAATTTTTTTTCAGGCTATTGTTCTGAGGGTGTTTAATTTTAATCACAATAATATTCGCCTTTAGTTGGCTCGTCTAAGTTTACTCTCTTCCTTCTTATGTGGTCAATTTGCCAAATTTTTTCCATACATTTTATATATTTCTCTCACATAGGCTTAATCAAAGCTCAACTATCATGGTAGAGACTCACTCGAGACGATGATGTGCTTCTCTAACCTTACTAACCCACTACAAAAAATTGAAAGTTTAGAAGCAAAAATAGCGTTGGGATACTGATAAAAAAATACGGTAACAGTATTTTCCGGAGTTTAAAACTTTAATTCCTTACTGTAATAAAAGCCGATATGGTCTTTTTAGAATTCTGTTCATCCACATCCTACCAGAATCCACCAAATTGTGTCGATTTCTGATCTAAAAACGCCACGAATTTATCGATCCAGCGCCTTTATTAAGCAGCTGCGATTGATTAGTTTTCATATAATAAATAAAAAAAGAAAAAAAGTTAGCTACGCGATCCTCTACCGAGGGACTAATAAAGATGGCAGCCATGATCTACTCCCAAAAATACAACACTTCTTATGATAATAAGTTAAACATGAATTCTGGAAACAAGAAATACAGCACAAATAACTATCGCCAGAACACCAAGTCATACAATAAACAACCAAGTTATAATGAACCCACCTTTGACTACTTCACTCCATCCAAGAAGACCTTCCAGTATGAAAAAGACTCGAACGTTAAAGGGAAGTTCAATAAAATGAGCAACTCCGGCTATTCTACGATGGCCTCTGAAGGAGACCAAGAACCAGAGCTTGCAGGATTCAAGGTCGTTCAAAGTGGAAAGATTTTATTCGATGTGCAATCTTCTGATTCTGACAGCAGCGCCAGCCCATTCGAAAGGAAAGAAGTCAGAAAAGAACAATGCTATGCCTCAGCTACAAATTTCTTGGGTCCTGCTCCAGTCGGGATTTCTTTACCAAGTTTCTTTTAAAAGGGAAACTTGTCTTGCAAAGCAATTCACTATGAATCTTATAAATAATAGAGTCATAAAGACGTATACGATATACAACGACAAAAAACACAAAAAAGAAATGGAGCTTTTCAAATATATGATTTTCTTGGATGCTAACGCTAATAACCTAACGCTAGCTAACAAATTTTCTAATTCGTAATTGTGAACATTAATACGATGATTTGAATAAGCCTCTATAGTTAATAGTCATATTAAGGTCACTGATAGTATATAAATAATGCTAATATCAGTTTTCCTACTATAATGAAAGTGCCACAACCCAAATTCCACTGTTTTCTCTTCATCATCGTTAAATAATTAAATCTCACTACTTTATCACTACAACAACCAACCAAAGTGCTCGTCTTCTCTCAACATAAGTAATTATTCTGAGTTCATTATCTCCACTCAACAAATGCAAGGCTTGTCAATAATCGTTTCAAAAAGCTGAATCTGACTGGCAAGTCGATAAAATTTTGGATTTTGTCTCATCAAGGTTTAATTTTTTGTTACTTTGATATGAAGCTGAGAATTATTGGATGTTAATAAACGATGATAATCCTATGAACTTAGTTTTATATGAAATTTGCCTCATACTATAAGATTGTTCATTTTTGTTATTGGTAAGCGTTGAAATTTGGACTCACGCTGAATCCGCCTCTATTCTCTCCAGTTTTGATGGGGCTGGTTGGCACACCCATCGCATCATTTCCATAAAACCTATTTCTCCAAGCGTCCGCCTCTTTAATTTTCTCATTTATCATTCCATTCAATCTCTCATTTTCAGCGATGACTAGTTTCAGCTTCTGCTCGAGGTCCCTGTAAGAATTTCTTTCCATTTCAATACCCATGCTTCGGTTCATCAAAAGCTCTGCTTGCTTGCTCTTATCATCCAAAATTCCTTGCAGTCTCGTGTTCTCAACAGCCAGCATCGCGAGCTTGTTCTCGTACTCATCTTTCTTTCGTTCCAACTCAATAATTTCTGTTTCTTTTCTATGAATCATACTATTGAGACGGTCATTCTCTTCAATCAGCATCCTTATCTTCTGCTCGAGGCTGTAATAATCGTTCTCTTGGGCTCCATAGTTGAATAATTTCTTCTTGGCCTCTTCAAGTTCGCTATTTTGTCGCTTAAGCAGTGAGTTTAAGCGTTCATTCTCGGTCGCAAGCATCACGATCTTATCCTGAAGGTCAGCTAAATCATGCTGTGCTTTGTCCAGGCCTGCGAGTTTTGCTCTCCAGTTCTCTCCTTCCTGGAATTTCTCCTGGAGAAGTCCATTGAGTCTCTCATTATCAGCCGCAACTTGCCG
>ENA-UOTZ01000298-UOTZ01000298.1-compost-metagenome-genome-assembly--contig:-NODE-298-length-42030-cov-5.889042_pt1 | contig 42030 bp, 28 predicted proteins | sample MGYA00238144_ERZ746983 | MGnify/ENA primary metagenome ERZ746983 (study PRJEB28759, sample SAMN06268863) | compost metagenome | isolation source: single cell | place: USA: California, Emeryville, Joint...
GGAGATGTCGATTTGTGAACCTGGACCATGACAACTTTGGTATTAAGAAGCAGTACTATGCTTGAGAGATGAGAAATGTAATCCATATCTACAGAACACTTTAATTCTGAAAATTTATTTGACATATTCAATTGATTGCAAATTTGAGCAGACTGAGTGTTTTGATCAGTTTGAGGGACAAAATATTCCTTATCTCGATACTAGCTTGGCACTCGAGATAAAAAAGAAGCTTTTTTGAATCATAATCGGGCCGAAGGATATATCGTAAAACATAGTCTAGGTTTTCTTTTCTTTTTTTTGTTGCAATGCTTATCCGTTTGGTCATTATAGAGTAAGTACCATCTTTTGATCTAAGAAGTCTTCTTTATTGAATAACATTAGTCAAGGAAATTTCAGGTGAGATCAAATAATGTAAGATATGTGGCCTAAGCAGCCCTTTAGGATAGCAGAGAAACCGTGTTTTTTTTCGGCATTTTTTTATTTATGGTCGCGCATGGTCTAATTTTTTCAAGCTTAGTCTAGGCGTTTCACTGTATCTGGAATTGACTGCATTTGTTTTTGCATAAACATTTCCTCGCCTCATTAGTTTGGAAGTGAGCAGGTTACAAAGGTTTAAGGTTAAGATATAAGGCCCTTTTCGAAAAACGCATATCAGGAAGTTGATTTTCGGCAGGAAAACCTCCACTACGAATACTCCTGAGAATGTGTCAAGAATGGGGCTCGGGGGTCTGACACATCTAAAGTTGATGAAAAAGAATCCATCACAGCATGTTGTGTCGCTGCTTCTCTAGGTAGTGACTTTATATTGGGAAGGAAGTTCAATCGCTTGCATAAGTTTTGAAGGAATTTTCCTTTTATTGCATTTTAACCTGACAGATATTACCGGTAGACAATCAATATCTCGTTTTAATGGCCATTTTCTTGAATTTAGATTTTCTGACGTGATAAGAACGAAAAGTTAAATAATGGAGTCATACCTAGGTGACTCGAGCCTAACAAAGGTTTTGTTTCTGAAAAGCAACAGATTTGTTATCATTCTTATAGGAAAATTCCTCCAAAAAGTGAAGGATCAGTTAATTACAGTAAACAATCATGAATCATCATCACCACCTCAATACTTATCTTATGAAAACTTTATCGTTATTAAAGTTAGGTCCAACATATAAAAAAGTACGATAACCTATCATATAATAAGAATCATGCTGATGGTCTGTCACTGGAATATACGTCATACATTCGCCCTCCAATACTAATGGCTTTTCAAAACTGCCAATGTTGCTATTAAAATCTTTCAATGACACTCGACTTATCGCTTGCTGCTCTTCAGTACCTTCAATATATAAGAACGACTGAGATTCCTCTTCATAAAAGGTTCCATAAGCTGGAACGCCCAAAATTGAAGCTGCAACACTCAGATTCTCGGTCCTGTAACTTAGAATATGATAATGCTCTCTCTTTTGAGCAATCCTTTGAGAAACCACAACAAGGTCCTCGAAAGGATTCCAACATAAGAGTTTACTCGCTTTTCCCAGTTTATTCGAAGTGAGCAGTCTTGTGGAGTTGACTCCAACTTCGTCGAATTTTAGCAATAAAATCGATGAAGTTCCTTCCACAAGTAATGTCCTCTGTTTTGAATTGTAGCGCAGGCTGTTAAACTTTTCAATCTCATTATCAAATAGAACCATCGGAATTGTTGTTGTTGCTTTATCAACTTGGATCAAAACAATTTTGGTATTAAGGAGCATTATTATGCTTGAGAGATGAGAAATGTAATCCATATCTACAGAACACTTTAATTCTGAAAATTTATTTGACATATTCAACTGATTGCAAATTTGAGCAAGACTGAGTGTTTTGATAAGTTTGAGGGATAAAATGCTCCTTATCTCGATACTTGACTGACATTCAAGATAAAAAATAAGCTTTTTTGAATCATGATTTGGCCGAAGGATATATCTGGAATTGACTGCATTTGTGTTCGCATAAATCGTTCCTCGCCTCGTTAGTTTGTAACTGAGTAGGTTATAAATGTTTAAAGTCAGAATGTATGGTCCTTCTCGATAAACACAGATGAGCAGGTTCGTTTTCGGCAGGATAACCTCCACCAAGAATACTCCTGAGGTTGGGTCAAGACTGGGATTCAAGGGTCTGCCACATCTGAAGTTAATGAAAATGAATCCACCACAGCATATTGTGTCACTGCTTTTTTGGGTTGTGACTTTATATTGAGAAGGAAGTTCAATTGCTTGCATGAAGTGATTTTATGGATTTTTTAATTTTATTGCTTCCTTCAAAGATATTTCACTAACGCAATCAATATTGCGTTTGGATTACCTTCTCTATTTAGTTTGATTCTTCTAATTGCCTTAACAAGAAAAGTTCAAGAGAATAGGCATAATAATATTACTTACAGCATTCAAAATAGTTTTTTTTTTTTGAAGCATCAATCGGCTTATTATCAGATATTATAGAAAATATACCTCCAAAAAATTTGAAGGAGTAATTAGTGAAGAAAGAACATAAGAAAAACTATCGACTCAATCCAAAACACAGTAATTTGAAGACTTATCGAAGGTAAACTTTATCGCTACTAAACTGCGGTTTCACTGCTATAATTCCATGAAATTGGTACAAATTGTAAGAATCATGCTGATGATCTGTTTTTGGAAGGTACGCCATGCATTCTCCTTCCAAGATTGCTGGTTGCTCAACACCCTCAATGTTTTTATTGAAATCTTTTAATGACAAACAACTCATCATTTGCAACTGTTCATTTCCCTCGATAAATATCAGTGATTGAGAATCCTTGTTATAATAATTTCCATACGTTTGTACATCCAAAACTGACGCAGCGACGGTCAAACTCTCGGTTTTGTAACTCAAAATATGAAAATTTACTCTTTTTCGAGCGATCCTTTGAGAGACTACAAATATTTCTTCGAAGGGATTCCAACATAAAAGTTTGCATGATCTTCCCAATGTATTAGAGGTCAGCAACCTTATAGATCTTGCTCCAAATTCATCAAAGTCTATTAACAGTAACGATGAAATTCCTTCTGCAAGCAATATCCACTGGTTTGAATTGTAACTGAAACGGTGAAATTTCTCATTCTCATTGTCAAAAAGAATTGTTGGTGTTGTTTTTTTGGCCTGCACCAACACAATTTTGGAATCAAGAAGTATTACTACGCTTGATATATGAGGAATATAGTCAAAATCCACAGAAGCCTTCAGCTCTGAAAAATAATTTGACATGTTTAAAGAATCACATATTTCAGCGAGGCTAAACGTGCTGACAATTTTGAGGGAGATACTGTTCCTTATCTCGATAGTTCCCTGAGATTCAAAATAGAATAGAATCCTCTTTGCTTCGAAATGAGAGCGAAGGACAATTCTCGAATTGGTTGGAATTGTCTGGGTGTGAATAGTTCTTCGCTTTGCTAATTTACGAGTGAGCAAGTTATATAGATTTAAGCCCAATGTATTTGAACCCTCCCGACTAACAATCACAGCGAGGTTTACATTTGGCTGGAGAGCCCCTGTCATCAAAACACCTGACGATATTTGCTTGGTATGCTTGACTCTCAGCGTCTTTATATCCCCAAATTTTGAAAAGAAATCCAGCACAACAAATGGTATCTTCAGTCTTCTTGGTGGTAATGCGAAGTTCTGAAGGAAGCTCGATAGCCAACATTGCTGAATTTAAGCAAGGGTTTTTATTTTTTATTATTCTAAAGAGTTTTGGGTTAGCGTGGGTTTTTATCTCAGAATATATTTTATAGATTCTGAATTTTATACGAAGGAAGGATCCTGTTCCCAAAAATGTTCTAATAACTGAATTACAGAAGTATTACTGTATTTAAATAACATATTTAGATAAGGGTTCAAAAGTGGGTTGATTATTAATAACTAAGATTTCCTTCGCCCCCTGAAACACCCGTGAGAATTATTTTTGGAATGCATATATTATTACAAACATACTCTTGCCAGAAAATCCAGTCTAATTCATCCTTGGAATCCTCATGCTATCTATTTTGTCACCATTCTCTGAGATTATTATCGAGCTTTGTGAGACAATTGTTTTCTGTCAGTTTGAACAGTGAAATCTATTTCGGTCCAATATGTTATGAGTATTGGGCCTGTTTTATATCCAGGTTCACTGAACGCTCTTCAAAGAACATATTTCCATCAAATAGCATATCCAAGACAATACTAAGCTAATTAAATGGAGGACAATTAAACATATTCAAAAGCAAAAAACCTCAGCGTTAAATTTTTATTTGATTTAATTAACGTTAAACCCACATATGCATAATCTCCTGACGCTAATAAGAAATTAATTTTATAAGCCTTGAGGTTCGGGACACTTAATTCCTTTTGGCACTGACAAAAGAACTCGCATTCTTATTACAGATTCAAGACACACTAGCTATATTGAAACTGAAAATTGCGAAATCCAAACATATCTTTTCGGGTACCCTTGAATCTAATATCTTATACCAGAGCCCAATAAACGAGTAAATACGACTGAAGGTACTGAGAAAAAGTAATTAAGGCGTGCATAGTTTTATTGCAGTAAAACTTTGATGACATTGGAAAACCAATTCTAACAAAAATACAGAGATATACATTAAAACGGTTTCTGTTATAGTCGCCTGACAAACTCATCTTCATACATAGTCCTAGGTTTTATGATTAATGTGTCTCTAACAAATTTTATGAAATAGGTATCATGATAATGATCAGAAGGCGGTAAGAAAGCAAATATTTCGCCTTCTAGCTCCACTGGTTTGTCAAGGTCTTCAATGCGATCATTGAAATCTCTTAATGATATAGAACTTATATATCTGTTTCTATCATCACCTTCCATAAATAACAGCAACTGAGAGTCTTCATCATAGCAGTTTCCATAAGGCGGCAGATTTAGCACTGATGCTGTATGAGTCAGTCTTCCATCTTTATAACATAAGAAATGGAAATTTTCGGCTTTCTGGGTTGTTCTTTGAGAGAGGACAATCATGCGTTCCGCAGGGTTCCAGCATAACATTCGACTGGTCTTTCCGAGCAGATTAGATGAGAGAGTTTTCGTATAACTGACCCCGGTGTCATTGAATCCGACCAAAAGGAACGAAAATGTCCCAACTCCAAGCATAATTTTTCTATTCTCGTCGTAATTGATACTTCGATAATTTTCTAGAGTTGTATCCTCATAAATTACGGTCGGTAGCTGTTTTGCTTTTTTGTCATCCATTAATGCGATCTTTGGACCAAGCAGCATGACTAGACTTGACAGATGAGGGATATAATCGAGGTCAAGAGAGGTCTTTAACTCAGAGAACATATCCGATAACCCTATTTCCTGGCAGATCTCGGAAAGACTATAACTGCTTCGCAATTTAAGGGTCACACTGCTTCTGACCTCGATATTGGCATGAGACTCGTGGTAGTAGACAGCTTTTTGGTCTGCTGAATAAGAACGAAGAATATATCTGGAATTGATCGAATTTTGCTGGTTCGCCATAGCGACTCGCTTCAACAACTTGAAACTTGTTAAGGAAAACATGTTGAGGCGTAGCAAGTTTGGCCCTTCTCTGCAAAGTCCGATAAGTAGGTGTCTCTGTGAGTCATGAACGCTTATAACAGGGATTCCAATGGGAGCTCGATGACCTTGACCCATTTTTACCGCCTTGCCCTCTTTCTTATTAGAGAAGATGTATCCTTGACAGGTAGTATTTGCACTTTTCTTCGTGGTGAACTGGAATTCTAAAGGAAGCTTTATGGCCTGCATAGTTGAAAGAGGAGTGATTACTGAAAATAATTTTTTTTAAATCAAACGAACCAAAATCCCAGCAACTGGCCAAATTTAGCGCTGTTTTAGATTTATCGCCTTTATATTGAATTGACATTGTTAGACTATTCAGGACAGAATTCATGGATATAAACTCTTCAATTTAGAAGAAGGTAGGACTTTTTTCAACATTTAGTGATAGAAAATACTTCATTGAAAGGACTCGATGCATTGATAACATTGATCCTCATTAGGGTTAACCAAACTATTCGAAATGAGAGCCATGTTTCAGAAACTAACAAAATATATCAGAACAAGATAGATTATGTTGGGAATAAGTATAAGAAGTTACTAATAAGTGTAGAAGCTCGCAGCATTTCCAAAAAAATATAAGTCAACAAAAGAAATGCATAGAACGGTCATCGCGTAAACTTATCTGATTGGAAATGAAATCTCTTTTTTACGATTAAAGTGTCTTTATAGTACCTTAGGGAGTATTCATCACTCTCCAGGTCTTCAGGTACATAAACCATACATTCTCCATCCAGGACTGCTGGGTTGTCAGGACATCCTAACCTTGCGCTAATGCCTTTCAGATCCAAAAAACTGACGTATTTATGGTTCCCTTCTCCTTCAATAAAAAATAACGATTGGGAATCTTCATCATAGTAGTCCCCTAAAGACGGAATATTTAAAAGGGAACCTATATGGGTTAAATTTGGTGTAGCATAACTGAGAATGTAATGATTCTCTTTTCTCGGCGAAATTCTTTGGGATACCACAAAAACTTCTTCAATAGGATTCCAGCACAACAATTTACTCGCTCTTCCTCACAGATTTGATTTGAGTATCCTTAGTTGACTGATTCCCATATTATCCAATCCCAGGAGCATCATCGAAAACATACCCTCTACAAGTAAGACCTTCCTCTTCTCTTTGTAAGTGATACTGTGATAAGCCTCATCACCCTTGATGCTAAAGATTACCGATGGTTTCTGATTTGTTTTCTTTTCTGAGACCAGCACTATTTTAGAACCCAGAAGCAGGATCATACTAGAAAGGTGAGGGATGTAGTCCAAATCGATAGAAATCCTTAAATCTGAAAAGGTGGCTGATAACCCGACTTCTTTGCATATCTCAGCGAGGCCAAAGCTGCTCAGACGCTTGAGTGAGAAGCTGTTTCTGATCTCAATGTTCGCGTGTGATTCGTGGTAGTATATTAACTTTTGTTTTTTGCCATAAAAGCGAAGAATATGTCTTGAATTAATCGAATTGCACTGCAGCTGAGTGAAAGCTCGTTTAACTAACCGAAACTGGTAAGTCATGCTGAAAATGTTAAAGCCCAATACGTTTCCACCTTCTCTAGAAAGAGCTACAAGAAGATGGGTGTCAGGATCAGGCACAGCATTGATGATCATGCCAACTGTACTCCTTGGATGATAGCTCATTCTTATGGGCTTTCCATCCTTCAAGTTTGTAAAAATAAAACCATCGCATTTTGCCCGTTCGTTATTCACTTGGGGAGTGATATGGAATTCCGTCCGAAATTCAGAAGGCTGCATAGGTAAGCTGATAGTGTTTGACTATTTTCTTTTTTCAATATCATTGAGGAACTATTTTGAACTGAAAATTATCCAAATCAATTTTGTTGAAACCCTCAAAGCAAGTTATATGTTCAGAAAAAAAATATTGAACAGGACCTACGTAAGATACTCAAAACGGCTTACATGATGAAAAAAGGTGCTCCATTTCCCATGGCAAGCATAAGAAAAATCATTATTTAAATGAGCTGACACATAGTTATTTAACACTCGTTTTCTCAAGGATTGCATAAAACCATCTCTAAATATAAGTTCAAGAAAATTTCATATGATGCTGAATCTTAAATGATGAGTTGCCTTTTTGAGAATTTTGTATATATAGGCAGCTTCATTGGAAATACATAATTTTTTTTATGTATTTGTCACTAGAATTCTTTCCCTATGATTGAATCATTGGGAAAACAGAGAATTGTGCTACAAAATTAGTAAAATCAATATCAATGTTAACATATAAGTATTAAACACGTGACATATCGATTTGTCATTTATCTGAGAGTTACCTTGTGAATTTGTCTTCCGGATGAGGCTTTCTTTTGACAATCAAAGTGTCCTTATAATATCTAATATAGAAGTCATCGCAGTCCAGGTTTTCAGGAATGTAAACTAGGCATTCTCCCTCTAGTATTGCTGGCTTGTCAGGACATCCTAGCCTTGCACTGATTCCTTTAAATTCCAAAAAACTCACATTTTTGTAATTTCCTTCGCCCTCAATAAAAAACAGGGACTGAGAATCTTCATCATAGTGGTTCCCATAACAAGGAATATTCATGAGAGACCCTATATGTGTCAAATTGGGAGTAGCATAACTGAGAACGTAATGATTCTCTTTTTTTGGCGAAATTCTTTGAGAGACCACAAAAACTTCTTCAATAGGATTCCAGCACAACAATTTACTCGCTCTTCCCAATAGATTTGATTTCAGTATCCTCAGTTGACTGATTCCCATATTATCTAATCCCATAAGCAGGATTGATGTTATTCCCTCTACTAGCAGTACCTTTCTCTTCTCTTGATATATAATATTGTGATACGTCTCATGCCCTTTGATGTTAAAGATCACTGAGGGCTTCGGTTTTGTTTTCTTCTCTGATACCATTACAATCTTAGAACCCAGAAGCAAGATCATACTGGAGAGATGAGGGATGTAGTCTAAATTCATTGAAGTTTTTAAATCTGAAAAGCTAGCTGACAATCCGACTTCTTTGCATATCTCAGCTAGACTGAAGGTGCTCAGACGCTTGAGCGAGACGCTGTTTCTGATCTCAATATTCGCATGCGATTCGTGGTAGTATATTAACTTTTGTTTTTTGCCATAAAAGCGAAGAATATGTCTTGAATTAATCGAATTGCACTGAAGTTGAGTGAAAGATCGTTTAACTAACCGAAACTGGTAGGTCAAGTTAAAAACATTAAAGCCCACTCGGTTTCCACTTTCTCTGGAAAGAGCTACAGCAAGGTGAGTATCAAGATCTGTCTCAACGCTGATAACGATGCCAACAGTACTTTTTGGACAGTAATTCAATCTTATCGGTTTTCCATCCTTCAAGTTTGTAAAAATGAAACCATGACATTTTGCCCGTTCGTTGTGGCATTCAGGAGTGATTTGGATTTGTCTCGGCAACTCAATAGCCTGCATTGGTAAGCTAGTTATGTTGAAATATTCTCTTAATAAATTACATTGAGATCATGCACTGAAAACTATTTGAATCAATTTTGTTGAAACGCCCTAAAAGAGAGTTATTATTTCAAACAACAGTTGAAAAAGACCGCCGTCAGGTTGATCACACCACCCCATCAATGAAATAGATAGTTAATTGCCAGAAAGCCTTAGCCTTGAACACAACTTAGTACTTAGATTTCTTGAAATGACAACATACAGTGATTTTCAATTTTCTTAAAATATCCCTCATAACGTGGATCCATCTTCACATGGAGATATACTATTTATGTGGCACCTGATTCAGCAGTATTGATGATTCGTGACGATAGTCTCTGGATTAAGTATCACAGAGAGATGATGTTAATAAAACTCTCGAAAAACTGGCGACGAATGATACTATATTGTCAGATGGAGCTTCAGATTCACAGATTGAGTTCATAGCGAAATAAGTCTTCGGGATACTTGATCCGTTTAACACACAAAGCATCCTAAATATAAGAAATACTATCGAGTTTAATTAACACATAAATATTGAAGTTAGTATGGAAGTTGGATAGGAGTCTGAGATTAAGCATGATTATTTCCTATCGCAGAATCAATCACCGTGTGAAATCATCTCCAATATGAGGAAGACGTTTTACGACCAACATATCCTTATGATATCTGATTAAGTAATGCTCGCTCTGAAATTCCTCTTCAGGCATATAAACCATACACTCTCCTTCTAACAATACCGGCTTTCCAGGGCACCCCAGCCTCGCACTAATACCCTTTAGACATAAAAAGCTGACACTTTTATGGTCATCTTCTCCCTCAATGAAAAACAGGGTTTGAGAATCCTCATCATAATAGTTCCCATACGTCGGTATTTTTAACAAGGACGCAACATGCGTCAATTCTGGTGTCGCGTAACTGAGTATATAGTAATTCTCCATTTTCTGCGAGATTCTTTGAGAAAGCAACACAATCTGTTCAATCGGATTCCAACAGAGAAATTTACTTGAATTACAAAGTTTATTGGAGGTTAGAACTCTCACTTGGCTGATTCCCACATCATTGAGTTCTATGATAAGCAACGATACTATTCCAACGATAAGCATCACTCTTCTTTTCTCTTTATACAGGATACTTCTATATCTCTCAGAGTTTTCGATGTGAAATATGACTGAAGGTTTCTGCTTCGTCCTCTGTTCTGGTACCAACACAATTTTGGACCCAAGAAGCAAGATCATACTCGAGAGGTGAGGGATATAATCCAAATCGATCGAAGTTCTCAGATCTGAAAAGCTGTTTGTTAATTCGACCTCTTTACAGATATCAAAGAGGCTCAACGTGCTCACAGGCTTGAGAGAGATGCTACTTCTGATCTCTATATTGGCATGTGACTCATGGTAGTGGATCAGCTTCTGGTTTTTGGAGTGAAAGCGAACGATATGTCTTGAATTGATGAGGTTAGTTTGAATTGGGATAATAACTCGCTTAACTATCCGAGAATAGATAGCATGATACATGGTGAAGCTCAAGTGGTTTGTTCCTTCTCTGGCGAGGATTACGATAAGGTTGGTGTCATGGTCGTGAACAGAAGCTATCGTGATGCCCATTGGACCTTTTGCTTTCAGTTTTAACCGGATAGGCTTCCCATCTTTCAGGTTCTTGAAAATAAACCCGCCAACGCGTGAGTTTTCGTTGCGCTTTTTGGTGTTAATCTGGAACTCACAAGGCAATTCAATAGGTTGCATGTTATAAGTGACTTACTGAAATTTTGTGTTATAAAATATATTTGAAGTTCAAGGAAAACTGTAAGAAGTGATTCATTATTACATACGAAATTAATTCAGTGAATATACTGTTAATCTGAATACAAGGGATCTTTCCGGGATTTCAAAGTGAAAAACAAGACCATTGCGAAATACAATTTATTATCCCTTTAACTCTCAGCTACTAATCACTTGAATGAATATTATTTTTGGCATATCAGTGTTGTTTCGTTTGTTTTTTTGAAGTTTCAAGTACATTATGATTATGGATTTTATTGCTGCAGCAGCAGAACGCAATTTCTGAGTCAGCAACTTTATACAATCAGATTTCTTTTGCTATTTCTTCAAGAACTAAAGAATTAGCAATCAGCAGAATTTCCTGTTTTTGTTAACAATAAGATGGTGCTTAGTAAGTAAACGTATCAATGATAAACTGGAAACTTTACAATAAACGTTCATAAACATAACGAAGTACTCATATTAAGATGAATGCAGCATTCATGTAAAATAATAGACTGTGACTTTACTATTAGAACGAAATTTGTCGAAAAGAGGCAAGAGTATTAACACTTCTTTTTTGCTCTCTGCTGAACTCATCTTGTGAAGTCGTCTTCAATCTGAGAAACACCCTTTACGAGCAAAGTGCCCTTGTAATATCTGATTAAGTAGTGCTCGCTTTGGACTCCCTCCTCAGGAACGTAAACCATGCATTCTCCTTCTAATAACGCAGGTTTTTCAACCCGCTCGAACTTCGTACTAATACCTTTAAGCGGTATAAAGCTGACGCTTTTACAATCGTCTTCTCCCTCAATGAAAAAGAAAGTTTGAGATTCCTCGTCATAGTAGTTCCCATAAGCGGGAATATTTAGCAGAGAAGCAATATGAGTTAGTTCTGGTGTAGAATAGTTGAGGATATAGTAATTCTCCATTTTTTTGTGAGATTCTTTGAGAAAGCAGAAAAATTTCCTCAGAAGGGTTCCAACAGAGCAATTTACTAGAATTGCAAAGTCTGTTTGATGTCAGAACCCTCACTTGGCAGATTCCAGTGTTATCCAGGTTCATTAATAGCAGTGATGACATCCCAGCCGCGAGTAAAACTCTTTGTTTTTCTTTATAAACGATACTTCGATATTTTTCATAGCCTTCGATGTTATAGATAACTGATGGTTTTTGCATTTTTTGTTCTGGCACCAACACAATCTTAGCACCCAAAAGCAGGATCATACTGGAGAGGTGAGGGATATAATCCAAATCTATCGAAGTTCTCAAATCTGAAAAATTCTTTGATAATCCGATTTCTCTGCAAATTTCTCCGAGACTAAAACTACTGAGCGGTTTGAGAGAGACACTGCTTCTGATCTCAATATTGGCTTGGAACTCGTGGTAGCGGATCAATTTTTGCTTTCTGGGATAAAAACGAAGTATATGCCTCGTATTGATCAGGTTCGATTGAAATGGGATATTAACCCGCTTAACCATTCGAGCGTATATGGCCACGACCATGCTGAGCAAGAGATTTGTGCCAAGTCGACTCAGAACCACAATAATGTTTGTATCAAAGTCATGAACGACAGCGATTGGGATGCCAAGTGCATCTTTTGATCTCACTTTTAGTCTGATAGGTTTCCCATCTTTCAGGTTCTTGAAAATAAATCCTCCTGAGTGTTGAGTTTCTTTGCGTTTTCTAGGATTGATCTGGAATTCTGAGGGTAATTCAATAGGTTGCATGAGTGAGATGGCTAAACTTATTTGAAGTAAATTTAATTTATGCTCTTAAAACAAATTAAAACCATATGAACATTTGCAGCATGTTTGAACCACTCGTAATACTTTGTGGGAAGCAGTCAATTTTTCCATGGTTCTAACGTCTAGGATTAGTTGATGGTAAATAATCTCAATTATATATAAACATTTTTATGGATGCGAATCCTCAAATAAAAAACATTTTGTTAAGGTCGAGACTTTGCAACAAAATGCATTATAAACATCACATCACAAAGTTCTCACTATAAGTTATTAGAATGCATTCGTTCATGTAAAAATAAGATAGTAGAATAATTCCTTCTATTATCTCAAATGAACTCTGTACACAGTAGCAAGGTAATTCTCTTTCGGGACTCATCGAATAAAGTCATTCTCCATATAAGGACTGCTCTTCACTATCAGCGTATCTTTATGATATCTGATTAAGTAATGCTCGCTATGGACACCTTCGGCAGGAATATACACCATGCACTCTCCTTCTAACATTGCTGGCTTGCCATGACACCCTAGCCTTTTAGTAATGCCTTTCAGTGATAAATAACTGACGCTTTTCTGATCGTCTTCTCCCTCAATGAAAAAGAGAGTTTGAGTTTCCTCGTCATAGTAGTTCCCATAAGCGGGGATATTTAGCAGAGAAGCAATATGAGTGAATTCCGGTGTAGAATAACTAAGAAGATAGTAATTCTCCATTTTTTGTGAGATCCTCTGGGATAGCATAATGACCTCTTCAATAGGATTCCAGCAGAGCAATTTACTCGTTTTTCCTAAATTATTGGAAGTGAGGACTCTCACTTGACTGATCCCGATATCATCAAGTCCGATGATCAGCATCGATGACAATCCAATCACAAGCACCACTCTTTGCTTCTCTTTGTAAGTGATACTTCGATATCTCTCATTACCTCCGAGGTCAAAAACTACGGCTGGTTTCTGCTTTGTTTTCTTTTCAGGCACCAAAACAATCTTTGAACCCAGCAGCAGAATCATGCTCGAGAGATGAGGGATACTATCTAAATCGATCGAGGTCCTTAAGTCTGAGAATCTATTTGCTAATCCAACATCTTTGCAAATCTCGGCGAGGCTATAAGTACTGATAAGCTTAAGCGACGCGCTGTTTCTGATCTCGATATTTGCATGAGATTCGTGATAGTGGATGAGCTTTTGCTTTTTGGAGCAGAAACGGAGGATATGTCTCGAATTAATAGGAGCTGATTGAATTGGAAACGAGATCCGTTTGATCATCTTACAATAGCATACGCTAAAGAGGTTAAAGCTCAAGCGATTTGGCGCTTCGCGCATGAGAACGACAAAAAGGTTGGTATCAAGATCATGAATGGAGGTAACAACGATTCCTTGTAAACTGCCCGCTCTATATTGTAATCTGATAGGTCGACCGTCTCTAGTGTTCTTGAAAATAAACCCATCACAGTAGGTTTTTTCCTGGCATTGATTTGAATTGATCTGGAATTCTGGAGGTAAATCTATGGGCTGCATTGCGTCGTTTAAATTGTTTTCCAATAATATTTGAGAAATTAATTGCGGTACCAAACGCATCGTATTTGTTAGTATTGAGAAATTGATAGCATAATTTGTTAGCAAAATGATCTTTCAAAACCAGTAAGGAAGTAAGTAAGCCATATTATAGTCAAAACGAGAACTTGTATTAAGACAATGTAAGTATACTAATAGCACATAATTTGGGATGATTCACCTGTTTTGTCGAAGGCTAGCCTTGAAGAGTATTAGCAAGAATATTCCTGATCAATACATCAGGTATCAGAAGCCTATTTTTATCTTGAAAGCGTGTATCAGTATGAATAATTTTTTGAAGAATCACTGCTAAATAATTACTTCAGGAACAAATTAAATATCAAAACGTTAAAACTTTCTTGAGGAAGCGAAGAAATCAATTGCTTTATCAGTATACATTTCAACGATAAAGTAAATAAGAGTTAATCAGTTCTCGAAAATTTAGTTTCGAATTTAATGAGATTTGGTGGATTAGGATAACGTCAACATGTGATTGGCAGAAAAAATATGAATCCTTTTATTTTTATTTCAACTAAAGAGCTGTTCTCAATATAAAACACTGAGAATAAAAGATAAAATCGATGCAGCAATCTGCCAGTGCAATCTATCAAAGTTATTTTCATCTTTTTAGAAAGAAAATTCTAAATAAATTAGCTCATTCTTCAGTTGCGTGGGCAAAATGCTAAAATATTCTCGAGTTTATCGAGTTAGCAGCTGTCGAATATGGAATTTTCCTTACGTGGATTTTTATTATAGATGCAAAGTTTGAAGCTGACTAATATCCTGCTGGTCATATTCATTCTTATGCTCAGTGAATTCATACCATTTCCAGATTATTATATTGTTGTTTTGATTTCAACATTAATTACTTCACCCAAGTTGCATACACATCATAGACACATCAATAAAAGAGACAAAATGGATGTCCTTCTCGAATGGAAATTAAAAATTACAACACCACTAGCTTATGTTTCTAAAGTTAAAAAATCATAAACAAATAGTTACGGTAGTGATCGCAAGTTTTATTGGAGAGTTAGATATAAGGGTTAGATATCAGGGCTATAAAAGTAGACGCTCCTTTGGTCCTGCAGGGTTTATCTTTTTTGGCTGAAAAGCCGACGCAGGAGAGTTGTGAGGAGTAGTTGGATCCTTGAGGTGGGTCTTGGGCTTGCGTTCAGGTAACACCTTAATCGTGATAATATCATTGAGTTCATTCTCATGCTCCTCAGGCTTCATCTCGTTGAAATTTGTCTTTTTGGGAACCTTGAATTTAAACTCCATATCATTGCTTATTTCTTTATGGACATTATCATGTGAATCCTCTTCAATTTCAATTTTGGATGAATCTTTGAATTGATTGTTCATTGCTAACGAATTTGCTTTTATAAAAAGGTATTTTGCTCCTGGGGGCAGATATTTTCCAATTAGTCTTCTTTAGACGCGGCTAATTTGTTACTTCAATTAACAAATTTTTTATTATATAGTCTCTTATTCGAGGTTTGTGATTTAACTTGCTTGACTTGATCGAAAAAAGGAACAAAAATTTCATCGAAATTCGATGTAAGTTTTCTTCGAAAATTTAATTCATTCCATGGTGGACAAAAGTAAGTCAGTAGCTCGAATAACTAGTCATGTGCCCAATGAACCACCGAAGCGTTTCTGCAGACATTCCTCGAGCTTCATATAGAATAATGGGCACAATTATAGTTAGCTAGACGTTTAGTGTGCGAAAACTGTCTCAGCCAAAAGAACGTAGTTTAATACATTGGATTTTTCACTTCATTGTATGCGCAGAGCTGATATATCTTGAAGAAGGCTGTTAAGAGTTCATTATTCAATAGAACAAGAACTCGGAAGACGATTGTTGAATAGTCGAAAACAGAGAGATTGGAAGGATTAAAGAAGTGCCTTATCGTATGCAAATTTTCAGTCTATTTTCGATGACGAGTTTCTCCCAATGTATTCTTCAAATGCAGGGGGAAACATACAGAAGCAACCGCATAAAAAGCTCATTTTTTTTTTCCCTCTCTCTCTGAATTGGCTAACAATATGAGGAAAACAAGAAGATTGATTGATCGATTAATCTAAATAAATGCGAAAGCATCATTGGTTGAATGATTTGCAATAACTAGTACGAGCAATTCCTTTGGCTTCTAACTGAAAAACAAAAAAGATTGGCGAACGCTCTTGAGAAAAATGCGAGCTTAATTTAATGCGCGATTGCAGATGAATTCAAAATATCAGAAGTTCTTAAAACAAAGCGATTGCTAATATCATGAACCCTTATTTATATCAGTTACTCAAATTCACCCCAACAGTTAAGCCTGATTAGCAATTGATTTTAGAGACATATAGCTGACATCAGAAGACGTATTTTCTATTTGCTTCGAACCATTTTTCCGGCACATCTTTACTAAATTGCCCGATAACCCATAGGCCAAAGCATTCCAAAACCCTTGCGACGCAAACAGCATATTCGAGATGTAGAGGAATCCGATAGGAAGAGGACCACCAAATTGCTCAATGACTTCTCGTATCAGTTTTGGACCCAGACACAGCAGCAGAATCAACGGATATGCCAACATTGTAAGGTTGAGCTTTGCAGGACTTCCCAACACTCTCAACCGTTTAACAACACTGATGTAGCATAGAATGCAGAATACGAAGCTCGCAACACCAAGTATATCATTCACAAGCAGTTTAGTGAGAAAATCGCTCTTAGATCCAAGATGCATGCAGTGCCCAGTCGGACTGATTTGGGTATATGCTCTTAAAACAGCTAATGAACCGTTGAGAAAAGCGCCAGTTGTGGCAATTGCGATATAAGATTTAATGTATTGTCCAATATCTCGGCCTTTGACTACCAATGAATAAAGAGCATAGGCAAAGCAGTCGGTCCACAAAAAGGACCCTGAAAACCCAAAGTGGCGAGTGAAAGAAACGACCTGGCACCAAAAGTTGCTGGTGAACTTTACTGGCAAGTAAAAGATTGTAATACTGACGAGAAGATCCATGAGTCCGAGACAAAATACCATGATTTTGATTTCTTTTCCTGATTTTGTGAGGAAAACGAAAACAAGATTGAAGAGCGAACCCACAAATGATAGAATTCCAACAACTATGTCATATCTTATCAAAGTCTCTATCTGATCTTCTGTGATTAGTGTTAGTGGGTGAATAATTGCTGGCTCCAGAGAGGTTTCCATCGATGATGATGAATTTATCCCAAAATTAAATTATACAGTTCAAGAGTCACTATAATCCTCAATATAATGCAGAAGAGATGACCAATCATCATTTCAGTCAAACATTAGGAATTTGCTTCGGAAGAATTCAGAAACTTAAGCAATGTGGTATAAAAGGAGGGAAAAAAATATCGCATTATCGTGTGAGAAAAATTCAATTTTGATTGAAATCGAAAGTCATCAGAGAAAAGATATGTGAGATTATTCAGGCAAGAGAGCAATATCGTCGTTCATTGCTCTTTATTGCAAGGTCTTAATAGCCTGCTTCTTGCCTAAGTTGAAGGCGTTAATAATAATTGTATTCATGGGATAATTTCGGAGATTGAACAAAAGAGGGGTTCATAATACTGATATAGATATTTACACCTTTGGAGAGGCGCTGCTGATTCTAGACAGAGTCTATTACTGCAATTTCTTGATCGTATTTCGAACCAGATAAAATAGGATTTGAATCATTTTGCGAATTGACTGATCAAATCTAATGACAAAAAGCCTATTTTATATATCGCGAAAGGAATCAAATTTACTGCTGCCTTTTCTAATTTATAAAGATTTTTTTACACTTACAAAGAAGACCAACCTTCCAACCGGACTATCCCACCTCAATCGCTCATAGTCATATCACGTCAGTTCAAAAATACCTCATTTTACCTCCTTCTCCTCTAATCTTTCACAAATTCACCATCCATCCAAATGCTAATTGATTCAATGGAAAACGCTCGCGCTCGTTCAGCATTAGTCCGGCAAAATCGAAGCTTGGTCAACCGACGTGAGGTCACACTTGACGAATGCAGTGAGTCCTACTTTATTATGAACAGAATGACCCTTGAACACATTAATATCGGTGATACCTCATCATTTCGTTGGTTCCGATATCGCCAGCGTTCATTCCGCACATTATCAGTCAGCACAAACGATGCTAACGAGAATTCTTACGTTCCTCCTCACACACTTCAGCGATGTCAGAGCATCAATATCGATTTATGCATCTCCACAGCTCCTTTTTATTGCTCTTCAAAGAAAATGTTTCGCAGAGCCAAGAACGCCTCAAAAGCGAATATTATGATCAGCTACTCCGATCGCCCACCGAAACCTGAATATTGCCGAAAAGTTAAATCATGTCTGCGGACCCTGAGCTCCTCATGCCAAGAGTTCGAGCTGGATTTTGACCCTTTTGAACAAGCACCTGATGAATATACGTTGTCGATTATCAGAGGTGCCATCAGAGCCAGCAAGTCTATGAAGCATCTCACTGTCTCAGCGTCAATTTTAAATGGATTTGATGTGATAGAAGAAAGCAGCAAGCAGTGGCTGAATTTGGAAACTCTAAAACTTTGTCTGCTGCCAATACGAAAAAAAGTCCCATCAGATATCGAACACTTCGAAGAATCGGACGAATGCTCGAGTTTTTGGGAAGTTCTGGCAAGGCAGAATCATATATGCAAATTGGAGCTCTATTTTACAGACAATTATGAGTTCGATTTTGATTACAAGAGACTTTTTGCGATACTGAATACCATTAAAACCATGGAAAAGTTCAAAATTTTGTTTAATATAAACAAAAAACAAACAATTGATTTCCTCAAAGCGCTTCGAAATGCTAATACAACCGTTAAATTATTGGATGTATGTTTTTTGAACTGGTACTGGGACCCAAGCGATGACGAAGAGCAGTTGTCGTTACTTTGTGAAGTCTTCAATAGCAAGTTACCTCCTGTTGAAAAATTGGCAAGAGTACTATTCCGAAAATTGAAATTCGAGAAAAATTATGATTCTGCCACTGGAGAATATCAGCTCGTTGTCTTTGAAAGCCAAGCAAAGAAAGATAAGCTCTTCCCAGTGCAATTTTTAGATTTAGAGAGCCATCTGAAAAAATTTAACCTTAATCTTTGCATTACTGACGAAGAATCCTCGGATATTCTAGCCTTTCTCTCTGAGAAGTTAAGCAAGCAGCTTCAATTGGAAAAACTGAATCTCGAACTCTGTTTCGGAGACACAATGGCCCAAACAGCAATTGAATTGGTTAACCTATTAGGAACGCTAATTGGGAGCCTTCAGAATCTAAAAGATTTGAGATTAACTATAAACACTTGCACAACAAAATCTACCTTTAATCAGCAGTTGATCGTCCAGGTTGCCCTCGGAATAAGCAAGTTAAGGAATATAAGGCATCTTAAATTGTCCATCCGGACAGGGATGAATGGAGAAATATCCATCATACCGATCGTGCAGTCGATAAAGCAGTCGAGAAGCCTAGAAATTTTGGATTTTACGTTAAATCTGCATTCGATTGCCGAGTGTGAGGTGGAGTCGCTGCTAGCTTTCTTGCCGAGTTTTGAACATTTATCTACTTTGGAATTGGACTTGTGGCCTGAAAGGTTAACGAAGTCACTGAGTGAGAAGCTTCCTGATTTGGTTAATCAGTTGAGGAGCGCAGATGTTATTTGTATGAACCTAAAAAGTAAAGATAAGCCGCTTAATGTGAAAGAGTCTCGAGATTTACTCGAAAATTTGAGAAAGGCCATCGTACATCAGCAAGTAATACAGTCGTTTAGAGTATTGACAACATCTACTCAAGGTGCGTATTTAAGCTTGCTCGGTGGTCTCAAATATCCAAATAACTGGGAGTAAATTTTCATTTTGTACACAAGTCGTTGTTGCTGTTAGTAATAATGTCCCTTCCTTGTATCAACTATCTATGTAAACATGTGATTTGAAATGCGTCATTGGTTGATAGCTCGTTGCTCGAAATTATTGTTGAGATATGAGCCCAAATCATCATTTCTAACTTAAAGAAACTAAAATCAAGGAGAAATTGAGTCATTTTGAAATACAACATAACGAGCCAAGTGATAAAACACGAAGGAAAATATCTTTGAATAATTGTCAGATTCAGCTCATAAATCCTATACCACATGAATTTGTTCTGTATACGCTACTTTCATACTAACTACATACTCTTTTTGAACAAACCGCGACTGATTAGTTAATCTTTCGCCTTCAATTGCTTAATTAAAGTAAAAATTCTTTTTTTGCTGAAGTGTTCAATAAAATCACTAAATACTTTGTATCATCAACACATATTATTTAAGTAATTTGTACCATCATTAGAACAAACAAATAGAATACTGGATGGAATGACAGGTAAATGTAATTGAGAAGAATACTACTTCACTGCACCTTGCTATACTACCGCAATATACTCATTATTACTTTCCCAAATAATAAGTTATTGCTATGTTCTCTTAAGTTATCAAATCAATTAATCAAATAGTTAATAATTCATTTGATTTTTTGAAAAAAACGAAATCAAATTGAGTTGAAGCAGTTCTAACACCTCACTGGTCGCTAGAAGGATATTTCAAATTGTAATGAGCATCTTCTTAGACAAGCCTTACAAAGAAATGCTTCGTGCATTACAATGAGGAAAAAATATCTTGAAAGAGACCTTTGAAATCGCCAATAATCAAATAGTTTTAGCTTCTGAGCCGTCAAATCGACGATGCTATAACAAGGCTATATCACTCTATGCTGATGAATCAGCGATGAGTTGTCCTATCTCGATATAGCCAAGCAGCAGCTCGATAAGACTTGCGGAAAACAGATTTTCAATTGAGATGTTTGAACTGAGTGTTGGGAATGGTAAAGCTGTTTTGATATTTGAAATGAGATGAAAAAAGGTTTTTGAACAAGTGAGTATCGAGTACGTTGAGTAACAATTTTGTTCAGTTTAAAGAGTCAGTTTTTGATCATTATACAAATTAAATGACTGTTTCGATCTAATCGATAACTATAAAGTAGATAAAAAAGAGCACAGTTTGATGAGGTAATTAAATTATCATTAAATCTTAGATATGAAGACTATGAAAAACTAACAAAGTAACTCTTTGACGAAATGTGGAGTGATTAAAAGAATTTCAAAATCATTAAATTAATCACTGCACAGAGCCAAAGAGCAAAAGTAGCATTCGAATTTGAAATATGAGGAAGAATTTTTTAAACACTCAATCTTCAATTAAAAATTAGAATAATCTGAGATTAATTGAAAAGTGCTTATTCTTAAATTGTTGTCTTGGACAACCTAGCTTATGTAATTCAATATGTTGGATATATACCTTCAATGAGCCAAGTTGAGTTCTGAAATGATACATTGTTTAACAGTTGATGGACGCTCGTAGGAGAAATTTTCAAACATCAAATGACCAAATAATAATGATGATGCGTTAATTTATTTGTATATATTTATATATCTCTCTCAATGAATGATTATCAGCTCAAGCTCAAGAATGCAAAGCAAAGGATTTTAACTGACTGGTTACATGTACCAGTATATAATGATCGTTTCATTAATTTTTCTGAGTTTTGGCATTAACTTTTGATGATCTACACCAACTCTTTCCGTTTTATTCAAGATTATATTCGCTATTGTTGAATATGCTGGAGTTGGGTTCCAATATCAAAGCAGTACAAAATCATTCGAGAATATCCAATCAGAGATTGCCACATTCGCGTTAGCTTGCTGTAATGCGCATCATTAGAGAATCCGAACTTTGAAAATCTCGAGATAATTCGCTTCGCAAAAAAGTGACTTGTGAATTCGAAGTTGAAAATCAAGAAACGGCTTAAATTGCTGAAATTTTATTTAACGATTAAGAGTCTAAAGCCCCAGGCTTTTCCTCATCTTCACTGAATTTGTAGCGAGCAGTGATCAAATGCTTGCAAGAGTCAACTCCACATAAATCCTTTTGAGCCCTTTGGGATTTCTCTTGGAGTTGAAATGGCTAGTGTAGCACCTCTAATCAGCTGAAAAGCAATTTAATCTTTTTACAAAGTCAACAATTAATTTGATTCGCGGCAAATCAAAGAATTCGTTTCTTTAATATTTTTGGCATTTGAAACGAGGAAAAACAGCTGCGAGGTGATTTTCAGCTTTCGGTAAAGATCGTTTTGTAAAATATTTTTATATCGCACACTGAAAAATGCAAATGCAAATACTCCTCATTCCTTTGGCTCTTGCCGCTGTGGTTGCCTCATACTTCATCGATATCAAGCTCTTTGCTTTTGGAATTATCTCCTTGGTTTTATCCTGCATTTCAAATTTAACGAACGTTTGGCTCTATGAGTCGAAAAACAAAGGTAATTCTGTTTATCTATCAGATTGTACAGCCGCATCATCATCATAGGTACAGAGAGAACTCTCGAATTCGGTGCGTTGGAAGAATCAAATGCAGATTTCGAGAGTCAAAAAGAGAAACTTTCTCCATGCTCTTCTCCAATCTCTCCTACCAGAATGAAAGCAAACGAAAAAGCAGACGAGAGAGTAAGAGAAGATGAAAGAGCGAAAACAATAGTACAGGAGGAGCTCTATTGGTAAGAAAAATTCATGTATCTCTTTAAACATTTTTAATGATTACACATGATTATGGTGTTCTCCGCTGAGCGGATGTCTGATGTGTGGACGCGATGATTGTCGTCGTTCTCTTCTTCTTTGTGTGTAAAATTTTGTTTGTATCACGAGGAAGATATTTTTGCAATACTGCATAAAACGTTCTCTTCAGCAATGAAGTAAAATAGAAATTAACTGTTTCTTGAGACAATGTTTACAGGAGCTTTCGCTTGTTTAGAGTGGTTATGAGTAGAAGTATTATTTCTATTGTACGCGCTGAGGAGAGAAAGGTTTTAAATTTGCGAATTCAACATTGATTTTCGTTGCTGAGACTGTTCTCATTAACAATGCTCATAAGAGGTTTATTGTGAGCCTGAATCAATGAGTAATACTTTTCATATGTTTTAACAGCATAGAATTTTTCTTTTGTGACTTCTCCAAGTAGATAGCTCAAAATTATGTATTCTTCCGACGAGTTGGTAGCTAATGTCTTCAAAGTACAATTCTACTCATTAATTCGATGTTATTTAATAACCGATCTGAGTTGAGTTATAGTTACATGCTTTTAAGGAACTTTGTTCTAATTCAGGGAAACTAGTCTAGTAGGAGCACCGTACAATCACCTCTCGTGCAATTAAATTGCTTTCATTCGAAAATAATTCTGCTTCCGTTGTTTTGCATTTAATGAAAGTTGCATGGTAAATGCCTTTCATTCTCTGCGCCAAACAATGTAGAAAGACTTCCTTTAATTTGGTTAAAATTTATTATTCAGCAGATCAGAAAGGATATCTATATATTCATCATCCAGATGGAGTCTGAAGTCGATCAATCGGATAAAGGCAGAGATTGTAAGTTCCAACGTAATAAACTAATTTCATTGAACAGTTTCATTGTCTAGTGTTTGGAGCATCAAATCTAGTCGCTTTTTCCACCGAATCAAACATCGTTAGTATCTACGAGGTTGAAACTGGCCTAGAGCACCTCACATTTTCTGGCCCACAACTGCAATATTCTCCTGGCGGTAACCTCTATGCTTTCTCACTGATGCTAGCCAAATTAGAGACAACTCATGTTAAAGAGATTCCAGGGACGACGCTGCTCATTTCATTGAATCATAAATGCTTCAAAACAGCAAATTTTGGCATTTATGATGTTTCAAAGAAAGGAAGAGCCAAAAATGTTTATACCTTTGACGAGGCTTGGGGCCATGGTATTAAATAACACTATCTCACGATTATCATTTCCACATTATTGCTTTATATTCTGTTACTTTTGATACTTTGTTAACACTCTTTCCTCTATTTAGAGGTCGGGCATGGAGAAATCGCATACAACGCGAATAGAGGATTGCTCGCAATTATTCCGCAATTGAGAAAAGTCTCTTATCATCTTTTTCAGATTCAAAATAGTGGTGAAAAAACTGAAATTCTGCTCTTGAGAAAAGCCAAATGGAATGCCCAAAGCAATGGTATACCTTTCAGCATGCTGAATCTTTTCCCTCTTAAGAGGCTTCGATCTATTTTCTCTTCATCTACCTCAGTTCTCATAATCTCCTTCTTATAGATGAAATAGTCGATTTTTCCATGAATCAAGAAGGGGCACGCATTGCTACACTCGACTGGAGAGGATTGTGTTTCATCTATGACGTTGATACTCATCAATGCCTGGCTGATATCAAAGTAGAAGATCGAGGAGGTTCATTTCTCATTTATAGTTGAAGAGTTAAAGTTGAGATAGGGTTTGCTTCTAAATGCAAATGGAGCCCAATTGCTGGGGATGGGAATATTTTTGTCATGAGATATAATTGCAAACTCAATATTCTCAATGTCGAGAAACAAACACTCACGCATAAACAGTCAATTAGAATTGCGAAAGAAGAGAGCAAAGAAGAAGGTGGAAATCAAGCTCATTTGGTTTTTGTTAATTATATTTCAGAACTCTTCGGGCTTGATGTCTGTGAAACTGACGGGAATCTCTTGGCGCTTGCTGGAAACCGACAAGAGATAAGAATTTTTGATGTTCGGATTTCGAAGACTGCAAAATCTTTTGGAGGCAATAAGGACGCAGGCATTTCAAAATACATATTAGACTTTTGTCTAAAAGGGTGAATTAGGTGAGATTAACTGCATTCGTTGGAGCAGCTGCGGGACTTTTCTTACGACTGCTGGAAAAGAGGGGGTGGCTGATGTATATGATTTTCGGACGGAGCAGGTTTTAAGTAGTTTCAAGCCAAAAAATCAAACAGGTAATATCAATATTTGACAGAGATTGAAATCCCTTCATTTTAAAAAATACAGGTGCTTTGAATTCCGTCTGCTTTCTATAAATGAAGAAAGTGATTGCAGCATATAGTTAATTGCATAATAATTTTGAAGTTCTTTTGCTTCGATTGCTCAACAATTAAGTTACTGTAATTTTCATTCTGCAATAACAAATGGGAGTAGCTACACTATTCAAAATTATGTGCAAATAAGAACTACAATTATACTTTGCTGTAGTCTTATTGAGATCTTAACAATAGATGATCTCTTAAGAAAAACGAGTTAAAGACTCTAGGAAATTGGATTGATAGCTTTATCCACAATCCCTGCTTCGTTTTAGTAGTAGTTTAAAAAATCTTATTCATTGGTAATTCAGTTTGAAAATTTGCTATTGAACTTAAGGTAGTATTTAATCCAACAAAAGAAAATGCCCCATCATTTCAATGACAGCTTCGGTTCTTTGTATGAGTCAGAATTGATCGATGGCATTGCCATGTTTGAAGTTTAGTATAAGCAGCAAGAAAGACTAATATTCACCTAGACCGACAATTTAAAATACAAGAAGATAATAGAAGAAAAAAAACAGAAGAAAGTATTGCTATTGTAGAAATTGCCAAGAAGCTTGCAATTTTAACAAACGCAACTTTTTGAAATTTTCAAATTAGAGAATATTGAAACACTGGAATATTTGCCAATACTTGGTAAATTTGTGGGAATTCTATACGACAAATTTATCTCTTCAGCAGCAGTTTGCGCGCTTCTTCGGCTTTCAGTCGAAGAGTCGTCTTCTGATGAAAGAAAAGCATTCAATTCCATCAAGTTTGTCCTGTCCTGTTGTTTCACCATTTGGACTTTATATCTCACTTCTTCTCCATCAGAATTTTCGTCAATGTCTTCGAATTTACTTTTTTGCCATGAGAACGAAATGCTTTCGTTGTTCAGCATTCGCATTGACTTGAATCTCAGTTTTTTTTTGATCGTCTCAACACGGTGGTCGAATTCTCTTTCCCTCTCGATTTGTGCTCGATATTCTACAAATTTGTTCATCACGTGCCTCACATCTTCAATTTTCGAAATCTCCTTCAGAAAACTCCCAATGACTCGGAGTTCCTTGTCGTTAGATTCTCCCTTGTAGGGTAGGATTCTTAAAACGTTTTCTGGCTGCAGTGCAGTATGAACTATGGAATCCTAATTTGGGTTATCGAAAACGAGATAAGCTTAATCAGATAATTGAAGATGGGTTACATCGACTAAGATGATGTCTGAGGGTGGTATTCCTAGTATTGATATGTCTTTTTCGAACTGGTTTTGGGCGTTTAGACGGCAATAGCCTCTATGGAGCAGTTTTTTAAAATGATATTTGAAGTTGAGGGCTTCTATCACTGCATGGGCGTACTAATGGGTGTTTTATTAAACAATTAGAGAAGAAGATTTACCTCCTTTGTGCCAGCTGTAAGAAGTACCAAAGTATAATATTTGGTCATTTTATTCAGAAATTTATCGAGACCTGGCCTCTTCGAGACGTATACCGTCCGTTGGGTTCCTCCGCACTCGATCTAAGGGTATGCTGAGTGAGTTCGAGATTTAGAGGGATTGTTGAAACCTTAGTCGAAATGGTTGCGCCTTCAAACTCATAAGGTCTGCTATGAATGAGAGTCTCATCGAGATCAAGGACCAAATATTTCTAAGTAATTGTTAGTGTTAAGAACCTTGAACAATGTCTCTACTCGTTTAGTAGCCTCTGGCTGATCTCTGCTGCTTGCTTCTTTGGTTGGCCTAATTGTCTTTGATAAGAAAGGGCAATAGTTAGCCTTTACTTCTGCGAGCAGAACGTGACAATTTCTGCGCAAGACATGATGTGATTTTTCGATAAATGCTTTAAATTATTTCAAGTTTAATTTAATAAGAGGCTTTTGCCTGAATCGGCTCAGGGTACTAACTTTTAACTCAGACAAAACCTCGGTAATAAAATTAACAATGCTAATTGGTAGTGAATTTTCTTATAAAAATTTGATATGCGTAGGGTGCATTTAATTATACCGTGGAATCCAGTAATACTGAAAAGAGAAAAGGGTAGTCCTGGACCTTCATCTTTGCTCTTTTCTTATTTGACTAGAAAATGCCTTATCTCAAGCAGAGATATCAGATAGTATGAAAGTCAAGCATTTCTTTAAGTACTGCTTGATCTTTTTCTCTTAGACAAAAGAGGACCTTTAGAATACATATCAAATAAAACTTTCTGCTAAGATACTTTATTAAATGCTTCGATAAAATTGAATGACATGGATGGAGTTTGATTACAAAAATTGGATTTCACTGGAAAATACATTTTATAAAAAATTGCTCAGAAAGAAACAAATAAAATAGCTTTAAATTTTTTCAGAATTCAATATCAGCGTTAAAAACATGCTCATAATGTCTCCATGTTTCCTATGAACTTTAAGCCTGCATCAGAGAGAATCCTCGGTTTCTCTCTCAAACTTCGATATGATATTTGCTTTAAAAGAGTGTACTAAATTTGAATCCTCTCAATACATCTAATAATGAGTCCCAATGGCAGTTGCTTGTATCTCTCAGGCCTGCTAGGGTTTTGAATACTTGTTAGGTTACCCTGTCGACTCAAAATAGGATCATTTTCGAGAAGGATATTACTAATCCTAAAGGCCCTTAATTTGATCTGCAAGTACAAAGATTTTTGAGTTTTCACAACTAAAGGGCAAAAGAAAATAAAAAATAAATCATGCAGCATTGCCCTTGAAACAAGCTCATTTTTCCCGGTTTCACTCAATTTATTTCATCACTTGGTCCTGTTTGGAAGAGAACAGTTGAATAATTTTATCAAAGTTTAGGCTCTTCAGAAATTTAATGGGTATTCACCTACAATAATCGGTATTTCTATGCTTTCGCTTTCAAGTTAAGAATGACACAGTTTATAATGAATGTAGTAAATTTCAAGGCCTTTTATCCTGATTAGTCAACTGGTAAACGTTTCAGAATGCATAGAAGCTTTATTTTCAGCAAGTACGAAAGCTCTTCTGGCAGCAGTTTCATAAATCCGAATTCAATTCCTTTCATTCTTATCTGGAACCATAGTAGGGTTTTTGATAAATGAAATTATAATAAACAACCCCAGCTAAAATTGTTCCCATGTTCATAACTTTTGCTCATTTCCGGAAGAATCAACAAAAAAACTGAATAATTCCAAGATATCTCTGAGCATGGCCATTGCCTTTATCTACCAATATGTCCTTGAAGTCGCATTATCACAGTGAAAATTGACAAAAAGATCCGAATTTGCAGTTATCAAACTCTATATTCGCAGCAGTACTCTTTTGATCTGAAGAAATCCGAAGCAGACTTGAACAACCAAATCCTTTCCTATTTTAGAGGGTCCAAATGAAGGCTGCGATATCTGGCTACTCATTCAGTTAATAATTTTTCCTGTGAATTAACTTTGGTTGATAAGCGCAGAAATATATCCGCTAATAATTGGGAGCATGCTCTATACAGTGGCATCACTGTAATATTAGAAACCAGTGTGTTTTTTTTGTAAAGCTCAAATTTCCTGCTTCATAGCTTTGTATGTGTGTGAGAGAGAGGAAGTGAAATTTAATGCCGAGAGAGAGCCATCTTGTTCTTTTCTTGCTAACTTGATGACTCCATTGAAATTTTAAATGCTCTACCGAAGACATTCTTAGAGAGTCACATTTCATTTTCTTCTTGAGAAAGCGAGGTTTCATTTGACTGGACCTTGAGAAAACTTTCAATACGAGAAGAATTAAAATCATGTCATCCCGAAAAAAGGAAGGCCAAATAACTGATCATTGGGGTTAAAAAACTGTCCTTATTTCGAATTTTGGCCTTGTTAACCTTTATAATTTTCTCACCTTGAAGCTGTATTTTTCGTTTGGATAAGCTTTGTTGAAGATAAAAACATTACAAGGCCACATTTCAAAGAAGTCCAGTTAAATTACAGTATATGACAAAACTAATATGTTTTATATGCATCTCTTGCTTGCCACTTTTAAAAGAAGAATTCATTATGTTATTAAAAGCAAAAAGTAAAGCTTTGCATTCATATTGATTCTGTTTAAGATTTATTTGACAGCAAAACAAAAATTATCTGTTCGTTCAAACGAGATAAATTAAAAAAAAGAAGACAGGTAGGAGCATTGTGAAACAATTCAAAGATGTGGTCGAAATCGGATCAATCAATTCCGGATTCAACTGATATAGGTATGCTACTGCAATTGGTCATGGAATTAATTATGAAATGAATACAAAGCATTTGGATTATCAAAGCTGGTCGCATTTAGTAGTAAAGATGGGAACAACAAAATAGGAATCTATGAGATCGACTCTGGTAGAGAGTACTCAACCTTTGATGGCGTACAGCTAAAAAATTGCAAAGCCGGTAAACTTTTTCCGATAATCTTGATAGTAAACATTAAAACTAGCGACCACACATATAAAGGGCATTCCAGGCAAGACGTTGCTCATTTCATGCATTCATGACGGCTATGCAGGAAATTTTGGGATATTTGATGTTTCAAAGAAAGATATAGTTAATAGTATCTACTCTTTCGAAGAGGTTATAAGAGGTAATGATAAGATGAATTACTAAACAGAAGGTTTGAAAAATGGTAATGACTAGCTATTAGCCAAGGAGATATCGCATTGAATAGTCAAAGAAACTTGATTGCAGTCATTCCTCAATCGCTAAAGATTGCTTATCATCTATTCCAATATCAGCACATTGGTGAGAAAACTGAAATACGATTATTGAGGGAAGCCAAATGGATACAACAATTCAAGTGTATAGATATGTTACCTCTCTGATGGCCTCTAACTCAGATCCCTATTCAATTTAATTCTGATGCACCTCCTTATCACATCTTTTTTCAGCCATGATAGTAAGTTTTTCCATGCATCAAGAAGAGACTTGAGAGGTTGATTTTTATGCGGTTATCAATTTGCCCTTACAGCTTCCCCAAGAGGTTAGTTCGAAGTGCAGATGGAGTCCAAACGTCGGAGACGACATTCTCTTTGTCGTGGGATATAATTGCATGCTGAATGTACTCAATGTCGAGAAAAATAAATTGAGTTCTGCAAAACCCATGGCAACTTTGCAAGATAAGGAGCAAGAAGAGAGTAACAAATCCACCAAAATGCTCTCCTCCCATCACCTTGCCCTTTTTTTCCCCCCACAAAATAGCGCCCTCCAATTTTGGCTTTGATACCTGTGAAATTGATAGCAATCTTGTGGCGCTATCTATTCGGAATGATGTCAGAATCTTTGATATCCGTGCCTCGAAGATTGTAAAATTTATAAAGATCGGATCAGATGGTAGTGAATGTAATTAAACTACACTAAAACTCGATTGAAGATAACACAAACTAGATTCAACAAATTGTTTAAGCTGGAGTCAATGTGGCAATTTAATTGCTATCACAGGAGATCAGAAAGCAATAGATATTATTGACATGAGAAAGGAGCAAGTCCTGAGAAGTTTCAGGCAGCCTGGTAGTTCTCATTATTATTACCTTCTTGACTCTCTCCTCTATAGATCCTCTCTTTTCAGTTTGCTTTTTATGAAAAATGAGTTTGATTCGGTGATTCCAGTAATTTCATCGAGGGTTATTTATCGCACGATATAAGATTGTTTGAACTCAAAGCTCTATGATCGCTGTTTTATTGTCTTCAAATAGTAACTTTGAGAATTTGAAAATATTTATCCATTTTTTTTCTTGGTAAGATTTATCCCTTTCCTGATAAAGGCAACGATTGCAGTAAAAGCGATTGTCTTTTGCATATTCTTTTCTTCTAACTGGTTTTCATGCAAACACATGGAAATCAAGCAGACTCGAGCTTCTTAGCTAGTTTCTGATCTGTGCAACTCATGCAGTACTAATGTTATTCTGAATGAGTAACTTGATCTTCGGTAATTGTCTCAGGTACAATTTTTTCTAGAAATAGTCAAGGCTTTGTCTAGCATTATATACAGCTATGAGCGATGATGTGTCCCTGCTTCTAGCAAACATTTCCGTTTACGACATAATTTGCATCGAGATTCAGAAACAAATCCTGATTAAATCAATTTATAATTTATTCGAAAACACATCAGAAAGGTGATCAACTTGGAAAGAAAGAGACCACTTCTACGACAAACTCAATCACCCATACTTATCTAACTTAAAGATGCTATCTCAGATCCATCAATCAAATTCAGATTCTACAAATATCGGTAAACTATGAAATTGGTTATATTTGATGCAATTAATTATAATATGGATGGAAAAGCTTTTGGATCTTCAAAGCTAGTCGCATTCAGCAGTAAAAGGGATGCTAATCAAATCGAAATTTACGAAGTTGACACTGGCCAGGAGTACTCCACGTTCTCTGGACCACGGTTAAAAAGTTGTAATGGAAGTATTTCCTTAGTTATTATGAATCTAACATGATTAGAAACTTCTCATGTGAGGGAGATTCCAGGGACGACGATGCTCATTTCATGTATCCATAAATGCTTTAAAGCAGCAACTTTTGGGGTTTTTGATGTCTCTAAAAGAGGCAGAGTCCAAAGCGTCTATACATTTGAAGAAGCTTATGGTGCAGGTACTGGCTCAATGACACTTCAAATTATAAGTGCATATCTAATTTCAACAGAGGTAGGCCAAGGTGATATCGCAGTCAACGTGAATAGAAAACTGATCGCACTGATCCCTCAAATGGGCAAAGTTGCCTATCATCTATTTCAGTTTCAAAACAATGGTGAAAAGACTGAATTGCTTTTGATGAGAAAAGCCAAATGGATAAAAGGAAGCAATGGTAGAAAGTCTTAATCCGCTTTCTTCTCACCATCCTGTTCATATTTTCGTTTTTGAAAAGATGAGATAGTCAGTTTCTCCATGAATCCAGAAGGAACACGCATTGTGACGCTTGATTGGAGAGGGCTTCTCTCCGTCTCAGATATCGATACTCATGAATGTCTTTCAAGTGCGAAGTTAACAAATCGAGGAGGTTAATTGGTTGCTAATCCAAGTTACATACATCAACCTAGGTTTTTCTTCGAAGTGTAGATGGAGCCCATTCGCTGGAGATGACACTGTTTTTGTCATGAGATATGATTGCAAGTTGAATGTCCTCAACATTGAAAAAAATCAGTTGAGTTCTCCAAAAGCCATGGCCATTTTAAGAGATGGAAGCGAAGGCGCAGGTAGCTCATTTCTTAACCCAAAAAAAAAATTTTAAAATCCATGATTTTTTCCCCTTTCAAATTGAAGTGTCAGATAATTTTGGTTTTGATACATGTGGCGTTGATCGTAATCTCGTAGCACTATCGACAACGGGAAAAGAAGCGAGAATCTTTGATCTACGTGTCTCAAAGATTGCTTCGGCAATTGAGATTACACCATCAGGAGGTACTCTAATAATAGAATGAGCATCTTGTTACATAATGCAAATTAGAAGAGACAGCATGCTTACGTTGGAGCAATTGCGGTAATTTCATCGCTGTTGCTCAGTCAAAGGGTTTGGGAGACATTATAGATATGAGAGCAGCAAAACTTTTTAAAAGCTTCAAATATGGGCAGGAGGAAACAAGTACTCTCAACTATATTCCCACTAACTTCTTGAATTTAAACATATAGAACCTTTCAATTCAGTTTGCTTTTTGTAAACAAGAATATCAATCGAATTACCTTATATCTCTTGAGAGATACCACTTTGGGCTCGAATGAATGAAGTGAATTTAAAGACGCAGTTTTAGAGATCGAAGATGGTACTTCAAATCAATCAACACATGATTTCTAGATAAGTCATAATGTTAGTTCAATCTTATTTGTATAGGAAATTAATGAATAATAATGGTGAAATTCCAATTGAATAGATAAACGAAAATAAAAGCGATATCAAAGTGAGTCTTTGCTCTTTTCATGAGCTGTAAGAAATGTGGTCTTTTTGGCTATTGATCAAGAAGATAATTGGGCGCACTCTGTGACGGTTGATTCGAGCGTTTCTAGGGTCATTTAATTTCAAATAACTGATTTGAATTTTCAAGCTTTTTCTCTCAATACATTATTGGTGTTGAATAGCTCGAGTATAAGATTATATTCATGAGTACATAAAATCAGAATGCAGACAATGGCATAAATATTGATTGAATTCCAGTACAAAACATGAGAGGCCAATTATGTTAAATGAAATACACTGGTGGCATGGTGGCAGCTTCTGAGAGTAGCGTAAAATAAATAGCCAATTCTTTATCACGAATAAAAAGTAGATTTCTAAAATAAAAAACAAAACAAAATAAAACAAAAACTTCATTTCTTTCTAGAAATTTGTTTTGCATATACTAATAACTACTACCATTCTGATCAGTATTTATCAAGTAGCAATATACATCTCCTTCCTTCCTTACTTTTTTTGTTGACTGAACCTAATGTCTGAATATAACTCGTATAAAGAATCTCAAGATAAAAGATTATAGGGAAGAAAAAAAAAAACTAATAATAAACCTCATTGGTTCAGTAATCAAATTTCTTGAATAATGGTTGAAATTTTTATTGATGTCATAAAGTCATCCCCGATACCAACTCAACTCAGAATTTTCTTAGCTAATCTTATTGTAGAAACCACAAAATTTATAGTTATTATAAAATTATCCATTTGTAAGATTCTTTTTCTTGTTGTAGAAAGGCATTTCGTTCTCTTTTTATTGTATATTCTATAAAACCATTTATAGGAGAGTAAGAAAAGAAGTTTTCGCTGCTGGAATTAACGTTATATGTCTCTGCGTGTATATATATCGAATAGAAATGAAAATTTAAACAGGAGCATCAAGCTTTTGGGTCTTGCAAAATGCTCTTTAATCTTTATGGTTAAAGTGTCATGGGAATATAGCTTTTATAGTCACTTGGCAAATTTGTGGGTATTTTATATTTAAAACACATTTCTTCTGCAGGCTTGAGTTTTCTGAACTTGTTAATTAAAAGGTCATCATACTCTGACCTTTGGGGAGCATTTAATTCTTTCAAATTCGCTCTTGTCTGTTGATGTATCATTCGAACCTTAAATTTCACTTCTTCTCCCTCAGAATTTTCATCTATGTCTCCAAAATCATCTGTGAACCCTGAAAATGAGTCTTTTCTCAGGGTATATTGCAATTGATGAAAATTCCTCATGAATTTGGGTCCAATGCTATTTTGAGTGGTTTGTATCTGGTCGATTCGTCTTTCTGCTTCAATTCTGCATTTATAAGCCACAAACCTGTCCATTACGTTTCTTACATCCTCAATTTTTGAAATCTCTTTCAAGAAACTTCCAATAACCCGGAGTTGATTATCAGAAGGATTACCAGTGAAAGGAAATATAGTTAACACATTTTCTGACTGTTGTTTGACCTGTATGATTGAATCCTGAGTTAGATTATGATACCAAATAAGGCTATTGAATGATGTTTATCGATTACATCAACTAAGATGACGTCTGAGGGTGGAAGCCCAAGAATTGAAAGGTCTTTTTCGAATTGATTTTGAGAGTTTAAGCGGCAATATTTTCGATCAAGGACTTTTGTGAAATGGAATTGAAGATTGAGAGCTTCTATTGCTGCATGTGCATACTAGGGAAACATAAATGAAAAGTTGATGAAGTGAGCGGTTAACGCTGACAGATTACCTCTTTGACACTCGCGGTGAAGAGAACCAAAACATAATGTTTCGTCATTTTGCTAAGAAATTTGTCGAGACCTGGCCTCTTTGAGATATAGACTGTCCGCACATTTCCTCTGCAGTTGACCTAATGCATTACTGTGGGGACAAAAATTCACAAAGGAAAAAGGTAATACCTCAGTAGAGATCGTGGCACCTTCAAATTCATAGTTCTTGGCGTGAATAAGGGTTTCGTCAAGGTCCAATACTAAATACTTCTATTATTGTTTATCTATTAGAACCTCCTGCACCAATAAACGTTTTACTCGATTGAGGGCGTCTGGTCTAATGATGCTATTCGATACTTCGGTTGAGACCTTTGCATTAATTAGAGAGTTGAACACTTGAATTTTTGAAGTGTCTAAAGAAACCATTCCGCCAAATCCAAATAAAGTAATTCCCTTTTAGCGTATTAAATCTCGAATGAAATTTATAATTTATCCTATGCTATAAATGGATTTCAAAAAAAAAAAAAATCGCTAAAAATTGATAATTACCAATAATAATTTTTTAAGGAAAAGAAAGTACTTTCAATTGTTCTGTTTAATTTATTTTCGATGCTATTTTAGTCAATACTTATTGGAACTAAGAAAGCAACACTTTGATCTCTTGCTGATAAAGGTTAAGTTTTCCAAAGCAGCAGACTACAATTTTTCTGCCAACTTAGTTGCTCCAACAATGAATTGTAACGAGCGGGTTTGGCTTTTATTTGGAAAAAAACGGTGCTTACTTCCCCTCAATTTTTCACCTATTATAAAATTTTTAAGCACCCACTTGTTCAGCTATGATTTTCAAAAATAACGATTTAACAAATATTGAAGGGCTCTGCATGAAAGTCTTTCACTAGTTTCATCGGGGATCACGGAATATATAAATAAATTAATTAATGACGGGAGTGGATGGACCATGGACACTGATTTAGTTTCGAGCCCGCAAGAAGATGAGTTAGCATTCTTGCAAGGTTCTGGCCACTGAAAATCAAGTGATTTCTCAGACTACAGTCCTATTCAAATTTCGACTCGATCCTTTTGTTAAAATAGACTTGATTGAGCCAAACCTTTGTGATCAAGATTTTATTAGCAGAAAATGCTTTGATACAGTTTATTTTATCTGATTTTCAAATTGGAAATCAGTGAAGTGTAAACACAAGTCAATCAAAAGTTCATCGAAATGATGAATCCGCTTCATAAATACAACAATATTGCCGAAGAAGAAAGCGTCCAGAGTCAAAATAAATGGCAAAGTGACTTTGACACAACAATTGACAATTCTTTCACTAGTCATCTGCGAATATGCCAAGAAAGTTCCGAAAAATCAGCACGACTTCATTTAGAGTTTTGGTCGCATTTAAGTAGAGATAATCCTGACCTTGCCAGTCTGTCTGAGCTTGCATTCAAAATTGATAATTCTGTAGCAAACGCAGAAGGACAATGGAATAAGCTTGTAGAAATGTATCCAAAGTCATCCGAGGCTTTCGAGGCCTACGCTAAATTCCTTACTGAGGTCAGATATGACAAAGAAGCCGGAGAACGTATCATGCGTCGCGCCAGGGAAATGAATACCCATGAGCAGAAAAAAATAGATTCAAATGAATATCATCCCGTCAATGATGCTGGAGAGGATATGAAATCTGAAGAACACAAGAGTTTAAGCCCAACTTTTGAATCTTCTCAAGCTTTGATTAAAGCGAACGCCGAAAAGAGTCAGCTTTGTTTGATTCGATATCTGAGAAAGGCTGCAAAAATCCTTCTCATTATCCTATTTATCATTACTCCAGTCACTCACATTCTTGATGTCAAGGGGTTTAATGAATTGAAACATCGAATGCATCTCGTAGCCCTTTCAAATCAACAGAATTCAGAGCTTCAACGCATTGTGATGGACAGTCAGAGTCTTTTGCTTATGAATATGGGAATTGCCACTAACCACTCGGACAAGTTTTTAAGAGAGAGGATTGGCAATGCCACCTCGGATATGGAGAATATTGGAAACACTCTTCAGATAGGGACGCTACAACTGTCAGCATCACATTTGAATTTACTCCGAGAGAATTCAATAGAAATGCAAACCTTTTCAAAAAATGATCAAAGATCAAACATACATGTCAACCTCAACGAAGCGGCCCAACAAATCGTCTCGAAGGCACGAAAAGTGATATATACCCCACTTGAGAATCTGAATGCTTCGAACTCAGATCTTCACTATGTGCTTTACAACAGCTTCAATCACTTCTATCGCGGCCTGCGACAATCCTCGGAATTTTATACTTCAGAAGTGTATGAGAGTTTCTTAGAAACCACTGACGGCGTCCTTATTTTTCTTATCGTTCCTGCTTGTTTGATTTTATTAGTGCTCATCGTGCTTATATCTGGTTTCTCAAGAGCTATCAAAGGCAGAGAAGAGGCTCTGGCTCTGTTGTCAGCTATACCTGACGAAACCGTAAAAGCGCTACAATCAAAATGCAGAATATTCATCTCGAGCCTCGAGGCAGGTGATGGCGATAATAATGAGGAGGAGAATTTTGAAAACCAAATCGATTCTCCATCAGATTCAACCGAACAGCACCGGAGAAAGGATATTAAAAACATTGGGAGAAGTCGAAAACGGCCGATTTTGCGACTTATAATCTCTGCAAGCTCTCTTCTACTTTGCTTAGTGGGACAATATACCCACTCAATTTATTTTCTCAACCAAATCATTGGTATTTTCTCAGATTTTGACTCTACGTCTTCTGCTGAGTCCTTATTTGGCTTTGTTTTGAACGCTGAAAGGTATAAACTCATTGGCTATTCCCCCTCTTAACGCCTTCATTAGACAACTGATAATCGACAATAAATTCCCTATTCTGAATAGAAATGCTCTAGAATTCGTTGAAGAACATACTAGAAGAAATATGTATTACCGCTATTTTGAATTGGAACCGGTAAAGCTCCGGGTTAAAAGGTGATAAAATTAAGAATACCTGAAATTTTAGGAATTATCATTAAGCCGCATGTGCCAATTGAGAGATTATTGTGATCCCTCACATGAAAATTTGATTCGTGGACTGTTCGCTCGAATAACGCAGCACTTGAAGAATCTGCAGTATATATTTGATCTTTACAAGAAATTCAAGGGCGAGCCGACGATGAAGTTCCCGGATTCAATAGTTAACTATACGGTGGTGTACTCACCTCAATATTATCCTGGCAATCTTCAAAAGAACAACTGGCTGAATATTTTGAAGACCACTCAGGCCATAGAAGCTGGTATATATTGGGCACCTTTTCGTTGACTTAATACAAACTATTGTCATCCTCAGACACCTCGCAGCATGTTTACATTCGACAAGCGTTTAGTTACTTGATGGAACAGTATGAAGCTGGAATAGATACAAAGCAAAACGCCTTTGTGTATGGGGGGATTATTATTCTGGTCCTTTTTTACGGTTTTGCCATCGTGGCATATTTCACTTTTTGGCGTCAGGTGCCTAAAGATCCAAGCGAATACGTGAGTTTTTCAAAATAATATTCCTCTTAATCTTGCCTTCGAATTTGTAGATCGAAAGAACAAACTGCTTAATAAGAGTAATACCACCAAACATTCAGTCAAATATGAAGAGCAGTGAATTCGAGCTGAAGATTCTGGAATGAATGATAGAAAGGGAACAAAATTAGAGCTTCTTGCACCTAAGTCACTGCCATTTTCATAAGTTATTCGATAAGTTACAAACAACATTGCTGTTAATAAATGTGTAAGCTGCCGGAACTCCGTAGCAGGAGTGTATCTTTATTTAGCAATTCAAATAATGTATTCAACAACTATAATTAAGCAGTTTGGTTGGGTTAAAGGCAATTGGTAATTGTTGAAATAAAATTTGAAATCAAAGATATTAGACTAATCAACAACAGCTCGATATCAGCTTTAGTATCAATCCAGAGGGGAAATTCATAGCAACACTTGATTGGAGTAGGCTTCTTTCTGTTTGGAATATTGAATCTGACTTCTAGTGAAAATATCATCAGCTTGCTTTCTTTTAATTTCTCAATCGAGCTGTTGTAATTGTGTAAAAGACCATGATTCTTTTTTTCCTACTATTACCTTTACTGCTGCGAAGGAAGTTGGGTTAAGGAAGAAATTGAAGAAAAAAGAGGCTAGAGCTCATAAACTTATTCTCTGTTATAACACCTGATGTAGTATGATTTCCTGCCTAGAAGATAGCTTAGAAGAGAATTTTAAAAAATTTGTTTTATCATAAATTTTCATAGAACCTTTTTTTTTTTGTTTGTAAATTTGCAAATTATAACGAATTTTCGAATTGTAATCTCTCAAAACACTCTCAGATTGAGTGATGGCATATTGCTCGCTCTGACTTAAAACTAGCAAACACATCATCTATCCAAGTATCTACTCCTCCAAGAAGCAGACTGACCGTATGCCCTCTGAATTAAAAATGAATTAAGCAATTTCAAGTCTTAATTGTTAATTCATTACTGCTCCCTGCAGATCCGACGCATATCACCTTTCCATCTGCTCGGAAATCAACCACTTTAGCTGTGTGATCGTTCGAACCCGTTGCCAGCAGAGCCCCATCATTACTCCATTTTACTGCATAAATTGGCTCTAACCGAATAAAAACTTATAACCAACACAGAAGTACATATTCACTCACCCTTATGAAGATCCTTGAACGTTTTTACAATTTTGCTTTCTCTTTTATCAAATACATGCACAAAGCTATCATCCCCGGCAGTTGCAACGAGATTCCCGTCGACTGAAAGATCCATGGAGTATGTCACTAATATTTTCAACTCAGCCGCGAGTAACATTCAGTTTTAATTACACCAAGCTTCTCCCAGCTTCAAGCCTTCTCCTAAAGTGAGACACTGTTTTTCTACATCCAGGACATTGAGTCTATGATAACCGTGCTTCAGAAAGATAGTTGGATCACTCACTAATGGACTCCATCGGGATCTATTGGTTGAGCCTTATTTATAGCGGTGTAAAAATGCCTTCAAATAAATAATTGATACTCGCGCTGTCTTTGGACATGGGTAACGATAGCTCATGCAATTTAGCATTTGTATCCACATCACATAATAAAAGAATCCCAGACCAATCGACGATACTGATTATTTTGCCTGAAGGATCGAAATCCCATGAAGCAATTCGGTCTTTGTAAAGAAGAGGAAATCAAATGACGAAGAAGTTTTCTGTTATTTACTCTTAAAGTCTGGGTGCCATTGAGTTCTTCTCACAATTTCAAAAGTATTGCAGTCAAATAAATGATACGAAATTTTGTTTTTGACTGGTATCAAGGCAGCAAATGAGCGCTTCTTGTTGACTGCGAGATCTCCCTCTCCAACCTCTTTATTCAATTGGAATTAGCACAAGTTGCTTGGAAGAGAGCTTACTGCCAATCACCTTACCACATGTGAACCGAGTGCCCTTTCGGGGTCCTTCGTGAGACCGGTCTGAAAAGTTAATTATTTCGAAATTTGCGCACTCAGAGGATGAATAATCGGCTGATATCAATAGATTTGTGTTATGGATCTGCTTTAATTGAGGCCATGAATCTGCAACAAGAACGCTAAGTCGAATTCTTTAGGATTGAAGTGATTATACTCATTCCACTTAACTGGACGCCGTCAAAAACTGAATGGCGTTTCCCTGTCTGTAGGTCATAGATGTAGATGGTGTTAGATTTTTGGTCAGAGAAAGCAAAGCGTTTCTCATTGCTCCCTAGCTCGTGTGATATGTGACAGAACTAGAGGAAAAATTACATATGGTTGTAATTTGAGATTTTGGCTGACTCAATTGTTGATTGCTGCCTGAAAAAAGCATGAAAGTGAAAGATTTTATAAACAAAGCTACTTGTTGTTGAAGTTGACACTCCTTGGGGCTTGGAGTTTTGCATGGTAGAATTTATTGAAATAGATTAAATTAATATCGTATCCAAAAAACAACACGTGCCTGATTAATTTAGTTTTGTTGTCAAGCATATGAGGCAATAACTTTTCTGGAAATGCAAACTTAATGAATAGGATAAGCTGCAGTTGACTCATTAGATTGCAAAACATAACATAAAAAGAAGAAGAATTCAGCACGAAACCCTCATCGTAAATACCAGTTAATAATGATGGTCTAGAAAATACCAGGAGGATTCATTAATTTATGCTTCGTATCAGTTGTGTATCTTTATCCTTCGAAAAATCATTTATGAAGCAGACGAAACATCATCTCATGACATTGAATTTACTAGGGTTTTAATTACTCGAAATGGAACGGCCAGCAAAAAGGGTTTTCTCTCTAATCTAAAATCAATCACTTGAATCGTCCAGATTGGTGCTATCATACTCACATGGCGACTCCATTTAAAGGCTTAAATCACCCCTGAGTAAACAGATGATCGTCAGTATGTCTGAACATAAGAAAATAATGCATATTTGAGTAAATCCTTTCAAAAGGATGTACAATCTTGCTTTCTGTCCGATCAGAGAGATCAATAATGTGCTCATCTCCGCTTGTGACTAGCAAAATTCCATCTTATGGAGATCCATAGAACTGGTCTCTGCAAAGCAGAAGTGTCAAGAACCAATACTTTCAATATTTTTCCCACAGCAAACGAATCACTACTGGTAGGTAGTGAGGTTTTTGTACATTCGTTTTATCGTCGTTTTCTAACTATTGATCGCTACCTGCCGCTTTCATTAATAACTATCTAACTTTTGAGATCGGTTACGATCGAACTAAATTAGCATTATTTCGATGGATTAAATTAAATATTTGATCAAATTTTCAAAACCGAATAGAATCGGTTAGCATTTAAACGACTGAATTAAAACTGATGGATTCTGTTCTGGAAAACGGCAAATAGAGTGTGGCTATTTAAACCGAGAAGGTTTCCAAGGATATAATCAAAACCAATTCACGGTACCAAATCGCTTATCCTAAGCTAACCAATGAGATTCGTTACTCTTTGCGTCCTTTCTTTATTACTTCTGGGCCTGACTTTAACATCAGGTCTCAGAACCACCTGCAAACAAGGTGGCATTTGCGCTTCTGTTGGCTTAACCACCGCAGATGCTGTTGAAACTGCTGTTGAGACTGTCGCTGACATCGTTGAAAGTGACGATGCTGTTGAAGAAGTTGCCACCTTTGTTGAAGAAAACCTTGTTGCCACTCTTGAAGAAGTCATTGAATTGGCTGAAGAGATCGCCACCACCCCTGAGGAGGTTGCTGAAATCGTTGAGGCCATCGCCGAAGTCGTTGAAGTCGTCGAGGTTGAAGAACAAGAAATCACCGTTGAAGAAGCCGTCGAAGCCATCGCTGAAGTCATTGAAAGCGAATC
>ENA-UOTZ01000299-UOTZ01000299.1-compost-metagenome-genome-assembly--contig:-NODE-299-length-42013-cov-22.563192_pt1 | contig 42013 bp, 41 predicted proteins | sample MGYA00238144_ERZ746983 | MGnify/ENA primary metagenome ERZ746983 (study PRJEB28759, sample SAMN06268863) | compost metagenome | isolation source: single cell | place: USA: California, Emeryville, Joint...
GCTATTTTAGAAGCACAGCTCTCCAAAATTAAGATCAAACTAATCAAAAGTACACAGCATCCAATCTTCATTTCAAACCAAATCTTGAAACTTCTGAGCGACTGAATCTTTCTTTTAATTGCTGCGAAAAGCATCGATAAGAAAAAGCAATCCAACAGCAAATAATTTACATTTTCAAAGCCAAACACTGGAGGTCTCTCGTTCTCTGTATATCCGCTTGCCTTTACACATTATAAGTAATGCAAGCTACTATTCTCTTACTTCATTTTTCAAAGTTCTCGTGTCAAGCGTCATCCCAGTAGGTTTCTTTTCACTTTGTATGTTCATATGATCTGGAACTTTCGAGTCCCTCTCTAGCTGAGCAATTTTCCTGTCCTTTGCCTCGATAGTAAACGTCAATTTTTTAATCTCAAATTCGTACTCCGTTTTAACCCTACTCCCATTTGCTCAGAAAAAAATTTAAATATATTGACTCATACCTCCTAACTGCAGATTCCTGATCAAATTTCGCCTTATGATTCAGGTCTTTCACCGTTCTTTCCATAGAACTGATGTTTTCTTCGAGTTCTGAAATCTTTCGATCTTTTTCCTTCAGCTTTTTCTCAAGCTCTCTCGTTGCGGACTTAGAGCCATCTTCCTGAGATTTCTAATGAAGAAATGCATTGCAAAGTCAATTTTTTCGACTCTACCTTGAGCTCATTAATTTGTTCTTGCAATTGGCGATTCTTCTCTTTTTCGGCCTTAAGTTGATTTTCGAGCTCAGTAACCTAGCGATTCAAATATAGTATGTGGATCGAAAATATATATTAATACTCTTTCTGAGGCAGAGGTGTCTGTAACCTGCTTCGTAATGAAAGAATGTCTGAAGTCAAGAGAATCGTGCGTAGGTCTCGCACCATATATGATTTCTTGAGATTTCCTCTCGTACTCACCCTATTTTGGAAAAATTAGCCACAAGTTTTATCAAGTTCGTACAAGGACAGATGGACTTCTCGGACCATAAGGGGAAGAAAAATCATTTTCTTTATTGTCAGCTTTGTTGTAATTCGGTCTTTGATAATTACTTTTGGTGAAATTCTCACTCATAGACTATATTTCATTAAGTTATTATTGAAGTTGCTAATTGCCATATATACCTTTCCTTGAGTCGATTTTCTGATTGAAAGAATTGAACTATCGAGCTTTTCAGCTTCGTTATCAAACGATGGTGGGCTTTTCAATAATTTGCTGAATAATTTCGCGGTGTTATTTCATCAAGTACCAATGCACTTATTACCTTTGGTCTGGCGATGTAACATTCGAAGGTCTGTATTTATCCTGTAAAGGCTCATATTCAAAGTCTTTATTTTGATCAGGTTCTTTCGCGGCTCCCTCTGCACGTGTCACCAGTTTCTCACTCAACTTTGAAATTCTTTCCTTAACCTCCAACTTCATATGCTCTAAAGTCCTCTTGCCGATACCCGAATCAGCGACCTCTTTCCTAATAATTTTTCAGTGATTTGCTTATTTTATTCTCGTATTACTTTTCCAATGCAGGTTGTCCCTTATCAACGCTCCCTGGCCTGGAAAGCCTGAGCTTGGCGTACGTGTTCAGATCGTTCTTTTCATCTTTTTCGCCTGTGAAAGACACTTTTTTCTCATGTCTTGTTGTATTTTCTTGTGAGACTGTCGGAGCCTGCTCACTCTGTTTTGTTAACTCATTGTATTTTCTTGAGAATCCTCGAGAGTCAGCCTCAGGCCGTTTAGATAACCGCTCAGAGTCGTTTCCCAAAGCCGAAGTGTCAAGAAGTCTCGAAGTGTTCCCATTATTAGGAGTTTTATCTGTCGGTCCAGCAGGGTCATAGCCTTGAAGGTAGTCGCTCAGAAAATATATCTTTTTAGGAGTATGTCCTCGTGATCTTTTGGCTGTCCAGCCGGATTGGTTTAAGGTATTGGCACTGATACATCAAGACTGATTAAATTGAGAAATTTTAGCGAATCACCTGCTTTTGGTCGGAGAGCGAATGCTGTAGGAGCTGACATTTAGGCTTCTTTCCTTCAATCCAAGGTCGGTCCTTTGAAAACTAAGAGATGTGTAGAAGAGAATATCAGGTATTGTACTCTCGATCGTTCAATGTCATAGATTTGTCATGTTCGGCCCTCCTACGCAATTTAATAAGCGAAAGCGCTGAATTGTTGATTACAATGGACTTCGAGATGGATAGGTTCTGTCGAAATTGGCTTTTGCGTATGACTCAGTCATTTTTAAGGAGCGTTCTTGATTGTATAGTGTGTGATAATTTGAATATTTTGAATTAAGTGATTGTCCTAAATTCGTTAAATCTTATTTAACGAATTAAAGGACTTAATTCAAAAATTTTTTGTTATTGAGGATGATTTTTTGTGAGTTTTATATGAATTGCTTTGATTAGGTGAGATTTGCATCAATATGCAACTTGACGTTGTTGTGTCAAATGAAGCAATTGACCTCTCTTTACTGAAAAGAGATAATTGTGCTTAAGAACCATTTTATTTTTGTAGGAATGTTGATACATCAGTTTGTATGACTAATATTTCAAATAGTAATATTTAACAAATTCCTCCTCTGTCCTATACTGATTTCCCAAGATTGGTTTCCCCTTAAGAATTGCGAGTAGTATGAATAATATTGTCAGTAGATTAATTCAACAGATTACGGACGACTCCTTATCTGCTCATAAAAATATTAAACTTATTTTTCGGGTTTCTTTTGGGAGTCAGACTCTTGCTCTCTATCATCGTTCGACTTTTGCTTCAGTTCCGAAGTTTTTTGAATTTTATTCTGGAGAAAATCGGCTTCCTGATCTTGAGATTCTAAAACAATTAAACTTTATAAAGAAGTCCGAATTGCATGCGTTTACCTTCATTCAACTCGTCTGTAATATTTTTCTTGTGATCCCCGTTTATCTGCGCTAAAATCATGGAAAAAAGGCACATTATCGCTTTGAATGCGTGTTAAGGACTTACGCAGCAAAGAGAAAGGATTCTCGGCATTACAATTCAAATGCTTTTTTGAATCAAATGAAACATCGCTCAAGTTCTCTGTCTCGTTTGGACTCCAGCTATTTTTACCTTTAAATTTATCTTGCGTCGGCAACGAATCAACCGCCCTTTCGTTTAGCACAGGTTGATCCCCGTACTCTTGAAACAGATTACTTTCTGAACGCATCAGTTGCTCAAGACTTCAAAGTTAAATTAGCTCGGAATCGCTCTAAATTTTACCTCTGCTGCTGATCATTCAGCGCTCCTAATTGAGAATTCAAATCTATTCCATTACTTTGCGTTTGTTGAGTGTTATTATATTGATTGTTTTGCTGTGAGAAAATAGACTGGGACTCTTGCATTTGCTGTGGTAAACTTATTTGAGACGTGTTGGTCGTACTCGGATTTGAGTTAGTATTCAACGTTATCAATCGTTGAGAGGGCGAATACACCTCGCTAGTGTTGTTTGGCGTCACTCTGGGGCTGTGCGTGCCTAATTGCGAAGTATTTCTCGAGTTTGACCCTGTGGTGGTAGCTCCATTCGACATCATCTGAGATCGGTTGCCTTGGTATCTTCCATGCGTATGGACTGATTCGGTCTGATTTTGGTTGCTTGGATTGCTTCCCAGGTTGATTTGAGAAGTATTTGCTTGAGTTTGAGATTGCTGTTGCTGTGTAGTGCTATTCCCTTGATTGCGAAAAGGGCCAATTATTGCGTGGACGTGGATGTCAATGTTTCCGCTCTCGTTTAAGTTTCTGCTGTTTTGAGAAGTGCTGTTTGCTTGGGTGACTTCTCCTGGAGTCAGCATCACAGGGACCTGGTTTAAATGTATTAGTTTTTCGATAATTCGTCAAAATTACCTGGAATGCGTATGTTCTATTCTGTGAAGGTCCTTGGTTTTGTTGGCCTTTTGGAGATAAGAATTATCAATGTTAGAGTTCAGAGATTGAATGTACTTTCGTTTGTGAGGATTGATAAGTTTGTGAGATTTTGATTAGGTAAGCTTCTATTTTGTGGAGATTAATGACCTTGAAAATTATTAGTTAATTTACATGGCTTGGATGTTTCCTCCAAGAATAGCAAGATGCGGAGCCATATCTATTATAAGAGAGAGAGAAATCGATTCACTCAGTATTTTTCTCAGGTTATTCGGAATTACCTATCATCAAACGGCCAACACGATCAAAAAGTGGAGCAAGTTGACTGGCCATCAAAGCTATCATATTTTCTTTTAAATGCTGAGGATGAGGTGCTGGAATATCTGACGTAAAGTTCATATACAACTTGATCAAATGGAATATATTTACTTGAGCTTATTTCGGAGCGTTCCTGAGAATCTTCCTCCTAATGATGATAAATAACGTCTTGAAACAAATATATCTGATCGCCTTACGCTAATATAGTCCGGAAAATTTATCATCTGGTCTCTTCCTGCGTTTGAAAATGCTGAAATCGATTTAATAGATCTATTGCAGGTTTTATCTTATTCGCTCAGCCTATGTCCTTACTTCATAGATTTAAATGACAAGGCGTCTGACTCAGGATTCTTGTCATGAGATTTATGAGATTTCAGAGAAGTTGCATCCTCGAATGTCACGTTCTTTTCTTTCTCCTTCTCCGTTTGAATCTTTTGCTCTTCGATCATGCCACTGATCACGTTTTGAAGCTCCATTGACGCCCTTTTTAAGACAATTGTTATCACCTGCATTCTTCAATATTTCTCTTACTCTTGCTTGTTATGCACAGATTGTTTATCAGATTTCGGGGCTGTCTGCAATTCGTGCAATTTCGCCGTCATTACCGATATTTTCGAAAGAATATTCCCCATATCATATATGAGATCATTCGGATCCACCTGATGATTTGGGATATGAGTCGTGTCGCCATCCAACGTAAAATTTGGCATTGGACTCATGTATCTACTAGAAGCGGACTGCACAGTATACGTTCTATATTGAATCAGACACTTACTCTTGCTCTCGAAAATTAAAGCATTTACCTAAATAACGCGATTCTTGGAGAGTTCATATCAATCCATTCATCCCATCTCGTGCCCCATCCGTTATAATGTATATAAGCCTGGTTTCCCTGCACATTGATGACTTGCGCCTCAAGCTAGAGCCAAAAGATCTAAGTTTCTACTCGAAATACACGGAGAAAATTCCTACCCATTGGTCGATAGTGTCTTTGACATCGACCCATTGTCCAATATGAAGCTTTCTTTGAGAAAAATTGAAGGGATTTGTATACACTGAATAAAAAATCTTAGTCAGACCGCTTCTAAATATTGACTTACCGTTTTCTTGTTGAGAAAGCTCTTCAGGTTTAGTAAAGCTTGACATAAGCAGATCAATATTCTGGAAGTTCTGTCTCAGGACCTCCATATGTTCTTGAGGATCGATATTAAATCCATTTGTTCTTTGTTGAAGAAGTCTCCTCCTTAGGTTCCTTCGGTTGAAGGTTGATTCACCTTTGAGCAATATTGTAAGAATCGATGTGAAGGGCTCGGTTAAAATACTCATCGTGCGAATTATTCCAGAAAGTATTTCGTAATCCTGCAGAGACTCCTGGATATTAGAATGGGCTTGCTGCTCATTTTGGTGCTGAGGCTGCGCGTTGGTTTGCTGGTTTGGCTGTTGCTGCTGTTGTTGAGCGGTCGAATTTTCTATAAATTATTATAAATCTGTCGGAGATTTTCAATGGAACCTCTTTCAGAGTCATTATAAGCTGGATTTGCAACCAAATGCAGCACATGGCCATCTTCAATCTAGAATCTAAGTGAGACTGTACGTTAAACAAGTGCTATACCTTGTATGTGGATATTAGATCATGATTATGGAGGAGTTTTCCTTGAAAAATGATTCTTTGCCGTGTGACAGGGATATTTAGTTGCTAGGATGATAGTTAGAGCATGCCTTTACAAATTCGAAAAGTATTTACAACGAAAATTTTTTGTTTGAGATCGCTGATCGTATTGTCTTTCGAGATACTGAACTCGTGAAGCGCGTTATCAAGAGTTTTTATTTTAATGCCAATGATTTTGCTGGTGTCTTTTGCCGTTGACTCCATTAATATTGTGTGAAGGTGATTACTGAGGTTAAGTTCGGTTGTTCTGGTGAGGAATTATTTAATATAGAGATCGAATAAATTACTTTAAAACTTGAAAACTTCGACTGAAGGAGATAATTTCTAAAAACCTTCTCAGCACTAGACAGGCCCAAGGATTTGCAATCCAGAATAGCGCAAATAAGAAAGTGATACTCTTCAGTACATTGATTGAGAAAACAAAATGCTTATGGTTCATATTCGATATTGAAAATGTTCTATTGAAAGAACAGTTAAGCCCTTTTTACCGCTTTCTAAATAGTCAAGCATCTGAGTTGATCGTGATTAATAGTCCATAACAAGAGCTTTTTAGTAATATTTTAAAGGCAGAGTCTGTGTTGTTATTGCTAGTAATTATATTTATTAGATTCCTGAAAATTGCATTAGGGGTCACACTTTTTACCAATCAACTAATTTTTTCAATACATCATACTTTTGGTTGCCACAGATCAACTCAATCAAGTTTCGATATAGTTGCTGCTCGAAAAAGGCCAGAATATAGTTAATTTGATACCAATATATATATGTATTTATATATCTATTTATTTCGAGATAACTTCTAATGCCTTGTTACTTTTCCAATAATTAAAAAAATTTAGTTAAATCTCTCCTTTGAAATTCGTTCCTCAGAATTGAAAGACTCTGCTGGATGCTATCGCCATTTCTTTGATAGCCGGAAGATCCTGATTTCTCGTTGAATGAGCATCCTGATTTCTGACAGAATGAGAATCCTGATTTCTCGTAGAATGAGTCCTCCTTGCTACGGCATCAAGAGCCATCGACTCATTGTTTGAGATATTCGTAAGCGTGGTCGCAAGTTTCGGGTTGTAAGTCATGCTGAGCTTCATCTGCATCAACTTGCTCATTTTTTCATCAGCCGCAGAGAATTTCTTGATACCTCCACCAGCGTTATTCGCCTTTTGCATCTTTTGATCATACATCTAATTAATTTAGAAGTGAGACAAATTCTCTTTAATAACAATAAAAGAACCTTTTTATCTTTCATGAATTTCATAAAAAGCTCTTCGCCTTCTCTTTTGCCAAACAAATATCGGAAAGTCTTCATCAGATAGGTCTTTGACCTTTCTTCGATATTTTTCGGCATATGCTGCTTGAAAATTCGCGCAATTTCATTCTTTTTCATTGTATCCATTATGCCGATCTGCTCGGTCACATAATCGATTCCAGCTTTGCCCATACCCATGCTAGAATTCAATGTGGTCTGGCGTCTCACAGGCTTTGGAGATAATTTATCTTCTCTTGGTGATAGTTTCTCATAGTCTTCAGGTCGCAACAGATCCACGCTTTCCTCTTTGATTATCTTCTCCTTTTGTCTCTTGGGAGAAGGAAGGATAACAGTCTTTTTAGCCTTAATTTCCATCTTCTTGAGGAGTTTAAGCTTATCTTTGATCTAATCAGCATGTAAATAATAAGAAAAACCGATTTTATCTTACATCGCCAAGCGAAGACTGGAAGTCTCGACTGAGGATCGATGTTTGCTTGGAGTCTTCAGCAAATAAACGAGGGGATTGTATCGCAGGCAGTTTTGTCTCGTTACTCTTTTCTCCTTCTAAATTGTCTAAGAGATTCGCTAATCCGTTCTCTTTGCAGTATTGCTCCATTCTATACTGCGTCCTTGCCCACTAGACGAGAGATAAATTGTTTCGTATCTGATACAACCGTAGTTTTACCTCAAGAACATAGTTGACCGCATCTTTATCAAGAAATGAAGGGAGAAGATGATCCATGACTTCGTCTGAAATTCGCATTAATGAGACAACAACTCTCAGATAGTTGGTGTTATTGTCAGGTTTCCTAAAAGCAGAGAGTTAGTTCTCGACCAGCTAACGTTTTGTGTACAAGAGATCATTTTCTTCTTTCAATACGCGCTGGTAGAGATCTTTCAACTGTAATTTATAGTGAGCTTTCAGGTTTTTCATATTGAGCATTTCGCTATCTTGCTGAGCCACAACTTCCTGATTTTTTGCCAAATTTGACTCCACTTCTTGGATTTTCTCATTGTACTCCGTCTCGCATTTCTTGCGGTCATTTCTCACTCGCTTGAAATTCCTATTAGTCAAACGAGAAAGAAAACTCAGCGAGTTACCTGAAGCTTCATGTAATCCTCTAAGTTGCCTCTGTCATAGATTCCTGGTCTGCGAGAGATTCCTGAACCCTTATCATTCCGTTCCGACGCAATTTTATTCTCCATGTCATCAAACTGAGCAAGCTTCTCATCTTTCTAAAAAATAGAGGGTAGTTGAGAATCATTGCCTCTATAGTAAATAATATATTATCACCTCTCTAAGCAGAGTTTTATGCATTTGCCTCAGCAAAAAGTTATCATGGTTTAAATTGCCCATTTTTGTCCGAATCTTCTGGATTTCGTTCTCGCAATCCTCAAATTTTTTAATAAGCGCTTGCTCGACAACCTTATATTCAACGGTCGATTGCTCTTTCTCCCTCTGCTCTTGTTTATTAATGCCGATATCCTCACTAAACGCGTTCAGTTTGTCCGCCTCTTGCTTCTTTTTGATCAACCTTGCTGTGATTTTTTGAAGATTCGTTACGTCACCTACCGAAGACAAACCTTTCAGTGCCAGGAAATTGTTCATCGTCTCATCCGAGATTATTTTAATCTGCGCCGTGAGATCAGCGCGATTAATTCCTTCAAGCATTTCTGCATATTTCTGCTTGAGCTTAAGAAATACAAGCTCGTTAAGGATTTCGCGGTTTCGGTCCCTCTTTTGCGATTCGATTCCTTTAATGACTTTATGATATTCACTTGTTCCGTCTCCTGGTCCCTCTGTCAAAGCTTTTGGGTCATGGTCGGCTTCTGATTGGGTCCTGGCAGTTAGGTTTGGAGCAAATGGCCTGTTACGATAATACGCGACTATTGAAATGAAGACTTATAATATCTGAGAACAAAAGCAGATAAATTTACCCAGATCCTCGAAATCTTCTCCTTTAGTGATGAAGTTGATAATTTCTTGATTCAGAAAGGGGTTGAACCCATCATTTTGAGGTTTCTGAGACAACTCCTTGCCAATTGAATCATTTTTCTTCTGCACAATGCTGATAACTATGTGAAAAATTACATTAAATAAAGCCTTGATGAGGAGCTGCTAACTTTTCTTTTTTTTGTTCTCTAGTTGCCACTTATCGAGATTTCTTACAGAATCCACTTCTAAAGGCATTGGAGTGTCAAGCTCTCCTTCATCAGAGTATCTATCCTCGACATCGAGTTTGATATGCTTATACGTAGTAATCGATTCTTTGTATTCTGGTGATTTTCGGATGTACACTTGCTCTTGCAGAATTTTGGTTATGTCATTCGGACTCATCTTTTTTAACCCGGCCTGATGACCACGAAGACGATCTTTGGTTGAGGCCATGCTTCCAAGAGATGCTTCATCAATACGGCCGTCGTCGTCTATGGAGAATTTAGAGGTGGAGCGCTTGAACTTGAGTGACGCGGAAGGCTTAATGTTGTTGTTTGCTTTATCTCCTAAAAAATTGACGCCGTGTGTTTTTCCCATGGCTGATTGCCCTTGGTTTTGCTTAGTGAAAAAATTGGATCGAGTGAAGGAGGTTAGTGGATCGCCTCGCATGGAATCTGCGACAATACTCATTTATTTTTCCTCTATGCGGTAGCGGCAATAATTGTAGCTAAGATTATTAATTTAATTAGTTTAAAAATGCCTGCAATTCACAGTTTCAAAAAAAAAAACTAATTGCGTTTGTGGGAGTCGTCTTGAGATGGGTGAAGTCTCACACTCATGAAGTAAGAGTTATAATACTGGCATTCTCCGATTGAGAATTTGGTTAAAAAAAATAAAATAAAGAGAAGTGTTCGAAAGTTGTTGAGAGTCAAAGATAAGATCATTTATTGGGTTCTTGAATTAACTAAACTCTTCGATGTGTCAAAATTAATTTCTTTTGTGAAGGGAGGAGCCTTTTCCAAGGCTTATTGTTGATATTGATGAATGTGAATACAAACGTCCATAACTCTCATTCAGAATTTATGAGGCATTTCTTCTTCATTACAACTGATTCTTATATTATTTATAATAACGAGACATCTTTTTTCCTCCATCAAAACTTGAATGAATACTACATACAAATATTGGCCCACCAAAAATTGCATCATAATAAGAAATTTTTTTATCTATATCCATTGATAGAACAATAAACCAGGCTTTAATTCTCCATAGTGGAGATTGGAAATAACGTATTGCGACCAGTTATAAGACAAAGCATTTATTCGCCTTCCGATAACTTTGTGAAAGAATTCATTTTCAGTTGTGATGAAGATAAGACATAGACTCATTGTTTTCCAGGCAATTCCTTTCTGTTACAATGTTCTGGACTTCATTTAGAAAACTGAACTCACGACACTTAAAGACTCAAAGCTGTCTAATTCACTTTTTTCTTTTTTTTTATAATCATATCTATTTCGAGAATCACAGCTATGAATTTTGTCGTTTATCTATAGAAATAGGTCTCTTCGTATCTTGAATTCTTAGAATATTGTTAAAAGAAATTCTTTCGACAAAGTAATCACTCTCTCTTTCATGCAGACAGTTCAAAAAGCAAAGACAATCATCATCACTGGCGCCAACAAAGGCGTTGGTTATGGAATCTTGGAAAACTTAGCACAGAAGCCAACCCCTTACCGCTTTATTCTCGGCGTGAGATCAATTGAAAATGGAAAAAATGCTCTCAAGCAACTTTCAAAGCTCGTGCCTGATATTGAAGAGCGCTCTATCGTAAGAGAGTTGGATATTTCTAACTCAGACAGCATTAAAGCGTTCACGAATTGGCTTGAAAAGGAGCATGGTCCTGTGGACGCATTGGTCAACAACGCTGGGATGGCGTTCAAAGGCGATGCTTTTGACGATGAAGTTGTGAGGATTACTTTCAAAACCAACTTTTACGGAACCATCGAACTCACGGAAGCTGTTCTTCCACATATCAACAACAACGGTAAGGTCGTTACCGTGGGCAGCTCTGCTGGTAAATTCAAGATTCTGAAGAATGAAGACCTGAAAAACAAGCTCGACGATCCAGAGATCACTAAAGACACCTTGCTCAAGGTTGCCGAAGAGTTTTATAACACTGTAAAAGATGGAACCTTTGAGAAATTAGGCTACCCAAAACAAAGCTATGCTATGTCTAAATTGCTGATTAATCTCTATGCAAGAGTCCTTGGCAAAGACCCAGAGGTTGTTAAACGGAATATTCAAGTCTATGCATGCTGCCCAGGCTGGGTGAAAACTGACATGGCTGGAGATAAGGCTCCTAGAACGATTCAAGAAGGGTCAGTCTGTCCTTCGTTCCTCGTTGAGCTCCCATGGGAGATCAAGAAAGACTACCAAGGGAAATTCTTCTATGACTGTGTTGTTACTTCTCTCTAATAAGTTTGCTCACAGTCAAGCCATTCATGTTAGCTTTTAATAATGAATACTAATTGAGTAATGAAAAGAGAATTTCGCTGTTCATAATGCAACACATAGGCTAATAGCTCCTCCCTCCAGATCCTTCCCGCTTTTCCTCATAAAATAAAACAAATTAATTTCTCTTCAACACATTTTTTCTTTTCGATTTGATGATGATAGTATTTCTTTTTTAATGATTTACACCTTCAAATTGTGAATGCAGTGACATATCCTAGTGTAGTGTAACAACCTGAAGATACATTGCTTATTTGACTGGACCGTTATCAAAATGAGAAACAATCACCCATGTAGACTCACTCACATTACAAATGACAAGCTTGACTTCTCTTTTCAGCTCAGGAGCTTCTCTATGGAATTCCACAATTTGTCCAAATCCACTGAACTGAGGCACCAAAATGTTTCCTGGGTCCATCAGCTTAGCATCTCCAGTCTTTCTTGGGATATTGATCACAGTGGCGGGATCTGTTAGCAACTTCATAGAGTCATTCCTACAAAAACTAAGAATAAAACTCTAGCACATCTAATTACCATTTGTCTGGAGTTCTCTCTTCATACTTAGGATAAGGCTCTTTTATGAACTGTCTGACCTCCTCAGGTACAGCGAAGAATGGCAAGAGATTTTCCTTGAAAGTTTTCTTATCGGAAGCTGCAAAAGTAGTCTCCCATTTCCTGAAAAATGTCTGCGAGCTCTCGAAAATTTCTGCTTCTTTCTTCTTAAGGAGTTTCTCCATCTTCAGTTGCTTTTGCAACTTTGATTTATAAACTCCTTCTACAAACTCTCCTTCCCATTTTCTTCCTTCAATATCAGTATATATGCCCTCTCCATGCATACGGTGATCCTTCCACTCTCCTTCATACTTCGCGCCATTTGGAAACTCGTAGAGACCCTATTTGTCAACGTTTTTAGCTCAATTATTGAAAGAATAGCGATTACAAATCCTTCTTGTTTGCCGGCGACCCAAGTTCCGGAATATATAGCCCCGCTGGTGTAGTGGTAAGTTCCTTTACCGTGCATAAGGTCATTTTCCCAGTAGCCTTCGTACCATTCGCTGCCTTCATCATTGCCGCCGGTAGCTTCGATAACGTTCAGCTTTAGATGAGATTTTCAAAAGTTTGAGCTGTTACCTCCGTGAGTAAGCTTTCCCCAACCATGTTTCATTTTCTGACCGCCGATAAGTTTCCATTGACCCTCGTAGACGGTTCCGTTTACATATTCAAATCTGCCAAGTCCCTCAGTTTCAATATGAACTTGCTCTTCTTGTTTGACTTCTTCAACGGGCTGCTGTTCCTCTTGCTTGGGCTTCTTCCCTTGCGATGAAGTTGGTTTTTTGCCTTGAGAGCTTGAAGGTTTCGGTGGCATGGAAATCCAAACTGAAAAATTATTTTTATCTGAGTATAATTGAAATAGTTACAAAATTTCTACAGAATTATATATATATTTGTAAATACAATACATATCGAAAATATCAAAAATATTCTTGAGCAACCCACTAATGTAATCAACTGATGCCATGCGGGTTTTATTGCAGAAAGTAAATGTAGGTGGAGCGAAAAAATTACTCAAACAAGTTCAGTGCGATCCTTTCATGTCATAACTTTACATTAGTTATTCTCTCAGTGTTGAAAAGCAATGAAAATTTGGAATTAAAGCGTCAATGTATTCAAAATGTTCCGCATGATTTCACTCCTAAAAAAATTTCCCGACATATTGTTATCTAAACTATTTTTCTTTTTTAACTCAATTTATAAACATTATCTTTTCAAAAGGCAGTCAACAGCAAATTTCACTTTGCTAGAACAACGTTCTTATGAAGCAAGTTTCGCAGACCATCAATCGTGATCGGCTTTTCCAATACTTCTCTCATACCTACTTCAAGGCATTTCTGCCGGTACTCTTTCCCAACGTGTCCTGTTAATCCATATATCATCAACTCTTTTTGGCTTTCCAAAGCTAGAGTTCTATATTTCTCGAGTATCTTCTTCGTCGCTTCCCATCCATTCATGACAGGCATTTCACAATCCATTAAAACAATATTTATATCTCTCCAATTTTCATTATATAATTCTACCGCAGCTAAACCGTTTCGGGCTTCAAGAGCCCGATACCCACAGACCGCTATCATTTTTGTTATCATGCTGAGATTAAAAGAGTCATCATCTACAATCAGAATCGTTTCGTTTAGTTCCAGTGTATTCTTCTTTGAAAATAGCGGTTTAAACGGAATCACCACTTCTAAAGAAGGTGCTCGCATTTTTTGGAAACAGTCTCTTATAGCCGCCTGTATCATTTCAACAGAAGCAGGTTTCGCAATAAACCCGTTCGCTCGATACTGCCCTAGTGGATCAAGCAGTTCTCCTCGTGTTTTAGATTCCGAATACGCTGTTAAGAATACAATAAACAGTGCTGGCCAGCCTCGTTTAGTCTCTTCTTGCCGAATGAGCTTGACAGCTTCCTTCCCGTCCATTATAGGCATATCAATATCCATGAGAACTAAATCAAAATATCCAGGTCTCTTGCTGAGAATGAGATCTACGGCTTCTTTGCCATTATTGGCGATTCGAATTTTTGGGATAGAGCATTTGGTGAGGAATTTTTTGTTTACTTCTTGGTTATAGGGATTGTCTTCGACTATAAGCGCTCTTTTGATGGATAATAAATCGTTGGCGTTGGAGAGATTCAGATCTGCAAGCGAGGCCTTTTGAGGCATTGTAGAAAGCCTGAAGATCTTTCCTTTACCTACTTTTGCTGATGAGGAAGGGGAGGAAGAAGTCGCTTTCGCTTTTGATTTTGATTTTGATTTTAACATGATCACGATGGTCGTTCCGACCTTGAACTCTGAGTGTATCTCAATCTTACCCTTCATCAGCTCGATTAGTTCCTTTGTAATCCAAAGACCGAGACCAGTTCCAATTTGTCTTTTTGAAGAGTCATCGTTTACTTGTCTAAATTTTTCAAACAAAGATTCAATGTCCTCTTTCTTCATTCCACAGCCGCTATCAACAATCTCTAATCTTATAAAACCGTCTCTTGAAACCCTTTCACTGGGCTCTTTGTTGAAGGCAGGCTGATCTGTGGATTGAGGACTCATTCTCAGACAACCGGCGGTACGTGCAGAATCCTTGATATATGAGTTGAACTTGGCTTCGATGCTTCTCTTAATTCCTAGTAAATGTTCAGCATCGAAAACTGGTTTATCTACCAACTCTTCACTATCAAGACATTCCAATGAACTGCTATCCTCTACAAATTCCTCATGCATTTTTGTGTATTTTGGGCACATATGCTCGGATTGGACTTCTTGCCCAACATAAAAATCTACAAAGATCTTTACAAACCCTTTCTCAGTGAACTTCGCTCCATTGGAGGTCATATTAATGAGTATTTGCATGAGCCGATGATGATCGAACTCCAAGATTTCAGGTACATTTGGACTTAGTGTCAAGCAGCCGTAAAGTCCTTTTTTTCGAATGATTTCAGAGCAGACTACCCATGACCGCTCAAGAAACCGATGGACATTATGAGGAGATGGAGAAATCTCAAGCCTTCCCACTGACACCTTGGCTGTGTCCAGCACGTTATTAAGTAATTGAAGGAGTATTTCGCCGCTGATTTTGGCGTCTTTTAGCATTTTCAGAAGTTCTTCGTGCTCTTTGGCGTATTCATTACAGAGGTCAATGTTGCCTAGAAGACTGTTGAGAGGATTGCGAATCTCATGAGAAAATCGAAGGATGAAATTTTCCTTTTCGTCTAAAGCTGCTTTCAGCTCCTGATTTGCAAGCTGCAGCTTACTATTCGCTTCTTCAAGTTCTTTGTTAAGTGAAACAAGCCTTTGTTCGTACTCTTCCCTAAGTTTTCTTTGGCAGAATTTTTTATGGATGTCACTCCCTAACTGAAAACTGTTTAGAAAGAATCCAAATAGAAGTTGCGGAATTGCGCTGGGATCTCTGCGGATGAAAGAGACCTGTATTTCGCCCTCTGAACTAGCGAAATAGTAATGATAAAAGTAGTAGAAGATCCATGCAACAGCGTTGGAGAGCAATAAAATAGGTGCTTTAGACAGCTTTAAATCCGTCATTCCAGCTTGTAGGCAAATAAAATGGAAACAAATAACCAAGATGTGATATTCTGGCATCACTAGCAAAGTAAGAGCCGGGAAGATCCCCATGAGGATTGATAGAAATAGCTGAGAAAGATGAGGGTGAGTCTTTTCTTTTGAGTAAACGAACAGCATTAACAAAAGCATCCCCATCATAACCAAATATGCTTGAGTTGAATAGTAACCGAAGTACCAAACAGTTGTCTGCGGGAGCATGACACTCAAAGCTATCACTACAATTAGCGAGTCATGTTTAGCTTCGAGTTTGTGTGAGAAATCTTCTGACATATGTTACTAACAATATCAATAGAATTATTGCTGTTTTCCTTCTTGATTTTAGATCGCAATTCTAATTTCTATAGTTTCGAACGCTTCTATTTCTGGGAGTTTTAAGAATTTAAGTTTTTTTAATAAGACGTGGTTAGGAATTCGCTCATAATAAATAAATTATCACGTGATTTATTTATGTTGTAGACGGCGATCTTCAACAGAGCAACTGCATTTTACTCTCTGCAGTTGATGACGGCCGTCAATTTCGCACCTTGCGTATGCATAACGCATTCAATACACCTTTCCCATAATAATTACCAAGCAACCCGAGTGCTTAAGAAGGAAATCTCTCTTTTTGTGAGGAATTGAAATTTTTACCCCTCAAAGGCAATCTTTTCAAACCGAAAGCTCTATAGCTGGCTGAGTTAGACACAGAAACTTGACAGGTTATTGAGCAGTGACTAAGCTAAGCTAAGTTAGGTAATGTATTGTAATCTTGCTTCTAAAGTCATCTATTCGCGGTGAAATTGTTGGGTATTTCCACACTTGAAGCAGAGATAGGCATAAAAAGCACTTGTGCAACGGGCGGCATTCATTTTCTGAAGTTTCCGATATGGTAGAAAGCTCGAAAGAGTGGAATTAAATAATTTGTTCAATAGAAACTCAGAAGCTTTCAGAACAATTTGATTGACTCAATATTATTTGAGAACACCGAGATAATTTTAACCTTTAAGTGAGAGAAATTGAGCGAAATTCGACACCATTATAAAAGCAGATTCAAGGTTGTAATCAATAACATGTTCTTCTGTAATGTGAGAACAGAGAGAGAGGGGGAAAAAAAGAGAACAAAATTAGTTTCGGATCAAACTCACTTGCAACCCACTGTTTATTTCCCTAAATTCTTGATTTAGCTTCAAATCGAATCGCAGAATTAATTGAAATAGAAGGAAAAAGGTATCAAAAAGGTATCAACATTCAATTACTGATACATAAAACTACAAGTGAGATAGTCACGTAGTCTTTCTGACTGTTTCAATGCGAAATTTCCATTCCAGTTGCTAGTTTGCTTAGCCTTTTTAAAACGATGAGAGATATTCAAACTCCATATTCTAACTAATTTCACCCAAGCAGAGCACAATTTCGAGTCGAAAGTAGAATCTTCAGCATCTGCAGTATCTTTTTATAAACTTCATTTTACACTGAAAATAAGATTTGTGGGAACAGTTGGCAAAATTGGACTTAAATTGAACTCTATAAAAATAATGGAAAAACAAATGGTTATTTTTCAGCCTAGCTCTCAAAGCAAGACAACACATCAGTAATGATTTTTTAATAATAACGTAGTATGGCAAACAAAATTTGCACCAAAGAAGGGTAGATTCTTCACCTATTCAATAATGTAAGACTCTTTACAAATAATTTTAAGCATACCTTTAAGCTCACTCTTTTTAGGCAAAAACATCTCTAAGTGGGTCACTGTCTTTCACCGTATTCGAATCATCTTGGAAGAATTGCTCGTATTTGATACGACTGTTCTGAGCTTTCTTCTGACGTTCGACAGCTTGGCTTCCTAGGATGCAGATTTTCGAAAGCCAGTCGGTTGGAATGAAATAGAAAAGCACACTAAATAGAATTCCGAAGAGCGTGTACAACATGGTCACAATATTATGAATGCCTCCGAGAGTTTTCAACCCAGCCGATGACGAAACCGCCGAATTCGCGTAGAGGAATTTGTAAGCACCAGCAAAAGCCACTACAACGAAACAAATCACGACTCCCGATTTCATAGTTTCGAAAACTGCTAAGCCATATTCAGATCCAGCATAGGTTGGCCTAGAGCACTGGCTTATGAGCTGTTTCTTGAACATCCAATATAAAATAATCAGATAGATGAAGCCACCAACGAGATTTATCGGAGTCCAAACAGAAGTCGTGAGCGCAAAGATAAGCACCGTAAGCACAGTGGAGTAGGCCTTCTCGAGTTCAAATTCTGGATAGCGGAAAATCTTATTGACTTCTTGCTGACTATATCCAACCTTGGCGCCCTGATTGATCATCGTTTCAACAGAAGCTTTTCTGTATATCTGCTTACAATTATACGCTCTGAATCCAGCGACAAGAACGCTCAGGAAAAACATCGTCATCACATTGAAAGAAATCTCTTGCAGAATCATCGACGTTGAAGCTCCTAAGCCGCTTGCTCCGTTAACAATCAATAAATCAAGGAGATTGCCTGAATAGGCTCGAGGGAACCCGAGGAAAATTATAAAGGCTGTCGCTATCAAACTGGAGTTCAAAATTTGGCAGAGATAAGTTCTTTCAATCTGCGCCACGGCTCTTTCGATCCTTGAATGATACTTCTCCCAGTTCACGCTTTTCCCGATAACCCATTCAATCAACAGGTTTCCTGCCATCACAAACGTCGAAAGTCCAAAGCTGAAATATTGAAGAGTAGTACTTGACGCCTTATAAGTAGCGACTACGCAAATAGCCGTTATATTCAAGATTTGAATCACCAGAATGATGCCTAAAACAATCAGTATCCCAATGGCTCTCCTTCCTACTCGAAGACTGCGCTTGAAGCCCAAATTCTCCCAAAGAATATCCTGCACGTAAGGTACTCGAGTGATCCGAGGGACTGAATAGGTTCCTTTGTATCTCTCGGCTTCATTCCTTAAGCAGCAGCTCAGGAGCCTCGAGTAGTTATGAATGATTCTTTTGTGCTCGGCTCTCGTTCGAAAAGTGACAAAAGCGACTCCAGTGAACTCCTTATCAAGCAATTTCGCCTTTTGTTCTGCATCATCCAAGCGTTTGTCTAGATCCCCGAACCTTCTGCCTCGTTTGGTGACCCATTCTTTCAGAAAGGTATATTCTTTTACTTCTTCAGAGTAATCTCCGAAACTATAAGCTGGGACAACGTCGACAACGTCTACTTCTTGATCCCTGAAAAAAGACGCAATATCATCAGCAGTTGTGTCTATCGGCAATCCTTCGACTTTCACAGTGAAATCACAAGGAATTGCAGTCTTCTTGTCCTGAGAGGCTTTTCGTAAGAAATATGCTCTGGATATACATAAGCCAATGACGAAAATTATGAGCATTGTGGTGTAAGCTATGGTCTCACCAGCGGTGAGTTTTCCGAGATTGTTTAAAGGTATTGAAGAAGCGAGGGTGTTTGGAAAACGGCTCATGGCTGAGAGGTCCGTTGCCCAGGATCGGTAGCATGAAACAGGGTTTAATCCAAGGGTTGTGCCGACGCTCAGTACGCCCCATGGAGAAAATGCGTCGTTTGAATGGCTGACATTCGAAGAACTGCTCGTGTTACTTACATAAATGGAGCTAGTGAAATACGAATCAGGGATCGAGTAATTGACATCTACGCAGAACACGGTCGTTAAATTGAGGTAGAGGGAATAGATGCCAAGGACAAGTGTCAGTATACCCAACAGAACTATTATATGCTTTGCAAATGTGAAAAGCTGAACATAAGCGCCTCCAAAGTGGCTAAATTCATCCGGCGAAGCTGAGAGCTCGATGAATTCATGTCTCTCGCTAAGAGCCAAATTCTCCTCTGCTTTCATTTCAGCGTATCTAATATCAACACCTGAAATCTCGTATTCTTGCTCAGCTTGAGGATCTTTTATGATATAACGAGGATCAAAATCGCTCTTTTTCGGTTTCTTTGCTTTCGTCTCAGATACATGTAGTAATGCCTCTTCTTCAGCCTTTTTGGATTTACTTGACTTTAATCCTAATTGCTTGGCTTCCATTTTCACGGCTTCCATTGGCTTTGCATCGGCTACTTGAACCACAAGCTCTGTTTCAATTGATTTCCGTAAAGGCCGCGTTTTAAACGAGGGAAAAGGACCGAGTTTATTGTTTTGTTTGGTTTCTGCGAAATGATCAGTGAAATAGCGGTCAGAAATGATGGATCCTCTCGACTCGAGGTCCGCTATTGACAAAGTCTCATCATTAAACTCTCTTTTTCTTCCAGACATATCTTCTCACGAGATTCTTGCGAAAAAGTTGCTTAGATTATCTACAACTGGGTGTTAATGATTTTAATCGACTTCTTAATCTTCAAAACGGAAAAAAATTAAAAGAAAATTTTAAATAAACTTGAGCCATTAAATCCCACTGAGTTTGAATCCGTAATCGATGAGTGTTATCATAGCTCTGACTAAATCTCGTTCCATTATGATACCGACGGGCTCGATATGTTTCAATGGGATGGATTTAGCGCGACTGTCTTAGGAATTCCAACCAAAACTCATCAAAACCGCTGTTTTATACTATCAATACTGAATAATGGACTTTAGAGAAATACTTTTTTTTGAAGGATATTGGGTTAGGAGCCAGTTTTCGCATAGAGGTTTTTAGCATGAGGCTTCTTTGGGGTTGGCTCTAAGCATACTCGTTAAAACTATCTGAATGACGAAAATTAGGACTCAGTGCTAAAATAAACTCCGTAGTAAATAACAATTTTGTGTTTGAAGAGCAGTTTAATTCACGGGTTTCTGTCATTGATGGGATTATTTGATTGCCCGCTTCCTTGTGCATCCAGAGATTCTCATCCAAAGATTAAACTAGGAACGGTTTTAGCTCTACTTAGAGTCCCGTTCAAGGCAGATTATGATTGGAAATAAGAAAGCTGACAGTTAGCATTAAAATACATGAACTGAGGGAAATAATCCCCTAAAGAATTGAAGAGGAAACGCAATAATTGTATTGCTTTCTTTGCAAATAAGTGAAAATTTATGCAACACTTATTTCGACTTATTCTAGAAATTAACTCGATTTCTTGATTAAAGAGTCTCTGAGCTACTTGGAATGACATATTCGTTCCTTCATTCTCTCGTCTCGATGGGTATAGCAAAAATAGAATTCTTGAATGATGAACCGATAGCCCTTCTTCTCCTGGAAGAAATTCTCTGCATTTGATAAAATGTATGGTTATTGCAAGGGAATCTCGCCAAATCGATATTTTTTTGTTAGAATGTTTGAGCCTGCCCTTTGGAGTGAAAATCTTTCATTAATTAATCAAAGTGTGCTGCAGTAAGAAGTTTAATTCAAGGCTGCTCAGAAGGTTTTTCCTAAATCGTAAAAGTATGATCTTCTGAGCGAATTGGTACCTGGAAAGGCCTCATCAATACAAAAGCCATATCATACCGATATATTGATAAAGGAGCTACTTCTATTTTTACAGCATTTCTTGGGTTCGTAACAGTTTATTTGATCTATAGGGTGCAATCTCATGCGAGGTCAGCGGACCTATTGCTTTTCGGAGCAGCTCTCTATCTTACTTTCAGTAAGAATTCGCTCGACAATATATGATATCCTATGCGTTGATAAGTCAAAACTTCAAACTTTGCAAAATCGACAATTTTCGAGAACCTTGGAGAATTAATTGAAGAATAAAATACTCTTAATAGACGCAAGTAAGTCAGTTTCATTGCAGACAAAAATGTTCATCATCATCATATTTCACTGCTTCTAAGAGAAACCGTCGCTTGCAATAGACTTCACTTTCCATAAATAATTTTTAACAAAAACATGAAGACTTGGAAATTTCATCTGAAACTCCTTGATTTTTCCATTAAATATTTCTTTTTACCAAGTTATCAAGAAAGTGAAGATGGCTACTAAGTTTGAGGAGTAAATTATCTTCAATTCTCTATTTTTCAGTAGATTTACCATCATGTCAAAAAAATGACATCTTCCAGAATATTCGCCCATCACCTCTCAAAATTCTTTTAACTTTCTTTCATCGCCGTCTCTTCATACTTTTCGGCTCAGACTCACATTCATTATTAGCGCATTTCATGATTATCTTACCATCGAAAAGTCTAAATCTCGCCTTCTTAGAACCAGCTCTGTAAAAACTCCTATGGTAAAATTCCATTTAGCTTAAGCGAATAGAAACGCTATCTACTCACTTTCATTAAATTTGTACCCATAGGACTCGCCTGAAAAAATACCCTTACTTAAATCAGCCTATCCGCTAAACATTACTTTTTTGGATTCATTACTTAGACACTCTGAAAATTAAAAAATATTAACAAGAAGTACAAAATAGGAAATCGAGATATGAGCACCCCAAAGTCATCAGCCAAGAAGAACAGCCAAAAAAGTTGATATTTTGAGTCGTCCTTCAGAAGCTTTATCTAAAATACTTAGAGTCTCAACAAAAAGAGGCCGAGATTGAAGTCCATGAAGAAGAACCAACAATCCAAATGGGCAAATCAAGCAAAGATCGCTCTAATTCAACCCCCAAGGCCAGTTCTACGAAAGGTTGACTTGACATTCGCTCTGATCACTGAAATGTATTAGATGTGCAAACTCCAAAGAGCCAAAAGAAAGAAACACCCGAGACACCTGCGCAGAAAAGCAATAAGAAATCCGTTGTTGCTGAAGAACCACCAGCCAGCTCTTCAAAGAGTAAATTTAAGCGCAATTAATCTCTTTAAATCATTTCATAGAATCCAAAGGCAAGAAATCAACCACCGAACTCGAAAATGGCATTGAAGAAGAGATTCCAGTGCCACAATCTAATAAGAAAGCCGCTTCTGGCAAAAGTACCTCAAACTTTTGATAAGGGAAGCTAATTTGAGTTAGAATCACAACAAGTAAAAAATGATGATGATGACGAGATTCCAGTTCCACAATCTAACAAGAAAACCGCTTCTGGCAAAAGTAATTCATTCTTTGATATGAGAAGCTAAATTGAGTTAGAATCTCAACAAGTGAAAAATGATGATGATGAAATCCCAGTGCCACAATCTAACAAGAAAGCCGCTTCTGGCAAAAGTACTTTGAATTTTGATACGGGAACCTAATTTGACTTAGAAACCCAACAAGAGAAAAGCGTTGAGCCTGTTCCGGCATCCGAAAAGAAAAGCACCAAAAAGAGTAAGCTAATTGCATATGATTTTGGCTGATTTCTGCTAGAATCGGTGAGTCACCTTGAAGAAGTTGACCTTTCGAACCAAGCGGCCATCGAAGCTGTCATGAAAAATTTAAAGGAAAGCTCCAAAAAAAGTGAGTGTTTTTGTTTTGATACAAATCCTTAATACCTCGTTTCCAGAAGCTGAAAAGGAAAGCAAGGCCAAAGAGGCTCAAAGAATGCTTGAAGAGGAACAAGATTTCCAAGAAGACGAAGAGGAGGAATACAAAGACCAGTTGGAAGGAGACGACGGAATGGACGAAGAAGGAATGGGTCCTGATGATGAACTCGATGAAGAAGGAGGAATGGAAAGTTACGACGAGATGGGCGAGGAAGACGAAGATGGAGAGCAGCCTCCGGAGCATCCTTACGCTAAGATCTACGCGTTACAAGAGCAACAAAGACGCGAAGGAAAGTTCCCACCAAACGAAGATGAGGAGGAAGAAGAAGGCGGCCCTCATGTACAAAGATTTCGTTATTGATTGTGTTAACATCTAACTGGAAATTCAGGAGAGACTCATGATCCAAGACCAACTTCAAAATAACATGCAACCAGACCTTGCTATTGTCCATATGAGAATCCACGAAATCTTGAGAGTATAATCAATTTGATTTTTATCCATAGCTAATAGAAAAATTTTCTCAGATCTTGGTGAACATGAAAACCATGAAACAAGAAGAGAGATCTCGACAATCTTACCTCGAGGAGTTCCTTGATTGCTTGGTCCAATACTACGGCTACAACAGAGAAATCCTCGAGACTTTCCTTCACACCTTCCACCCTAATGAGGTAAAAAAATCTCTTACAATGCTCTTTTTTTCTGACTTTGACGGAAATAGGTTGTTGAACTTCTCGAGGCTAACGAAAAGCCAAGACCTTCTACGATCAGAACAAACACTCTTAAGACAACTAGAAAGCAACTTGCTCAAATTTTAATGCAAAGAGGTGTTACTTTGGAGCCTCTGGCTGAATGGTCTAAGGTCGGTATCAAGATCTTCGAGTCTAAGGTACCAATCGGTGCTACGCCAGAATATCTCGCTGGTCATTACATGCTCCAATCGGCCTCATCGTTCTTGCCCGTCATGGCTCTTGCTCCTCAAGTCAACGAACGTGTCTTGGATATGACAGCAGCGCCAGGAGGCAAGACGAGTTACATTGCTCAGCTCATGAAAAACACTGGGTGCTTAGTCGCCAACGATTTTAAGAAGGAAAGACTAAAAGTAATCATTGAATTTTTCATTCTTCTGGTTCTTATCAAGTGAATCTAGGCCTTGAGATTCAACATCCATCGTCTTGGTGTATCAAACACAATCGTCACCAACTACGACGGAAGAAAATTCCCTAAGGTCATGAAAGGCTTCGACAGAGTACTTCTGGACGCTCCTTGCACAGGTTTGGGTATTGTTGCTAAAGATCCCTCGGTTAAGACTTCAAAGGTAACATTTATCAGCCATTCACGAGCTCTAATGTCTTATCCGTCATAGCTTTATATTGACATAAAGAAAATGTCTCACTTACAAAAGGAACTGATAAACGCGGCAATCGATTGCACGAAGAAGGGCGGTTATATAGTGTAATTCTCCTAATAGTTTCTTTGATTTTGATGATGGGATTTTAGTTATTCGACTTGTTCAATTACCGTCGAAGAAAATGAATGGGTTATTGACTACGCTCTTAAGCACCGCTACGTCAAGGTTGTTGAATCAGGACTTCCAGTCGGAGAAGAAGGCTTCACGAAATATCGTGAGAAGAGATTCCATCCTTCTGTCAAGATGGGCCGCAGAATCTATCCTCACATTCACAATATGGACGGTTTCTTCGTTTGCAAGTTGAAGAAACTTGAAAATGGACCAAGAAAGACAGAGCCACAAGATGCCACTAAACAGGCCAAGAAGAAGAAAGGAAACAAAAAAGCTGCTAATGGGGAAGAAATCGAAGAAGAAGAAGTTAATGATGATGTTGAAGAAGATTTTCAGAATGCTGAAGATGACCAGCAATACAATGAACCTGAAGAAGACAAAGAAGAGGAAGAAGAAGTCCCAAAAAAAGCAACGAAAAGACAGAAAAAACAGCAGAAGCTGGCTGAAAAACAAAAGTTTGTTGCCAATAAGCAGAGAGCAGCCCAACCAGTCGAAGAATATGACGATAATAACGATAATGAAGAAGAGCCTCAAGAACAAGAGATACCTCGAGGCAGGAAAGAGAAGGCGAAATCGAAGAAGGCAAGAGAAGCTTCAAAGAACCCCCTTGAGCCTTCTGTAGAGAAAAAGAGTAAGAAAACTGAACCTTCCGTAGAAAAGAAGAATGCGAAGACTGAAGCTTCCGTAGATAAGAAGAGCAAGAAAACGAAAAAACATTAGGCAATTTTATATTTCTTGTGTATGTAATAGTTAGTAGTTGTTGTTAAAATGTAGAAGCTGTAAGAGTTCAAAAGATTCAGAGAAATTGGAAAAGTAATCCTTAGTTCAGTTCCGAAAAATATTTTTCCTCACAACGAAACTCTTATGATCAACTGGATACGAGCTCTTTAGCCGCAACACCACGACAGGTCAAAGTAGGACGAATGTGGCTCGTCCTAATGCAGTGTTTACCTCTTTTGAAAGTGTTCTCTGATAATACAAAGAAAAGAACTTGATAATTGCAGAGAGAAATAAAGTTAAGTTCCTTTCACATGCAAAGGCTAATAGCATTACCAACTTAAACAATTGTACATCAATTTAGTCACAAAAATAGGGATGCTGATGAAATTTCTATTGAAAAATACAACTACCTGAGCTCCATACCAAGTTCGGTTTTGATCTGATCACGAAGTTTGAATTGCAGCACATCAATCTATCACAAAGAAGACAGCAGCATTAGCTTATTATCTTATTAGAAAAGTTTTTACCTCTTCATTCGTAAGTGTCCTTTCGAGACTACGGTAGAAGATACGATAGCATTTGCTCATCCTCTTACTTTTTTTATCAACGAAGGTATCCACACAATCAACCCTTTCAATCAGGTCGCCTCCTATGCCTCTCGCTAATTCACAAAGATCATTTTCTTCGAATTTGGTCGGGTCTTTAATCCAAAAAGAAATGTCCTTAAAGCAGCTCGGATATTTACTAAACGGTTTAAACTGAGTGATTTGTCCTGCTTTGAATTGACTCAGAACTCTCTCATCCTGTGACCAAAACAGCCTGATGTCAGGTATATCGAATAGCTTCATCGCGTAGCGTTCAAGTCCCAGCCCCGCTGCCCAAGCAATCTCATCTCCTCTTCCACATGCCTCCATAATATCAGGATGCATAATCCCGCATCCCAGCATCTCAACCCATTGATCCATGAAATAAATCTCCAGCTCGAAGGACGGGTCTGTGAAAGGGAAATACGCAGGAACCCATCGTGTTTGCACGTCACCAAACAAATGCTTTGCTAACGACTCCATAGTCATTCGAAGATCTTCGACCACAGCTCCCGTCAACACGTCTTCTTGGTCGATCCCGATCTGTTTAGGGTCAAATACTCGAACCGCCTCCATCTACACTCCTTTATTAAGAAAACCTCATATCAGAAGATATTTACCTGATGGAAGCATGGATAATGCGTCGCGTCTATTGTGTCTCTACGATACACGTCGCCAATCAACACCCAAGCCTTCTCCCCGCGATTGAGGAGGTCAGCTTCATGCGCGGTCGTGTGAGATCGCAGCAAAAGGTCCTGAGTGATGTAGTAGCTTTCGCTTTTCTTCCTTGAAATGTGGTCCTTTGGGACGAGCATGTCATCGAAGCAAGCTTTTGTTGTCACGATCGGAGAAAACCCTTCTAAGCAATTGAACTTTTCTTTGAATCTTTCTTGTAAAGGGCCTCGATATTTGTCAGGATCAGAAAAGAATTCTTTGCACTTGTCCCAAAGAATACCAATAGGGTGATTGGGCTGCATATATAATCGTCTGTCAACTAAGTCCAATATTTTATCGGAGACATTGCAGTAGTCGTTTTTCTTTTCAAGGATCTGCTCTCGAATAGAAGGCTTTTGCTGAATTGAGAAGTTGTAATGGTACGTATTAAAGAGCTTGCGTTGCGAATCTTTCAGTAACTTCTTTATCATTGATTTGCTAAGGAGAAAATAAATATCTTTTTTTAAAAAAAAATTTCAAGGATTGAAGGTTAAAAGATAGCGCTTTCTATTTTATCGTTGATTTAAGGGTGACGTTTCTATTGAGTATATTCTGTAAGTTAAGAAACATTTTGAATGAGTGTGGAGCCACCTGCAAAATTTGATTCTGCAAAAAAAAAACCGTGTTGACAAAAATGAAATTAAAAAAAAGATAACGATCTCATTTCTCATCGTTGTGAAGTTTATTCAACGATTTTCTTACGATATAATTGAACATACACATCTTCTCAAAGCACAGTTAGATGGAAAGCGAATGAAATTATACCCGAAGAATCATGGCCTTTTTCCAGATTCCTAAATCTCTGATAAAATACTTCGAAATTGGTACTTGATAATATCTCTGATTAAAAATTTATTGAAGATGTCTAATTCTGCAGCTCTCTTGTCAGATCAAGATTATGCGCTTATCGTTCTCAATCACAGCGAATTTGTATACATGATCACTCCACTGGTCTCGCTTGCGAGCTCATTGGTCATCTTGGTGATTTGTTTAGCAATCAAAGTCTACAAGGAGGCTCTCGGGGTTATGGTCATCTCAATCAACGCAGCAAACTTCATTCACGGCCTTGCAAAAATAGCAAATTTACTTTACAAACCAAGCGATGATACCGACTGCCGCATACTGCTCTTCTTCTCTCACTTCGGGATGTGCTCTTCACTTCTTTGGGGAGCTGCGTTCTCACATGCTCTCTATCAGGTCATTACCTACAAAAAGATCGAAACAATCTCGAATAACTTAAAATATTATGCAATGATAACGACGCTTTTCCCATTTATCCAATGTATACTAATTCTGCTGACCGATTTCGTGGAATACAATGACTCAGAGTGTATTCACAAGGGATACTACAACAAAATCGACCCCCTCTACGTTTTTTACATTGACGTTCCTATTCTCACGGTCTGCGTTTTGAGCGTAATGTGGTATTCGGCTCTTATCAAGCAATTAAAGCAGTTCATTCAAGAGAGGAATTCGACGTTGCTGCTTACATTATTTGTCTATCCAGGCATCGTGTTAATTTGTTGGACCCCAGTGCTCATTACCCAACTGCTCGTGAGCTTTGGAATTCGGATCAATCTTTACGTTTTGAACGCCTTTGGAACGTTCTCGCTTTTACAGGGGTTTTTTGATGCACTAGCTTACGTTCAATGCTCGAAAACTACTCTGGTGGCCTCTTGGAGGAGATTTCGGAACAGAAGCAGTAGACAGATCAGTTGGCAAAGCAAAGATTCATGGGGAACTTATGAAAATTATGATTTTCACGCGTCTCTTATTGTGGAAGAGCGGAGCCCCAAATCAGAGAATTATACTGAGAGGCTGTTACAAGGTGAAAGTAAAGGCATTAATTCCTGAGATAGTTTGAAAGCTAGGAAAAAAATTAGAAAATGGATAATATAAATTTTCGATTTCCTGTAGGCCTGCAGTTCTCTATGCTCACAAGCTTCCTTTTTATTTTAATATTGAATCTTTTTTGTAAGATTTGCTTGTAGTGTTGAAAATAATGCATCGGGAAAAATAGTCATTTGAATATCTGAAAGAAAACTATAAATATTTAGACTCCAAGTTTAAAACCATGATTTATCGCTTATCTTATCAATACTAAAAGATTCCTACCCAAGTGGCATAGATGAATTGAAAAGCACCCACAGTAGAAGTATCATTACATTGGCCACGCAAACGATTTCTCCATCCAATATTGCGTTTCAATGTATTCATGAGTTGAATCTTAATTTCCAATTTAAGCTTACATAAAATTAGAAAAAACTCTACTATGGCAATAACCAATGGTGAAATGGTCCTCCAGGCTAGCCAGGAATACATCTTCTTCCCAGCAGATTCTATTGTATACCCTCTGATATCTAGCACTGCAATTCTTGCAGTTTTAGCCTCATTTTACTTCACCAAGGCCTCAATGAAGAACCCTCTCAACAAAATGGTTATTGCGATCAACCTCGCCGATTTGGTTTTCGTCCTTACAAAAGCCAGTGCCTCTGTTATCGAACCAATCAATGACGTCCATTGCAAATTCTTGCAAGTTTCGGCTCAATCTGGAATCATTTCATCCGTATTTTGGGGCGCTTTCTTCGGACACGCTTTGTATATCGTGGCGAAATATTACCAAGGCGACCAGATCGCGAAATACATGATAAATTATGTGATATTCGGAGTTTTCGTGCCTATAGGACTATCTTTTGGATCAATCTTCACAGATTATGTGGTTTATTCCGCTACAAATGGAGGTGTGTGCGTCCATCGACTGGCCGCGGGTCAAGTAGACTATGACTCACTTATCTTCACCATTATTCCGATTGGAATAGGATGTGTGCTCAGTGTAATGTGGTATTTCATGGCTTTTTTGAGAATAAAGAATCTCGTTCGAGAGGGTGATAAGGCGAATCTAATGATGCTAATGGTGTATCCTGGAATCATGCTGCTCTGTTGGACTCCCATCTTGATCGTGTCGACGAGAACCTTTTTTGGATTGAATTCAAATCATACTTTTGTCTCCATAGCGCGTGCGTTAGATCAGCTTCAAGGCTTATTTGATGCTATAGTCTATAGTGGATTGATAACTACGCTTAAAAGAGGGTACAATCGTACTTGTAACAAAAGGCAGAATGCCGAGAGAGAGTTGACGAGTTCGGAGTTATCAGCAGATCCGATCGTTTCATCAATCGAAACTCAGCGTACGAATACGCGAACTAACACTTTGGAAAATTTCAAGGAGAGAACATTGACAGCGCCTTGAGAGTTTACTACGTTAAGATTTTTTGGGAAAGAACTAAATTCTCTGCCAATAGTTCCATTCTCGATGTACAAATTGCTGTATGAAATCCTCTGTATGTGCCCAGAGACTTTATTCGTTTTACCACATGAGTTGTATAGAATCAAAAGTAAGTTGCTGCTCTTACAAGATTTAAAATTAATTTCAACATATTCCGCGTAAAGGTATTTACTACCTCATCAAAAAAATGGAAATCTGCGTTTCTTTGATACTTCTGAGAATGGGAATTGACTCGTTTTTCTTGTTGCTTAAGAAGAAGGTTTGAGTCCCAAAGTGATGATAGATGGATAATTCAAGGGTATTTTCTATCGAAAATTGTTTCTAATTTTCATTATCATCGCCATGGATTCATGGAGGGTCTTTGCTCGGGCTTTTACTTTTAACAAATAATCGTGATTATCTCGATCCAAAATCCATTGTTGCAAAAGAAGTTAAAGACTCTCGAGCCACTTTTCGTGTGCTGGACTTAATTTTTATAATTTTACAAAGTCATCTGAATAAACGTTCTATTCTCTGAGTCTTCAGCTCCAAGATTCAATGCCAGACATTTCATTATGGGATCAAAACAAATCCAGCTATTGCCAAATAAATCTCTATCCACTAGATCCCTCTTTAGCAGTATTTCTCATCTGTCCCTCAATATCAGTACTGGCTATCATCCTGACCCTCATACGATGCCTAAAACTAGGATCGTATAAAGATACACTTGGGAAAATGGTTATTTGTCTCTCTATCTCAGATTTGCTATATTGCGCGCCTTTATTAATTTCAAAGGTGCTCCCAACTCCCATTGGAAGCAGCACTCTGACTTGTCTGATTCTAACAACAGCCTCATCATTCGGATTGATCTCATCAGCAATATGGGCTGCTTCATTCGCACATGCATTACTCACAGCGCTTAGGCGTCAGTCCCAGGACCTCCAAGGAATGGTTAAATATTACATTACTCTCGCTATCATGCTGCCTTTAGTGGCCACTGGCATTATAAAATACATAGAATTTATGACCGATTTAGAAGCTACTTCAACTTGCGTCCATTGGGTCTTCAAGTCTGACCTTAAATTGGTCTTATTTCATGATCTCACTCTTCTAATCAGTTTCATTTTGAGTCTATACTCGTATCTTCAAGCTATTATTGAAGTCAAATTAATAGGACTCGAAGATCAAAGTTCTAATGAAAGCTGTGGTGTTTTGGTATATTCATTGATCGCTTTCATTTGCTGGGCGCCTATTATAGTTAGTAGTCTTTATTTCAAGTTCACATCGCATCCAATCAAAGACGCGGATCTTTACGGCCTTTATTTCATAATGTTCGGGCAGTCACAAGGGTTTTTCCATGCTATGTCCTATGGTGGACTTCAAGTTTTCTTCGCGAAGATGTTTTGCTGCTGTCGCAGAACTAGGGACCTTACAGATTACCATTCGAGTTTCTCGACTGCCCGTCAAACAAACCGTGGACTGAGTCTGGATTCGTATGCGACGATATTCTCTAAGATGAATAATACAAGGAGTGATCGCTCACCACTTGGATGCTCTAATGCATCTAAAACATTCGAATCCAATTCATCATTGCACTCCAAAATTTGAGTGATGTTATTGATGAAATTGTGACTGCTGTGTGTGTTTTTTGTTTGTCAATAATTTTTTCACTAAACAAGAAGCGAAATTTGTGTTTTTTTGTTGTTGTTTTGTTTTGTTGCATTTAATAGACATTCCAAAGTAATTACGCTATCAAAAAAAAAATAAAAATGAGATTAGCAGTGTACATTTTTCAACTGGATTCTTGCTTATAAACTTAACAATCATAACACAATAGCATTATCAACAACAGGAACTGTAAAAAAATCGAATTTTATACGTATCTCCTATTATATATCATTATTTTGTCAGCTTAGTTAACTCCGTCATAATTAGCCCATGCACAAGCTCCAAGAAATCCCAATAATCGCCCTTGGAAAAACGAAATGCTTCAAGATTAATAAGAAGGCCAGGTATTACCTCTAGTTTTTCGAATTCAACAACATACTCTCCTTCAAGTTCGATCTGATATATTTTCATCATTATCTTTACAACTTCAGGGCAATCGCTGTTCGGCGAAAAAACCCCTTTCACCTGTAAACATATCAGAAACTGTTGAGAACTCTCCTATTATTTGCTTAGTTACCTGATAAGCTGTTTCTGAAATCTCGTAGTCCACAGCATTCAAACTAACAACATATACCAAGCATTTGAACAAGAACATGAGATCGATATAAAATGCAAATGCATTCTCAGCATTTTTTTTCTCTGGGTTAATCTTTATTGTACGAGTGCCTGATTCAATTTCAACTGCAAGATCTGCGAGTTTCATATCAATTGACGCGGTTACCTACAAAAAAAAAAGAAGCGATCATCAAGGGTATTTTCGCCGAAAAACACTTACGTCTTCACTTCCTCGATAAGTTTTATAGTCCGTCTGAACAAATTGTTCGAGCATAGCTTTTTTTCGCGCTTTTTCCCTAGCTTCCTTCCTTTCGATAGCTTCGTTTCGATAAACCGCTTTCATCGCATCCTTTAACCGGCTGAATTCTTCCACAATTTCAGCCTTTTCTGCTAACTTACCTTTATACCACGCAGAAGCTTTGACATCTTCGATGGTATATCTCTTTTTGGGGTCAGCAGTTATCATTCCCGTGACCAGCTCTTTGAAATCATCACTGAAAAAATCCGCTGTAGACTGTAAATTTGAATGGAGAGCCCAGAAATCTTGAGGTCTGCCTTGATAGATATGCTTATAGTAATTGTCACCTGACACTGCTTCGTTAAATGGCCTAAGTGCGGCTTTCATCATAAATAATATAACTCCCAAGGTGAAAATATCAACAGGCGTAAGGTCGTATCCTTTAAAGTTTTTTGTCTCAGGCGGCTCATAACTACAATGAAATTATTTTATGTAAAAGAAAAGTCTTATGCGGACTTACACTTGCGTTCCTGCTCTGGTAATATGCTTGATATTGTCTAGAATTGTCGCCCAACCGAAATCTGCAATTTTGATATCATAATCTGCGTCAAGAAGGATATTTTCTGGCTTGAGGTCTCTATGAACGATCTTCCTGTTGTGGCAATAATCAATGGCTTCGACCATTTGGTGGAAAAAGGTTCGAGCCACTGCATCGGAAAATCCGGCCCCATTCACTTTCGCGGAAGCTTTGAGGAAACCAAACAAGTGGCCTTTGCTTGCTAGTTCCATTACAATAACGTTTCTAATGAACTCCTTTCCACTCTTTTTGTGGTAGGACTCATCCGAAAGTACAGCATTTAACTTTATGATGTGCTTGTGGTCGAGCTGAGCAAGAATCTCGATTTCTTTCTGGAATTCTTTCAAAGGGCGTTCTGGTTTCAGGATTTTCAGAGCGACAACTTGTCTGGTTTGAGAATGGATGGCACACTTAACACTGTTTAGACGAATTAGCAAATAATAAGCTTTTGATTATACATGCCGAAGGATCCTGAGCCCAAAGTGCCGAAGATTACGTAGTTAGCGCATCTTGATCTCCTTGGAATATTTGTAGTTTGCAGAGGAGTCACCATGATCTTTTAATTTTTTTTTTTATTTTACTCTGACGATTTCGATGATTCAAAGTAATATTAAGCTAATAGTAGAATTATTTCAAAAAAATCGGATCAGCATAATCGTTTTTGATAGCAATATCCAAATGTGCACAATCCTTAAGCACTACCTCTTTAGTAACTCTACAGTTATTACTACTACTAATAATTTTTAATAATTTCTGAAAAAGCCTTCATTATTCGGTGAGTTATCGGGAAGAAACCGCGCAGGCGTTTTCAATTGTATTTAAAATAAGCAGTAGAAAGGGTTGCTTGTAAAAATATTTTCATAAGAATTACTCTTTTCGATAAATCAGGATAGTCAGTCAAACAGAAGTTCCTTTTAGCCCCACTTATTTTACTTTTTTCTCAGCATTTGCTTTCTGTGCCCATTAATAATAGTCTATATTGGCTATACTTCGCTAGTCCTCTTGTAGTTTGTACAGATTCTATTATTCTGTCCACTATTCTATTGAATTATCTTTTATTCTCCGTTGTAGTCAGTCATGTATAGACTTCTTCATAGAGATAGTTTATCGAGTAGAGCAATAAATAGAGAGAGAATATCCCAAATATAAAGGCTTTCTGCCATGTTATTTTCAATCAAAATTGAACTCAAAGTAATTAAAGTAGATCAACTCCATCATAAATTCAATTCTTTACACCCGCATTTTAATTTTCTGGCAACGGTGCGTTTTCCTTAAAATCATCTAGACTGGATACTTCATGTTTAAAACTATCATCCTCTCGATAAGATGCGACCAATGCTTGAGTCGCTGGATCTTTGCGGTTCCTTTTTCGACAGTGGCAAAGCTTCTTAAATAGTTTCGGGCCTCCTCCGTAAATCACCGCATCAAGAAAACCTTGCAGCTGGCCTACAGCCTCAAAGGCGCTGAGTAAGCGTTTGTGATCCCCTACAGTGCCCAAACTCATAAAAAAGAGTCCTGAAACTAGGATCGGAGCCCAGCAAACGATAATGATTGCAGGGTAAAAAATCAATGTTATCATGTTTCCTTCAACTTCCAAGCTTCTTAGCTGTTTATATGCTTTCGTATACCAGATAAGACTCAAAGCGCAAACAACTCCAATGGGAACCTGAGCTAAAAAGATGTAACTTAAATTTGAACCTGGATATTGATCCGTATTAGTAAAATAATGCACACACAGTTTCGTATCCGCCTCGTAATAAATGGCATATTCTGTGAAAGGCAGGATGCCAGCAATGACCAACGGGACGAAGAGCCCAATCAGTTTGTATGTTTTTATAGATTTCTCTAATACTTCGATTCTTTGCGCTCGAGCGACTTGTAGAAGTGCATGCCCAAAGAAAGCTCCCCAAATCACAGATGCTAGAAGTCCAAAATGGTTGATTCCATCATATATCGGACAACTCCATCGTCCATATGTCCAATCAAGGGCAGAGAACAAGAGTTTTGAGGCACAAAAATGTAAATCTGCGAGATTGATCATCAGTACCATGAAACCAAGAGTTTCTTTGTGTTTCTTTTCTCTAATACAGCTTATAACGACCATCGCGGTCGAAATGGTTGAAATTATGGGTGCAAGCAAGTACCAACCTTCGACAGGTAAAAAGGTCACGAAAATTGATTTCATTGGATCCGACATTCCTTATTCAATTAAAATTTTGCACTTGAAAAATTAAAGATTAATTTCAAACAGAGTGATCTGGCTTAGGAAGTAATTTAAGGTTTCCAGTCTCAATGATAGAGAACTTTCTGCTATCTTGGCTTTTGAGGTCTCTGCTAAATTAAATGAAACTGTTCCGCTGTGCGATCAGATCCCCGTGTCATTTTGATGTACAAATTTACATAAATTAGCAGCATGCGAATGCAACAATTATTCTTGTCACTTGATTATTTCACTAAGTCAGCATCGAGAAACAGAGAAAATAAAAAGTAAAACTAATGACATATAGAAGTCAAAAACGTAGTCGCATTAAAATTTAGTAATTATGTACTATTGCAGAAAGGTCACTGAAATGTCCCTTCAATATCATCTCAGTAGTAAAATTATAACTTATTTTGCCCTTATTGAATCACATCAGCTTGAATACAAAGTTGCCACTCTTTCAAATGTCATCTTTGATAGCTTCTAGAAAAATAACTCTCGATTTCAAGAGTTAGATCTTATCCTGTCTTTAGTTATCATGAGTAGAAGTCAGCAATTTCACAGCTTTTGATATATTTTGTAAGTTATGAACTCAACTCACTTATGCAACATTGTGTATAGAATTTCAAACCATCTTTTATTAAAACAGCAACGATTTAAAAGAAGTTTACTAGGAACTCCTCACTAGAAAAAATACGTGAACACCAGATAATACGTGTAATAGGCCAACATATTCATACACATGAAAGTTTGTATCGAGTACCTCAAGATGTTATTTAATATACGCAAGAGTTTGATGTCCTTGAACAGCGTGTTTTTCTTCAGAATGTACATCATCACGATAATCAGCGCAACATCGAAGATCAACTCAATCCCAGCGAATTCTATTATCTTGTTCACCTTATCAGCACTGTATCTCTGCTTGAACACGCTCTGCACTAAACTTGAGTTATTGAAGATAGCAAGCACAATGCAGGACGCAATTATCGCTGTCATATCCGCAATCTGCACCAACACGAATTGTATACTGAAGAACTGCAAGTGCTGCTTTGCGTTATAAGCATTCACCGTTACCCTTTCAAAGAATGACAGCCCGACGGTTCTGATCGATGGACTCCTCAGACTTGGGCTTTTCAAGCTTGGGCTTTTGTGATCAGTTCTCTTCAGTTTAGTTTTGAGCTTATTCTTGAAATCTTTCCATTTTTTGGCTGCCTGTTCTCCTATTTTTTGGAAATTTTCGATGGCTTCGCCATAGATGATGTAGACGAGGACCTTGTAGCCGACTTTCACGAGGATAATCCCAACAGCTTGCCCTTCGCTGTCGATCATGAAGTAAACGAATCGATAAGTGACTGCCGCTATGGTCATCGAGATCATATGGATGGGAGGAGTTTCGATACCGACTTCATACGCCGATGCGATTTTCTTTGTGATTGCCTTCATAATGCCTGTAATGAGAGGATAGAAACCAGCTCCAATGTAAATAAACGCCTGGAGATCGTTGTCTATGGAGGCTCGAACAACCGCCATGTACCCGAACGAGAGCAAAAACTGGGCAAAAAGCACCACGAGCATGAGATGCACCGCCCAATTGCGTGCTAAGCTCACGACTTTCTTAAACTTGTGCTGAGTTGTTCCAACAATATCGGCCATTGACTCAGAGACCCTCCTAGTACGTCTTGTTACGCTTCTTTTTAGAGGAGAATTATGATGTTGGAAAGAGGTTCCTCTTCGAGCTTTTTCATGCAAGGTGTTCTTCATTCTGGTTAGCTCTTGCTGAAAGTTTTTGTAAATGTCAGCATAGAAAAAGCTTTTTCTTTGGCTTTGAACGTGCTTGACATGACGTTTCTTTTTGAAATAGAAATATACATGGTAAATTAGCGCATTTACGCACACGACAGGAAGCTGGCAGAGAAGATAGTAAAACTGGCTGCGAAGTCCCCAGTTCCTGACAGAGGAAGGGTTTTCAGTGTTAACAAGCGCTTCATCAGGGATCTGGTCTGGATATCTGCTGCTATCAACAATAGCGAAGAAAGCTACTGAGACTAAAGGCGAAAAGATAAATGCAACGAGTGCAGTGGCCCAAAAATGACCATAAGTGACAAAAGGATTGTCGATTTCGGCTCTGATGAGTACTGTCCGCAGTATCGCAGCTATAGCTGCCGCTAAGAAAAGTCCTTCGAATAACGCTTGTCCCCATCTGTGATACTCAGCGGGTAAATTTGGATAGTTATTCGCGATGATTGCGGAGACTATCGCAATGACGATGGCAGATAAGAAGTAGAAAGTGATATATCCGATGAATCTAAGGGAAGTTCGAACTTTAGGCTTCGTTGGGAGAATGAGAGTTGAACCTCGTTCCGCATTTTGAGTCATGAGCTCGTTTGTCTCCGTGGCAACTCGAGTATCGAGACGCTCTTCTCTCCTTTCAATCCTCGGGCTCTTGCCTCCTGTATTATTCTTCGAGCTCGGAGACTCATGCCCATTTGACAACTCGCTCTTGTTGAGCTTTGACTTTGGAGACATATCCTTAATTTTCGAATTATTGAGGCTTTGCTCTTGTTTAACCGTTTCAAGTTCCTTTGTGATTGGTTCTTGTGGTTGAGGGTCTTGTGATTGAGGGTCTTTTTGTCTGTCTTTAATATCCAAATTAGGTATTTTGATTAGTTTTATCTCTTGTCTTTTATCATGATCATCCTCTAGCACCACTTGATCGCTAGGATGCCCTATTGCTGATATCTTTTTCGTGAATTTTCTTGGGCCGCTTTCGGATTGCTGACGGAATCTTGATTTATTATGCTTTATCTCATGTCTCTTAGCATGATCCTCCTCTACAACAACTTGATCACTCGGATATTCCGCAGTTGACATATTTTTTCCAGTATTTCTTGGGCTGTCCTCTGACTTCGTACGGAATCTTGAGAATCCCCACGAGGCGTTGTTTTTCTTTTTCTTCTGCGACGCTGATAATCCCCCTACAGCTGAATTCTCTGGAGTATCTTGAGCGAGAGTGTCGGGAGACATGGTCACAGTGTTCACGCTAACACTCTTTTTATCCGTTTTAGCACTATCCAACGCAAGGGCTGTCTCTGTTTCTGGAGAACTTTGTTCCGCGTTTTGGGGTCCCGATCCTTTTCTTTTAGTCCACCAAAAGAAACCCTTTGTTGATTTCTTCTTTGTCTGCTTTTCGGTTCGCGTAGTTGTAGCTGACTCGTTCTTTGTTGTGGTTGCCGATTCAGTCTTCGTAGAGGTTGCTAGATCGGTCTTAGTGGTTGTTGCTGAGTCGATTTTGGTAGAGCCTGAGTTAATTGTTCCTTGTTTCTGAAAAATCGAAAAAAATCCTTTAGATTTCGTCGCTGGAGGCATGTTTTTAGTATTCGCCTCAACTGCTCTTTCAGGTTCTGGTTGCGGTCTCTCTTTAGCCTCGTTGATCTCTTCTGGTTCAGGTCCGGTGTAGTCAGAGACAATTTTCTTTCCAATCTGAAGAGAATTAACATTGAGAGTTCTTGTGTGCTCCAAACTGCTTCGAGCTTTCGTCTCGTCTACGTCCAAGGCAAAGTCTTGAAGGCCTTGAGTCGTTGGATTGCTTATCTTGACGTCCACACTATGGTGATCAGTACCGAAGGGTCTATGAGAGATCACGAGTCCATTTTTTTCGACTTTCTCTTCGATGTAAATTGCTTCGTCGTGGGTTATGTGATTCGTCCCATGAGCTTGATCTTTGCCGATCTCTTGAGAAGTGGATTCTTCGCCAGCCTTGTCTGGCTTGGCCAGGCCGAACATTTTCAGCATTAATTTGATAAGTGGATCAATTTGTTTGTTATTAATAAAAATTATGTTATGAGAACTTAAATGTCAGAAAATAGAAATTTGTGAGAAAGCTAACCGTTATGGATATTTTTTTGTTCTCAAGAATTGAGGGTCCATGACAACAGTATTACAGCTCCCTAAGCAAAATATGGCAATAGAATTGGCTCATCTTTCATGAAGATCCTTTAGAAAATGAATCTTAAAAATTTATTCATGAGTCTTAATGAAAATAAAATTTACAAGAGGCAATATGAATAGTTAATTTGTACAAGAGCTTTTTATGCAATACCTACAAAGGAGAAAATATAAATCCCAAACAACCAACCGCAGTTATCACTATCGGAAAGTTGGATCAATGAGAGATGGAAGGAACGATTATTGAAAGAAAGACCTAAAGAACAATAAAACGAAATAACTAACGAAGACAAAGCTACAAACATCAGAAAATGATGAAAAGTTGAAGGGATCCAATGGCCGTTGAAGGGATCCAATGGCCATTGAAGCAATGGAGAAAAAAATGAATGAGTTCATGAAAGCAACAGAACGAAGAAGAGAAAAGAATAAGAAGACCTCAGATTCGGGCAAAGAATACAAATTCTCTCCAAAGAAAATTTTGAAACTTGTAAAGGTGAGAACACGAAAGTTGATTTCGAGAAAGAAATTGAATTTTCTGAAAAACTCATACGTCCGAAAAAACTTAAAGAATAAATTTAGACAATTAATTACCATTGAGTTCATTGACAATTAGTCGAATTCAGAGCGCGTTCAAACAATAAAGAGCGTGTCTCACTGATTGATGAATTTATACGCACAAATTATCATTCAAAACTAAAAAAAAAATAAAAATACAACCTCCCTCGCTTTCATGAAATTTTTTCTCTAATTCAATGAAATTTAGGCCGCGCTGTGTGACACAACCCTAGTTCTTATCTTGGAGGACAGTGATTGCGTTGATTATATTTATATCGTATCTTTCTAAAACGTTATCCAATTTCCCTCTTTGTTTGCCGAGCGACTTTGTACAGTCGCAAATTTTGCTCTATAAGATCACTAAAATATTCAATAATTTTATTGATGTGGTTATAGATTTTGCCATGGACATCAACCTCATTGATCCCACCAGAGAAAACATTGATATTCTCAATCCTAAAGATTTGAATGTAACTTGCCCACTCAACCACTCAGACCAGACATTTACTTCTTTCATTTTTGAAAACAATTCAGATCTTGAAGTCTATCCTTAAGAAAGAGCCTGAAGAACGAGCAATGAATGAATTAAGCTTCTTAGACAAGGCCTTGGAGAAGATACCATTCTTTAGCGAGCAAATCCAAACCCAAGACGAAGAGATTAAGTTAGAAGTGTTACGCGAACTGCGGCTTGAGGAATATCCGAAGGGAAAAGCCGTTTTTCACGCAGGTACAACGAAGACCCCACAAATTCCTCAGCATTTTTGTGTAGGAGAAATAGGAAAGTATTTCTACATGATAATCAAAGGGTCAGTCTACGCGATGAGAAGAAAAGACAAAGCTTCAAATCAAAAACAAAAGCAAAGATTTTCAAAGCAAGGCGATAGAACTCCAGATTTGAGTCCTCTAGCGAGGAAAATCCAAAGGACTGATCCGGAGGGGTTCGATTTCACAATGATTAAGAGCAGTTTTATCCCGCTGTCAGAAGAGGACATGGAGGCTCTTTATCCAGATCATATTCTGCTTAATACAATGAAGGCGCCTTCATATTTCGGAGAAGTCGCTCTATCTAACAAGTCTGTGAGGTATGTCTTCGTTTAGACCCCAGATAGGTTCTGAGATTTAACTAGGTCGGCCACAATTTTTACAAGGGAGCCAACCTGTCTAGCGCTGCTCAAAGGAGCTGTTTACGGTCAAATCCTTGGTAAATATAATAACTTCAGCTTCAGTTAACTGGGGATTTTCGGGTTTGTATAGCTGCAGCAAGAGAGAAAAAAGTCAAGCAGCAAATAGAATTTTTAAAATCTACTTCCTTGATTGGATCCCTTGGAGTCAATACATTAGGGACAATCCTCCTTTTCCTCAGCGCTGAAACACTTCCAAGGAACAGTGTCATATTTCGTCAAGGAGACAGAGCGAATTTTGTCTATTTTATAAAGGAAGGAGAAGTTGAGGTAGTCTTTTATAGTTGCATGCAGCTTTAATAAGAATAATAAAATGTCAGTTGATCAAAGAAACTGATTTCTGCCCAGTAGAAGAAGAGGCTTTCTTACAAGCTGACACTGGAAATATGCTTGCGAAGACTGCATCCAAGAAAAGAGCAGCGAAAAATAAGCACATGTTTTTGCAGAAGAAAAAAATGCGTATTGCTATACTAGGGCCTTCGCAGGTTCTGGGAGACCTCGAATTCATTCAAAATCTATCTTTCAACCAGCATACTGCTGTATGTGCCTCTCAAGAGGTGACCTTACTAAAGATCCCAAGAGATGTATCAAAATTTAGAGCTTTTAATTCGAAATTTACCTATTTTATAGAAATTATTGGGAAATATTCCACACCCTAGCACTTTTCTTTCGCAGTTCCGAGCAGCTTACTCGAAGGCAGACTGGAGAGGGTTGTTTGAGGATAAAGTATATGCTTTCAATAAAGAAAGTGCGAGTAAGCCCGATACAGCAAAGCACTCGTTTTTTATGGGGAAACTTCAAGAAAACAAGTCTACAGTTAATGCTCTTCCCATGGAAACAAACTACGGCTTGGCAGAACAAAATTCCTTCATAGAGAAGAACGGACCTGGAGTTGAGAGGTTCAGTAATACGAGCAGCCCGCATCACTCGCGATTTAAATCTCTGGGGTCACAAGCTCAATTTAGCGCTCGTAGCCCGTCGCAGAGAAACTCCGCATTCGATCAGATTATCGAGGCTAGTCCTCCACCGGTGAAGCGAGGGAGGGATTTTATCAACCCTCCAAAGAAAGACTCATCAAGAAGGAACTCGTTGCGGCATTCTTCTTCTCGTCATGAGGAATCTGTGCTATTTAAAGTGATGGACGCTATGAAAAACCAGATGTCAGAAGTTGTTCAGGAGCAGCGTAGAAAAATGCTTCATGAAAAGTTAACTGAGTGTATGGGAGAGGCTGACTTAATCAATCAGCATCTAAGTCTCTCAATTATCTCTCCTCCAGTGACTCGTTCCCTTGTACC
>ENA-UOTZ01000300-UOTZ01000300.1-compost-metagenome-genome-assembly--contig:-NODE-300-length-42000-cov-15.840493_pt1 | contig 42000 bp, 25 predicted proteins | sample MGYA00238144_ERZ746983 | MGnify/ENA primary metagenome ERZ746983 (study PRJEB28759, sample SAMN06268863) | compost metagenome | isolation source: single cell | place: USA: California, Emeryville, Joint...
AGCAAAGCGTCGTATTTCTTGTAGATCATACCGTGGCAGTTACCACAGTTTCTGGCGAAGACTTGGAAACCTCTTCTGACGCTGTAGAGATAATAAATGAATGAAGGAAAATTCTCATTGAGAGTTACCTGCCACCGTCATAAGCGCCCAAGAACTCGAATTGAGGCCAGCTGAGGTGTCCTCTATGAGTACCGACCTCAGTAACCATTTCTTCGTAACCCTTGATACCCCAGAAGGCACCGATGTCGTCTCTGTAGATGAAACAGCTGGCTGTGTTGTCCTTCTCGTTAACAAGAACGAAAAAAGCTGCTGCTCCTGCTCCGGCAATCGCTTTGAGCTAATTGGTCAAAAACAGAGTTAATTCAGCCTTTCTCTTGCTCTGGATATGAGGAAAATTACCATCTTCAATTAGTTATTTGATTTATGAAAAATTCCTTTGTTAATTATAACCTCAAACCCTGGTATAAGGCACCTAATTTATCTTCTAAATTAGTAAAAAATTTCTGAGAATCTATTGGCTGTATCCAATGAGCCCTTTAGTAAAAATTTCGGTCATTTGGTGGCTGATAGGAGAGATGTGCTTTCAATTGAATGTTCTAAGTACCAATTTAATTTTTCTGGATGGGATGAAGCAACTCCATGAATTTGTTAGTCTATGATAAAGCACGTGAAAGAAAAATCTATTGCATAATTGACTGAAATGTGGCTACAACAGAACTAGCAGAGGGATTTGGATCGGAGTATTGTGAATGGAATGTAAATTTAAGGATGTTAATATGGAATGTTTAATTTGAAAGATTAAACACACCACTTATCAACAAAAAAAAAACTAGCAAGTCAAATGTGAAGACGCGTTTATTTTTTCATAAACTCAATCAGTGTATTATTAATGCAAAAAAAACAAGTAAATGTAAATTCGTTCTTACTTTAAATTTATCTTTTTTCTTTTTTGAATAGTGAAGAAAAATGGGAAAGTCAAAGAAATTGCAAGATTATCATCAGTTGATGTTTACGCAATTGCCTAGACCTTCGGATTACCAGTAGGGGAGAAGGTAACACTTGCCGCTACCACCCAATAAGTTTTACTTTCGAATTATATATTAGTATATATAATAATGCTTTGAGTTCTTGACCACGACGCATTCCTTTTTGCATTGCATGTTCCATGAAACCCGATGCGTCCGCTTTTATTAGTAATTACTAATTAAATATTTCTTATTATTGTAGAGAAAGGAACACTAAAGGCTCAGTTCTCTTCCGCTTTATTCAGATTTTCGCTCGACCTTAATGGTCAAGCTCTTCAGAGTCATGTAGATTTGATCAAACTTTTCGAGGACAACCTCTTGCTGCTTGATAAGCTCCTCTATTCGAGGACCTTCTTTAAATTTGATTGTTTTGAGGATCACTTGGCCAAGACCGTTGCAAATATATCGCGCGGCCTCAAGCTCCAAGGTGCTGTCCCCAATACACATTAAATTCGTGAGAACTGATCCTTCCAGGCTTTCTTTCAACTCCATGAAAGCTTCTTGCTTCCATCTCTTTGGTTCATTAGGGAAAAGCTTCTCGTACTTCGATCTCGCTGAGATGACAGCAATACCGTTCTTTTGAATGAATCTATGAGTGAGAGGGAGATACGCCTCGCTGCTGGTCTCAACCCAGTTTTGCGAAGCGTTCGTCACAATGCATGTTCTTCCAAAACGAACAGCTTTGCTGAGGAGCTTAGCTACGTATTTGTCGATTTTGTTCAATAATTTCTGGAGTTTTGTATTGCTTTTGACTTTGTCAAAACCAATAAGAGTGAGGAAACTTGTTGGAAAGAGAGTGTCATCCCAATCGAAAATAACAAGGGTCTGATGAGGTTTGCTCTGTGTTTGTGGTCGAATGATTTTCATGTTTGCAAGCTTATTGATATAATCGTTTCTGAAGGGTTTATCTTTGTTATTGAATGGCGATTCGGTTACAGTCGCGTTTGAGTGTGGGTTTGATGATCCCCTCGAAGCAGACGAGTCGGTTTCTCGTGCAGCACGCTCTGGTTCCTTGACGAATTTGCTATCATTCTCTTCGGACTCAGATCCAGCGACCTCTTCGAAAATGCTGGGGTCTTGGTATGAGCTGCGAGTAGATGAGGCATCGGTGCTCACATCGTCGCTGATTGAGTCCATGCTTTCTAAGGAATAGGGGAGTTTCTGCATTATAGCGAGCGCAATTAACACAATTGCTAATATGTTTAATAAAATTATTCCAATGCTTGGTTGTATATAAAGTGCGGCGCCCCTAATTCAAACTGACACGAAGTATTCGTAAAAAATTAAATTGGCAGAGTCAGTGAAAAACAGAAGGAACACGATCAAACTGGACCGAAGGAATCGTTCACGAACCAGAAAATTATAATGAAAATTATTTTATAAGGAAATCGAACAATTCTTTGGAAATTTCTTGATCGCTGGTAATGATTATGTTATACAGCGTGAATTTATGGATTCGTAGAACGTGTTCCGGATTTTCTTCCAGTGCAATCTCTGTTTCCTACGCAAAGATTTCCCGTGAACCGCTAAGTAGTTAAGAACTTGGCAATTTTCTGCCCAATTTCCAAAGGGTTGGAAGAATTGAGCTTCTCTTCTACCAGTAAGAACTCTGAGTGTATGGAAATTTATATGGCTAAGACAGTGGAAATAGAAGGTAGGTATAATATGAAATGCGTGATTACAAAGGAAATGGACTTGTAGAAATGATGAATGTAGTCAATTTCGCTTATAATAGAGCAAAGAGCCTATAGTTTGACTAGGTAGAAAAATGTTGAATATTCTCGATTCAATTTGTTGAAAAATTGCTAAGATGCTGAATTCTGGAAAAAATAAGAGGAGGTTAAGTTCGTTTGTGCCGCGGATTTCTCCAAGGGATCGAATTGCGTGTATGCAAAGTTTCATTTCATATTGCTTTGGATCTTACATAGGAGCTGACAAGAACATTTTTTAATTTAACGCTCATGAATTAATTTTGCCAGTGAATCTCTCACTCCACTAAAGCAAAGTACCTGGACTACTGAACAAGGAATCACTTGTAGTTCGCGTTTATTTCGTTGAGGAAATGGCTGATGATGAGAACCACTATCCAGCCGTGATATCTATAAGGATAGGGATAGCCGAATGAAGATTTTGTGCATCAAGAATCATTCCTGTTTTTTCCAAAAAGAAAATTTAAGTAAACTAGCTTCGCAAAGGAATCTACCAGAACAAAGTATTTACGAAAGAAAGAGGGTAGGAATATGAGAAGAATGATGATTTAGAATGATTACTCAAAGATTTGCTTAGGAAAGAGGGAGTTATAGAAAGAGTGCTTTGCTAAAAATTAGGGATTATTCCTCTTTCTTTGAATTCAGTAAAATAAGATGCGTTCTTCACTGAACAATGGTCTAATGCAAGATAAATGTTTCCTACTGGAAACGTCTCTTAAAATTTGACAGTCACTTAAACTTTGCTTCCTCCAGAGAATTAGAGAATGGAAAGGCCTCGAGATTATTCTCTCTGATCGCTGTTAGGCAAAGATATTCTTTGAATTTTGATATTGCCCTCTGTTGACTCTTCAATAAATGAAATAAGTTTATTCCACTTGAATTTGCTGTTTGGATGTTTGAATTTCACTTAGAAGGAAAACCTCGCTTTATTTCTGCCGAGCTAATTAACATTCTTAAACTTCATATCAAGAACTATTGATCTATTCAATGAATAAGTCAAATTCTTGTTAGAAATCAGTTGAAAAAGTATCAAATTAGTCCTATCATTCTTTACTTCAATATTTAAGTTTCAAATAACACTATGCAACATAACCAGCATTTAGCAGATTAAGTACGCAACATGTGAATGGTTCTTTCAACTCAAGCCTTAAATGCGAACTTATTCAATGCAAGAAACTAAAACTACGCGTTATTTCAATGAGTTTTATTTTGTCTCAATAAATTGATATAACAGAAGAAACAAACAAAATAACACAAATAAATTGATTTCAGCAACGCTACAATACATTGTTGAGACAAATAGAGAAAATGAGCATTCAAATGAAAGATATTAAATTGCGTTTTTCTCCAAGAGTTTGATGGGATAAATGGCTAATTCCAAAGCGTGTCTCTCGACTTCGGCATCTCTCCGAAAAATTCTGAAACTTTAAAATATGACGAATTACTACAGTTCTTCAGAAGAGATAGTGGTTGATTCCGTACTGAGTTCCACATATCAGCACAGGAAAAACTACATTCTAGAAAACTCTTTCTGAGTGCCATTTTCATTTCTCAGAAATTTTAATTGACCTTTATTGAGACAATTCCCCTCATTGTTGCTATTTGAAAGGATTTAAATCTGAACAAAATTTTCTCACAAGAAAATGCATATCTATATGCTAAGAAATTGATCCCAATCACGAGTCGAATATCCTTTTATGTCGTGGTTTAGTTGCGAATTCTCGAAATACTTTTTCTTTATCATTATTCAGCTGGGTGATTTGAACTAGAGGAGATAGGTAATCAATCAAATATATTGTTATGCCAGCCCTCATCTACCTAAAATATTCCTTCTCTTTCGAATCAATAAATTATAAATAATTAAATATGTTGCATCTCTCTTTCTCTCTCGCTTTCTCCTATATCATTTATTTTATTCAGTTCAAACTTATTCAAAATTGTGAATAAACAGAAATCGCTGCATAAAATTTCAAGAAACGAATAAAACATAGAACACGATCCTGGTATTCGGACTATGAGAATCAGATGGAACTTCCTCAGCAATAAAGGTCTACCTACACACTATTCATCAACATGAATCCACTCTTTTATAGGGTCAGTAGCTCCTTACTGTTACCTCATACTTCAAATTTCTTTACTATCCGGTGCATTTGCGACTTGCCAATACCTAAAAGATATGGCAAACGGACAGATTTTCAGCTTAGCAGTCTTTTGGTAACACTTCGCTGCTGTTTATCTCTATTTCATTCGTTTAGGCTGAATGTCGTTTGCGTAATTGTGTTTTATTTCGTGACATCTGAGAGATCCTGGCTACGTGCCGCATGACGCAGTCTTTTTCACTGATCAGGAAGAAGAGGTAGTTTACAACATCAAATATGTTGAAACATCAATTTTCTGGAATTTCAGCACCAAAGACAAACAAAATCCCCAGGGAGTATCCATGATGGTGTTTTACAGGATAAACACTTCGCGTCGGTCGTTGAAATCGAGGTAAGACTTGAGGGAATTCTGCATTGAGTTCACGGATTTTTTAGCTTTCTGGAAAGGTCCAAAACCATCATCGTGGGGGTAGCGTGAGCCTGGCAATATTGAATAGGCAGTCTGTTCCAACGGAAGGGGAAATGCCGGAAAATATCGATTTCGAAAATATGATTAAAGATGATGAAGGGCCTGTTGACCTGGAAAATGACGATTCCACTAAACCGAGGAGTCTGAAGGGTATCATTGTTGAAGAAAACGAAGAAGAACATGCTGAAGATATGAAACCTATAAGCAACACTCCTAAGCGAATAGCTGCCTCCTATCATCCTGGAGTGAAACGTAATGAGAAATGAGCGGAACTTGTCCTCAAAAACAATATAGATGAAGATAATCTCACAATAAAACGTTACCACTCTGCTGGAGGCTCACCGATCGGCAAAGAGAGCACGAATTCCCAGGTTGAGATCGAAATTCAAGATGAACATAAAAGCCAGAGTAATTCTGGACAAACTTTACAAACTCGTAAAAATCGTTCGGATTTTCGATGAATGACATTATTTTACCTTCTAGAGCTCCCTCAAACAACGGATAAGAAAGAACCACCAGTGAGAAATTCAAAGCAAAACTATTTGCAATTTAGTGATGAGAATGAACACAACCAAAGTCCAGGAGGCCAAGAACGCCGAGAATCTGCCACAAAAAAGAGAATCTCACAAACAGGCTCTAATAGCAGCACTACAGCCAAATCAAACGAAAGTCCTTATCAGCAAATTTCAGGAACTGAAAGAGAGCAGCAAATCAAAGAGCGAGCCTCCAAAGGGCAAAAGGAACCAAGCAATCTGATAGAGGTTCAAGCATTCAGGAACTCTCCAAAATTGGAAAATGAACTTGATGATAAACTTGAATGTGAAAACTACGAGGGCAAGAAGTCTGGAGACTCCTTTTCTTTCACTGTTGAACGGAGATATTGCACGGTGTGTAACTTAGAACAACCGTTTAGAGCGAAGCATTGCAAGTTATGCAATCGATGTGTGTGTTCCTATGACCATCATTGCCCATGGCTAGGTATAGACTATTATCAGAGTTCAATTATTTACTCATTAACTTCTAATATTAGGTACCTGTATTGGGGAGAGAAATCACTTATTTTTCTTCTGGTTTCTCTTTTTCCAACTCATCGAGGCTTTATGGGTAGAAATCAATGTAAGATTCTCCTCCTATTGCTAAGAGACCGATAATGAATTATTCTTACTATTTAGATTATTAGAAGTTTTTCTGATGATGTCGATGATCCTTTTTCAATCGCTGTGCCGAGAGCAGTTGTTTTCGGCATAAACGCATTTTTTGTCTTCATGGTCGGGTCACTCCTGGGCTTTCATGCTTATCTGGCAACCCAAATGCTGACTACATGTAAGAGATCCTCTTTTTTCGAGAGTTAATGCCAATTGCTAGGGGAAAGTCTCAGTTGGGACAAGATATCTTATCTTAAGGAGTGGCCTGAAGAAAGAGGTTCTCCATTCACCATGGGATGCATGAAAAATACGCATTATTTCTTCTGTGAATCCTACAAACAGCTCCGAAGATGGCGTTTCCCCAAAATGCGTCAGGTTTCTTCTCCATATCAAACTAAAGTATAAACAGAGAAACCTTGGATTGATAAAACATTGGATGGATTGTGCAGTGAGGCTGGAATACTCGACAATTTCTTCTTCAACTCAACTATTCTCTGTGAGATGTTATTTTTTTGGATGACTCTTTATGATAAACTGTGATATTAGGATATGCCTCTTTTTTTTACTTTTTTGTTTTTCACTGCTAAGATCGTTCTTAGAGGTTTATCAAAAACTTTGAAAATATATTCGATAGGTGAATTACAACACAAATTCATGAGTTATGTGAGCTAGGGTCGATGATGATGATAAGTCTGTATCTCTTGTTTTCATCACCAAGTTGAAAATTATATCGAGACCTGATTCCCATTCTTGTACTTCAACTCAACTCGAGGAAAAATGTAAGAACTGCTGTTACCTATGTGAAAAATCAACTTAATCTTTGACACAATTCATTGAGCTTGAAAAATTTCCTTCCCGAAATATAATTACCTTATATGCATACTATATAGAAAAGTGAGATATACTCATCCAATCGGGTACTTTAAATGCTCGATTGTCTCGACGGGAGGCTTTCCGCATAATTTCATTAAATTTTGTGAAAATGGTTGAAACTTCTGAGCAGTTCCTTGCTATCAACTCTATTCGAGAATTGCTGAAATGGCCATTTTGATTTTTTTGGTTTCTCTCTTCTTTCATGTTATTATTTATTTCTAATCTTGCCGGAACTAATTAAAGCTATTTTGATTTATTTTAGTCTCATAAAATTAATTAATCAGCGACCCGCTAAACAAATACAGGTAGTTTCAGCAATGGAATTCGACTTTCTCAACGAAATTATCTCAGGCAGTGTTGCCTCACTGTTCAAGCCTCAACCTCTCTTCACAATCGACAGGAAAAACCCCTTAAACGGACTCAATGCTGGCCAATCTAGTCAAATTTCCAAAATAACGAGTCCCAGCCAACTTACTAGCTCAACCACCTCAAAAGTCGGGGCCGCCAACATGAAAAAATCTTGGGATGGCATGAGTAAAAGCACCGATCAATCCGTAGTCGATTCAGAGGTAAATCTCTCTCGAGATGACCAAAATATTTTCAGAAGCCCGAATCCGACAATCCACATGAGCGTGGAATTTAGCGGATCGATTAAATCAAAGCAATTTGAAGACAACAGACAGAGTCTTAAAGAGCTGCCAAATAAGCAAACTGATAACCGCCAGTCGCCTTTTCAGCCAACGACGGTTCAGTCAATTAATGCCTCTATTGGTGGAAATAAATCAACAACATCTAGTATTTCCGACAGCTTAGAACCAAAGCAAACCAGAAGCACCGAACCACCAACACTCGAGCAATGGATAACGATAGAGGGACCGAGAAGACTCGAAGAATCTCTAAAGAAACTTAAACTCGACACCAATAAGATAAATAAAGCTAATCTTGAAGGACTGCCAGTGGATGAACTGCAGGCACAGAAGAAAGCCGTGAAAAACGAACTCAAGCTCTATGACGCAGCTTTCTTTTCATATTATAAAAAACAGCCTGAGAGAAGGGAAAAAGAAGCCATGCGGCCCTTATATGTTTATTATAAAAAGCTTAAGCAATATATCAGCAAGGCCACCGAGGAGAGCAAAGACGAGGAGAAGAAATCAGGAAGCACCTCTGCGACGACCCCGAATTCATATTCGATAAGTCAGAGGTCTTCTGGGAGCTTTGATAACAAGCAGGTGAGCATTGGGTCTCTGCGAGGAGATGTCTCTAAGAGTGGAAATGTAGCGAATATCATAACGAATAATACGAAAGGTCAACAATTGCAGTCAAATAAGTCAAATACATTGGGAGCGGGAACAGCGAAACCGAAAGAAGGTGAGAACCTGAAGAAGAAGCTGGATGATTTGAAAGCAGAGAGGAACCAGCTGAGAGAGAAACTGCATAATTATCAAACTGAATTTACGAGAAATAATAATAGAAAGATCCGGTATCATAAAGACATCGAGCCCGTTGAAGCCGATTACAAACGTTATAAGGACATCAAGAGTGAGATTGCCAAGTTAGAAGCAGCGCTTCAGCAATAGCACTAGGAAAAACAAAAAATTGTAGTAATGAAAATAAGGTCTTTTTTTGGAGGTAGGCGAGACGTTTTCTTAAAATTATTTGGTGTTTCATACATACCTACTTAATATTCTCTTTGAGTATGCTTACAAGACACCTCTTCGGGCCCAAAAAGAAGTTTGAATATTTAATAAGCTCAAAGCATTCATTCATAATATTTAGCTTGTTGAGGAAGAGGACTTGATGAACTCGTCGTAGTAAATACATTTAACAATTGAGTTCTTATCACGAATCATCACAAAGCAATAAATACAGCATAACAGAAAATATAAGATATGAGTTGAAAAAAAATTTATTTTGTGGGAATTACTGTTTAAGGGTTTGATTTAAAGTTTTAGAAGGTAGCTTACGTCTGACTTGCTCTCGACTGCTATAGGTTTGAGGAAGGTTGTTTAGAGGATTGTTTTGGATTGGCCATGAAGTTAGTTTTTTCTTTGGCATTGCGGACAATATACTCTTTTGCGATTGAGTATTTATCACTTCGGGCTCTTTTTTCTCCTTTGGTTTGTTTGGAGACTTTTGAGGCAAACTCAGATCTGGTGAATTCAAAATGCGCTTATATCTCTCTAGAATAGCTCGACTACTTTCAACACTCGACATGCTTCCTTGCGAATGGCTGGCTTTGGTTTTGATCGAGCTTGCTTTACTGGATTTTTCCGGAGAAATTATCGATTGCTTTTCTATTGAATTGTTGATCTTCTTCGCTGGACTTTGAGATCTCAGGTTGATTTTTGTGCTTTCCAATTCAGACGATTTGACATCTGAAATGCTGGACGATGTTTTTGAGCTCGGAGTTAGATAGGCGCTGAAACTACGATCACTCTCCGAGTTTAAGTTTGTCGCTGGTGTGCTGTTTAGCGTTTTGGGAGCTGGTACACTACAATATTGAGAATGGGAAGGCTTGAGCCTACTTGGACTACCTTCAGAGTTTCGGAGTTGAGCTGACTCCACTTTCAGGCAATTCTCTCCATTCTCAGGAGTGGCATTCAATCCCTTCTCGTGCTTCTCCTGAGGCATTGATCCTTCAGTATTATCAGCTTTGTTCAATCCAGTCTTTCTCAAGCGCTCAGAGCATTTCCTATTACTAACTATCATTGTTTTAAGATCTTCAGTATCCTCTTCATTATCCTCTTCTTCATTTTCCTCTTCCAGCAGCTTGTCGACTGTAAAAATGATTTCTCCCGCCAATGTTCTGGTATAACCATATCCTAATTCTACACTTTTTTTCATTTCATCCGCAAAACTGTGTGGGGTGTTATCAAGTGTAGAGTTATCCTCTTGCTTGGAATTAGAGTTCTCGTTTCCAACAAGCTCCCTTTTCATTGGGGTTTTCAGAGAACTGTATATATGTTCACTGCTCTTGGCTCGTTTTTTCTGAAGAGGTAGTTCATAGAGTCTCGTCACCAAATTCATGCTGGGCTGCAGATTTTTTGCTTTTTTCGTAATTTCGGGCGAAGGCTGACGGCTATAAATTCTCTTCTCCAGGTGCTTTATCTTCATGAGCCTCTGCTGCTCTTTTACTTGGAAAAAGCCCTCAATGGGCATCTTTGAACGAAGACTCTCAACCTTTTCATTAAAATCTCGCTCTCGATAGTTAGCCCGGAGCTTTTCCTATTATAAGCAATTATTATAAAGAAAGGAAATGAATAAATACCTCTTTAGAAGTTGACTTGTTTTTTGAACCACTGTCTTGAATTGCTTGATGTTGGGTTAGATTATTCTTAGTGTTATGAGAAAGCCGAGTTATCTTGAAGATAGGATTAGCAATGCGATAACTGTTGAATTGTATACCGTGGTAGTCGGGGTTCTGTTGGGGCAAACATTTTTATTCTCTGGATGGTCAATCTTTTGCGTCTTTACTGGGTGCCGAGCATTATGGGGAGCTTGGATTACTTTTTGCTTTGGAGTTTGCTCGATTACACCAGCAAAGAGGCTGTCAGTTAGTTCATCTGGGAGATGGTCCAAGTCAAAAGAGTGCTCAATTGGAAAAAACATTTTTCCAAATTGAAAACTTGAGGTTCGGCTTTTGCCTTTATATCTCCGAAAGTGGTCACATTGGCTTCCGAAATTGCCTGTTAATGAATTTTTCGCTTTCTGACTTTCACTGGTAATGTAAAAGTCCCTAATATTTGTCTCATTTGTGATCTCTGTCATATCTTTTGAAAAGCGCAAATTTATTAAACCTTCTAAAAAAAACACCCAGAAATAATGAATCCCATAGATGAGTTTATTCGCATTATTACCTTTCTAAATTATATATTTCAAAGTTTCAGTCAACCACATCATATAGGACACTGAAAATCCAATCACTGTTGGTAAAACGAGGCTCACCCGAGACTCTATGTTCACTTTCCTCTTTCACTAGCAAAGTATCTGATATTTAGCCACTTTTTTTTAATTAATCAAGGCCAATTTGTCAAGTTTTTTATATAAAATGGATGAAAATGCAATCCAATGTTTCGAGAATACCTGACCCAGCTCGAAGGTTGATTCTTTACCTTACTTTTTAATACTCATGAATGAAATTCCTCTGCGCTGGATATGAAACTTCGATTTAAAATCAAGTAATTATCCTTTCACGTTAATAGACCATCTACTCGTCAATAAACTAAAACACTCATTTTATCTCACTGAATTCCTCTGAAAAAGAACGTGATCCTAATTCTAATTTATTATTATTACAGCGCGCACTCATAGATAGGAATTCCTTTCCTGTATTTTTAAATCTTTTATTAGATCTCGAAAAAAATGTCAGAAGCGAGCAAGCAAACCAAATCAGACTCTTACGGACAAAATTCTGACTCGAGCCCCTCATACAAAGATTATGAGTCGCACTCCAACCATCGCCACCATAAAAAGCACTATGAAACCCAAAAGTACAGACGACAACAGAACGATGCATACTCCGAGAACAAAGGAAGGGACAACCGCAAGCACTACACCTACGGAGGCGAAGATAAGTCCACTCAAGACTCAGAGCAGTACTATAAAAAAAATTATAACAACGGCAACAACCAAAGACAAGAGGGAAACTACAATAAACATGGCAATCATCAAAAGTGGCCAAAGAAGCAAGTCGTGTACCAGGCAGTGAACGTTTGGAAAAAGAAGGCGGAGAATTTCACCAAGCTCTCGAAAGAAACGATTGTCGAGAAATTTAATGAGACGGGAGAACCTAATCAAGCTTTTCTAGAAATAATCGAAGCGAACCAGCAGATATTTACCAAGGATTCTCAGAGGCCTGTTGTCGAGCAGAACTTTGAACTTGTCCCCGAGGAAGGCATTTTGCCTCGGCCTCAGCCAATCGAGCGACAGGAGGAAAAAGAAAAAAAAGAGGGAAATGAGGAAATCGCTCATGAACAGAAGAATAAGCAAGCCGAGTGGGATGATGGAGGAGATGGAGATTATTTTCAAGAGTTTGGTAAGGCAATTTTTCGGTTTTGTGAGTAAGCGTTTTCGAACTAATAGATATAAAGAAGATAGACGACCCGATCAGGAAGGTAAAGTCGGAAGGGAATAAGGAATCTGAGAGTAAAAAGAGCACGAAATTGCATACTGAAGAAGAAGAGAAGGACCTCGATTCTAGAGAAATTGAAAGAGATATAAAAGATTTGGAGAAGAAGTTATGGGCTGTGAGTGAAGAAAACGGAGAGTTTTCAAATATTGATGAGATGTTCGAAAGGAAGCTCAAAGAGAAAAAACTGCAGTTCAACGAGGAAGGAGAAGAAGAATTCGACTTTGGAGAGCTGAAGAAAGGCGTGCCTGAAGTCGAAGAAGATAACGAAATGCCAGTCTGGGAAGATTATGACGCAGCAGCGATTAAAAGAGAAACTAAGGACGTCGAGAACATGCTGCTAGGATGGAAATCGGATAATGAAGATATTCGCGATCTCAATGGTATGATTGGAGGCACGGAGAAGTTTGGACTGTTTGTAAATGATAGCTATGATACCAAGAACGTGTTTCCTAATCAAAAGAGTGATATGGGCAATGCTTCCGATGACGAGAAATACGCGATTTCGAATTTCAACTTAAAGCATCTTGATGATTCCAGCGACAGTGATAATGGGCTCTTTCGTGCAATGCAGCCCACCCCGATCACGAGGTACCACAGCGATAATACCAACAATAGGGTAGAGCCGAAATTCGGACAACCCCAGCAAATCCCCATGCAACAGCTACCTCTACAGCAGCAACAACAGTTTATGCAGATGCAAATGCAGTTATTCCAACAGCAACAGCCTATGCTTGGCCAAGTAATGGCATATAATTTCGGTCAAACCGTCGGATTTGTGCCAGTGAGCAATCCCACAATGCAACTACCGGTTGGCCTCGAACCAAGACCGATGATACCTAACGTGTTCTCTCAATTTGTGAGCTACGGGTTCAAGCCGGACGCGTGGTTTTACCTTGATAGGATGAAGATCAAGCAAGGACCGTTCACGACGAAACAAATGGATGAGTGGTACATGGGAAATCATCTACCTTCAGATCTGCCTATTACTTCTGGAGAAAACACCAATTTCATGCCACTCAACGATTTGATTAACTTAGTTTTTAAGCCTTCGGGATACAATGACAGCACCAAGGCGACATCTACGAGTAATCCAACGACTCCATCGCAGTCTCAATTGTCACCTCAGCAAGATAAGAGCAAATCAGAATTTCAGTTCTCGCAGCTCCTGGATAACCCATTGTTGAAGCAATTAACAGAGAAAGGGACAAGCCCACTGCCGTCTAATATCAAAACGGCAGAAGAATTGGAACAGCAGGCATTCAGTGGGATGCCTGGACAGTATGGGAACTATGGTGGCCACCACAGACATCGTACCAGAAAGCATTCGGGTAAAAAAAACCAACAGAATTACCCCCAGCAAAATCGCAATAGCTACCCAATGAATATGTACCCTCCTCATCAGTTCTCGTCACCAATCGGAATGCTTCAACCTGGGCTCGCGCTCCCGCAGGATCTAGGAAACCCAAACCATCTTCACGCCGCGAACCAAGGAAAGAAGAAAAAAACTCCAGTGCAGAACAATCCGAAGAATACAAAGAGCAGCCCATTAGCACAGGGAGCAGACCCATCCGATATGACCAATGCGTTGAAGATGGCACTCGGAATCGGTGGAGGAGGAGAGAATGCTCTGGGAGATTTTCCTTCACTCAGCGAAAGCAATAAGTGAATCGCAAGGAAATGCAAGGAACCCTTAATTTGCTGCTAGAAAATAATGCTGTTGACTAGCAGGAAGTATAAGGTATATCAGAACCATTGGGCACTAGTTAGTTTAAACAAAGGTTTACATATCTGGAATACGATTATCAATTAGCCTCAATATTAACCACAGTTAATAGGCATTGAGAATTTGCCTATCATTGAAAAGAGCCAACAAAGAAAAATTTCTTTCTCTCTTTCTTTCTGTTTTCTTAGTTTAAGATAATTTTTAGGATAATCAGCTGAGATTTAGGATGATAATTAGCTTAGCTTCAGACTATGATAGAGGTAGCTTAAGGGGTTTCGCTGCCTTCTCAGCGCAGCGAGTGTAACAAAGAAAAAATATCAGTGCAACTTCTTAATCGGTTTGCACGACAGAAAACATGTGAAGAGGATAAATTGAAGAGATATAACTCCAAAATGCGAAAAATAATCTTAAATTGAAAAACCCAATGTAGGCTCAACATAACGACTTCTCTTCCGAAGTCCCAATTTGCTTGCATGCTTATTAAAGAGCAATTTTGCTATTCTGCAGCTAAGACCGTTGAGCTTCTTTTCTGCTTTTGGAAATTTTTAAACAGGAATCCAGTTCTCTTAATAGCTTTAGCAAACTCAGTGAGTTCTTTGTCGTCGTCGGAATCGGCAAAAGGATAAATATCTTCCATCTTGCGGTATTTTTGGTCATAGAGCACATTCAGACCTTTCATCGCAATGATTAAACATTGCTCATAGAAATAATTCAATATACCTGTTCCGTAATCATCCAACTTAACAATCTTTCGTTTCGGTAATAGATCATAGGCATGATCAAGCTGAGGCTCATCGCCGGTGACTGGAACCTTGTCAATGACGATTCTGCCTTGTCGACTGAGCCTGCGACGGATTTTGTATCTTAAAATATTCTTGACTTTCTTCTCTTCCGGTGGCATAATCGCAACTGGCTCCGCTGAAACAAAACAATGTTAACTCTCTTTCTACGAATACCAATTTAATATACCCAAGGTTGGCTTTATTGATCTTTCTCTATGCATCGCTAATTTCTCTTGTACCGGCTAGTACATGAACGATAAGATGATTCCAAAAATTTCGAGGAATATTACAGTTGGTTTGTGAGTGACAGGAGGAATAACCGGCTCAATTATTGGAGTTGGTTGTATTAGCGGTGTTTTCTGTATTTGTTGCTGTGGCTTTTCGATATCAAGATTGAGAGTCTCAATTTTCTCAGGGGTCTATTGCGAAAGATTAGGAAAAGTGTTGTATGTGCGGTGGTTACAATATTCTTTTGATCAGCTCTCAAAGCAACATTTGCGATAAAGCGCGCGATTCTGAAATTATACTCTTCGACGTTTTTGATATTCTTCAGCACAAGGTTGTTCATCGCATTTCCAATCTTCGAAGCCATTGGGTCAACTTCTTCCTTCGGTTGAGAAATGAATTGGTGCGCGACTTTATTGAACTCTTTGAACTGGTTCCTCTTTTTTAATCTTTCTTCGTTCTCAAACTTCTCTTTATAGTGATTTATATTGGCCGATGTGCTTGGTCCTTCGATTTTTTCTTGAGCAGTTAGATCAAACTCTATTGACGAGAAAGGGATTAGTGGTTAGGTCTGGCTCTTTCAGAGGAAACTTACTGGCTATCGAGAGCCCATTCAGCTCGTATTTGATCATTTCTCTGAGGCAGAGGTTCGCGAGCAAAGTCTTTGCCATTTCGAGCTCATTCTTTAAGCTTTTCATCTAGAAAATATCTAGATTACTAACCACTACAGAAGAGACAAGACTACCTTTTCTAGATTTTCCGGGTTGTTGCCTTTCTTATGTCTCCTGGTCTCAATCTTCTGCTTCTCTCGAGCCCGAAAAACGACATTTGGGTTCGATTCATCCCGATTCACTGTCCTCCAATACTTTCTCACCAGTGGTCTCTTTAGCGCTTCTCTTCTGCCCTTCCAATACTATCAAACGATAAAAAATCTTCTCTATCTCTACACAATTTACTATGTATATTTCCGAGATGTGGTCCTTATACAAATGGACATCAAAAAATTTTTCAACAGCTGCTTGAGCTCTTTGTAGGGAAATCGGTTCATCCTTATCTGTTGCAGCATCCCATACCTCGATCATTCTTTCGAAATCCTCTCGACTGATCTGCTCACTACCAGTCTTTAATTTCCCCGATGAGTTAAGATTTAACTCTTTCAAGAACTCCAAGTCATAATCTGTCGCCTCATAGACTTCGGGGTGCGGATATATCTTGACAAGTGAATATCTGATGTAATTCTCTTCCGTTTGGAATTTCTTCACATGCGATTCCGCTTCTTTACTCGCGTCTTCTACTTTCTTTACCATTGGAATGGCAATATTGGGTTTGTTTTTATCCCCATCAACAGCTGCCGCGTCAGGCTTCTTGATCGTTTCAGGAATGGGCTCTCGGCGGCGAGTACCGACTTTTCCGCCGTCCGCAATAAGCGTTTCTGTGCCTTCGGCACTGTCAAGCCGTAAAAACGCTTCGTACGAGTCCTGTTTAAGAAGCGGCTTGTTGTAATCGAATTGTTTCTTTGCGTTCGATCTCAAGGTCATGAGTAGTCTAAACAAACAGTGTGAACATTTGATTTCTCATAAGGAGGGAAAAAAGATCCTTAAAATTTTGAATTAAAGAGCGGTTTGTCGCAGATATTAAACGTTAGCCCGCGCGTTTGATATCTTTAAAGAGCTGTTAAGCCCTGAAAGATCTCTGATTACAAATTCACATTGAAAAGCCACTGGAATTCAAATTGAAAGCGAGAGATCAGGCGGCTGAGTCCCGAAACAATCGTCTGTACAACAAAAAATCGTGTATTTTAGCATTATTCGCCAAAATATGTCCGAAACTCAGCATTAACGGGGTCTTAAGCAGGCTACCGCGACAAACCGAAGATGACTGTGCTCCGAGTGGTAAGGAGAGACAGGAAGAAGATTCAAAAAGCAAGAAAATTAAAGTTTTACCGAGTGAAAAAATGTTTTGTCTTTTTTTCCGATCTATTGCGAGTGCGCTCTTAGATATTGTTTTAATTTAAACGTGCACCATTCGATTTAAATTTTTTATCTCAGAGCATGTGAACTGCTCTGCTAGCACTTGTGGTTAATTATTTTAAATGCAGCTTTTACCCTCAAAACAAGTAAGGGCTTTCCTACACCTTTACCGGTACTCCAAGAGCTATCCTCACCTCAGAGCACAACAAATACCTTTTTACCACAGTACAAGCAATCAGTGATGGATAGACATGTACGTTGTTACAAGATCATAAAAATGATAATATACGAGATGTACTCAACGAGTCAATGCAATGATTGGTTCCATGGCATCCGAAATAGTGCACTTTGAGCATTCGATAGCGATTTTGCGTGTGATCGAGGTTCATGGAGTCTTCATTTAGGGAATTAGTGCTGAAAACCTTATTGAAAGTAATGATGAGGGTTTACTTCGGTTCATGAGGTATGCTAGTCGCTATTGCAATTGATTATGGTTAGGTTCCTTAGAATCGAAGTTCCGAATGATGTTAAGCAGAGTTTCGATTTGGAAATGGGGCAGCTCAAGCGGTTCTGGTATGATAAAAAATTTTGGTAATAATACAGGTGCTCTTCGGTGTTAGGATTGGATAACTGGCTGGCATTAGATTAGGAAATTTGGGCTTGTGCAATCATCTGGAGCGGATATCGAAATGGTTTGTTTGAGGATCGGGCAAGATGCTGGAATGACTAACTCCTATTCTATTATATTAAGTCTGATGCCTTAATTTGTGAATAAGATTATCAACTTATGATTGGGAATCATAGAACCAGTATCGAAACAGCGTTTAATTGGAAAAAATATCAAGATCCGAAGTTAGCGATCATTTCTTTAAGACTATGTTATTTCTTGGGTTGAAAAATCTAAAGGAAGAAAATTGTACTATTTGAGCTCTATCAGGCTCGAAGAAAATATTTTCGTATCCAATTCGAGATGCAACTAACTACGAAACTTAATGGAACAATAATGATGGAACTGAGAAAAATTGGGTCAATGAATAATCCAACTTCAATAATAGAAAATAGTATCTCCAAATGACTGATTGATTCATTCGTTAGCTGGCAATTCTAACTAGAGTTATTTTGTGTATTTTTTTTCGTTGGAGGAAGTGATTGTATAAATGAATTTTTCGAAAATCGATAAGGGTTGATTTTTATTTAGAATTCTCTCTGTAGTTCCCAGGAGAGTCTATATATCGCTTCTCGCCGGCTTGGCATAGAAATTGTTGTAGCACCTTCAAATCACCTGAAAATTCTTTTGTTTTTCAGAAACACTGAATTCTCTTTCTGAGTTTCACATCAGCTCAGAACTTATGAAAACCACATTTCTTACAACACCTTCTTGACTGTGAATTGATGCCATTACCGACTTTATTTTACAGGGATCTTAGCTAATCATTTCTCACCGAATACATAGAGGTTAAAACAAACTTAGAATGTTGATTTGGGGTTTTTTCAGCGAAGAAAGCAAATGTATGTGCAATTCCTAACACTCAACGAGATGTATTTGCTTTTTTCTTATTTGGAAAGTTACAATGAAGCTAAATAGCTCTACATGCTTAATCAGGACCCATAACATCCTTTCCGGTGTACTTGCCACCCTTGACTTTGCTGGAAAGAGATCTTTCCTTTCTCTTCAACAAGTCGGTTCTGTCCTTATCAATCTTAAGCTTGATAATGACGCAATTTGTTGGGTTAATTGGAACGTTTATTGGGGCACCTAAGGAAATCAAATTCAATAAGGGGAAGGGTTGGAATCACATACCGTTGGTTTTAGTCTTAGCAAGCTTCTCAACGTAAATACACCATTTTTTTCTGTAAACTTGAGTAACTTTACCCTTCTGACCCTTGAAAAGTCCTTTTAGGAATTAAACATCAGATTGGTTGCTTCAAAGCGGGTGAGTCGTTACCTCTGACAACGAGAACTTCGTCATCCTTTCTGATTGGCATAGATCTAACGTTGTACTTTTTCTTAAGGTCTTGGGAGAGATGAGCGCTCATGATAACTCTCTTGACTGAGGAAGGAGCGGCAAAGTGCGCCTTTCTTTGCTTACGTCTTGAGCTTGTGACTTCTATAGGCAGGAAGTAGGTGTGAGAATGCAAGAAAGGTAAGAGGAAGGTGATTACCAACGTGAGTTTTCATTTTGCAGGAAACTAAATTAAAGTTTTTACTAATCTGACTTTCCAATCGAGTTTTATTTCTGCTTTCTGAAAAAGGATTCAGAGGATGCAAATTTGGCAGATACAAAGGAGATAGATAGAGAACTATGAAAAGGAGAAGATAATTGAGTAGATATAGAATTAAGCTTCACTCCTTTCGTTCAAAGTTGTTATGCTCTAAAGGAAAAAAAAGCTTTTTGCGGATCAAAGGAGAAATCTTGTGGAGGAGATTATGGCAATGTTGTATTGAACGGCAACGTGAGTGGTTGGCATCAATGAACATTTCTCCTACGACTACTACTAAGACGAGTATTTCCTAAACCAATTATTTTTCTTTCTCCACCCAAGATAGCAAATTGAATAAGAAAAAGTCAGATGGTTGTAATATGAAGTTGATTCGATATGAATTAATCTTTGAAGATAGTCTCAGAAAAGAAGCTAATTCGAATAGTACATTAATTTGTAAATAAGTCTTGAATTTGATGCTTGAATGCATATCCATTCTAAGTCATCTTAATTAGTCAGCAGTTAGCATAGCTCGATATCCCGTTTTAAATTTATTGATTTTACTCAGAGTAATAATTAACTTTTTCTAAATTTCGAGAAAGGCTTTTTCTAAACCCGTCTTTTGCATGAAGATCTTGATACTCACCTCTTGACAATCAAGCGAAATGAGTACAGCTTCTGAAGCTGTACTAGAAATCATTATATAAAACTGTCGATGTAAAAATCCAAATAAGCGATCCATTCTTAACAAAAAGCAACCTTATGCCCTGTTTCAAAAAAAAGATTCCTTCTGCAGAAAGTCAACAGTTGCGCTTTGACAAGTCTTATTAACTTCTAACAAATTCAGTTTTTCTTGTGCCAATTATCACACGACATTCATTTGGCGTATTCTATATTTGCGACTGATACTACATATTTAAGTTGTTATCAAGATCGTTTCAAATTCACCCGGCACCATCGTATTTGTTTACAGCCTATCAATATCCCAAACGAATTCTTAAAATGAAGCTTCGAGACCGAGTATTCTTTTCCAAACATTACATGGATTCACAGAATCAGTTGAATGGAAGATCATTCTGAAAAAATCTCAGAGATTGTTGAAATCTATTTACAGGCTGAGGTGTAAATGAAGAGCAATCATCATCAAAGTTTAATAAAATTATGAATGACCAAAGTATCAACGATCATTAACAATAAGTTATGTGGAATCTGCTTGATTCTGAATTGAAAGTAAATTTCAAACAAATTTAATAATGAAAAGGTTTATTATAAATGAAATCACCAGCTTCGAACCACATTTAATTAGTAAGCCGAGTTAAAAGAGCCTCCAAAGCTCCGCTATAGATACAAATGATTTGAAAAAAGTTGACAACTAATTTCTGAAGCAAAAGATTAATTCTACTAAAAATACAGTTTAACATATCCAACAAATGCAAGACAAAAAGAGAGTAGATCCCTTTTTTCCAAAAAAAAGATCATTTGAAAAATTGAAAAATGTTTGAAATAAATTAAAAACTTCTATAGCAAGCTCTCTATAAAACTCATCAGCTTTGGGTTCTCTTTCGCAGCTTGCAGTCGCTCCTTGTCATTGACTTGTTTATTTAAGTCTTTCTCATGCTTATGCGTTCCTGGCTTGACCAACACCGTTATTTTATACTCACTCACTAGAGGCAATTCTCTCTCCAGTTTCATAATAATGCTCAATCCAGTCTGCACAGCAAAGGAAGATGTTGCACTGCTCGGCCTCCAGTACACTGTTATCTGTTTTTTCTCACAATCTCCTATTGAGGGTCATTATAGCTTCTTTACATCCGAATAAGCTTTACCTTTATATATTCTAATGTCTTCTAGCAATATCGATTCCAACTGTCCAAGCGAAAATGGATGCTGCGGATCTCTTATCGTGCTGATCAATTCTAAAGTACAGGTATTAGTTTTAGCTTTGTCAACCAAGATTTACCATAAACTTGGAAAATTTGTTCTGAGAAGTCTGGTTCGAAGGGAAAGAAGTCACTATAGCTGCTTTGCATCCTTTCAGTTTTCATGAGCGGTGGAAGGATCTCCATAGCGTTCGATTTGAGGTATCCAATGTCTATACTCATTTTGGGTAGGTTCCCGAAAATTATTTAGCTTTAGAAAAATTTTTGTTTCTAAGTGTTCTATTCGCGTTTCTATCATTTAACGCTGAAAAAATCTCGAAAAAAAATTTAAAGAAAGATGAAATTCGAAGCGTTTGAATTAGAGTTGGTATGGTTCTCGGGCTTTTTTCGGTAAGAAATGTACTGGAATTAATTATTTCTTCATCGCGATTAATCAAATTTTGTTCGCTAATTGATTAGAATTGGGGTACAAGGATGATGACGTATCAGCAAGTCAGTAAATATTTATTTTGTACCGCTAATAATTAGGAATCCGTGAAATTATTCCGAGGATCCTTCGAAAATTTCGGTAATTTGCAGCTAAGAAAAGGATTCTAAATACCCACTTTTTGAGGTTTGGTAAATTTTATTAGAACTTCTATAATTAAATTCCGGAAATTTCCAGGTAAGGTTGAGACCTTAGCTAGCGAAATTGCAGCTGTTCTAATAAGCATCCTTTCTTTGTAGATTTTCGTTTTACTTACATGTACTTTTTCAATACATGGCCTCTTGGCTGCTCAAGGTTAGGTGATCTAGCAGCAAAGAAATATCACCTATTTCTCGAATAGTGTAGAATATTTTCGTTGGAATTATGATATTCATCATATTTCCAGTAGATGGCATGTAGTTCGTAAAAATTTATTCACTCGCAGTTACAAATACCAGCTTCTCTTCATTTTAGCATGAAAATTCTGATTCTGAAGTGCTTGTTAAAAACCAACGCAACCAAACCTATAATAGTGCGCTTATTTTCAGTATAGGACTAGGAAAGCTTTATCTAAAGGATTGCGATAGTGAACATCTGTAAGAGTAGAAAAAGTATCATTATCTTTTCACAAGCAGAAGAAATCTCATGTCGTCAACTAAAAAAACAAGAAAAGTGAAGAAGATCGTTTCCCTTTCCCTTTATCTCTTTTGAGCCAGCAGCATTTTATCTCTTGTCAAATGGATCGTTGAAATTTTTATTCCAGTATCTTGGACCTAAAACTCGGCGATATGTTAACCCTTACTAATCAACTCATGCTCAACAAGTTTCCCACGACATGAATCTCGTGAGTCTGCCGTGTGTTTCAATCGATCAAAATCATTTCAATTTCAAGCCATCTTTATTCATGCCTGAGCTGTGAATTTCACAAAATGAGAGGAATTCATTTTTTTCTCTGCAAAAGCACCACCATTCCACAGTTTAAAAACTACTCTGAAAGGTAGAGGATATTTAAAATAAATCGAACTCTATGCTACTTTCCGAAGTTGCAATTTTCACAAAAAAGAACTACTTGCCATCAAATTTTGTAAATAATCATGTTGCACTATTTTGTGCATAGCAAGTATAAGTCTCCATGTATACATACAGTCCGTGCCTTGCGATATTCCCAGCTTTCTGCAACCACCCCATCATCTTCGTTATAGTTGTAAACTAAAATAAAATTTTTCATTGCTATCTAACAACGATAATAATTTGAAATTCAAAGCTAAAGAACAATGGCTGACTACAAAAAAGTAAATATGCTTCAAACTCACCTCTCAAATATTATTATATATAGCTACTGTTTGAGCCCGCATTTGGAACTAACCCTCTTGGCTCCTTAAATCCACAAAACCAACCACAAACTCAGCAATCTAGTGCACGAACATACTCATTTGGTGGAAATCAATCTCAAAGTTCTCAGGCCAACAATGACAGGATGGACCTCGCAGCCTATCTCGACCGAGATTTTCAAAGGAACGCCTACACGGCAGAAGACCTTGAGTACAAAACTGAACTTCTAAAGAACGAGATAAAAAACTTGAGAAACCTTCTCCCTGCTTATGGATACCCAAATATCGGAGACCTCTTCAGTTCAAACATAGTAGACGTTGAAATGACTATCAGATGGTAGAAAATCGTATTACCAGTGAATAATAATCACATTATTTGCTTAGCATTACGGCGCTTCTGCAGCAGAGGCAAAAAGATCTTGATTTCAGAGCTGAGATCATGGAGCGAATCAATAATGCTGATAAAGAAAAAGTGTCGTTGGCACAACAGATTGATCGTTTAACTAACCAGAAGAAGAGTATTGAATCTGAACGAGATACATTGCTCGCAAAATCTAAGCAATTTGAGAAGAATCTCAAGGATGAAAGGTAACATTGTATAGTATGCATTGCGTTATCGTGAACAATTATTTGCTAGAGAAAAGATGAATTTAGAAAAAGAAGAGCTCTCTAAAATGCTCGTCAAGCTACAAAGCAAAGAAACACAATATTTGCACGAGTTAAGAAACAGAGACAATAATTATAAGAGGCTTCAAGACCAAATAAAGCGCCTCTCGGACAAGAATATCAATTATAAGAACACCTTTGAGATCACTTCCACGCTTGAAACTAAAGGACCTGTTCTTTTCTCCGGCAATGTATATTTCCGTCAATAATAATCTGATTTGATCGTGTCATATAATAAATAGGCAGATAACGAATTTACTTATATGATCACAAAAGGCTATGAGGAAATCCATAACCGATTGCTCGCTGAAAATGAAATTCTCAGACAAAATCTGGCGACAATCCAAAAAGACCTCGTTGAGCTTATGAATTTGAAGAAAGAACTGTTTTTTAGAAGGAGAAAGGTTGAGTACGGAGACGAAATGAAGGAAGAGTTTGACTTCTCGGATACGAACCTAACCCAAGTGAAGAACGATCTGTATAGAATGCCCATAGAACCTGTAAATCTTCAAAAGAAACAATTTGTCACGCTGACTGATTATTTGACTGTTCAGGTTTCGAAAGAGGCGATCGAAACTCTGCATGAAAATATTAAGAAATTCAAAGATTTCTCTTTCAGAATGGATAGAATTGAGCAAGACGTAGAGGCAGATTTTGTGGCTGAGCATTCTGTTGAGATTGAGAAGATCAAATGCGTGAAGAATCTGAAATCGTTGTTGAGTAATTGAAAGCGATGGATGGGCTCATAAATAACTACTTTATCTTAGAAAATTATAAGTATATCGTGGACACACAAGATGCGTTGCTCAACAAAACTTTAGTCCAGCAAACTAACATTAGAAGTCCAGAGGAGCTCAATTTCGCGGGTTCACGGTTCAAGATAATTGATGACAAAGAGTATGTTTTTTCTTCGATATTATTTGTGTAATTGGTCGTGAATGACGTAAAAAGAATGGAGAAGATAAAGCAGTTCTTGATGGAACAAAAGAGCTTTTTGGAGGATAAGCAGAAAGAATTGGTAACATATTCTTGAGTCAGAAAGAGTTAACTAAGTGCTTAAATGTTAGACAATTAGTAAGCAAGCAATGAACATTACAATTAAGAAGCTAGATGATGAGAAAGTGCAGATTGCGGTAATTTCGGATTTTTTTAGTTAGGTGAGTGATCTGGTTTTGTTAGCAAAAAAGACAAGAAATTGAAGATGAAACTGAGAGATTCCGCCAGACATTGCTTGACATTACTAACAGAAATAACTCATTCTCAATAAACCTCCACCAAGAAAATTCAGACAGTAGAAAAGAAGCTCCAAGCAGGGTTGAGGCTGAGAAATAATATGAGTTTCACTTCACATCATCATATCTGATCCGCGATTTTCTCTTCGTAATAATTCTTAATTCCGTTATATTATAGTAATTTACTTGTTGATAATAACATCAATCAATCAATGGGCTGCCCTGAAAGAGCTTAATATTTTAGTTTATCATTATCAAGGCAAAACCAAAAAAAGTGAAAAATCAACATTGAAATTTAAATTAGTTTAACTTGTTTTTATTTGATTTAATAAAATCAAAGCAGGTTTTTATTTGATCTAACAAAATACCTGTTTAGATTTCTTTGAAACTTCCTACTTTCAGGTGTTGATTTTGTCCTTCAAGCTCAAGACACTAAGGATTGTCACACTAGGTCTTGAAAAAGCAGCAGTTTTTTTTTCTATGATAAACTTTGAGTGCCTATACGGGCCTTCACCCACTTGAAACTTTTGTCTCAAAAAAGTCACGTCCTCTAGTTCCCATTTTTCGAGTCGTTTGCGCTCTCTCATTCCTCACTAGTCTTCTGAGGACCTTGGCATCCAAATGAAAAGCTTTTTTGATTCTTGAACAGAAAAATCCATCCAATTCATAATTAATGACTGCATCAGCGATCGGTTGACCCTTTTAAGGAGATGACTCCAGAGAACTTCCCTAACTCGTTAGGTTTTGACCAAAACAAAAAAAACCGTTATCTATAATTCCTATTAACGTTAATTGCTTGAGAGCCACTTAATTTTCAATCTAATAAAATATCTTATTATTCGAAATTGAAACTAAAATGGAAAGTATCGAATTGACTACTTCAAATCAAGACAATAAAACCTTCACCCCTGAGGATCCAAAAGAGTCGCAGCCAAGAAGTGAGCTCCGTTCTTGTACATACACACTATTTACTGACAGTCTCCCTTATGTAATCAATCTGATTGGATCTTTCATTGTTACCACGTTGAATTTGATCTACTTTTCAAACAGCGTCCCTGAACAAGTTGCTCCTGACGCCATCGCCGGAGTTGGGATCGCGGTAACTTGGACCGCCATTACTACTTTCGTAGTCATAATGAGTCTTAACGGAGGTTTTTCTACTCTGGCTGCTCAAGCGTTCGGATCTAAAAACTACGAGCTGGTTGGACTTTATCTACATAGATCCCTAATTATCAGGACACTCTGCTTGATTCCAGGCTTCATCTTGTTAATTTACTGCGAAGAATGTCTACTGGCCCTTGGCGTTTCAGAACGTCCTGTTATCTACGCCGGTATGTACGCAAGAGCCTTGATTCCGGGAACTTTTCTGCTCATGCTAGGTGACACGTTTAAGGCTTACATCATCGCACATAACATATTCAAGCCATTGCTTTACATTCAAATCATTATTATGGGTTCTCATTTTTTATTTTGCGAACTACTCATCAGGAAACTTCAACTTGGAATGACAGGAGTCGGCTGGGCTTTTTTCTTAAGCCAAGGAGCCGGGGTAGCCGCTTATGCAAGCTATATATTCAAGTACCAACCCACAAAGGAGACTCTTTTTTGGTTTAAAAAAGAGTCTTTCCAGAACTTGCTATTACAGTTTAAGCAGGAAGCTTGGATCGCTATGTTCATGTACCTCGAATGGGTAGGATACGAATTTGTACTTATCTTCGGAGGGATGCTCGGAGACCTCGAGCTGCGAAGCCTGGTGGTCTGCTATAATATCATTACCTTTGTATACATGCCTGGGTCCGGTCTCGCAATGACTCTAACGACGTACACAGCGACAGCAATGGGAGAAGGGAATTTAAACCGCGTGATGAAATTTATTCAGGGAGGCGCTATACTAACCTTTGCGGATATTATATTGGTCTCTGGAGCCTTGTTTATATTCGCAGAGCCTCTAATAAGGATTTATACAAATGATGAAGAAACTGTGGAGTATTCTGTTGTGCTGTTGAGGCTTTATGGGGGTTTTTATTTTCTAGATTTGGGACAAATAATGGAGGTTGCGGTTCTTAAAGGCACTGGGAAAGAGGTTATTGGAACGAAATACTACATAATCTCTATGCTTATAGTTGGCCCAATCTCTGGTTACGCGCTTGCTTTTTGGGCCAAATTCAGAGCAATTGGATTGTATATAGGATTAGCAATTGGACTTGCAACAATGAATGTATTGTGTTTTCTCGTGCTCAAGAGAATGGATTTCAGAGAGCAAATGAAGGAGATCCAAGCGAGGATTAACGAGTTATCACCTGCGAACGCTGAGAAGGCTGTTGAAATGAAGGAGATCCATGAGCAGATTAACGACGAGCTATCCAAAGAAGCGAACACTGAGAATACTGATGAAATGAAGGAGATTCAAGAGCAGATTAACGACGAGCTATCAAAAGCTGCGAACACTGAGAATAATACTGCTGGAATGAAGGAGATCCATTCTCACGAAATGAATGACAGGTGTTGACTTGAATTTTACGCACAGTCAATCTGTTTGTAATAGAATTTATTCTTTGCTTGAAGGTTCTGCATAATACTGCATTGGATATTTCTCAGTTGTGAAAAACAAATAAATTATGCTGCAATGAAGTGGATTTAGTTTTGCTACTTCAAGATTGTTGGGAAGTAAAATTTCGGTTTTCCAATAAATTTTAAGCTGCTTACAATGATGACTGACATTCTCAAAATTAATTGAAAACTTTGATAAAATGGTGAACTTGACTATTCTTGATATGAACTTAGATTTTGAATGTTTAGCGAATCTCCGCTTAGAAATAATCGAAACAGTAAATTGAATCAGGTTGTTCTTCAACTCCAAGACAAATTGAGTAGTATATAGGCGTATTTGTTGAGCCTGATGAGTTTAGCAAATTGAAGTACAAAATCGAATTAAATGCACTCTGATTCTGAGAAACTTTACAATCAGGTTCCTATGAGAACTGATGAACGAATAGTCACCCTAGACCACAGTTGGCAACATTGAAATGTGAAAAGGCCTTTCAAAACTGTTGTGGACCTCATTAATTATTTACATTTCTACATCGCACGGAACTCTCAAACTTTTGAATTGCCCTGGCGAAAAACAACTTTATTATGATACTAACTATTTAGACTGAACTTTGAAGTCATAGTCTGAGCATTAGCCAGACTTCGACACTGGTATACTAATTTTCTTTTTCTCAACTTAATTTGCCATGATATCTTCCTATTTCTGATATGGCACAATACCAAGTCCAAGAATAAGAGAAATGCTACATATCAAGATAGTTGTCGTGGAAGCTTCGTTAATCTAACTATTGTTCTGGCTATTTTATCTCAAAAAAGTCGCAAATTGTAGAAATTACAAAAATAAACTTTAAAACGAAGCTCAGAACCATCTGTAAGTACTAAATCAACCCTTAAGCAGCGAAATGGTAGTATGTCTACTTCTCTAGTGATTTCTCCTTTCGTGGATCGATGGGTTCATATTTATATAATATTTTATTGATTCTAAAAAGCATAATCTCGACTACGCGGATCTTTGTTCCGAATTTTATTAATTCGTTTATTTTACTTCCGCCTCTCTCTGAAAAACTCTGCACGTTTCTATCCCAAGTATGGCCTTGAAATGAGATCTTTTGTCTCCACGGTTCGGAATCCTTTATAATGATGTTGTTAGAGCAGTTTTCATTTGACATCATAGCATGATATCAGTTGATTAAACAATTATAAGCACCTTTACGTCAACTGCGCTTAAGTTATCTATGATATTCGTGTTCTTGAATCCAAAGACCCCAAAGTAGAATAATTCTAACGAGCTAGAGAATAAAATGCTTAATAATGGCAAATTAAGTTGCTTCTGCAGCATCGATATGTACTGCAATGAACTCGTCGACGTTTAAACAAGCAAATGAATTCCTCAAATTTCAATTCTAGCATAAACACCAAAAAGAAGGTGCTGATACCAAAGATAATGTTTGAGAGTTCGCGCTTGCGATTCACTCATTCACTAGAGCACTGTGACTGGCGCTGCTTTTTTGTTTCAGATTCTGAAAAATTGTGTATCATTTGAATAAGTTGGGCTTTCCAGACTCACTTTCTGAGGCTGAGACACGAGCAACTTTAATTTAAGTCAGGAGATGAGTATTTAAACACGCAAGCTCATTTTTTATAATCCATATCTCAATCGAAATTAAAATCATCATATCCTAACCTAAAAGAACAAATGTCCTGGGCTGACTACACTGCTTTCCTTAAGAAAGACGGCACCGTTGAACACGGCGCTCTTTTCAACAAAGACGACGCCTCCGCCCTTGCTGCTGATGGCATCACTGTAACCCTTTCATATCATCTTTCCTTTTCTAAATCCACATGGATCCTTAGTTGAGCGAGCACGAAGTCGATCTCCTCCAAGATGACGGTGTTACCACTGTTAAGACCAAGGTCAATGAAGCCAAGCTCCTCCTCGAACTTTTCAACAACCAAGGTCTGATTAAGTCATGGAAGGGAGGTCTCTGGATCAACAAGACCAAATTCCAGATCGTTATGTTCGACAAAGACACCGACACTGCTTACCTTAAGAAGGAAGGTGGCGGTGCCTGCGCTGTCAGAACCAACAAGGTCATCGTTTTCGGAACTTGGAACGGAGGAATCAACTTCACCAAGGACGGAAAGACCGTTCCACAAAACCCTGGCGACTGCAACAAGGCTGTTGAGGCTCTTGCCAAGATGCTCAAGGATGCTGGATACTAAATAAATCTTTATTAAGACTCACAATAGATCTATATTCATTCATACATAATTAGATCTTTATGAAGGATTCTCGTTATTGTTTTGCTCTTTAATCTTCAACTGACTCCTTCAGATTATCGTGTTTTAGTCTATCAGAGTTCTACTTAGTTTTTCAGATTGGTAATAATGCTGAAAAGCATTGAAAATGAGAGGTTATAGTAGATGAGATGGTTATTGGTAATGATTCTTCTGATTAGATCAAGAATTAAAAAATATATCAGAGATCGTGTGATTGCTGTGTAGAAGTTGGATATTCTGAATTTGGGAGCCTGTAGAATAAATATATAAATGTTGGGTAGGAAGGCGAATAGCAGAGACATTAGCATGGTTTACTGGGGATTGATGAATGGGGTTATCGTTAATGAAAATTTTTTTCATATTTACACAGATTCTGATTTGAAAGTTGGGAGTCAAATCCCGAAATACGCAAAGGCCCAGCCAAGTCGACCTCTGGCGATTTTGGATTCTTATTAGCTCCGGCGCATCTTTCAGGACAATTTCCTGTGAATTAATCTAAAACAAAACATTTAGTTAATCCTGTGAAGTCCGAGAAGCAAGTTAAAGCAATACTTGCTGATATTATCATGGAGATGTTCTGTTGATCTTACGAAGAGTATTGCTTGCTGAATATACGTATAACAAAAATTAGGGTTTATTACTGAAGCATTAAAAACATTTCCGCTTAGCAGCTTCGCAGCAGCAATCCACTCTATAGAAGGTAGCCTAAGATATTTCTCTTTGAAAACTTCTTAATTTTGGACCGATTTATAATAGCTATAGACAAATTATCATCATTCCAAGCTTATACAAATCCCCTCAGAATTCAGTGCCACTAAGTTGCTTCACTCAGGTAGAAGGGAATTTTGCTCAAGTATTCTGTTAATAATTCATAAAAAATACTAGCAAATGAGGCTCTTCAACCCAAATCTCCTACTTTAACGGTTCCTAAGCAAGGAAATAGCAAAGATTTTGAATGCGTTTTTTTTTTGTGGATGAGACTTCAGAAATTCTTAGTGTTCTGCAACACAGATCCCTTATCAATATATATGAAAACAGAGGCAAAAGAGGATGTATGAAATGCTGAGATTTTCCTTATAACCAGCCACTCTAGAATCTGAGTTTCTTGAAAAGGAATTTGACATGGGAGGTCTTGTCGTTTGGTCCCTTAACTTCAGGGAGGGCAACGTATTTATCTTGAAGGTAGAGTTTCAACTTTTTCTTGGTTTCTTGTTTCTTGTCTCTGGTTTCAAGGGCTTCATCGGTAACAATGGTCTTCAAGTCGAGTTCACCGCTGATTTGGTATCTAACAAAGTATTTGAGATTAGCCCCTTCCCTCTACAACACAAGCTTTACCTGGTTGGGAGGACGTGGTTAAGGTTAACGTGCTTGATAAAAGGAGTGATTTTAGTTCTCTTCTTGATCTTCTTGCTTCCCATGACCTTAGTAACCTTTCTTGGGTACTTGGCGATACCGGCAACGAGGGCGTGACCGAATTTTCTCTCCTAATGATCCAGTTAGGCATGTTGCATATGATCCAAAAATGTACTTTGGTGCCTTCATCAGAGCTCTTGATGACAACAGCCTTCTTACCAGCGTGTCTTCCGTGAAGGAGAATGACAACTCTTCCGTATTTGATGCTGCAGGTAAAGGGATTAATGAGACAGTCTGTGGTGTGAGGAGTGATTACAATTTTGCCATTTTTCTGCGACTTGATAAGAGCCTACTTTAAGAAATAAATCCTTTATTAGTTGATCTTCAAAATGAAAATTTTAGCTTTTGAGGGCAATTCGAGATTTTAAAAAAGAAACACAACAAAAATACTGGAATGACAGTCAGAGAAAAAATATGAAAATAAGGGCGTACGATTGAAGTCTATGAGAACCTTTTCATCCCTGTTTCATCTGCCAATGAATTAACGAGATTTCACCATCGGAAATAGTTATAGCGAGATTGGTTCGAGTGGTTTTTCCTTTTTTCATTTTAAGGACAGCTCTCTTCATGTAAGTATTATAACTCTGAATTTCATACCTATGATAAGCACCTTTTTGATTGCACATTACTGCCCTACTGAGTATATGAATTAAGTAGTCAAGTATTTCAGTGATAGACACCGAGTTCATGAAATACGATTGGGGTCCACTGTTTGTTAAAATTAAAATCTTAAGCTTGGAGAAGCTGTAAGTGAAAATCTTAACTGCAAATTTCAATAAGCCAATGCAAGTAAAGCCTCATTATATTGCCATGAGTATGGATTCACTTCAGAAATGTGAATCTTTTCAAATAACTGATGATGTTATTCAATCTCTCCCTCTGTTGGTAGAAAAAGAGATTCTTCACCAAAATTTAGAAACGAGATTAAATGTCTGATTTGCTAAAGTGCTTTAACAACCAAGGTTTATTGTGTTAAATTCCACACACACACATCTGCATTAAAGAAGAGAATCTCATCTGCGGAGATTTAAAGTTACTCAAAAACATATCGTTATTCACAGATTAAAGAAAGATATGACAAAACTACTCAAATCTAAAACTTTCAAAAACAATTGAGATAGAGGAGTAGAATTTAATAAAGAAATAAAAGATATGAATCCCATACTCTTTTTCTTGTTTGTCGTTTCGGGTAGAAAGTTCCTGGAAGGGCAACTGTCTTAACTGTTTGTTTTAGGATTTTTCGCTCTATCAATCATCCATGGAGTAGTGCATAAAGTTGAAGAAGGCCACATCGGCGTTTATTTCCGTGCAGGCGCACTTCTAAAAGGAACAACTGGGCCTGGACTCCATTTTAGACTCCCATTTTTGACTCGATATGAGCCTGTTCAAATAACCATGCAAACAGATAAAGTGACAAACATACCAGTACATTTATCAAGTGAATCGTCAACTAATAATCCTCTTAGTGCGGCACAAGCGGCGGTGTGTTGATTTATTTTGGTAATACCAGCTCATACCCAATAATTGAACACGCTTTATCTTGCATTAGAAAGAATCGAAGTGGTGAACAGACTTAGCAAAGAACTTGCATGGGAAACTGTCAAAAATTATACTGTTCACTATGATAAAACATGGATCTTTGATAAGATACAGTATGAGCAGCTCCTTGAATTAATTTCCAAGCATAATTCACTTTGCAAAGTCACGAAATTAACCAGTTCTGTTCGAAACACACATTACAAGAAGTGTATATTACACTATTCGACAAACTTGATGAAAATTTAAAAGAAGTAAAGTCCTACAGATAGAAGCTAGTTAACAGCGATGTTAATTTAGGCACTACAGAAAGGATGTGATGAATGGGCGCCAGGAATAGAAAGTAATAATGAATAGATTTTTGCGACTAATACTCATGATCAAATTTGTTAGTTATTGCCGTGCGAGTAACCAAACCCATAGTACCGTAAATCCGAATTTGTTCTACAAAACGTGAAAATATGTCTATAGTAATTCTATTCAAGAGAGCTTCGAGAAGAGGGAGCAAGAGCGAACGAGATTTAATATGGCTAAAGAGCAGCAGAGTGTGAAAGAACAGGGTAATCAATGAATTTTCCGGCAGTTGTGATGTGATACTTGTTGGTTGATGCAGAGGCTCAAACTGAGAAAATTCTCAAGAAATTAATGGCAGAAACCGAAGCCGAGATATCAAACGTAACCAACGAAATCGAAATCTTGGAAAAGAGCTCGAAGCAGCAAGTAGAGTCGATTCAAAGTAAGATACTTATCAACTAAATGGTTGGTTCTAACGATTGATAATCTTACAGATGAAATTTATATTAATCGTAAAAGAGCGAAAGCCGAAGCAGAAAAATGTGAATCTTGTCTACCTTCTAGGAATTAATCATTAATTATCACCAGATCGAAGACTAAAAGAAATCGAAGTCAATCTTAAAAAGCTTTCGGATAATTATATTAAACTTTCTGCTTTGCAAAATGTCAAAAATTATCCTAAGGTGATGCTACTTCGCTGCTGTGGCTAAATCTTTTCCTAGAAATTCTTTGGATTGAACATCCCTGCTTTTATCGAAGAGAACCTCAAGGCCTTTGGGATGAATAATAGTAAGTCTCTCTCTATCACAATCTACTTAACAAACATTCAAAATATTAGCCATGCCTTACATATAAGTCAATAATTTTACACTAATGGCTCAAAGTGACGAGGGATGTTTGGTCATTCTCGATTGTCATCTGCTGTAATAATTCAAGAAGTTTCCAGACACATCATCTGCTGTTTATTCATGTTAGCGATAGTATATAACTTTAACAAAGTTTGCTTCCAAAATTTCAGTCTCTAAATAGCATATCTAAAGAATTGTTCAAACTAATTCAATGAGATCAGTAAAAGCTATCTTTGAAAACTCTCATTCAGCAACATAGGCAGGCCAAAAAAATATGTTCTAGATAAAGGTTTTTTATAGTTTATCTTTGGATTTCATCGTGAGTGAACAAGTTCATATCGATCTCATCAGAAAAATAACATAGATAGAGATCCTCCCTATTGCTTTGAAGTTATTATCTACAAGATCCCTATTGATTTGTATTAGGTTATTCATGAGTCCTTCCTCGATTCAAAATCTTCACGAGGATTAATAAAATTATTGACCAAATAAAAAAGAGATTTTTGCATATGGTGGATTCAATATCCCTTCATTCAAGTCTGGTACCCGAAAACCTGATGCGTCAGTCCGTACGCCTCATTGGTAACTATGAAATACTGTACAAAATCGGCAAAGGAGCTTTCGGTATCGTCTACAAAGGCCGTCATCGCGTCACCAAAAAACCCGTCGCAATCAAAGAGATCCCTCGCACTCATGGCAAAGGCCTAGAGGCATTAAGAAAAGAGGCTCGTCTACTTATCAAACTACAGCATCCGAATATCGTTCAATTGCTCGGATTTTACAACGATGACTTATATTACTACCTCATCCTTGAATTTTGCCCTTATGGAGACCTTCTTGATTTTATTAGAACGAATTTTCCCAATAAAATTGTGCCAGAATTCCAGGGACGGAAGCTTGCGCAGCAAATTTTCTTTGCTATTAAAGGCATGCATGATTACAATATCGCTCATCGTGATCTCAAGCTGGAAAATATCCTGGTCGGAGAGGATTTCGTTGCAAAACTCGCAGATTTTGGGTTAGGACGCTTGGCAGCGGAATCAGATATCATGACAACATATTGCGGAACGCCGTTGATGATGGCGCCTGAGGTTGTGGGCAGGCATTACGATACAAAATGTGATATTTGGTCGTTAGGGATAATGCTTTTCGAGATTCTATACGGCAGAGTTCCTTTCCGAACCCACGTAAAATCTAGAGGCGATATCTTAAAGGTTATCGCCGAGCCAGACTGGCTGCAATTTCCTGAAAATGTTGCTGTATCTGACTCTGCGAAAGATTTGATTTCTAAGATGCTGGTGGTTGATCCGAAAGACCGGATTGGTTTTGAGGACCTGTTCACTCATCCGTGGATTACAGGAGAGTCGTTGATTACAATTCCAAAAGAAATTCTTCAACTCGGTAATTTATTTTTTTTTTGGGGTATACTTTAACCTTTGGTAGAGGAAAATAAATCAAGAACGGAGTCTGTTGGAATGCACCCTCGAGCAGGGTCTGTATTCTGGTATGGTGACGTTGCTGAAAAATATGTATATTGAAAAAATTTTGGAAAACTAGTGTGAAAGCAAAATGCTTAGAATTTTTTGAATAAACAACAGCTGAAGCTCTTTGAAGAGTTTTACATCATCGGAGTCGATAAAGAAAGCGTTAATCAGTTTGAAAAGGCAAACGCGAAGTAACGACTTGATTATTTTTCAAAGAATGCGCCTGTAACTGTTTTTCGTGTTCTGATAGGGTGGATAAGACGGTGCTAGCTCCAAAAATACTTTTCAACTATCCTACTGAACCGAAGAACTTGAAGTATACGCCGAACCTTCCTGACAGATGTTTACAATAATCCTAATTCTTAGAAATCTTAAGCTTGCGATACCCGAGTACTGCTTTCCTTTCGGGGTTGAGGCTACCAAAGAGCGTATAACCAGTATAACTGAGCTTTTCGAGTACATTTTCTCACACGCTCTTGGTCGTTAATCTCAATTCTAGACGGTCTACTTTAAAAAACATCGAAGAGCAGTATCGAAATCATTTCATTTTCCGCATAACACCAGAAGAGGCTGATATTCCTGGCATAAAAAATTGCGATATCATCCAAAAGGCGAATCCGGACAAAGTTTTATACATGGTTTGCGTTCAAACAGTGGACTATGTTGAATTTGTAAGTTTATGAGCTCAGCCGATTTCTTAGCTTACTAGGGTAAACCAACCGACGATGGCAAAAAGAAGAGTCATAGAGTTGAAAGAAAACATTGGAAGGCCAAAAGAATATATTGCTTTATGACATATTTCCCTTGCCCGAAGCTTTTTTTCGATTTTTGTGCCAGAATCACCGGTGCTCTATCACACAACAACCTTTTGTTGCTAATTCATTTCGTCAGAGGTGTTTAGAGCAGATAGAATGAAAATGGCGCTGCAATTAGAAGAGAACGATTACGAGAAAATTTCTGAAAACTTTGAACAAGAGGTAAGGAGGCTCTATCCATGCCATTCTTTATTATTTCCCTGCTAGTTTTTCTTAAGAGATAGAATTAAGCCCTACTTGATGAAGATCCATGCTCTGCCGATTCCTAAGTTTGACTCGACTATTGAGGTCGAAATGGAGCGCTTTGGAAAGCTAAAATATAAAATCCAGCCCGCTGAGAACGCCTCAGCCATGGATACTGAGTGGGCGGCTCCGATCACTTTGTCTTACATGCCTTTGAACGACCTCCTGCATTTGATATCAATCATAATGCAAGAGAAGAAGGTCATCTTCTTCAGCAGCAATTTCGCACTCTTATCCGCAACATTGTAAGTTTGCTTTCCAAGACATTAGTTTAACTAACTTATTTTAGGATTACCATTCATAGTTTAATTAAACTGTTTCCCTACCCTGCGCCTATCATCTACATCAATAAAGGACAAATCGGGTTTTTGGAAGATACTGTCCCGCTACTTACGGGTAACAATTTTTTGAGATTGCGTGCTTAGTCTACTTGAACATTAGGCGTTAACCAGGGACTTGATTACATCATTCAAGAGAATTTGCCTCTCATTCATGAAGAATACATCTTTATCGTTCTCGAGGAGGACCAAATATTCATCAGCACTGATACGACAAAGATACCGGATATCGAACTTGGTGACATCCGCAGTTCGTTGAAATCAGAATACGCTTCATTGAACAAAAATCCGGCGGAGACCATTATCCAATATTCTCTTTCCTTGGGCACTTCAGACTATCTTATTAAAAGCAAACTTTCCTTAAGCATCGATCAGAAGAAAATTAATTACGTCGCTCCTGATGATTTGGCTGAGGCAGCTATGAATATTATTAAGAAAATTCAAAGAACAATCCAAGATTTTATTCTTATGATCCTGCCTGAAAAACCCAAGAGACTGGATCTCACTAACGTATTTCCTAATATCATTGATTGGATTTTAAACCTTACTCGCCATCTCTATAGGAAATTGATTCAGAAGCGATATTTGCATTCATTAAAGAGACCTACGGTGAAGAAGACCAGTTCTTGAATAATTTCATGGGAACGCGAGTTTTTAGAGATTTTATTGAAAAGCATTACCAGAACACCAAGTCTGTCGAAGAAGATTTCAAAAAGAAAGAACTGGATAAATCTGCAAAGATACAACTGAGGAGCTGCGAAGCAAAGCTGAAAATTAAAGAAATGCAACTCAAGAGATTGAAGTTGTCTTGGAAAACCTTACAAGACCAGGAACGAGAAACTGATAGTCCGATTAAGTCCATTTTTAATGGAAACTCCATGTCAACAACTCCAGTAAAAGCGGTCCATTAGAAATCAATGATTAAACTTGCCTTTCTCGATTAATTTCGTTTTTTATATCGCATGACGCATTGATGATCACAGGTCAGGTTAGAGTGAGTTTTCATTTATATATGTGGTTTCTAGTCATAATTGAGAAGTTTAATTGCCGGGACTGATCCACTCTAAAATTTTATTTTTACATGCACAGTAAAAATAAAAGCAGCAGATTTGAATCAAGTTTACATGAGCGCACCAACAATGAAATGTATTATTATCGGGGATTTAGGTTTGCCATCAATCAAGTACTTTCCGTAATTTACTCCAATTTCAGGCGTGGGCAAAACCTCGATCATCAGTCGCTTCGTCGATGACGAATTTTCTGAAAAACCCGCAACTATCGGTGTTGAGCAAAAGCTAGCGACTATCAAGGTGCCTGGACTTCAAAGCAATTTGAAGATATTCTTGGCAGATACAGTACTTAATTCATTGTGACCTGATAAAAAGCAAATAAGTTAGGCTGGGCAAGAGGCTTTTGAATCTGTTACCAGGCAGTTTTACCGAAGATCATCTAGCATAATAATTGCCTATGATATAACAAAGTGAGTATCAATCATCATAATCAGATTATTACAGTAACAATATAGCAAGAAGAGCTTTGAAAATGTTGATAAATGGCACACCGAAGCAACCTCAATCGAGAGTGGCTGCAATATGTTTGTTTTAGCAGGTTGCAAAAAAGACCTTGAAGAGAGGTACTTGTCACTCTCTTAACTAACAAAAATCTTCATATTTCAGGAGAGAAGTTTCTCAAGAGGAAGGAAGAAAGGCTGCGGAGAAAATAGGTGCGACTTTTTTTGAAGTATCAGCAAAGACCAATGAAAATATCAATAAGGTATTGTGAGCTGGACCTGATCATAACATAAATTTACAATTAGATGTTTGTGAATTTGGGCACCACATTTGCACGAGACTTGGCTCCAGTTCCGAATGTAAATGACTTTGATTCAAGAGTGTTTAATTTTGCTGAAAAATCAGGAAGAAAATAGTCTAAAACTTTCGACGGTATCAGAAATTAGAGGAGCTGTCAAAAGTTCTATGCAACTATCCAATAAGGGAGAGCGAGAGAGAGAGGATGTTGACATAAGCCAAAATTGTAGATGTTAAGATACATTTTTTATAAGCTTAACTCCTTTTCTTTTGAAAAATCAGCTTTTAATCAACCGTTGTGTTTTGCATTGCCATTATTAGAAGATAGTATGTATTAAATGTTGAATAATGGCTGTATATCAGAGGAATATTCATATTTCTTTAAATTAAACTGGCCATGGAATCAGCTTTTGCTGTGAAAAAAGAAATTCAGAGGTTGGTGCAGGCTTTTTTAAAAATTTTGTTATAAGAGAATAAAAGAAAATTTGCATGGTTCCTCCGAAGTAATCTAAGCCTAAACTCTATGATATCATATATGCTTGCGCCCATCACATGATGTTTATATAGTACATGTTAATAAATAATATTCGAAAAATGATCTTCTATGTATTAATAAAAAATTTTCAATTAAGTTGAACATTTGATTTGACAATTGTTCGCTCTCTACCTGTCTTCTACTAATTTATTCAGGAATAGAATCCATTTGATCCTTCGAATGACATCCCAAATCTTGCCTCGAAATCGATGAGCTTAGTGAGTTTTTCAGATCCTAATCGTCAACAAATGAGATTCAGAACACGATAATTTTCAGATTGATTACTGGCTTGCTTTTAGTTTTTCTAATTTGATACATGTTATTTTTCAGTCTCCGGCTTACAGGAGTATTACTCGAAGGTTCGAACGACACACCAGTTGAATTTCCGCTCATAGGACTCAGTGTAAACTTTGAGTTTTCTTTGGGGGTCTCAACTTTGGTTCTGCCTGGAACTTTAACTACGACTTTCCTCAGCAGCTCTGCACCACGATTTCGTTTTACTGACGCCATGTCTGCCAGATTGCCAGAAGGGCTCGGTTGAAGCTTGATTCGTTCATCTTGCTCTAAAAATTTTTGCGGAACAAGTTTGATTATTTTCGTCGTTCCGATTTTAGCAGATTGAGGTGACTCATTCTCACTAAATACAAAAGCTGTATTCAAGTTCTGTGGATGATATGGCGAAGGCGTATTCCTTTCGGTGATCGCCTCATCTTGATCTCCTATTGTATTTTTCTTAATGAATCGTATTCTTGGGCTTTTTTGCGCTGAGATGCGTTAATATATCGCAAAACAGAAAAATTGCTACTTGTTATGCCCTTTTGTAATTCCTGCTCCAAATTGAGAGGGTTTATTACGACTATTGATAGAGCTTAGTAAGCTAAGTGCCTGAATGAGTACTTTTTGGAGTCGGTTTTTTCATTGGTTCTGCCAAACTAGTTTTATGTATCTTAAAAGCTCGATTATTAGTTGGGCTTTCGGGAGACTCCTCGTATTTAAACTAATTGAAGAGAAGAATTCATGGGAACGCTCTATATGATGAAAGATACCGTTATTCCCGGAGTCGTGGAGTTAGATCCGCTGGAAACTGTCTATTTTTCAAAAGAAATAACGGCCTCGAGTATAAGGGATGTGTTACCATGCTCGTAAGCAGCGCTGTTTCGATTAAGTCGTCATCTTCGTCGCAGATTCTGCCAATAAGGTCAAATATGAGCGAGATGTGAAGATTACTTCCAGAATTTCTCGTTAGTGATTTTCTCTTCCTGAAGATCGCTAGGATAGATTGCATGGTCAGCTCAGGTGAAAGTGTCATGAAGGATTACTCTTCCATAATCGGATAATAAGATGATAAAGCACACTGTGATCTCTAATCTAACTCTGCCTGATTAGAAATACCTCAAGTAATAAAATAATTAAACCAGTTTCCGAAAGGATATTAAACATAATTTTGTGGAATGATTAATTTGCTCATGAAACGCGCTTTAACAGAAATCTTGATAATTTTAGAAGAATCACACAATTGCAAAAGTTTTGATGGCTTGTTAGATAACTTGAAGCCCCTATTGTCAAAAACCACAGGTATAAAAAGGAACTATATTTGGAATCAAATCAAAAAAAATCTAAACTGCCGATCTGGTTAAATTAAATATAATTTCTTACTTTTTTAAATATTTCGCACATACGTAGTTGCATTCTATCACATTTTCACTAGAAGCCTGAACTCAATTTCATTTTCTAAATATACAGTTGATTCTGTTGCGATATACTTGGATAGGCAAGAGAATCGAGTTGGCTTTCTTACAAGCTCAATTTCTACTGATACAACAAAAGAATTACAGGAAAACTTGCATAAACTTTTTGAACTTCGAAGATTGCAAAATTAATTCACCCTCTATAACAACTCTATAATAAGCTCATAAGACTCTTGTTTCAATATCAATGACAGCACTTTCGAGAAATGGAAAAGAGTTTCTCAAAAAAAAAAAACTATAAAACAGCCGAATTAGTAGCCAAGATTGGTGACGAGTTTTGTTTTGGTTAGCAATATATTCAAACTCTGAAATTATCGTATTGTGTCCGATGAAAAAATTGTCAATCTTTTTTGCGTGCTTATTACAAAGATACGAGAAAAAATGAAAAGGTGACAGATTTACAAAAGTAAGACAGTTCAATTAACGATACGTTATTTGAGCATCAAAGCTTCTGAAGGAAGTCGATATATGATAGCTGCTCCTACCAATGACTGGCATCTAAGTTGCGAATCAAAATCCTCATTGGATTTGAAAAGTATTAGCGTCAGATACTGCAACTCTAATCATTTCTTCCTGATTGCTTGCAACGCAGAACTGACAAGCTGAGTGAGTATTGTTCTGGCGCTGTTCTGGTTCATGCTGGTTTTGCTTACTCTAAATATTATCCTTTTTGCATTATTTTGAAGCTGTGCTTACTATTATTGATCTGATAAAGTGTATTAAACATGAGTAGAAGGGACTGGCCGTGAGGGTCGAGGTTCGGACTGGTAACTATCGCGAGCAAGTTCTAATAGACGCACAGGGATAGTTTTGGTGAATATTTTGAATGTAAACAGTACCTTGATAACGGGTGGCTGAATGGCATCTTCCTTTTCATAAGGGACTCAGCAGATTACTTCAATGATAGCATCAATGAGTTTTCTGCTTGTTTGCAGTCCGACAGTTTCAGCTTTATATGCCATCATGTCGTTTTCCAGAGCGATATTCGCGGTGTCGTCCTTGCCGTCGCCATTGAGGTATCCGTGACGAGGAGTTTCTACCAGCACCTGCTGGTGCCGACAATTCGAAATGTTTAAATCTTACCTGAAGGTAAGTGAGGGAGATTTCGATCATTTTCGGCAATTTGGTTTGGTTGACTAGTTTAAAGATAGTAAAGTACGGGTTTGCGTCCATCTGGTCT
>ENA-UOTZ01000302-UOTZ01000302.1-compost-metagenome-genome-assembly--contig:-NODE-302-length-41976-cov-12.166543_pt1 | contig 41976 bp, 17 predicted proteins | sample MGYA00238144_ERZ746983 | MGnify/ENA primary metagenome ERZ746983 (study PRJEB28759, sample SAMN06268863) | compost metagenome | isolation source: single cell | place: USA: California, Emeryville, Joint...
AGAACGATTGAGGCTTCTCTTAGTTCCTATAATTCCATTGTTTTCGCCTCAAATCGTCGATAACAAATAGTATTTCTTCATAATATTAGTTAACTTTCAGTCATATGCTCATTGAGGCACGTATTAATCACTTTGACCGTTATTTCTCGAGTAAGGCAACGCAAAATGAGTGAAATTTACATATTCATACTCTCAGTTGAGAGAGAGAGATTCTTCTTTACATAGAGATTGACAAGAAGCTACTAATTATCATTAACATTCATTGTTCCATGAAACATTATGCAGCTAATACCACATCGTGATATCAAATCCACCGGTTTGAGGCGTCATCACTGCAGTCCAAATTGTTTTCGAGATGAAATTTGGATACTCCGCCAGTATCTCATCCGCCAAAACCTTCGGATTGATCGCCTTAGGTCCAATGGCGCTCAGCTTGCTTTCCGCTGGACCTCTTCTCGTATCGAATTTCGGATCTCCTGTCTTCCTATCATAGTTAGTTTGCACGATAAACCAGTTATTTTCGTCTTTCTGAGTGCTTCCGAGCCAGGTCTTCTCCTCTACTCCACCATGCGACCTCGTGACAATAACTCCATCATCTGGACCACTAATCGTGAAGAACCCTGGCGCTATGAGCTTCGTTTCCGAGACCATCTTTACGGCCTCTTCAAAGGAATTTGCCTTTTCAAGCACCTCTCTTATCAGCTGCAGGGGCTCACATCCTCCTTTGAAAAGGATATAATACATGTTCTTGAGACCCAAAAAGCCATGATATCTCTCATTCAGTGTAATGGAGAACTTTCCGGGCTTGACTCCGTTGGGCATTCCGACTGAGCCAGCCACAGCATTGGCTTGATATAGCACCTGTCCATTCTTATGGAAAGTGCCCTTGAAAGTGAGATTTGCAATGAATTTCTGAAGGCCGAAGTCCATATTGTAACCATGAATGATCTTCCCGTCTTCTGTGCGAAGGACTATTGATGTACATCGAGTTGCGGTTTCATAGACGAGATTCACTGTATAAAGCAGATTGAATTCAACTTCTGCGAGTTCGGCAATAGCGCGCATTTCGTCCAAGTGATCGTGGGAGTAGAATTTTGACAACACGAAATGGATGGCGTTGTAAGGGAGAATATATTTAAAATGTTTTCTGAAATCTTGTAGAGCGGGTTTAAAGTGTGCAATTACCTCTGCCCAGCGTTCTTTTGGTGGCAAATCGAGGTTAATGTGGAATGTGGGAGGAGGATATTTTTTGAGCTCTTCGTGACGAGGTATTGGGAGAATCGGACGGTAGTCTTTTCCAGTAAAGACTCCTTTGATGCCTTTGCCGACTAAGCTGACACCTTTGCCAACTAAACCGACGCCTTGACCAGCATAACCAACGGCTTTGCTTATCATTACTTGAGCTAGAAAATAGTGTGTTACTTGATTTTTGGTTTGTATTTTGTTTGATTTTCAAGATTGAGCTGTCTTATAAGAGAAAGAGCTAGAGCAGTTTGGCGAATATTCGAATAATAGCTTTTAGCCGTAACTTGTTTGATCTTCGAAAAGTAATTTTGTGAGTGTTTTTAGTCGTGCTAGCGATAAAAGTAATGTTCCTTTGGTTAGTTCACCTGGTCAGTAAAAATTATCCGGATTCAACGGGACTACTTGAGCCATCTGGACTACATCAATCGTTGATCTAGCTGTGCTCAAACACTGAATAAATGCGGAAAAAACGGGTGCATTTGGAGGTTAGAAAACAATGAGTCTGAGGGTGATAGTGAGCAGAGTAAGTTGAAGATTGACTCAATTGCTGAGAAAGGCATTTTTCTCTGTATTTTACTGACTGCTTTTCAAAGATAGAAAATTCTAAAGGTGTCATCAATAAACTTCCAGCTACTGTAACTAATGGGATAGTTCGAAGATCGCATTGGAGATAAGGGTAAAGGATGATAATTATTTTAGGAACTTTTCTGCTTCCTTTTTTTTTTTCTTTGTCTCTCTCGAACTTGACAAGCATATCACATTTCCTGGAAACAATTAGTCTCATTCCGACTTGGAGAATATCATATTTCATATTCGCAGTAGTGAATAAATCATCCAACTTCTCTTATATTTCAAATTTGGCTTCTTTTTCGTGTCTAATCGCTCGAAAATGCCTATTCAGTCAGTTTTGAATTATATTTAGGTAAAATCCCTTCTTAGAGCCCTTGCCATAATGAGAACTCATTGGCTTCTTAATTTACTTCAGTAGCACTAATTTAATCCCTTCTCTCAGCCAATTAATACATGCACCTAAAACAGTCTCAATCAGATCAAAATTTGATCCAGAATGAGTTCTTGTGATAGTTGGGAATTTAAGATTATGCTATCACATGAATTTTTAAGTAATTGGTACTGGAGTATCCTTTTCTAACAATCACAAATCTAACTTATACATTACCCTCACCATAGAAATTTTAGGACGCCTACCAGTAAGCCTCAATTCGAAACTATAATGAATGTTTTTGAATACTATCAGCGCTCTCATACTCATCATACCATTTCCTTTACAACAAAGTTAATTTCATAACAAACCTTCTAAAATCAAACTATTTCAGAGGTAAAAATTTAAAACAGCACCTTTGATCCAAACAATGGATTGTTTTTCAAATGTGTCGTTCCTTTTTTGGTAATTCCTGTATTAAGACTCATATCCAATTGCTTCAAGTTTTTCCACGCCGAATTGCTTCCAATCGCCATCGCCCCTTTATCACCTATCTGATTAATGCTCAGTTCCAACTCTTCCAGGTTCACCCAACTCGTGTTCGCTCCAATACCGCATGCGCCCTCATCACCTATCTTATTCTGCTGCAAGACAAGTTTTTTTAAGCTTCGCCAGACATTGTTCCCTCCTATAGCACTGGCGCCTTTATCACCAATCTGATTATCGAACAAATACAGTTCTTCGAGGCACTCCCAAACAGTATTGCTGCCTAGCCCAACCGCGCCATCATCTCCGATACTATTCGCGTTCAGCGCTAAAATCTTGAGACTCTTCCAAGTCGTATTGGCTCCGATCGCCTGAGCGCCGACATCGCCAATGTGGTTATCGAACAAGTAAAGCTCTTTCAAATTGACCCACGTCGTATTTCTGCCCAGCGCCAGCGCTTCTTCCTCTTTAATCCCGCTCAAACTCAGCCCAATCTGTTTGATTCCTAGCGGATTTGGATCCAATAGAATCTCAGCGACTTTTGGATGCAAATGCGCATGAGGAGACTCTACTTCCACTGGCTGCGTGTCTTCTTGTGAGACAGCAGCTTGATGGTGGGTCGGACTTCTGAACTCACTCAACAAATCTATCTGAATATGAGGCTTTTGAGTCTCAGTGTGGGTTGCTGGGATCTCAGCTTCCTCAGGCTCATCAGGCACCTCAACGCCTAACTGCGAGAGTATGCTCTTAATCTCGGAATGCACATTTTTCAATTTTTTCTCAGTGTCGATGAGGGAATTGGTTGTTGGTGGCCTCCAGTCAACTGAGGCTCGTCTCATCTGAGCGACCTCCTTCATGACGAAAGCCATGCATTCGCCTTCGACTTGGAAGTTTTTAAAATCTAGAATATCAGCATTTGTAATGAAATCGGAGTCTTGCTTCAAGTGGTCTCGGCCAAACCGTGTGCAGAGGTATAACAGGTCCTGGAGGTATAGAGTGACGGATTGATTGCGGTTCTTTTTGTAAAGTTCGCCCTCGAGGTTCAGGACTCTGATCATGTAGAGTTGGCCATCGGTTTTTGAGATGGCGTGGTATGTTCTGTAGTTGCTAGAGGAAGAAATGTCGTTGATTTCTTTGAAATCTTTGTAGTGGATCTGTGTGGCTGAGGGGATAAGCTTCAGAGAGGTATTTTTGGAGGTTTGCATCTTTCGGAGGATTTAGTTCTGATGTATTCTACTAATAATGGCTTATTAAATGAGCCGAGCAGATAAAATTAATCCAATAAGTTCATTACAAATGTAGCTTCGATGGATTTTTGAAATATGCGAGTATGGAGATAGATAATGGCTCTACCAGAGGAAGGCTTTGGCTCTTGAGGTTTTAAATCAACGAATAATTGGTAAGCGTTCAAAAGAAATGACAGCAGAGTTTCCCACTTGCAGCGTGAGAGTTAGAATGGCAGCATTCAATAATTGAATGAGAAACTTTAATAGATATTCGAGCTTTAGAAATTGCATGTAGTCTGTGATACTATCCTGCTGAATACATTAAACTACTACGACAGGAGGCCACAATAAACTTTGGGAAACAGGAGCAGTTAGCTTCATTTTTTCATCAAAATTATTGAGCTATGCTCGTTATGGCTGTTAGATGGAGTTTGATTTGGAGAGGACAAATTGAGCTGATTCCACTGCACCTAACTACTTTCATCAGTTTTTCCTCAGTTTCATCATAGCAAGAGTGGCTCAGGCAAATTTTATTAAAAACATCCTTTGAGATAGCCATCGTGCTGGTCTCTAAGGCATATTTGAGCCAATTTTGGAAGCAAATACGATAAAGTGCTGGAAATGATATTCAATTCAATCAAAAATTTCAACAGAAACTCTCAAAAAATTCAAAAAAGATAGCTTAGACCAAAAATTTCAGAGCAGCACAAAAACTTGTGTTTTATTATGCAACTTTACTATTCCAGCCTCAGAATTCGATTCATTCGAATCATAAATAATCATCCTTGAAAAGCCATATTAGACTCTCAAATGAGAGATCGTATCACAAATCTCTGTCCTTTCGAGGAAGCCTATTTTGCATCAGTCTAGAATATAGAAAACATTTTTTTTCATAGAAATGGAAAAATGATATTTCAGTCGTCAAAAGTTCCAATAACTCATTGTGAATATATTAATATATGATTTGTCACGACTATGGTCCGCTGCAACGGAGTGAACAAGTCCCTAGATCATAAGAATCTGCTGAGTCATACTAACCTCAATTTAAATGGCAAATCTAATCGAGCTTAATGCAATCTACAAAAGATTATTATAATTTCCAGAATCGAGTGAGCTGACCGAAATTATATACCGAATTGCGTGTTTTACATAGTAATTATAAATCAAAAATAAATCTCGCTTCGAGCAGTAAATATCAAAAATACCCTCAATGGCAGAACAAAACGGCAGTCCATATGACAACCACCATGCTGACTACAGCTTACAACCTTCAAACTCAGCCGGCCGACTTGGTAAGCATTATTTTTGATTACGACTAAAGCTCTTTTCGTAGATTACGAAGAATCGAAAGGAACACCTCATAAAGACACCATTGAAGGACCAGTCAAAATAAATAATGTAAGTTTATGCTGCCGCCCTTTTCAGACTCACAACCCCACTCGTTCTATAGACTACAGTCCTTTTTAAACCTAATTCTGGTCAAATTAACCTCAAAGTTTTCGTTAGACCAGTCCCTAAAGACTGGTACGTTTTTTCTCTTCTTTTCAAAAAATTCTTATCGAATTTTCCTTACCTTTGCCTTCAGGGATGAGACCAAACTTATGAACTTCTTCTCTATCTATGGCGAGATTCTCGAGACTCAGATCATTAGAGACCCCAACACCAACCTCTCGAAAGGCTGTGGGTTCGTTCGATTTGCTTCGATGACCAAAGCTGAAGAAGCAATCAATCACATTACAAACAAAGCCGCTCCTGTGAGATTTCCAGGCGTAAACTGAATGATCATTAAAACCTTCCTAACTCATTGTTCTTAGGTATCAGGACCTATCCAAGTCCGGTGGGCAGACGGTGAAGAGCAGCGTCTGGGTCTCCAGAACATCGACCTTGCGACAGCGAAACTTTTTGTGGGAAAAGTCCCTCCACAGACTCAAGAGGAAAATTTGTACGATATTTTCTCGCCGTTTGGGAAGATCGAGTCCATCAATATCATGAAAAAACCCGACGGTACTTCAAAAGGGTGCGCGTTCGTAAAATACCAGCATTTGGAGAGTTCATTGCTTGCGATCAAAGCTCTGAACACTCAAGCTTATATCCTTAACTCTCCAATGCCTATTGAGGTTCGTTTCGCTGAGAATAAGAAAAAACAGCAAGCGCAGCAAAATCCCACAGTGGCGACCATGCCCGGAATGACGACTATGACGCCTTTTGGCCAGAATTTCAACCCTGCGATGTTCGGTAAGGTCTTTGGTTTGATGAGACTAGCTAATTAATTGGCATAGGTGGCATGAATTTCATGAATATGCTTGGAGGTAAGGGAGTAACCGACCCCAACGCAATGCTATTAATGAGTCAAATGGGAGCTTTCCCTGGCTTTATGGGAACGATGGGTCAGCAACCGATGATGGGAACGCAAACCGCCTTGCAAGCGACGAGCAATGGAGGCAATATAAAGGAAGTTCCTGGAGCGAATCTGTTTATCTACCATCTTCCTCCTGAATGGAGTAACATAATAACTTTATTGGCAATTATTGACTAATTTTCCTCGTGATTAGCTGATATGGACCTCCTTATGCACTTCCAGTCGTTCGGTAACGTCCTGAGTGCCAAGGCAGTTTACGACAAGCAGACTGGCAAGAGCAAAGGCTATGGTAAGTCCTTTTTACATTTATCAAACCGCTAACAAATTCTCAGGTTTTGTGAAATACGACAACCCAAGTAGCGCGAAACTTGCTATCGAACAAATGAACGGTTTCCAAGTCGGCAACAAAAGACTCAAGGTTTCGATAAAGAAATCAGACGAAGAGCATGCCAATGAGTCAAACGCCAACCAATCATCAGCTCCGATGGCCAACATGACGATTTTTAAGCCTTATTAGTATTTGTGTGTGTATTATCACCGGAAAGGAGGAGAAAAAATTGCTATGCTATTAAGGATCATCCAAAAATCTTTGGACTGTTTGCCTCAAAGCGTATCCCTGAAAGGTACAAAACCTAGTCGGTTCTATTGTCTAGTTTATATATATTTCCTCTCTCTCTCTTTCCGAATTTTTTTACCTATTTGCTCATCCGAATTTCTTAATTTGCCACTTATTTCCTCAAAAAAAAAACGTGTTTTTAACTCTGAGTATGAGAGATTTATTTGTGTTGTTTTCTACTCTGTTTGCTGGCTTTCTTTGTCCTCGCGAAAATTAATTGGATTTAATAATAAGTCGTATCATGCTTTTTTTTGGGTCCCTTCCGTCGCATCCGCCGCGTCGTTCTCTTTTTGGTCTCTGGATCCGTTTGTTTTAGCTCCAAGCTGGTTTCTGTCGAAAGGATCCGCTTCTCTGTTGGTTGGGAATTAAATCTGATTTTCTACTCTGCTTAGGACTTCGTACGGGAGCTGGCGAGCCCTTGGAGATACCTACTCGCGTTAACTTTCTTTTAGCAGTTTTTTTAATTAATTTAATAATAGGGAGGAAGTCTCGAAGAGCGAAATAATGAATAAGTTGAGGTAAAGGAGATGAACAAAAAGAAAAGGTTTCTTCAAATCAACACGGTTAACAAATTGGGTTCGTAACGAATGTAAATGGATGAGAAAGCTGAAATGAAATGACTCGTGAGAGCTAATATCGTTAGTTCAAAACCGAGGGTTATTAGAGCATTTGAGAACAGAAATTAGCTTGAGTTTCACTAGACTGAAATATAATGCTAAGAGATAATGTACTTAGAATTAGAGCAAAAGAGAGCTAACACAATTTCTAATGAAATTGAGTAGATTCAGCATGCTAACAGCTAATAGCAAAGAGAAATCTATTTATTGAAAAATAACATTTCAACATGAGATGCCTAATTTGTGCAGCTTAGCAATGGTAAGAATTCCTCTTTGCAGTGCCAACATACAATGGATTGATTAGAAAATAAGACATTTATATTATGCACCAATCTTTCAACATATTTCACGACTTCACTGTCAGAGCTTCCTAAAATAGTGATAATCTATTCCTCAAACTTCAGCTTGAAGAGCAGAACGTTAGTTTGATTCTCCATCAATTTTAAGAAAGAAACTCATGCCATTTCTTCATTCAGCACAAAATGGATCATATTTTGGTGATGCGAATTAATCCAAGAGCGACATGTCTCTTCTAACACCGAGCCCCTGTTTGGTATGCTAATAGGATAAAACTCAAGCAAATACTGAGTACTTCGTTTATGGCTAAAGAGAATTGTTTGAGAAATGAGTTCAAGCCCACTCTTAATCCTGATTTCCATTGGAATAAAATTTAAACTATCAATAGGAACTGGCAACATTTTCAAGATGATCTATTTCTACTTGAGCTGCCACATCGATATTTCATTCGATTAGTCTAGCAAAATTCAGATCTAAGCTCTTCAAGAAGATTTGTTGCAATTTGCACAAATAATTGAGTTTTATGGGCCAGAAAAACAAGTTTTGCTCTCTGACAGAACAAATTTCCAATGGCAAATTTATATCCGGGAAAAAAAATGGACTGATTACAAGAAAGATAGCAAAAAAGAGGGCTCTTGGTAAGCATCCTATCTGATTTCAGAAATAAAAAAATTTCCAGATTTCTATCCTTCAGCGAATACTATGCAAGAAAAAGAGAAAAAGTTTATTGATTATTAAAAGAAGATGATTTCATCAACTATCCGCGCTTCCCACTCTGAGCACCTCACATTTTACTTTCTTGCTGCAAATCAGATTTTTTGTCTCTTTGGAGCTCTTTAACACGACACACGAGATGTTGAGGAGGATCCAATCGTAGGTGCTTCACATAACCGAATTTCTTCCCGAAATGAATTGCTTGCTCTCGAGTTTCGCGAAGATAATTCAATTCAATGGCATTATACTACACATAATTACATTAGCCCCTTATATTTCAAGAAGAACGCGCTTACTGTCTGAGGTAAAGTTAACTTTAATTTTTTATCACTTGGTTGCGCGTTTTCCGGTTGTATCGCTTTCCCAATGTGATAAGAATATAGCCAAGCGACCTTTCCTTCGACTCTTGTGAATTTGCAGGTCATCTGGATATCAAATGCCTTGTGTATGAAAATATAAATTCAAAAATAATCAGATTTAAGCATTACTGTTCCAGTGCAGTCAATGCGAGTAATTCTCATGATTTCGTTCTCTTGGATCGCCGATTTGAACTTCTCATTGACCATCTTCGTATAGTTTTTGAAGTATTGCTTAAGGAATTTAATTGAATCTTCTCTGCTAGTAAACCCGGGCGCTTTGATCCCTGCGTGCAAGGCCATCATCGAGTCTGTCTCGGCTTGAATTCCCAGCATTTTTTGCATTGGTTTGTTCATTATATAATTCGTAACGCAAAAATTCGACCGGATGTCATCGCTCCAGCGTCGAACTTCGGCGAGTTGTGGGATCGTATCGCTGAAAGGCTCTTCTCGCAACGAATTAATAACATCTAACGACGTTGAATCTGTATCTAATGTCTCAATCCAAGCCTTTTGGGTTTCTTAAGACACATTCAGAAAGAAATTTTCATACCTTTCTCCCGACCATGAGATTCTCAAAAGTGTCGGCCAAGTCATGAGTGTCTTGGTTACCATTGTATCGCAGCTTTTCAACAACGTATTGCCTGATTTCAAGGTGTCAATGGCCGTGAATTTCAAAGAATTACCAAGGGATCAAATCGGCCGCCGAGTACTTCGGACTCAGAATGTAAGTCAGGTCACCGGTTGCTTTATTCACAGCGACTCTAGCAACTTTGTGTGACATATTCATAAGATGAAGCGGTGCGTAATCATCGGTTAAGGTGGTTGGAAAGGTATAACCCTATTAATAAGGATTAAGTCTTCTTTTGCTTTAGATTTCAAATGATTTACATCCTCGGTGACGTAATAGAGATATGGGTTGAGATATCGAATGCGCTTTATCTGGACTTGGAGTTCTGCTTGAGTTTCTCGATCTTCTTCATTTGAAGGCGAAGAATCTGCTGTTTTTCGGCCAGCTTTCAAGGTGGCTTGCTGGAAGTGGTAATGCTTGGAGGAGAAGTGGATTGGTTTTCGGAAGACCTCGAGCGGTAGATTCGCATGGAGAGTTTCGTTCATTTGAAGAAAAGTTAGCGATTTAAAGTTTTTATTACGTTTTTGATCGAGTAGGTGCAATTTTAGTTCGCTGACCTATTAATTTGAATGAGGAAAAAAAACTTGTTCTCTGATTTTCCAATCTGAAAACTTTAAAAAATTAATTAAAAGTTTTTAGACGCTGCCTGCTCACATTCCACAGTAAATCTATAATCAATTAATTAAATATTTTCAAAAGCTCTTTCAAATTATTCTGATAAATGCCAAATTGAGAGCTTTCTTAGCCATTTGAAGATTGAGCATGTCTTTTGCCCAGCCGTTTGAACTTAATCGAGGAAATGAATGAAATATTCGCATACATCTAGGTCACTGCTCTGCTTCATTAGTGTTATCATGGTTCAACCTAAGATATTTAAAATACAAATCATTATGATGTAAGTTAAATTTAAAGCTTTCAGTCCAAGGCCCAATTTCTTTCCTTTTTCATTCAATGAGTTTTCAGCAATCAAGAAGCCAGCGATTCAAAATTCTGAATCTGGACAGCTCCATCCACAATTCAATCCAGTAGATTGCAATCTTCAAAGAAAATGAAGTCTGGCGCGTGAAAGGTACTGACTCATCGATTTTGAGCAATACCTAACGCTCTCTCTGCCCAGATCCGCCTGCTTGGAATCTCTATCAGATACTCTAAATATAACTTTACACTTGATCGTAAATGGAAATATAGGAAATACCCTAAATTTAAATTGGACAAAACTTCTTTTGAGACAGTGGAGGGAATAAAAGAGTCTAATTAAACCGAAATCAGATAATATAAAGAAAGTTTCAGAGTTCTTGCTTAATGTTATTAAGTGAGAATGGTATGCCAACTCATGATAGCACATGAATGCTTAGTTTCAACATTGATGGAAAAGTTAATGAGTACGAATAGCTGCATAGATATCATCCAATGTGCTGAAATAGGAATAGATTGCATTGTTGAAGATAATAGCACAACCTATTGTTCATATGAAGCAACTAATCGCAGTCACCACTGAGGCCTATTCATAGGTTGCGCCTTCAAAGTAAGGAGTCATTGTTTCAAACAAATGTTTCAGACAAATTTCAGATAAGAAAAAATTTCCTCCAGTTTCAACAAATTGAAAAAGCCAGTAGAATAAAGCCGTAAGAAAGATATGTGGATTGGCAATAATGGGTGCTTATCATTATTAATGAATCCAATCCAATTAAACTACCAAGTTTGTGATTGGCAAGAACCACAAAAATGAGACTGATTCTTGATTTCAGCAAACGATGGCGAAATGGTCTCCTTTTAAAGCTCAAATAGCAGCGTTCAAGCTTGAACTGATGGGTTAATACAAATTTGTTGGACTCATCCAAAATAAACTTCTTTTTTCTTCTCTTATAAACAATGAAGCAACCGATACAAACTTAAAAATCTAATGAAACTGCATCTTATCGCCAAAAAATTGTTGAGATAAATCACAATATTTCTATAGAGGCTCGTTTGCGATGTCTTGTGAGTCAAAAGCGCCTTCAAACTCTCATTTCTATTCATATTTCTCAATCGAAATGAATATTTTCTCTCTGTTAATTAAGTTACATGATCCGATTTCTTTTCCAGAGACCGTAAGCGCCTTTGCAGATTTGGCTAGGTTTATTTACTTGATTCTCCCAGCAAAAAGACCCGACTATCATTCAAATCACTGTTAACTTAAACAGCGTGGTGGTCCTCTCGTCCGATCGGAGAATGATTCCTTGCTGCACGACGTTTATCTCTGAATTATTTGACCATTCAAGCATCTGATACACCCTGCTGATAGGATCTATTATCACAGGTGGTATCCCTTTGCTATTTCCCACGGAATACACCATAATCAAAGTATCATCTAAAAGCTTTATCCTGTTACCTTTTCCTATCTCCTCATTCAACTCCAATTGATACGCCTCATTGAGCTTACTCACATAATCCTCTCTCCACCCAATGAAATACTTGTCTCCAAGTCCCCTCTCAGCGCCTATAACGAAATGACTATTGAGTAAATTGCTTGCTTTCAGTTCAAATCTCTCCATTCCGAACGGAGCCGAGATATTTCTAATCCATTCCTCACTCTCCATACAATACACAAGAATTACTCCTTTTGTCTCGTCTGAGACGATCACGTATTTTTCTGGGATGCTGGAAATTGCTGAAAACGATAGTTTGCTGCTGTAATATATACTTCTTGTGCTCTTTGACACCAAATAATGGATTCGAAACGCCTCGCTTTTAGGGTAATCTGCGCAGATAGTCGCGATTTCGAGCTGTTTCATTACGCAAAATCTGAAGCTATAGCTCGATCTTTGGAGATTAAGCCCAAAATCGCCTACTAAAGCGCGCTTTCGCAGATTATAGACGAAGATATGATTGGTATATGTCCCGACATAAACAAATGAATCTGACTTTGTGTAAGCGAAGAGGTCATAGTAAGGCATTTTTATCTCAAGGGAGGCAATCTGAAGGCCTTTTTGGAGGTGAATGTATCCTAATTTCAGCGTGTCTGTCCGAGTTTCTCGAACTAATACTATCAATTGGTTGTTAAGCTCAAAAGCAGTGGGAATAGCGAGTTCTAAGAGCGCGTTGTTGCAGAATCGGATCGATTTCAAGAGCTTTGCTGATGCTACTTGAGATGACGCTGATAATTGCATGGCGCCAGTGTCTTTTGGATACTTTTTATTTTATTTCATTTCTATTATTGTTGTTCGAAGAAAATATGAGAGGTGAAAATTAGTAGATAAGAACGCAGTATGATTATATTGGAATCGATCAAAAAGAAAACTTGACAAATGGTAAATAGCGTGTAGTTTGCAAAGTGAAAAGTAGGCGTAGACTCGGAGAGTTGGAGAAAAATTAAAGTTGATTGATGACACATTCTCAAAATTTAACCAGATTCTTTATGATGTCAGATCGATAGCTGTTGATTGGTAGCCTTTGTTTGTGAAATTATGTGAGCTAGATCTCAAAAGTTTGAGTTTTTACATAAAAAGCATGATAGACAGTTGATGGACGACATTCCAAGTATGCGGTAGAGATAAATAATATTGAAAATTGGATTATAGGAAAAAATAGCAATCTGTGGCAACCCATGTGCAATCAGAGTGAAATGAATGGCGCTCTGAAGATAACACTGTCTATCAACGCATGGAAAGTGATAAAGATAGCAAGATGCCTACGACCAGTGAAAAATTGAGAGAAAAAAATGTAGAAATTTTTTCTGTGACTTCTTATTGAACTGAGATGTCGCCAGTATGAAACACTATTGATAATGGGCCTTCACAACATCTTCTCAAGAAAAGAGAGAGAAAAACAAATTTTCATTTTCCATATCGTTTGTAATACTTGACTACAGAGAAGAAATAAAAATTCCTTCATTCATTTTCAAATTCCAGAAGAAATATCCACATATCTGTAACAACGCTATTGAGGTTGATCTTTCAACAACGAAAAACCGAGGATTCAGGCATTACTCGAAATTTGTTTTGGATGGTGTCTTCGTCGGAATTCGCAATCTCATTTTTTTATAAAGAGCTATTTTCTTCAAAGAATGGCTATAACATTCATCAAAAAGCTCACTCTCAGACCATAACGAACCCCGTTTTGCTCATCCACGTTAGTTCAGTCTCTACTCAAAGTTCCCTGTAATCCAGATTAAGCACCCTCAAATAAATTTGAGAATTGGAACACATTCAAAATTGATGGTCTAAATCTATTGTTGAACGAATATCCGTTCATTCAGAAGTTAATTAATTCTGATTACTGAAAAAAAAAACTGTTGAGTGGACCAAAGACAAGTTCGCCAAAAAAAGAGCGTTTGTGTTCAGGCATCAAATAATTCCAGATTATCAGATGCATGTGAATTCTGTCAACTGTCCAATTTCTCGACTATTTAAGCTTGGAGAGTGGCAAATATATATAGTATTGAATAAATAACCAAAGTGACAAATGAGAAGCATAAGTATGAGCTTCATCAGGGCCGCCAAAAAAACGCAGAAAATATAGGTGTTGGTTAAAATTGTAGGTTCCGGTTAGGTAGGGCTCCTTGGGCTCGACAAATAGCTCTCCTCTAAGAAATTAGAGAGTGAGTAGTTGCTCGTATAAGAAGTCCTTACTTAGACTGGGATCTTGTTTTTTAACGAAAACACCTCGTGCGCTTTTTTTTCCCCCTTAGCGTCTCTAACGAGTTATAGCATATTGAATCGAATTCCTTCATTTCTTTATGGCTATTCAGTCGTAAGGTTGAGAGAGGGAAAGCTCGTCTATCGTCACTGCTAATTGTTTTAGATCCCAAAACCCTCTAAAATCCCTTTTACCAAAGAAAGTTCATACAGTTGGTGGTTGTAAGGTTGTTAGGTCAAAAATGATTTTCATTTGAGAAATGAAATACTTCACTCATCATACATCATAAAGGTATCCTTACGGCCTAAATTGTCTGCTAATGCAGAGGGCCTATAGCCTCTGGTAGAATAATTTTCCATTTATTTGTTACTAAAGCCAAAGAATCCCAATGCTAATGAACTCAAGCTAAGGAAAAGCAATGGAAAAACGAGAAATAAATTGATTTAGCTTCTTAGAAACCGATGGACAAAACGGTGGATTCGCGGGTTGAAATAAGTTTTTGCTCTAATACCGGAAGTAGTGAAATCTCCTTCCATCTATCTAAATTGAGACGCTGCAAAGAAAATGCAAAATGTAATATTTGCTCGTTTTAGCTTTCAGAATTATACCAATATGTATTTCTTAAAATACAAATTAGAAATTGCATCTCCAATTTTATAAGATAATTCCATCCAACGTTCTCGAATTTAAACAGTGCTACGGGATTTCCAATAAACGAGAATTTACCCAGAAATAAAAAAATAAGAACTAAGCTCTTCTGGAGAGAACTATGCTGCTGAAACAAAATTTTAAAGAAAGAATGCTCTTCGTCATTGGGCCACTATTGAATTAGTGCCATAAAAATTCATTGATTATTCTACACAGCTCAACGCAGGCCAAATTATCTAAGAAATCCATTTAATGAAGATATTGAAGTCGAAGAGCCGTCACCAGGACTGATGATAGGTAGTTTTCCTTCAACTTCTTGAAATGAAATATTCCACATCCAAAATTTAAATAATTCTCCAATGAAAAAGAAGAAATGGGTGTACAAAGGAAATATCGCAATTATTTTGCCTTAAATTATTCGATTGCCAAGGACAATTGAGAATATAGAACGCGCTAACAAGAAGCAATTTTGTTTTTGATCAGAGAATTTTCGATTCGCAGGATTACTGATGCCGATCAATAATTTTCATCTGAGAGAACGAAGTTTGAGCTAGTTGCTAATTTCAATGGCTCTTACGCAGACTGGGGCCTTACCCTCGCTAAATCGCCTCCTAGCTCATTCAATAGCAGCTAAATTTATTCCCAAAGCTGGGTTCGAGCATTAACTGATATAAGACAGTTCCTTTGAGGAGAGAGCCAGTACTGGCCGGTTTGAAATTTACATCTAATTAAAAATCATACATCATCACTGTTTAATAGAATATTGAATATTTCCTCATTAAAAACTGGTTCTAACCAAAATTCCAGCAGATATTGTTAACAATAGAGACAATAGAGATGATACTACGATCATCATGCGCCACTCTAGAGTAGATTCTTCACAATATTAAGTCGTTGTTTACATTTTTCATACAATTGTTCACTCCCAAACCCCAAAAAAGCATCAAAACAAAAATAGCTCACTTTCTCTCAATCCCCGAAAAAATACGAAAATAGCGGATACATAAGTCTCTTCCCTATGGGACTCAATTTGATACATATTATTGATTACTCAAAGTTGGGTTTAATGATAAAAACAGGGGATATACAGCGTTAATCCAGCGCATTATGCATGAACTGTTCATTCGGGAGACATAATCTTAGACTAAGTTTGCTTTGCCTTAGAGGCGCCTTAACAGAATCCCAACAAAGAGTAGAAGAGATCGCTGTATTTTATAAAAGTTAATCCCGGCCAATGTTTCAATATCTAATAATTCTCTGAGATCGTTGGAATTGATCTGTGATTTGAAGAAATAATTAGAGCGCTTCTAATTAACACCTTCATTCCCTGAATGGCAACTCAAAGGCGATTCTTCAGCGCAGATAGCGGCTCTCAAACCACGACTCCAACACATACATCGATTGTTCAGATCGAGTCTCCTTAGGTTACAATACCGAGGAGAAATTTTATTTTTTAAGTGAATTTGCTGCTATAAGGTTCGTTTGAATAGATGTTCTTAGATTCGTTTTGTTGAAATTTGCGATCTCATATCTTCCAAAAAAATTTTTTTATTTACTTTTGAGAACCGCAATAAAAGTTAGGTGTGATCAATACGAAGAATTGCGTTTATTTTTGATTAAAATAATTCCAGATCTATTTTTTCAATATTTTTTTTGGGAAGCAGACCTCTCGTCTATATAAGCTTGGTTGATTATAAAAAATAGTAATTCCAAAAAAATATAAGATAAGTTGGAACTCTGTAGAAGCTGATACGTTGCAACAACATGGGTTTTGGTTTAAGGGTAGGTCCCGGTTCGGTCAGGCTCCTTGTACCTTGGCAAACAGTTTCTGAGCGGAACCAGAGGTTCCGTAGTTGCCAATTGAAGAAGTCCTTGCTGAGACTGGAACCTTGTTTTTTCAACCAAATACTCTCTTGCACGGCTTAGCATTATAACCAACTTTTTGATGTGAGTTTTTTTTCAAATAATGAGAGGTATGCTGGAGGCAACTTTGAATCACCTTATAAGTTAAATGTTTTGCAGAAGTTTTTGGACTCGATTGCCAGCTGGCTCTGATTGCGCGTTGGTTTTTTGCTTTGTAATGTGTGATTGCTAGCACTGCTAAATTGGTTTCAGACAAGCTCAGCATCGGCTTAGTATCTCTTGAGGATTACCTCTAATACTCTATACATAGTTCCTTTAGAGGTTCAGAATTTATTCTAATCAATTCAGAATTCGAGGCTTTTCTTCATTAAAAATATTAACATTAGTTTGAGAACAACATTGTCAGTCCTTCCTAATAAGCCGAATGGAATTGAGGTGAGATAAATAAAGATTCAGATATCTACAGACTAAATGTACATTTACCATTCCCTTAAGAAATAGCCCTTTTTAGTAGGCCAATTGACTTTCCTTACATTATATTCGAATCTGTAGGAGCGTTATCAGCATTTCAACAACAAAGTTTCCGATGAAGAAGGAGGGAGAGAGAAAAAAAAAGAGAGCGATCTAAGTGGTAGAGCACTTCAAGGTCTCATATCGTGCTCCAACCATTCTACCTAAACAAGCCCTCATTTAATATTCAATAATAATTAAGCTCTTTTATCAAATAATGGTGTAATTTGAATAATAATCAAAGTCAAAAATATGCAATTCTATACAACAAGAACACAGCAAACAAATTAGTTTTTCACCCGCTTATTATTAACTGCCTTGCGAGAATTCTTCACCTTTTGATGAAAAAGATACGAATCAAATGCACTTTCTAGAGGAATAAAACTCATGGAGTTGCTTTCTATCTCATAATCACTGTCATTTCTTTTCTCATTGTTTCTTGCTTTAGAAGGCGCGGTTCTTGCTGAAAGTACGTGTTTGCGTTGCTTGCAAGCATCACTTTTGTATTTCAACGCAGGTTCATTTTGTCGTAGCTGGAGGAGATAAACTGTGGTTTCTCCGTCATTGTTTTCAAGATTTTCTTCTTGGACACTGCTGCCAGTAGAGTCGTTAGAAGCATTACTTTCTGAGACGTCTGCTGCATTTACTAAGGGATTATATGCCTCAATTACATCAGCCTCTATGGCGAATCCTGCGCTCTCATCAGGATACACATCTGTAAAAGTGGTCTCTGAAGATCCGGTAAGGTCCTGGGAGTCAGCAACTACGATATTGCCTTCCGATCTTTCTTCTTGTGTAGTTGTCAAATGAACTTGTTCTGTCACGTTCATGTCAGTGGTTTCTTGTGGAGTTACAGATCTAGTAATTTCCGATTCAGTATTCAATGGATTATCTGGGAATGCCTCGGGATATGTTATAATGTCATATCCTTGTCCTTCTATAATTTTTTCTGAGTCAACTGCGATAAGACCCTCTGCTGATTCAATTTCAGTATCTTCATGTAGGCTTGAGGAAGGTGAAATAGATTGCTCTTCAGAGTTACCCATTATCACTTCTTGTGGACTGAAGGAGGAGATGGCCTCTGACTCATTACTCACAACGATTTCTGACGGATTCACTGCAAATGTGTCAAGAGCTTCTGTAGTCTCATTAGTGTTTGTACTTTCAACAAATTCATCTGCAATAAATGTTTCTGTTGAGTTATTCTCAAACTCTCCTGAAAGATTTGCAGGTGAAGAAGATTCCGCTTCAGTGGCCTCTTCAAGATTAAGAGAGGATGTAATTTCCGATCCAGTATTCGAAGGATTAACTGGGAATGCCTCAGGATATGCTATAATGTCATATCCTTGTCTTTCTGTCATTTCGAGTGAGCCATCTGAGAGTAGAGCTTCAGCTGACTCAATTTCACTCTCTTCTTGTCGGTTTGTAGTCGGAGTAAGAGCTTGCTCCTCAGTGTTAACCCCTTGTGGATTCGGGAAGGAAGTGGACTCTGAATCGCTGGTCACAGTAATTTCTGACGGATTCACTGAATATGTGTCAAGGGCTTCTGTATTGTTATTCTCGTCTATGCTTTGAGGGAATTCACCTGAGATAAGTGCTTCAGCTGAGCCAATTTCAGTTTCTTCTTGTAGATTTGCGGAAGGGGCATAGGGATCCTCTTTAGTGATTTCTTCGGGTGCTGGAGAGGAGGAGACTTCTGATTCACTACTCAATGGACCCTCTGGGTATGCACTTGGATATACTATGATGTCGCTGGCTTCTCTTTCTGTAGTTTCTTGTGAAGTATCTGGGATAAATGATTCACTCAAGCCAATTTCAGTCTCTTCTTGTGGGTTTGTGGAAGGAGAAGGAGTTTGCTCTTCAGTCTCACTTATTGAGAAGCCTTGTGGACTGAAAGAGGGAATGGTTTCGGATTCATTGTTCACAGTAATCTCTGAAGGATTAATTGAATATCCTTCAAAGGTTTCTGTATTGTTATTATCTTCTGTACTCTGAGGGGATTCATCTGGGATGAATGCTTCAGTCGAGTCAATTTCAGTCTCTTCATTTAGGGTTGAGGAAGAAGAAGAGGCTTCCTCTGTAATGTCTTCTTCGGGATTTGGAGTGAAAGTAATTTCAGTGTCATTACTCAATGGAATCACTGGGAGGGCACCAGGATATTCTATTATGTCATTTTCAGGTCCTTCTGTAATTTCAGGCGCACCATCTACGACAAAATCTTCTGCTGACTCAATTTCGGGTGCTCTGGATTGGCTTTCGGAAGGAGAGAGAGATTGCTCTTGAGGGTTGATACCTGTGATTTCTTGCTGATTTGGCAAGGAGGTAACTTCTGGTTCGTTACTCACAGCAATCTCTGAAGGGTTAATTGAATATGCTTCAAAGGTTTCTGAATTGTTATTATTGCCTGCATTCTCAGAGAATTCAGCTGGAGTACTCTCGGTCTCTGAAGGGAGATTTACAGAAAAAGATTCCTCTTTAGTGATTTCTTCGGGTGCTGGAGAGAAGGAGACTTCTGATTCACTACTCAATGGACTCTCTGGGTTCACATCAGGATATGTGATAATGTCGTTAGCTTGTCGTTCTGTAAATTCTTGTGAATTATCTGGGATAAGTGCTTCACTCAAGTCAATTTCAGTCTCGGTTGGTATGTCTGTGGAAGGTGAAAGAGATTGCTCTTCAGTGCTGGTATCTGTGATTTCTTGCGGATTCGGCAAGGATGTAATTTCTGATTCGTTACTCACAACGTTTTCAAGAGGGTTTTCTGTGAACGTTTCAGAGGCTTCAAGAGAATTATTAAGTTCTGTGGGTATGCCATCTGAGTTAGCAGATTTTGTGGCGTTGTTCTCGTTCTCTTCTTGAGAACTTGAGGTGATCGAGTTCTCTGTTTCATTATTATTAGCTACATAAACGACCTCTGAGGTTGCCAAGTTAGAATTATTATTCTCTGCTATGTCCTGAGGAATTTGATTTGGATTGATCTCTTCAGTGCTGTTCTCTGAGGAAATTGGTTCTTCGGTAGAATTACTTTCTTGTAGAGCACCAGAAAAAGCATTCTCAGGCGCTTCTTGTGGCTCTGGATGAGGAATAATGCGTGCTTTAGTTCCCTCAGACAGTTCTGCTGAACTCTCTGAGGCTCCTTGTAAATCATATGACTCACCGAACGAACTTGTTTGAGAAACAGCACGAGCTTCGGTGCTTTCAAAAACTTCCTCCACACGCTCTGGTGCACTGCTATTTGATTCATTTTGCGGACGATTTGCTGCATTTGTCCCTTCAGAATCCACCGGTGAGTTTACTGGGTGCTCTTGGACCTCTGAAGAGGTCTCCGGCACTTCAGATGAACCTTCTGATCCTTGTGTCTCATTATTAGCCGATATAACTTCTGATCCGCTATTCTGCGAGGATTCCAATGGAATTATCTCTGAATTCACATCTTCAACAACTTCTTGTGTTTTGACGGAAAAGCCACTCTCCTCTTGCTCATTTCTGGTATTTTGCTCGCTACCTTCTATTGAAACCTCAGCTGCGTGTTCTGATACCTCCTCTGGGTCTGACGGAGTGGTTTTCACAGGTTCTAATGGCAGTGGCTTTGGGACAGAATGCTTTGGAAGGCTGCTATCGTCTCTTCTCTTGCCGTTGCTCACGACAAGGCTGCCTGCTTTTTCAAAGTAAACAACGAGATAGCAGTTCTCAAGGAAGATATAGTCTCCCATGAAGTATCCTTTTCCATCAGTATTCATAAAATGGACCTCATAATAGGCTGGATCAACTATCATTTCGAAAGTCTGCCCAACCGAGGTTTCTTCATCGAGAATTGGAATCAAGTCATGCCTGGTGTTATTAGTGCAAAGCATGTTAATACTCTGTGCGTCTTGAAGTATATTTTCAGGCTTCGCTCTTCCTTTCATGGTTTCAACGAAGCCGAAGCAGATGACTCCGTCAGTGCTTTTGAATGTAAATTTCAGGTTGCCAAGGCCGCTCTCTGATAGAGTTTGACCCACAGCGATCTGTGTATCTGAACCTTTGTAAGAAACTTCACCAGTTGCAGTATCAAATGAGATGCTTCGATCTGATTGTTTTAAAAGGAGATCCTGCAATTTAAGAGGGCTGCTGGGTGCTGATTTTTGAAGCTGATTTACAGGACTGAATGAGTATATTCTATGGCCTGCAGCGTCGAATTTATATTGTTTTTGGAGGCTAACTGCTGATACGATGGTAAGGGAAAGCAGATAACTTAACATTAGTGTTGGTAGTGCTAGTTTTGTCATGTTGCGCTTAGTTAGTTAGTTTTGAAATGTACGTTTTTATTATTTGAAGTAATCAAAGCTGAAATATGAAATAAATAAACGGTAATACTGGCCTAACGCGTTTTAATTACCGGTTAGCTTTGTGAAAAAATATGACCAATGATACATGTGAGTGACTCTCGGCCAAATCGAATCTTTTTTTAGCGGATTTCGCTTCTGATAGTGATTAACGATGTTGCTATGTTGGAATAGAAAAGGGTTAAAAAATTCACACAATTCCATTTACACAGTGCAATTGGGTATGCAATTTGTAAGTTCCTCTTACTCCTTAAAGCATCGAATCATTGTGAAGCAAAATTTTTCACTGAGTCCTGACAATATCCAGCAATTAATAACACACTGAGGCACGAAAATAATCCTCTTTAAATGATTTCTTCCTGTATTTAGTTTCTAATCAATGTTACACTAGACTTTGCTTTCGCGAAGTTGATCTCTAATTTAGGAACCGAAGATAAAAAGACATTCGACAGCAAGAATTAGCAAACTAAGAAAACTCTATTACTTGCATTGCCATGAACGGAATCTGCAGTTTTAATCTTCCAAATTATATCGAAATTCACTTATCGCATATAGATGTAATAATATATGCTCAGACAGGGCTAGCGAAATTGATTACTCCAATGGATCTGCTTTGAGTGGTGATGATTATCAGGGTTATTTGAAGTTTGTATATTCAGGAATGATTATTTAAAGTATTTACAATTTTATACTGATGGTGAAGATGGATTAGTTGGGTCGTGTAATATAGAATGAAATAGTATTTTATTGACGGGCTAAACAACGACATTTTCAAAGATTTATATTTGATTATAGAGAAAATTAGTACATGGGAATCAATTAGTGAGTCCGAGATATAGTGTTAGTGACTAATATGAATAGACAGAACAATTCAATTAACTACTTAGAGACACTAGGTAGTGCTTTATTTTTGAAGAGTATGCTGCATTCGAGAACGAGTTTTCACAGTGTAATCAAGTTTAATTTTGCATTTTGAGACTAATTGCATAAATAATGTTTCGATGTTATTTTCATTTTTGGGTCAAATACAAACTCTATTTCCTTTCAGAAACTAATAACCAGACTAAATGTTTTCAGTTTTTACCAACGGACTTCAGCGTTACCTGTAGCATTACCATTTGATTAGCTTTTATGAAGTTAGAAAAGCAGACTAAGAGTTACACATTACATTTTGTATCAAAACGATTGATTAATGCAGAAACTTTAAATTTCAAAAATTCTTTAAATTGTTTATTATTTCCCGATAACTCTGTGAGCTAAAAATTATTAAATGTGATCGAATCAAATCGGTAAGATTTTATTATCGGATTAAGCAGGATGCTGAACTCCAATTCTCTTGAAAATACATGAGTACCGAATTGTGAGCAATGTTGATGAGAATTTTCCCTAATTGGATGAATCAATGCATCAAAATCAGAGTTAAAAAGTGAGAATCCAACCACTTTCGACCATAAAGAGTGGTTGTTCCTATCTTTGCTTAATTCTTCATGTATCCCTCATAACAATATGAAAATATGAGAAAACAATGGATCTATTTATCCTTTGCTAGCAATTTTTTGATAGTGAGTGAATACACGCGTTTGTCATTTTTGCCTAAGCTAGATCAGGCTGGATGTGAATGGATGCCTGAACTTTCAAGCCCTTTCTGTAGTTCTGGAATATATATTCCTGTAGATGAATGCAAAATGATTCGAAACACTCCCGAAGTAAGGTGAGGAACAAATTTTGCTCGAAAGTCCTCTCAAGACATTCCGAAAAAATATATGGTTCCTTTCGTTTTGTGACGAACTACATGGAACAGCAACTCCATTTCATGCATAAGTACGAGCGATAGCACATTAGATTGATTTTATAGAGATAAATTCTAGAGAGCAGCTTGTTCCTATGGAAAATTAAGGATTTAGTCACTATTTCTCAGTGGCAGCGCTCCAAGAGAAGGGCTAATAGTCAAATCTACCCAAAAATGAGAGCCTGAACCAATAGAATTTCAACAAATTTCTAAGTTTACATGTCATTAGACGGTTTTCCAAACATTTTCCCAGATACAATTATCGAAAACAGTTTTCTTTGAGTTTATCGGGCTCTACTATATACATTTTCTCTCAGGCAATGCTTCCAAGAAGTGATCAGATCATTTATTGGCTGATCTCTATCCATATTGAAGCTGCACTAATTAACTTTTTAATTTTTAATTAATAGTCCAATTCCCTTCAATTTTTTTTCTAAAGTACTTTGTCAACAGTATCTTGCATTAGACCTTGATGAAAAAGTGAAATTGCGCTTATTAACATCTCTCATCTTCATAAAATCGAAATTTTTCAAATTAATTTCTTCCGAAATCTTTGTTATAAATAATCAGTATCAGGTTCATATACCAGTGGTTCCAAAGATTTTATCTCAAGGACGATTTCTCCACGATAGTAAGGACTGTGAGTTCTTGTCTCCTATCATCCAGTATTATTTTTCAAGAGAAGAATTCATCAGCCAGTTTTTTTTTTCTTACAGATTTCAGAGATATTGTCTTTCAATAGTATTTAATTAACGTGTTTTGGCTATCGTTCCAAAATACACTTGATTCTTAAGCATCCCTTCTCAGTCAGTAAACAAATTTCTTATGCTAGCCACTTGAAATAAGAGCGAAAACAAAAGGTGAGATGCCTCTCAAGCAGTGCTCTTGAGCGTAAGAGAGAAGCTTTACCTTGATCTAACTTAGCGTACAAGCTTTTCTCGCAACTTCAATAGCGAATCGAGCCCAGTACTAAGGCTTTTCAAACCACGGTTTTAGGTGGTTAGCTTTTTCTGGCCCGAAGGCAAGAATTTAATTAATTCTTTAATTAGAACTTTTCCAAAACTCCACTACGAAACAATCGCGGATTCCAATAAAATTAAAGAAATGAACCAAGTTTTCCGATTTGATTATTGCAAAATATTAAGGTATCATCTAAGAACAAAAAATTAATTAATCTATCTCTCTTTCAGAATCTTGACAATTTAAAAACTGTTTAAAAGTGAGTTAATATATTTCTCAAACTGTACTCTATCACTACTACCCGTTATGATACTTTCCAGCCCTCAATTGCTCAGATTCCTATTCTATCCCGTTGCATGGGTCATCACACCGTCTAATCTCGTTTTAATGCTTGTGTTTGACGGAGTGGTTGGCGTGCTCCTAATACTTTTTGAGGACAAGCTCCCAAAAAACCGCCAGAATTTATTGACATTTCTGACGATATTTTTTCATGGGATAATTGCTCCCTCCATAGCCTACAGCACACACGAGAGACATCCAATGGCGTTGGTTCTCAATTTATTAGTGGTTGGAATGGTACCCAATCTCGCCCACAAACTCAGTGATATTATTCAATTTATCATTATCAATGCAGTTGCTTGGGGATGCTATACTATCACTCAACCTCTCAATGAGAATCTCCTATCAGTCGATGGCTCGTTGTTTTTATTCGGGATATTATTGATTTCTCTCAGTAATCTATGGTTCGCTGCAAAGGGCAGCAGGAAACTGAAAAACGAAATTAAACTTGCTAAATCCGAGGCAAAAGAGAAAGAAGAGCAAAGCGATATCCTCCTCAAATTCTCGCATGAGCTGCGAAACCCTCTGAACGCACTTATCGGAAGTTTGGAGCTAGCGAATTCATTAGCTCGCTCTGAAGAAATGAAAGAAAATTTAAAAAGTGCGAGCCTCAGCTCAGAGTTTTTGCTGCATATGGCTAATAATCTCCTTGACTCTCATAAACTCAAGACTGAAAAGCTTGTTTTAAACCCTCAAACGCATGATATTTTTCGCTATATTGAATCTTTCTGGGGCATGATCAGCGTTGTTATCCAAAAAAACGGGATTGACGGAATGCTTAGGATCGGGAAATCAGTTCCACGGTACCTGGAATTTGATAAGCATCGTCTCACGCAAATTTTGTTTAATCTCACCTCTAATGCTCTGAAATTTACGCGCTCTGGTTTTATTAAAATCAATTTCAGTTTCGTCAATGAACGCGATTATAATGAGAATATTTACGAGTCAATTGCCCTTGATGAGCTATATGACGATGTGGGGACGGAGCATATTACTGCGAACGCTCCCAAAAAACTGCAGTTCCAGCCTAGCAACAAGAGCCTCTCTCCGAAAAACGGTTCATTGGATGTTTTCTACACTTTGAAGCATGATACCTCAGAAATTCCCTTTATTGACCAAGAAGAGCATTACCAATTGAATCTCACGCAAAAGCACTTCTTGGATACGATAATTCAGGAGAAAGCTGAAGAATCAGAAGGTTTCTTGCGAATCGAGGTGATCGACACTGGCTGCGGCATGACCCCTGAGCAATCGCAGAAGCTCTTCACGAAATTCGGGCAGGTGTCGGATGATATCGAGATGAGACAAAAAGGTACAGGACTTGGGTTATGGATCACCAAAGAGCTCTGTAAGCTGATGGGAGGAGATATCAACGTCAGCAGCTTCAAAGGCGTCGGGACTTCTTTTGTTGTCGTGATTAGAGCCAATTCCGTGATACCTGAAGATTCAATCAAACTTCCATTGATGAGAGCGAGCAAGCAAAAAAGTTTTTCTGAAAAATTGGGCAAGGATTTGACCTCTAAGCATCAGAGGATCCCAAATCGAGTTCTCATTGCAGATGACACAGTTTATTCCCAGGATGTAGTGAGAAAGCTATTTGAAAAAGCTGGGGTGAAAGAGGTCCTTTGTGTCTCGAATGGCAAAGAAGCGCTCGATGAATATAAGGCACGGGAGCCGAATTATTTCGATTTTCTGGTTCTTGATGTGAATATGCCTATTGTTTCAGGAATCGCAGCCGCTGAGGAGATTAGGAAGTACGAACAGTCAAAGGAGCTTGAGAATATTCCGATTGTTTTTCTAACGGGAGAAACGTCGGAGAAAATGAGAAGAACGTGCTTGGATAAGGAAGGAAGCGTTAGAGGGTTCAAGTATATCGTCAAGCCGCTTTTATATCGAGATGTCCAAGAGATTATAAGCGAGATTGGCCAGAAAAGCAGCGAAGAAGGCTCATTTAGTGCTAACTCTGTAGTAAGAAAGATATCTCGTTAGAGCGCCAGAGCTTTTTAAGGTTTATAAAATTTTTTTGCAGTTAATTCGCATTCGCGAGTTTATTTGTTGTCAATAACTGAGCATTTACAGTTTTTGTATGTTAAATGTGTTTAATACAGCCACTTTCTAAGGAATTTCTATCTTATAATAAAAGTGAAAAGAAATAAATGCCTTCTGGGTGTTTGTTAAGGGTTTCCTCTCCTCTTTTCTCTATAACATGACACTCGCATTATATAAGGATCACTAATAATTGATAGATAGATGTCGGAGTTTATTGCCCTTGACTAAACTAAACTAAGCATACAAGCCTATAGTTCATTTCCATTATTCTCAGTATTTTCAGATTCAGCTTTCGTTCCTAGGCCTTTAAACAAATAAACTTTGCTCGTTGAAGTGTCCTTGACATCCACTGGGACCATCTCACGGAAGGCCATTGGATCCACGTCAACTCCTAGCTCGTCAAAGTTATTGTCGTTGTATCTGCTCTGCTCGACGAAATAAGTCGAGTACATCTGTGCGCTGAGCACCGCCTCATAGTTGTGAGGAATAGCTCCTTCTGTTGACCATTCATACTGATACAGCTCTACTGGAGAAGCAGTCGCATAGATACGGTACCGTTTACCAATGATCACAGCGGGAATCGTCGTATCATTAACATAAGCAACAACCGCAAAATTGTTCAATAGGTTAGTGGTCGAGTACCAGAGATCGTCATCGATAAGGTATCTCGTATCGAAATATGCGATTTCTTTCTCTTGCAACGCAGTTTCGATTCCTGGGAGGAGTGAGGTGTCCAGCATGCCAGTCTTTTTAGCAATAGCTGTAAGCGAAAGGTTTTTTTTAGCTCCCTCGAATCCTTCATGCTCGCTTAAGCAGGCGTAATCGCCTCGTTCTTGAGAGGCAAATGCGCAGACAAGAGCTTGGAAGCCGGTTCCTGTGCCCAGAATAGGGAAGATGATGGCTTGATTGATCATTCTAGAGACAATGTCAAGGATGTTTTCAAGAGCCTGACGGAAAGCCAGATGAGCGACGGATTTTTCTGTGAATAAGAGGTCGGCTTTAGAGCTCGGGATGTAAAGGCCGTTTAAGCTGTTGATGAGGCTGGTAAGGTTGTCTATTGGAAGATCCCATTGAACTGGGACGACTCTTGCGCCGCCAGCTTCGATGAATTTAACAGCGGACAAGGAAATGTAATTCCATCCGGTGGAATCGTACTGCTCAAATTGCGAAGGGAATGAGAGTATTCCGATAACAGGTTTCATGTTGAGTCCTGCTACTTGAACAATGGTTACTGTTCCCAGCAAGGCGAGGAAAAAACAGAAAAGAGGCTTCATGGTGTTCAGATTTTCGATGAGTAGTTTATTTAAAGTATCTAATTTATTTTATAATGCAAAAACGCTTGCTAATTAAAGACGGTCTTTCTATTGCCACACTATGTTTTAGTTGGCTAACGTCACGATAGATTGCTGATTAGCAGCTGCCCATAAGATAGATTATTCTATGATCAGGAAATTGCAGTCATGATTGCTTCGAATTGCTGATCATATAAATGTCTTATTTCTAATGCCATTTCAATAAAAGCCTTATGAAAAGCTGGCTGTCTACTCTTTAAGCGGCAAATATAACCTGAAAAATTGATTTTAGTAATAGTCTCAAAAAGCACTAGCAGTACAATCGACTGCAATCGTATACGTTTTTTTCCTTAAAAATGAGAAAGACTACAGTGGTAAAGCAAAACCTGATTGGATTTTATCAAACATATATTCCTACCTTTGCTGACCACGGGGTTTCAAATCCAGCGAAATTTCCAGAACGTAAATGAGTTTTAAAACGTAACTTCTCTTCACAAAATCTACTAAGCTTCCACATGAACATTATCAAAATTCAATAAAATTAATTGAGCATGGTGTCTAAGTCCAGTCCTTCCAAATCAGGGAAAACTGTCCTCAACCCAAACCAAAACGAACCTCTCTCTTACGGTAAATGCGCTTCTCACCGCTTTCATTCACCTATCGTTCCCTTCTCCCTTAGATGAGATTCAACAGAAGAAGCAACAAGCTAAAGAAATTTCCAAGGAAGAGCTTTTAGCAAAAGTTGAGATAATGCCCATTGAAAAATTCCACCTTGACCGCGTCTTCTCGCTGCTCTGCAAGGCCGGAGGCAGCAAGGTCGAGAAAGATTGGTTCGATGCGAAAGACGTGCTCGGGATACTTGAAAAATTACAATATAAAATGAGCAAGCAGGAGGTTGAACTCATGATTTGGGTAATTTCAATCACAGCTTCAGATAGTGAATTGCTTTATTATTCTACCAAAGGATGTCGATGAAAATTCTGATAAAAGAGTGAGTCGCTATGAATTCGAGTTGATGTATAAAAGGTGTATTACTGATGCTACAGGGCTAGAGCCAAAAGGCTTATTTAACCTGGTTCAATTTTTGATGTTTGATAAACGCGAGCAGTTCAAAATCACCGAAGAGGACACATTGGAACTTCTCTTTGTTCGAGTGAAAGAAGGATATGGAAGCACGAAATTAGACGAGCTTGATCGAGAAATAAAGAAAATCTTTGGGTAACTTGCTGGTTTTATAGATATTGAGAGATTTATAGAGAAGACAATGATCTGAAGAGGAGAAATGGTGAAGAGAAGGAAGTTTCATTTGCAGAGTTTCTCGACAAGAGAAATAAACTTTCGTTGGATGCGAGGAAAGAGGCGATAAACAAGAAGAGGATGATGGCGAGCACGTTGAAAAAGAACCGTGATGATGATTACTAGTGTGTGAGAAATTATTGAGAAATGTGTGAATTTAGTAGAAGAGAGAGAGCGAATTTGAAATTATTAGTATTTGATGTGTGTTCCCTCGCATATGTTGGATTAGAAGTTGACAATTTATTTGCTTGGCATTAAAACGCAAAGCCGAAATAAACCTATTATTTTTCTTTACAATAAGCTTGAGGATCTAGTAAAAACTCGTTATAAATAAGCAATTCTCCCTCTTCAGATGCTGATTATAGCTGCAGGATGTTCATGCTTTCATTACCTCTTCAGGTAGTTATAACGCTGATCCCATGTGTATCATAGTGGAGCATTTTTATGGGATCTTTCGTGTCATTTAAGAGTATTATGTACTCGCTCTCTTAACTTCCACATTATTACAGTTGTTTAACGTTTTATGTTTTATAGTTAAGAAATTTGAATTCGTAGTCAAATAATTTGCTGTTCTCTTCTTTAGAGAAAATTTTTACATAGGAATACCTTTTGAGCAGTTAAAGGGACAAGAGATGACCAATACCAAATTATCTTTTGTAGAACAAAATAGTCGCCGATTATTGAAACATTAGAATTGCTAGAAATGATCAACATTTGTGTACACTATTACCCATCTAAACGTAATTCTCTGATAAATATTTTCATTGCTACCAGATCTTATCTTCTGCTGTGATTACCAAATAATTGTTTGATTTCTTTAATCAATTATAATTTCACCTCAGATTTGATCAAATTAGTAAAAGTAACCTTATAATTTTTGATTAGTTAAATTTACTTCAAATGCTTTCCAATGCTCCTCACCACCAATATGTATGTAGATGGATAAAACTTTCAAAGCCTCTCAGCTCCATTTCAGTGTTGCTAAGTAAAATCTTTGACTCTATCATCTATAAACGTGAGAGAAGTAATCCGTTAATGCTAATTAAATAGTTAATATTAGTAATAGCCAACATACATGCAGTAAATTTATTTTGCTAACAAAGAGTTATATACACTAAATTCAGTAAAGTCTCTGAAAAACACTTCTTTTGCTTCAGTTTCATGACCCAGAGCTTTGCTCATAGCAATATTGTGAATTCTATTACTTCAATATGTGCTAGGACTTCACTTTAAATAAATTCACAGCATTTTGAGACATTAGATTTCGAAAAAAATTTCTTAAGATAAATTCTGCAATGTCAAACCTATCCATATATATTGAAACTCTTAAGAAAGAAGATTCAAGAAATAAAATTACAAATATGAACCATGAGAATTACTAATGCAATCATGAAAAAATTGATTTCTTAAACTCTACACAATCGAGAGTCCTAGCAATTTTATATCTATTCGTATGTGTTTTTTGAAAAAAGAATCGTTATTTCTTAGACGTTACTTCCTCCACCTTCAAATTCAATTCCCTGATACGACACACGCGGTCCTCTGACGGCTCCTCTCTGATATTCCTATTAAGATACCTAAAATGCCTTCCAAAGGCAATCGCCGTTTGCCTCATTTTTTGCAGTACCGACGCTTCTTCTTGAGTAACATTCTTTTTACAAAAGGGCTAAGAGAGAAATCGCAGCCAATAAGTTTACTGGGACCATCATCCTCGTCTCCTCTTCCACTTTGCTTTTCCCAATAGGAGCTCCCTCTTTTCTTCTTTGTTTCTGGATGTGATAGCTATACACCCACGATGGAATTCCATCATAACAAAACAATCTGCCTGTTATATCGATATCTAATGTCTATTCCATAATGATTAATTTGGTGTCCACACAATCTCGAAAAATACCTTTCCATCACTAGTGTGTTGTTCTATTCGAATCATCTCATTTTCTTGCTTTGCATCTTTGAACAGAGTATTAAATCTATTTGCATAGTAGTCATAATAAGCCTTGAGCATAGCTATTGAATCCAATCGGTTCGGAGGTTGATATTTTATTCCCGTATGGAGGCTCGTCATGGCGGTGTCGCCGTTTATTCCAAGTATCTTCAACATAGGTTTGTTTAAGACCATTTTCGAAAGGAAGAACCCTTTGGTATCATCTCCTTCGTCTTTATATTCCCTTATTTCCGCTATTTGAGGCACTGTTTCGCTTAGTTTCTCTGATTTTAGCGAGGTAAACACATCTTTTAGCTCGCTGTCAGCTAATGCTTTAGTCACTTCCTATAGGCGACAGGTAAACCTAAAGCTAACAAAAATTTTAAATTTACACTTCGAAGTGCCCGGAAACGCTCCAAAGAAAGCGAAAGGTCATAGAGGTCCTGGTCGTTCGCTGACTTGAGATTCTCGATGATCAATTCCCTAAATACAGAGGTGAGCAGGGTGGTCTAAATGGCAAATAAAATACCAAGGGACAATGTCAGCTGTGTCGAACTTCGGTGACAGGCAGTAAGTCATCGTTCCTGTGGGTTTGTGATACAAAATACGGTTAACTCTGTTTGCCATATTTAGCAGATAGATGGGCGCGAAATTTTCCGAGGAGGTGATTGGGAATGCATGACCCTAACCAGGCAAATAAAAAATTAGCTAGATAACTCAAAATCCTTGATTACATCATCTGTGATGTAGTAATTGTACGGATTCAGGTATCGAATACGTTTTGTTGCGACCAATAACCGGTTTTCTTCGTCTAGGGTTTCATCAGTTTCGCTTGATTGCGAGTCCTTGAGTACAGGTGTTTTTTTAAAGCGGAGGGACTCCTGCTTCGGCGCTATAGGCTTTCGGACGGTGGATAAAGCTAAATTTTGCTCGAGTTGTTGGTCCATTGGAGGTTTTGCAATGTTGGTAGTGAATCGTGAATCGAATCGGGTTTATTGCTTAAATATAAATTATTGATTTTAAGAAACTCAGATTAATCTAAAATCTCAAGTCGTAACTCCAGAATAACAAGTATCAGTACATTAATTACACCCAAAAGAGATAATTAAAGATTAAAAATGCTCGATTAAAGTCTGCTACGTTAGAGGAAATTTCCCATTTCTTTTCTACGATCTTCAGGCGAATTCGCTACCACCGAACTGATTGCCTTCTAAATTGCTTGGGAAAAGCGCTCGTATGAATGCTACAATGGAACATTGAAAAAAGAGATGAATAACTCCAACAATTTTTTTTTGCTTTCTTAACGGGTTAAAGGAGTGTGTCCCTTGCATTTGATCACTTTAATGGGATGGCCATCTTAAAACTCAACCTCCTAAACCCGTTTTACGCAGATTTACCGAGCGCAATTGTACACCGTTGGAATTTTTCTAAGAGGTGTTTGATTAATTTTATTTCAGGAATCACTGCACATTACTCAGTAAAAGCTAAAAACGTACTCTTTTTTTCAGAAAACCTGTTTACGTGAGAGTTTCTCGGGTGTACGAAGGTTTAAGAGGATTCTTGCATGCTCAGTTAGTAATTTTCAGTTGATAGTTTAGAAACTAGTGCCCAGAGTATCTCTGTCTTTGTTTTCGGCTTTCAATCAGGCAGCTTTTATTATGAAAGGCAACTTTGTCCAGAAATCAATCGCTTGTAGGAACAACTCACATTTCACTATGCCTAGCTCAATCGGAATAGGATGTGTAAGGCTTTCTGAGGCAAATTATCGAATTTCTTGTTTTTTTTTCAGTAGGTGATTCGGGGTATTTGCGAGTTCTCAGAACCATAAATTCGTTTTCTCCAGTACAGATGGTTTCAGTGGCAGTTAGTAAGTTTATATGGATGAAGAGCGTATATTAATTAGCATCTACATTCAAGCGACCGAAAAAGTTTTCAGTTTAGTCATTAAAGCTTAAAATGCTCAATTATCGGTCGCTGGAGGATTCTTCATTCAAGAACAATGGTGAGCCTCGGTCAAAGAAATTCGATAAGCGATGAAAATAATCGAAATTAAAATGGGTGTATTCAATTCCAGTGGTACTATTAATAAATTATGATATTGCACTGAATAGGATGAAGCTTTTTTTTTTAATTATTTTTTTTTGGGTGAATGTTGGCAATTAAAGGTTATAGGGACTGGAACTCAAAATAGGTGATATGCACAGCTAAGCCTCCTTTGACTGCTTAGAGCGTCCAGTTCAGAAGTGATTTCGAAGAGTATTATTCATTCTATTTGTAATTTGAAAAGCCAACGAATCTCAATATGACTCTTTTCGGAGTGGAGACTAATAAATCTTCATGAGAACAACAAAATAAAGGTTTCAGGCACAAATTATAGCTGATAAGAGCAAATTGCGAATTATTAATTCTTCTTCTGAAAAGCATTCGTCACAAGTAATTACCCATACTTTCTGAGGAAGATTAGATAGCTATCCAAAAATAACTTCATTTCTGTGTTTTTCTTGAGCAAATTCCGACCCTGATGCAGGGACTTTTTATATTTCATAGCAAGATTTTAGGATCATTTTCAAAGAGGTTTAGTTGATGGGATAATCAGTTACGTGCAATTTCTTAACTTTTCTTAAATAATCCTCTTCTATGTCAATCAAGAAGCAATAAACGGTTCCAAGGCCGACAATGTTTAGATCAAAAATTATTGAATAATTATTGCTGTGAGTGTCTACATTAAAATCAAATGTAATTTTCTCATCTGTGCTCCTCGTTGCAACGATTTGTCATAATCTGACTTGTCATTTGATGAGAATAAGTTTAAACAGTGCTCTGAAAAGGAATGAAGATGAAGAAATGCAAAAGAATTCTAATAAATAAAAGTCGATGTGTATTCTTGATCTTATGAATTTAGTCATTTCCTCACAAGTATAAAAATTTGGAATATAAATATTTTGGTACTGCTATGTGGCGTATATCCAGTATCAAGCGCGTTCCCTTTGGATCCCAAAAGTTTATTGTTTATCGCCTGAGTGACTTGCGAGCAAACTTCCATTTTTATCCTGCTGCAAGCAGTTTGTCTAAGCTAGCGCTATGGAAAAAAGGGATTTGCATAAATAAAAGCATTCATACTTGGATGATTTGTGATTCACGATGTCAATATTTTGATAATTTTGTCTGGTCCTCCAGATGCCATTAAATTTTCATCATTGGGACATAGCTTGATCTAGTATATCATGCGAGTAGCGTTGGAGTTGCAGAGGCTCTCTTCTATCCCGTGAGAAATGATCAGAGCCAAGAGTCAATAATATGATTAAGAATAATTTTGTTAGACTTTTCATACATAATATCATTGAAGACATCATTGCTAATTTTCTTTTTCTCTTTAAGATTCTTTTTGGACGGAACTTAATTTTTAGTGTCCTTCAAACTATGACTCGGCAGACTCTGATAGCGTGACTTTTTTCCAATTTATTGTGACTTTGGACAGTATATCTGTATTCTATTTGGAGAACCGAAAGTGGATAACTTTTATTCCTGAGTATTTAAAAACTAATGCTGATGAATAAATTAAATTAATTTTCATTAAAATTCGGTTAGGTATTGCTGAGATTTCGAATCATTGAAGATAATTATAATACACAGAACGGAAATGCTGCACCATTTTTCTTTTCTTAACTGAATTTCGGTTTAGAAATAAGTATGACACCCGATGAGTTTCGTTTTATATCAATTCAAAAGAGTGCCTCAAAACACTTCAGAAAACTATAATATGATTATACAAAACTACTCATTTTCTATTCAAATAAAATTAAGTACACCCAGCTCCCTGATGAAGTTCCTACAACGATCAAATCCACCATCCCTTTCAGAAGTTGGTTATATCATAATTCCAAATTTCACTCACTTTTTTGAAGGTGATTATTTTCCGTTATAGTAATACCTTATGGTCAAGAACTTCTTTCTTGTGTCTTCTCTAATTGAACAATTCTAATGGCTTTCGAATCAACCAATTCTTCTTCCTCCTAGCCGAGCCAGAATATCGAAGAGGCTGTGCGTTTTTATCCAAATCCAAAGCTTAATTTGATTCAAATTAATTTTCAGTGAGACGAGTCAAAACTACAACCACTCGCTGAAATGAAATTCAAATCCTTCTCCAAAAACCTCCTCAGAAACCTCATTGAATTTCAAAACTACTCTTCTTTCGAATTGAACAGATCGAAGCTCTCCTATACTCTCTTATTCCTCCACACTGCGCAACTCACTACTATCCTGTTCCCAACCGCCACCGAAGTCCTCTTCAAGTACCCTCTCCTCAGCGCCTGGCTCAATCTCCTCACCGCGTCCTCTCCTTTGAACTGGCTATCGCTCTCCACAACCGTTGCAATCAAAATATTTTTCATTGTTTACTTGCTCTTGCTTCTCCTTTCTCAAATCGGCGTCTTTCTTCTCGCCTCTCAACAAAAAAACACTGACCTCGTTAAGCCAGCCATGTTTATCTACCGAATTCTTGGCACTATCTTCGAATATGTTATTTTCATCCCGATCATGTCCTGGCTGCTCTTGGACAAAACACCTGGAGGAGGTCCCTTGCAGAGCTACGTGCTAGATAAGTCTCCAACTTGGCTATATGTAGTAATTGCAGCGTTGCTCGGAATTACTACGATCCTGCATCTATTTGGCAAGGTTTTCGAGATTCCCTTTCGCTATTTGCACGAAGATTTGATAAAATCTTCAGAGCTAAGCTTCGATATCATCAGAACCTTGGCGCCGATACCGATAATCGTGCTCTCAATGGAAGCCGGGAAAAAAAGCGTCATTACATCCAGTCCGAATATTTTGAGCTGTATTTACGCTTTCATTGCTATCTTAATGGGAATGCGCTATCACACGTACCGGAAGGCTTTCACGAGGAAATTACATATTTTACTCATGGCTTCTTACTTTGTTCATTCATTGTTCATGCTGATTTTGGTCGAGCTGCCTCAGACGTCTAACCGAAAATTTATTGATGTTTCCTACTTCATTTCGATATCTTTTGTCCTCTGGGGATGTGTTGCAGGTATGAAACTTCTCCAAAGCGGTCGGTCGCAGCGGGAAACAGATGTTTTGTCGGAAATGGAGTTTAACAGTCAGATTGAGCAGATTCAGACATTCTTTGAAGTCGACCGTCTCGACAGCTCAGTGAAGACGTCATTCAAGCTCAAAACCTTCATAAATAATCATTTCGACACCTGCGCAAATGAAACCTGCTTCTGTCGGTCTTGGACCGACAAGCGGATCTATTCAAGCGAGTCGAGTGAATTTTTTGAGGCTGCGTATGAGTTCCTTGAAGTCTATTACGAGGAGCTGCTGAAACAGAGGTTGAGGACAGGAAGCTTGAGAGCGATCGATATGATAGGGTATCTCTTCCTGCAGAGCGTGCATTTAGAGAAGTATATGAAAGCTTTTCTGACTTGGTCCCACTTTCGGGTCTCAGTAAAGTCGTTCTATCACCGGGTTGTATTAGAAGCGTTGATCAAATACATCGAGGGGAGCTTTATCCTCACACTGAGTCCCACTGAGCGAGACTATTACACGGCAAGCTTTTACGAGGGTATTTCCTTCGACAAGGACTATAAAAACTGTTTGAAAGAGATCCAGCACATTAAAAACCTCACCAACGTGTTTTATCGCTATCTGGTCGAGTCTACCACCGTGATGCTTGACAAGTTATACACGAACGGCAACAATGTGATCATTGGGATCAGAAAAACTGAGGAGAAACTAAATCATCTGATAACCACCCATAAAAAGATCCCAGATGCAATTGCGCTAATGATTCATTTCAAAGGAGATATTCTCAAGCAAGGCAGGCGTTCTCTTATGTTTCTTCAAAGCAGGTATGCCCATCTATTAGCAAAAAAGCACGCTAGAATGGTCGCTTCATTGACTCAAAGGACTTTCACAAACTGCACCACCAGATTCGATTACCATGACGTCGACAATGTGTATTTGGCTGTTGATCTCACGCGGAAATTTGGCACAGTGAGATCTCATAATTCAAGGCTTGAGAAGGAGCTAGGGTACTTAGATGCCCAACTCGAAGGGGGGAATTTGCGTTTAGCAGCTCTATTACCAGAAGGGGTCGGCTCTGCTGCTATTAGAGAGCTTCAAGCTTTTATAAAGCAGCCGAAATCGATAGTTGAGACCAAAAACTATTTAAATTTGGTGCTTCTTTCCAATAAAGACAAGTTCCTAGTTCCATTCCAGAGTCATATCAAGACAGAAATCGCAGGTACTGAACTCTTCGGCGTTGCAGCTTTAAAGAAAATAGTGAAACGCTCGGACTATATCTTAACTAAAGCGTCTGGCGAGATTATATCTTCCACGAAGAAGTTTTGCGAAAAACTGGGTTTAAGATCAATGGATGAATTGAAAGGGGTAAACCTCTGCTTACTCGTTCCGAAACTCCTCCGTCACTATCTGGAAATACCAGCGGAAGCGAGTTCCTTGTACCCGGATGAAGGAAACGGAAGCGCGGTAATCTCGACGGTTGTTTATCGTCACGAGGATCTCTCTGAAAGTAACATAAAGAAAATAGCGCCAGAACTCATCGACGCGACTCATCTAATGCGCAAATTGAATAACTTGAAGCAGAATGAAGTGTTGGAAGAAGAAGACGTCGCCAGTATTCACGAAAACTTTTCGAGTCTTTCTCGCAAAAATAATTTAGAAGTTCAGGATCTTTTTGAAATTATATTAAAAATTCAGCGGTACGTGATTGGAGGGGTGAGATTCAAAGTTATAGAGGTGTTCGATTGCAGGTCAATCTCGGAACTTAAACGAATCAAAAGCTTAGAGAAAAGGATCTCTGTGCTGGACAGAAGCCCAAGAGAGCCTAAGAGGACTGAGACAGAATTCACGAATCAAATGACGATAATGAATCATCAGAATACAATTATGAATCACCAATACTCTATACAAGTGATCCAAGAAGGGGCTGAGCATCCTTTAGATGGCCAAGAGGAAGAATCAGACCTTCAAGAAGAAGGAGAAATTCCAAACGAATCTGTTGATTTATCGGTGGATCTCGATTTTTTCAGCCCGGAGAGAAAAGGAGGCACTCACATCCTCGAGCCGGTCCTTCCCAAAAAGCGTGTGGCTTCGAAAAAGTTCAAAACTGAAGGCAGAGTCCAATTCCGAGGAAATAAGCATCTTTCAGCACTAGGCCTCCGCCTTGGGGGCCACCATAGTCCTCGAGACCCTGAAAAGAAGGAGGTTCCTGAAGTATTAACCACATTGTATGCTAAGATTTTCCAAGAGGCGCTCAAACGATTCGCGAATTTAGCGCTTCCCGAGTCAAGTAACGAGCCTAAGACAGGAAATAGTGCTATTTTCTCTTTCAGCTCATTTGAGCAAATCTTCGGCAACCGCATGAATGGGGAAGAGGTGCTATCTTCTAATGACTCCGACGATGGAAAGAACGAAGTGGTGGATAAGCCAAACGTTTCTCATATTCTCAATAGAAAAAATGTGACTCGAGCGCCTTCGTCTCGCGGGTCTACCGCAAGCAGCTTCATGCATGAAAGAATTTCAACGAGAGGCCTGCTCGAGGCGAATTTCAATTACCGCTTTCTTAGAGTCTATCAAATCGCAGGGTTGATCGGCGTTGCGATGGTCGTGCTGCTGTTTGCTGCTCAGTACAGCCAATATAACGTCCGTTTGGCAGAATTGACCCTGCTTTCTAACTCAATGAATAATCCCATGCAACTCGGCCTCTCCCAAAACTTGGTCTCGAAGCAGTATTACAAATGGGAGCTGATCACGAGAGGGTTCTTTGACCCTGAGGATTGGTATTTGGTTGAGGCGCAAACAGTTACGACGGGTTATCTCAATATTTCGAAAAACTTTTTCGGTATGCTAATGAACGCTAATAACGTCAGTGAGGAAGTTTCGAGGTACTTATACGACGAGGAGAACTACATAGCGATAAATTACGTCGATGGCTCCGAAATAAACATGTCGATACCTCAAGCCTTTCTGCTTCTCCACCAGGCCGGGACGGTTTACCATGACAATCAAATGATTAATGCCTTGAATAACTCAGAGACGATATCTAGTGGGTATCTACTTGACGCTAACGCGGAATCTTTGTACGATATGCTCTTCGCAATGAACGCAGACATCGTGACTGCGATTCAGGGTGGGATCCAGAGCATCCAGGACTTCAACACTCTCTCAATCGCGATAATAGCAGCGATAATGGGGTTCCTGACGATTTGCTGCCTGGGTATTTTTATTATTATGGTCAGGAAACGAATACGTATGCTAAGTTTATTCTGCAAGATTCCTCGCCAAGCGCTTGCGGAAGAATGGAAACTGATGAATGAACATAACAATAACAACTCTCTCGAAGCAGCTCGGCAGGACTCGGGGAGCCGAGACCAGGCAGAGCCTCACAAGCGGATGTTTTCTCGTTATAAATATCGCATGAGATACAAATGGGCGATTGTTGTGGTACTCGTAGTGATTTATGTGCTGTTTATGCTTCCGTTTCTACTATCGACTGACTTTATAAGGAAAGACATCAAAGATTGGAACTACACAGTCCAGCAGGCCGATATCTGGAGACAAGCGCAGGCAAAGGCGTCGGCCTTCATGCAGCAAGATTTGAAATTTTATTTCAATATCAATGCCACAGAGGAGAGAAAACAGCAGATCTATCAAAGGCAGAAGGAGCAATTGCAAGGTTTTCTTCAGGCAAAAGCGTCTTTGTCCGAGTTTGTGACCGCGTTTGGGACTCTACCGAACCAGGGGGTCTATGATGAGGTCGTCACCCAGCAGATATTAGGCGGGCGGAACAATCTAACCCATTGGATGCACGATGATAATAATTTCACAACGTATTGCAGCAACGTTGCTAATGGGATAGGAAATCAAGGCGTCCTACAAGTGGCGAATTATTTCGTTGAGAACAGCGAAGATATTTTCAACGCGATCTACGGGGCATCCGATCCACTTAGCGCGTTAAGAGTGGAGGGAGAAAAGCCTGGCCTGCTTGATACGGAGTTCCTTGGACTCTGTTTTAATAGGCTGTTGAGAATAACAGCTGACAAAATGACGCTCAACTTCGGGGCTTTTATGGAAGGAGTCAAGGGAGACACGCTACATGCTTTTATTGCTATATCTGTAATGATAGTTGTGATGCTTGGGACAATGTGGATTTATTTTATAAATCGCGTGGAGAAGTGGCTGAACCAGGCAAAGAAGATTTATATAATTTTACCACCAAATATCTTGCAGTCACATACGATTATCAGAGGCTATTTTAAAAGGGAATATTCACAAACTAAGAGGATTTGTTGCTAGATGGCATAGATTTCATAGTTTCTCGTTGTAAATTCTGTAGTTACCGGCTAACCGAACTCAATCTGCAAATTATTCTTCCAACAAAATAAAAACCTAACAGATAAGTTGGATCACTGCTTTTCCTTGACTTTTTTCTCTTGTGTCGAACAAGTTGCATTCAATTATCCGCAATGCTCTCAACGACATGGGCTTGCCCAAGGACCTTAAAGATGTCCTACCATGCTTAAGTTTTATGGCTCTCAGCGGCTCAATGATTGATTCACACGAATTCGCATGCAACTCAATTCATTCATTTCGCGAGGAGTCGAAGGCTTTAGAAATTTTCTACCAAGGGGATGATATCTGTGTCTTTTCTCTGTAAAACACTTTCTGAGCTTGCTGATTCTCCCAAATCAGATTTTCAAGTATCATCGAATCCACGGCAGTAGATTAATTTCTTATCCTAACGAATCAATCCAGTCAAACTATTAGATTCGAGTGTCAACAAAAATATATATACTGATATCCAAGTTAAATTATTCTTCCATGTTGCCGCTTGGAATGAATCAAATTTTGGGAGGGATAGATAGAAAATTTTTTTGGAACACATGCATTTCTAACTCTTGTCATTTGAATCCCTCTTCGCAATTCTCTTAACACTTTGCCTCAAAATTGTGGAAATAAAAATGAATACAAAGGTTTGAGAAAATTTATCCGATTTTTTGGGTTTTTTTGTTTGCATGAAGTTGGAAAAATAGTAATTATCATTAAGTTTATTTGTTGTCTTTCATAAAATTAGACGAAGAAGTTTGGAGAATCCACTTAATCAGATATTTTCTCTGTCATCATAACTTATTGTGCCGAAATTAACTCTCACATGCATTAGTAGAAGCTTTTTAGAATCAATTCTCTGATCGCGTTATCTTAACAGTCTAAAGGCCTGAATTTTCAAATTTGAATTAGAAGTTCGCGAGAACATACTGATTCCGTTTTTCTTAATAAATTTTAAGTCGGTATAACGCAATCAGGCAAGATTGTCGAAGAGTTGCTATGTGAGTTAAGAGCTAAATTTTGATTGCGGACTCTTGAATCCTTACTTATCCTTTATTCATATTTCGACTATCTGAGTTTTGCTTGTTTAATGGCTCATTCCCTACTACCATAAGAATACAATGTTAATTTTATGATACTTTGGGAGTTAACAAAATTTTGTCATTTAAACGTTTCTTGAGACGCTCGAAATTAGCTAATCTCGATTTTCGTGAGAAGAACCTTGCCAAAGTACACACAATCAGAGAAAAAGTTCTTCAAGGTTTTTCCGTTTCCATTGTGTGTGGTATGACTTATACTGGAAGAATCTTGCTTGGTATTACTGAGAGTGTGGCTAAGTCTTGAACGGAGAGAATAGTAGGTTTGAATGCACAAAAACCCTATGAGCGATGATAACGAATAAAATGTCTGAATATTCTAATAGATCTATAAAAAATCGAATCGAAGAATCGGTCGAAATATCTGTAATACAGATTTATTTATTTCTTTATCAGTAAATGGAAGAACCT